>Ga0256836_1000041_pt1 | contig 81330 bp, 101 predicted proteins | sample 4561380metaG_FD_185974 | JGI IMG/M metagenome (GOLD analysis project Ga0256836, IMG submission 185974) | Hydrothermal vent microbial communities from Guaymas Basin, Mexico - 4561-380 | ecosystem: Environmental > Aquatic > Marine > Hydrothermal vents | place: Mexico: Guaymas Basin | collected...
CTAAAACCAGCAAGACCTTCATTTGGAAATGCTATGGGGAATGTTGCTGTAAACTTACCATCACCATCAGTTGTCGAGGTTACCCATTGAATAATCAAACCACTTGGTAGTATCTGATAGCCATTCTTGCTTAAACTGGAAGTAAAATCTGCTGGCAGCCCTCTAACTAAATCAGCATCTAGCCCACTACCACTGCCATCAACTCTTTTAATCTTCTCTAGTAGTTGTTCATCACTATTTATTTCATCTAAACTATACTTTTTCATTATGCAAATTCTCCTATTTTAAATGGTTTAGTGTAACTTTGAGTATTTCCTTCATCATCTGTATATTCAATTACTTTCTCATAGTCATATACACTCTTATACTTATCTAACTTATCACTGTTCCCATCCAACAAGATACTCTCATATGTACCTAAGTCTTCTAGCATTGTGTACTCATCTAAATCTAAACTAAATCCTCTACAATAACTTAATGATGTATTATCCTTATATTGTAGTGGTGTGAGTGTATGGTTGAGAGTGTATGTTCCACTCTCTTCATCATAGTAGCCATCTGCTATCAACTTGTCTTTCAGTGCTTGTAAATCATTACAATATATTATAGAATCGTAACTCATTATATTTCTCCTTTGTACTTCCATTATGCTAACCTCACTTCTTGTTCTGTTAATGCTCTATCATATACTCTAAAGTTTTTAATGTGACCAAACAATGAATAAAGTGATGAACCATTACCATCGCAACCTATTCCAATACTTGAAGCACTACCTGTAACTGTGCCTGGTGCGATAGGGGCTGATTCCATATACCCATTTTTATAATGAAACATAGCTGTTTTATTAAATATAGCCGCAGTTCTAATAATTTTATTAAACTCTGCTGTTACTCGTCTAGGTGTACTGCCATAATAAAAATTTAAACCTGTGTCATTTGCTAGTTGTACTAATCTATTTACTTCACCAGAAATTCTCCAAGGTCTTTGTAGAGTATTTGCTCTGCCTAAAAAACTTACATCACATAGAACACTCATCTCATCTGTGTTAGGAGCAGGAACGTTGTTCCTATAATCTACACTACAAGCATCTCCCCCTCTAGTAACAGCACTATCTGTTGTAGGTATGTAACTTGTAGCAAATGGTAGTTCCTCATATTGAGCAAAAGCAACCAGTATATCTATATCAGCAGATGTGCCCCAATCACCTCTAGTTGTAAGTATAAGTCTACCATTATCCGAATCTATAGGACCCCTAATAAGGTAAAATCGTTTCCATTCCTTTGTGACTGTTACAAGCGACCTATTATCAGTACCTATATAATCTCTAATTACTATATTTTGGTCTGCCCCTGTATTAGATTTCATCCATACAGAGACAACTCTTTTTGAGCCTTCTGTGAATCCAGAAAAAGCACCAGTATCTATACCTGATTGACTACCAAAATCTGTAACATCTGTAATACTTAGTTGAAGCCTAGTCGCTGTATTCGTGCCGTCTGGAGCAGTAGCATAATTAACAGTTACTATTGGTTCATCTCCATCGCCAGAAGAAATCTTATTCCAAGCACCAAAGTTGTTACTATCTATTAGCAAATTAGTGCTACTCCCCTCAATCAATAAACCATCTTTCTCAAATCTAGGCTCATCTACAGCGGCTGTCTTTAGTACACCATATCTATCTATATAAGTAGCTGTCGTACTTCTACTGAACTCCACACTACCTACACCTTGTTTCATAGCTAAAGAGTTGTTCAATGGTAAGTCTAACAATGGGTTGTTTATGTTTCCTATTGCTTTTGACATACCATTGTCTAGCATCACCTCTCTCTCATTCTCTACAATATCTCTAATTATACTCATATCTTATTCTCCATAACTCGGTAATTCAGCTAATACTTCGTCAACTGTAGGCATATCTCTATTCCCAGCTTTTACATCTGCTTCAATTTGCTCAGCTGTAGCCCATACATTTGCAGCCCATGAACCTAAGCTTTCTGCTTGTTCTCTATAAGGATTGTCATATCCTATATATTTTCCGATAGAGTTAATGTTATCATACCCTAGAGCTAATGCCTGTCTATTGAGTAATATTTGTATCTTAGAGTTTACGGATTTTTTATAGTCCTCTAACTCTTTTTGTGTACTTTCTGCATCAACCATTGCTTGAATATCGTCAGGTAGCGATTCCACTACAAAATATCCTTCTTTATTGTAGCACCAAGGAGGAATAGTATCTTCCTTGCTTTCGTCTAACACCCATATTTTATTTGTTTTTGTTATTGTATATGCTATCATTGTACGCCTCCTTAGCTTGTTATAGAGCCATTAGCTCCCCATTCATTTAGTGTTATACTTGCTCTTGCATCTCCCTTATACTCCGATATATCAACAATAGAACCACTATTAGCATGATACTCATAATTCCCATTAGCAGTGCAATTGCTATACAGTGCAGCAATATTTGACCTACCTCCTGCTACAATACTGACCGAGCCTGCACTGGTAACAGTAGCATAACCAGCATTAATAGTTGAAGCATATGCAGCATATATACCGTATGTGCCAGCACCACTAGCATCTGCTGATATAGCATTGATGGTTGAATCGTATAAGGCATAGATACCATATGTACCAGCATTACTAGCATCTGCTGTGCCGGCATTGATAGTTGAACTACTACGCGCATAGATACCAACACTACCAGCACCACTAAATATACTTCCTTCTATGTGTGCTTCGGAGCGTTTATAAACTAATATACCATACTGACCAGCATTTTTAACACCACAGCCATTTAGTACATTTACTTTACTACCAGCTACAGCATATATACCGCTTCTTTCAGTGCTTTCTTCACCACTAGCATCCATATTAAATAATTGACCTATTACAGGTAATGTAGCGTTTATAGCATTGAATGCACTATATCTGTCAACACCATCATACTCATTAGCAGTGTTTATTGTCAATGTATCTCTTTGTATTGTAGTTTCCTCATCTTCTCCAGTGATAGTAATATAGCCCAGATCTATACCTTTGACTATTACTTGTTCTTGCATAACGAATCCAGCTAATAGCCTTATCTCTACACTATAACCACCTTGTTTATATAATGGGTAAGCTTTACTAGCTTCTTCTAATGCTTCATTTATGGTAGCATAGGCACCCCCTGAGCCAACTGTTAGTAATTTGTCTGCTTTTATGTTAAGTATAGTTTGTTTTTTGCTAGTAGCTTCATTAGCATTAACTGCATCAGCAACTTTAAAAGTTTGAGTAGCACTACCATTTAAACCTGCTTTTGTATCTAGTAGCTTATCATCTTCACTTTTAGTGTAATGGTCAGCTAAGACAAATGCACCATAAGTTACAACATCAACTATGTCACCAGCAGAAGCACCAACAGCTAATACAATATCTGCACCACTACTAGTATCAACATCTACACCATTCTCTAGCTTTCTACCATTTAGGTACACATCAGCAAATCCTGCATCATACCCACCAGTAATAGCGAATGTTGTTTGCTCAGCAGTTGCAGTGAACACTTGTCTTCCACTAGTACCATTAATAACTGTACCAGCTGCTCTCCAGCCATCTGTATCATATAATCGTAACCCTTTTAAGCTAGCATCTGAGGACGTATTTAGGTACATATCCCCTACCACAGTAGCACTGCCATCTGGTCTTGTAGATGGGTCAGTTTCACTAGGTGGGTAGTATGTATCTGCATACCTACTTACGTCATCTATACTATTACTAACAGTAGTAACCTTAACTATGCTGCCAGCAACTACTGACACATCTGTACTATTAGCTGCTATAGTGTCTATAGCATCGTAGTGTGGGCTTACTAATGCTTCCTTACTAACTACAGTTTCTTCCATTACAGCTACGTTAGCCTCACTAGTAGCTGCATTGCTTTCAGATGTACTAGCATTATTAGCACTTGTAAGAGCATTAGCTTCTGAGCTGCTAGCGTTAGCCTCACTTGTAGCTGCCTCATTTTTGCTAGCTAAAGCGTTATTCTCACTTACAGCTGCCGAACTAGCACTACTTGCTGCATTACTCTCACTTACACTACTATTAGACTCTGAAGTACTAGCTGCACTAGCACTATTACTAGCATTAGTCTCACTATTTGTGGCATTTAATTCACTACTTGCAGCATTAGTCTCTGAGGCACTTGCTGCATTTTCACTAGCTAATGCACTAGCCGCGCTACTAGCAGCATTTTCTGCACTTACACTAGCATTTGCCTCACTTGTAGCTGCATCACTCGCATTGTCTACTGCATTCACTACACTAGCCATATTTGCACTTACATCATTTACGCTTGCTATATCATTAGCTACAATACCGACATCTGTTATACTACTACTTACAGTAGTTATGTTATTAGTACCAACTAAATCATTAGCTACAATTGTAACGTCTGCTATACCATTTAAGTCCATACTGTTAAGGTCATCAGCTACTCTAACAATATCAGCTAAATTCTGCACATCAGCTACAGTATTTACACTAGCTATGTTACCACTTACAGTACCTACACTACTAATACTGTCACTTACAGTGCTTACATTAGTAATAGCATCAGCTACTTTAGTTACGTTAACTTCATTAGCAACAACAGCATTTATATTATCTTTGTTGGCCCCAGCAGCTACAACATTATCTATGTTGTCACCTACAGCTGCTACACTTACAAGCTCGTCAGCAACCTTTTTAACACTATCATACTTACTTCCTATGTCTCTAGAAATTCCACTAGTGCTTACATTACTTAAAGATGATCCACGTCTACTCATTATTTAAATCCTCTATTACTTATTCTTTTAGGCATAAGGACATCATCACTAGTGAACATACCTGCTGCCTCTATTCTAGCACATGCTTGCTCAAACAATGCGTAGTGTGTTGACTGCTCAGTGTTAGCTATACCATTTACAGATATATGCCCGCTGTACCCAATATAGTTAAGTAGTGGTGCTATCATCTGTGGAGGTACTTTAACACTATCATTTAGGTTAGCTTCAGTTACCCACTCTGGTCCTGCTCTATATATGATACTAATATACGCCCCATCAGTAGCTAGAGGAACTTGTACAGTGTTGTACCCTACAGTGTTTAAGCTCAATGGGTTATCTTCCTCATTGATAGGTAGCTCAACAACTTCAACATCAGACCCCGACTCTACCTCACCATAAGCTGTTATAGCCCACATGAAGTCAGATGGCATCTCATACATCTCTACACCATCTTGTAGCTCTACCATCTCTTCAGATACCTTTAGAGCGAATCTTTTGTATAGCTCTATAAGCCCTAGATTAATGTACTCTAGTACGGCATTTACATCATTAGATATAGCAATGTTTTTTAACTCTCTGTTTGCTGCTGTATCTATAACTTGTTGTACTGTCATTGCGTACCACCTATTAGTTTATTTATCTGATGCATTATACCATTACATATCTTTACCATTACTTACACTTAGAACACAGTACTCCCACCTCCGCTACCCCATTCATTAGTGTCCTCAGGATAATACCAATTCCCATCATGCCCTTGCTCTACAACATCTAGCTCTGTACTCAACATGTCTTCTGCACTTGGTTTCTGTAAATCTAGCAAAGGTATCATACTCACTAGGTCAACACCATCATCAGCTTTAGCTGTTAGGCCAGTATACGTGATTCCCCCAAGCTCTTCTAACAGCTCTTTCATGTCAGGTGTATCAGCTAACTCCTCAGGGAAGTATATATGATGCCCTTGGAATAATGGGTGTACCCTCATGAAGTGGTTATGCTTATTTCTACCACTTCTGCTAACACCTTCACTACCATATGGTTTACCTACTTGCCTAGCAAATGTAAAATACACATTTCTAGCTTGCATATCTTTTCTAAGACTCTCTATGTTAAGTTGTTGTTGCCCATTAATCTCAACACCTACCTCAACAAAGTCTACACCATACTTTACAGTGTACATCTGTACAAACCTAAATATATGCTCAAACTGTTCAGCTATACCATCTTTCTTCAAACTCAACTCTAGTAGGAATATATCCCCTACACTATTCATAGCCCATAGAGCAGTACCACTGTAATCCCCTTTCTTACTATTACTAGCAGTATAGTCCGTAGTTGCAAATACTTTATACCCACTAAGGTGCTTTAGTATATTCTGTCTACTATACCACTGTATCTCACCCTTCTTAATTAACTTATCTTCCTCACTAGCAATCCTAAGCATAAGCTCTTGATTAAACTCTCTTAGTGTTCCACCATATTTAGCATCAAGATACCTTTCCATAGCCCAATCATAATCATTCATCTGAGGCCAGCTACCTACAAACTCTTCCTTAGTTGTACCCTCATTAATCTTCTCACACATTGGTACACACATTGGGGTCCATACACCATTCTCTAATGCACTATATACAGGATCTTTCTTTGTAAATGGTGTATTGATAATAATCAACTTACCATTTCTATTCATAGCACTCTCAGCATCACTATATATCATACTATTAAGCTTCTGCATAATAACAGCACTTCTAGCATCAGCTTCACTCTTGATAATATCATCAAAACTCAATATATCAATCCTTTTAGCTCTATAACGAATACCCCTTACACTACTACCACTAGCACCTTTTACTTTAAACATAAAAGCTCTATCTTCTTCTCTGCCATCACCTCTTCTAATAAACTCACATTCTTCATCAGTAAATCGCATCTTCTCAAAGTAACCCTTACAGAACTCACTGTCCATACACAAGTCCCTAATAGTGTTAGCTTGTACCTTAGCCCCTGCATGTTGTGCATCACCAAAGCTTACCCAGAACATTACCTTACCGAAGTTAGGTATCTTCCCAGTAATGGCTACGTAGATAGGCATAAATGCAGTCAATATAGTACTTTTAGCACTACGTCTACTTGCAATAATAGCTATCTTCTTAGGGTTTATCTTTAAGTTCTTAGTTATCTCTTTAGGAAATGGGAACATCTCTTCAGTTACATTACCAAACACTAAATCAACTAAAAAGTAATGCATCTTGCTATTCTTAACTTCAGGTTCTTTCCCTAATACCAACCTAATAACATTAAAGAATTCTATAGCTTGTAAACTAGGTATATAATTAGGAAAGCTGAGATCAATAGTGTCCAAAGCCCTATCAACATCAAACTCATACTCTTTCCTCTTACTTGGCATTTTCACATTCTCAGGTAGTTCCTCTCGCTCTTCAGCTATAGCCTCTAAGAACTTATCCCAACCTTCATACTTACTTTCACTATCATCTACTATATCTGGACTATTTTCATCCAGTATAATACTAGCTTCATTCTTAGGCATCTAATGTTACTCCTATCTGTTGTACATCCTCTATACTATGACCTTGTATAAGTCTTTCCCTTTGTACAGCAGCATTAGCAGCTAACTGTTCAATAAGATTCATTTGTACCTCTTTAGCTTCTTCACTAATACCTATCTTAATATCTAGTGTGTTATCCTCAGGCATCTTAACCATATCATACAACTTACTTAAAGCTAGGTGTTGTACATTAGCACTAACCTTTTCACCTCTAGCATCAAAACCACATGCTAACTTATACTGTCCTTGTATCGCAAAGTGCCTCATGTGGCTATACTGTAGATGGTCTGCTACAAACATCTGTTTATCTACCTCACCTACTAACCAAGTCTTATTATAAGCACCTGCATGGGTGTCTAAACTAGTAGTTGTGCTATTACCAGCAGCTTCTTTAGCCTTAATAGTCTCTTCAACTCTCTTAGCTCTATCAGGGAATACAATCTTCCAAGCTTTAGTGTTACTCATATACTGTTTCAACGTACAAAACTTAATCGCATTAACATAGTCATCAGACTTCACATTACTACCCTTAAGTAACATTATATTACTCATAAACTGCTCTTCCATATACTCTTGAGATACACCAATATCTTCCTCAGCACGTAACATCAATTCCACCATCTCTTCAGATACCTTATGATGTACACCTCTAGGTAGAAATTCTCTTACCTTCTCAACTGTTATATTTTGAGTGTTATGTGTATGCTTACCAACAAGTTTTAAATCTTCCATTGTAATCCTTTTCTGACATTATAGCACACTTATTACTGTGTAGTGAAGGTTACGTTGGATGGTGCAAAGTACACACTATTATAAATTTTTTTGTGTAGGGGTAGTATGTAACCTACACGATACACAAAAGTCATAGTCCCCCCTAGTCATTAGCTAGTGTAAATAATAAGTACCTTCTATTTTATATGGTAGTACTTAGTACTATATACTTGTAAGTCCTGAACCTTTATGGCAGGCATTGTAAGGAGTTAGTTATGGGTTTAAGAATAGTTAAAAAGGTAGACCTTTTAGTAGACACCACTGGTTATGTTAACCAGTATGGTGTGGCGAGCAATAACATAGGAGTGTACTCACACATTCTTGTGAGTCAAGACCTTGTAGTTCTAAAAAAACGATATGTAGCATACTATGAGAAGCGGACTACAGGTAAGTGGCTGACAAGAAATAGTACTTACGACGCAGTGGCACAGCTACAAGAATTAAAAGTGGGAGATGTAGTTCCTAAGGAGCTACTAGCCTAAACATAAGACCTAATCAAGTCTATAAACTGATTGCACTTTAACTATACAAATAGTGCATCGGCTTAACAGAGCTTATCTGTATTCTAACTATGTATAGTAGTTAGTATTTTTTTACACGGGGAACAAAGCACGAAGTACCTTTTACTTAATGTGGTAACCTACATATCTTATTTACAAGGAGTAAGTCATGTCAGTACAATTCATAAGTCCTAATGGACAACAAGTATGTATCAATGTACCAACATCACAAGTTGCAGACAGGCTAGCAGACATTATGCTAGCTAACTGTACAGTAATTAAAGTATCAGCATAGTCATAAAGCTTGACCATTCAATACCACACCTAGTGTGAAGAAGGAAGTACCATGGTAAGAACAATAGATAGTAGCATTAAAGCAACAGCAGGTGATGCAGTTCACCAAACTATAGCAATAGCTATGGTGAGAAGAGGTGTGAAAGCCTCAGAAGTTATAGAAACCCTTAAAGCTTACAATTATATAGTAAACATTAAGGGAGTACTATATAAAGTACAGGCTACTAGTGTGGCTTCAATAGTCACAGGTATAGAAATAGCTATCTCAGTGCCTAAAGGTAAAGTAGCAGACCTTCATCCAATAGACAATGGTGTAGAAGCACCACAGTCTGCTAACACTCCTCTAGTTATTGAGGAGTAACTAGCTTAGCCTTAAACTTAGCCTAATCGTTTATTGAGGAGTAGCAGTCTTAATAGCTCCATATAGCATAGAGCTTAACTTCTCAAGCATAGCCAACCCAAACTCCGACTGTAGCTCTTGTACTTTAGTCTTCAGTGTATTCAACTCATCATCACTAAATAAATTAGTTGCAACACATTGTGACTCACTAAGTATATCAGCTTCTCTAGATTTAAAATGATTGTAGACACTTAGTAAACTATCTGATAGTAATGGCTTACTAGTAGTACCTATGTTCACTTTACCACCGTTAAACATATGGTCCATAATAGCTTTAGAAACTATAGCATCTAGTTTCTTTGCTCTACTTAACATAAGTTTATTAGTTCCATACCTAGCACATACCACTTCTTGAGATTCTTTAGCACCACTAGCTCTAAGTCTATCATACTCATGTAGAGCATAGATAGCCTTTTGTGTAGGTGTTTGATGTCTTCTAGTCTCATGACTGGCAACAAGCTGTCTTACTTCTTCTATAGGTGTAGAAGGATTTAAGTGTATAGCTTTTATACTAACACTCTGTAATTCTCTCATAGCTAACACTCTATGTCTACCATCAACTACTTTAGCTCTATACAGTTTAATAGGTTCTAGCTGACCATTCTCTGCAATATCAGTTTTTAAAGCCTCAAATTGCTCATCAGTCATCTTAGGAGTACTAAGAGCTAACTCATGTATTTCAATATCTTTAAGTTTAATTTCAGTTACAACCATTCTTACACCTCTTTAGTTAATGTATTAGTATTATACATCGTTTACTAACATATGTCAAGTGGAGGCATTTAGTAAACTGTTTACTAAATTTAGTAAACAGTTTACTATTTACTATTTACTATTTACTATTTACTATTTTGTTCTAAACTACTATTAGGCGATACTTGTACAAAACTTCTATATACTTACTTAGATAAGGTACACTTTTAGTACCCTTTCACACATCAATAAGGTACACTTTTGGTACCCTATCTTTTTAGTCAAGTTCCCTAATATTGGGCTCTATCGACTGTATTCCCTATTCTAGAATAGAGAGTACACTAATATCCCTTACTAATAACCTCTTATTCTATATGGTAATCAATCCAAATCTATTTAAAAGGAACAATCATGTCATGTTTAATTATTGACGGTGTATTATTAACACCAGAAGAAACAGCACAATACTTAGCTAACCGTTAAGTATATGTAATCAGTCGTTAACATACTATAGTAGTAACAGTCTACTATTTAATACCTCAACTAATAATGAGAAGAAAGGGTCAGCATGGCATCAATAATCAAAGACATAAAACAAGCAACAGCAAGCACATTGAGTGCGGGTGTTGCAGTAGTAACGAGCACAGCGGATATGATCACAACTGTAGCAGGAAGCACTACTGCAATTGTAGACCCAACTATTGGGATGGTCACAGATGTAGCTAGTGTTGGGAGATCTTACACTAGCACACTACTACTTGAGACTCAGGCAGACAGTAAGATATCTAATGCAATAGCACAGAGTAAACTAGAAGCATCTAAGACTTACTTAGAGTCTAAAGCAGGTAAAAGTAAACTAGCAGAGGCTAGTGAGAAGTATGTCCAAATGCAATTGGACGAGATGTTAGATTTCTAGCATCTCAAGTTGTTAGTAAGAGTGGGTAACTGCTCTGCTAACACTAAACTCTATTACACGATTAACAAAGAAAGCTAGAAGGCCTGCAACAAAGAATGTAGCATACTAGCTAATTCAGCTTGTACTATATTAGCTTCTTTACTAATAGTATTAAAGTACTTATTTACTAAAGCTTGTTCATCTAGACTTAGTTCCACTCTAGGCTCTAGGCTCTAGGTATTTTGACATCTAATACAGTATTCTCTGCTAGCCATCTTAGGATCGTTCCTAGACTATCAGTATAAAATAGATACTTTAGTACTACTAAATTCTGGTCAATAATTAATAGTTACCGACCAGAGAAAAGATGGTCGGTCGACCAGAATTTAAAACTGATACCCTAATTTAGGGGTTTGCTAAAAAAGATGGTCGACCGACTTACTTACTACAATAACTCTTTATATCCTATATACTAATAGACAAACTGTGGATTTAATTAAACCTATCTCATGTTTTTCAAGACGATTTAGACAGGACTCCAGTCCTATTAAAATTAATTACAAGCGACAGCACTGAAAAATAAAACACTTATTTAATTAATATAGAGTTCTCGATAGGTTATCTACCTTAATTAAATCTTAACTTAAATTTACATAACCCACTTATAACCCCAAACACTCATCCTACACTGTATTTATGGAAGCCTAACAACCTTCTATTTAATATGGTATTACAACAACACTCAACACTAACTTATTTATAAAGGGAATATAATGCCTACAATAACAAAAATAGATGGCCTAGTACAAGACTCAAACACAATAGAAATTACTCTATCAGACGGTAAAGTAATTAAACAGTACCATAGGCAAGATTGCTGTGAATATGTAGCAGTACATCAAGTAGATGGTAATATCTCTAAACATATAGGAGCAAAGTACATAGAGTTACTTTGTAAATCTAGAAGAGCACAAAACGATGAAGTGTCTGCAAGTGGTACATGGACATTCTACACATTAAAGACATCTAAAGGTTATTTAGACTGGAGATGGTTAGGTGAGTCTAATGGGTACTATAGTGAAAATGTAACAACAGTAACTTTATACCCATTAGAACTAGCAAGAGATAACTCTATAGAATTAGTAGACATTACAGCATACAATTTTGATAAAGAAGACTACACATCTAAATCTCTATTCAAATGGAAACTATTAGGAAATATTTAGCAGGGACCATAAAGGTGATTTACTTACAGCTACTACTGAATCATTATTTAAAAATAAACTACTTTAAAGCCTAATAACCTTTTATTTAAATGGCAGTGTGTACAACTGAAATTCGTTGTATATTTATACCTTACTAAAACATATGGAGATTTAAAAATGGAAAATACAATCACAGCACAAGAAGCATTTAATGAAAAGCTTGAGGAAATTCGTAAAGAAAGAGCAATGGATCTTACAGCGAATAGATTAAGATCTGAAGTAGCCATAAACGATGCACTACTTAGAGAATCAGTAGCAACTGTTACTGTAGTTCTTAAAGAGCTATACGAGTTCTTAGACTTAGAACCAGAGAAGCTAGAGTCTTTCTTAAAGATGGCGAGAAGAAGTGAGTACGGTAGAGTACCAGAAATGTTAGCTAAGATAGCATCATTGTATACATGGCCAGGATGTGATGTGCAAGACATTGCAGATACTCAAGAAGATATCTTAGACATCATCAATAAGTATACAGCAGTTCCAGTGACAGCAGACCTTCTTATGGATATTAAAGAGTCTAAAGGTTCTCATACATTCTTAAGTAATACAGATTACGAAGTTATAGATGCTATCGAACCTGCTTATGAAGAGTTTAAGTACTACATCTCTACATTAGCTGATTACCTCAATCTTCCATATGTAGACATTAAACTATCTGAAGAGAAGTGGGAAAAGAACGAACACAAAGCTCTCAAAAGAGTAGCTAAAGAGCAAGAAGAAGCACAAAAAGCTTTAGAAGCTCATAATGCATTAGTTAGTGCATAGTAAGTAGGGATTTAGTCCCTACAACCAATTTATTTATAAGGACAAAGTATGTTATATAGTTTACTAAACAAAGAGTTACCAGACAATACCAAAGTCTATATATCTTTTGAGTCAGTGGCAACAAAGCTACTAATAGACTCTATGGAGTATAGTTTCATTAATGGTTCTAACCAAGTATCAGTACCATTTTGGAGTGAAAAGATAGGTGCAAAGTTATTCACAGCTGTATCTTTTGCATTAGGTGAAGAAAAATGGATTAATGGTGTAGTTAAACCAAACTTCGCATACATAGAACTTAATGAGACTAAACTTGCTAAGTATATTGATACTACAAAGTATCGTAAAGATATGAGAATTAAGCTCAATACTATGAAATGTGTTAATAGTATTATGGATAGTAACCTCACTAAAACACCTAATAGCATCGAAGATACAGGATTAGTAAGAGATGGTTTTGCTAAGTGTGCTAGTATGAAGTTTCAATTAGATACAGTAGCTATGCTTAAGCACTATGAGTTAATTAAGTCTAACTTAGTTAAAGGTATGACTAATGTTGCTAAGAAATACCCAGATGTCCTTATGGATGAAGCTAACTATAAAGCAATTTCAGAAGAAGTATTAGATTACTATCTATGTAACCCTAAAAAGTACTATAACCTTGAATCAAACATAAATGATATGAGAGGTAGAAGCATCTATAGTGGTATCCGTAAAGTAGGCAATATTATTGCTAACAAAGACATGAGAGCACTTATTATAGCTGATAAATCAGTATTTATACTAGATACTAATAAGAAAGCTTTAAATGATATCTACCTGTTCATTGCAGAATTAGTAGAAAGTAAAGCTAAGTCATGGAATGGTAAGATACTTAGTGGTATGGTATCTTATAAAAAGAAAAGATTACCTAATATGACAGCTAAAACACTACATGAGATTATATGGTTAGAAAGAATCTACGAAGCTTTAGACCAACTATTTATAGATGGTAGTATTATGTGGAACATACCTTTAGAAATGGATGCTACAGCTTCTATAGCTCAGATTGTTGGAGTACTTACTAATGATCGTAGATTACTAGCTAAAACTAATGTAATAGAACCAGAAACTCTTGAAGACTTTTGGTATGTAAAAGGTGTAAACAACCGTGATGGTATAAAAGCAATAGGTACACCAGTAGGTTATGGTTCTAGTGCTTCATTCACTAAACTTCTTAAAGCTAAAAAGGAAACTCTTACAAAAGAAGAGATGAAAGCTATACGAAAAGAATTTAAAGATGGTGCATTTGCAGTTATTAAAGCATTCAAAGATTTAACAGTTAAACATGCTAATATTACTACACCAACATTTACTACAGATACTTACTTTGAGCAGTATACGACTACTGTTAATAAGCATAAAGTAGTAGGTGCTAACCTTACAGCATATAGTACATATTGTAGCAAGACTAAGACTATTAAAATTATTATGAACCATACTACTATTACAGTACCTGATTATGATAGATTTAGAACTTACCATGCTACAGGTCTTATACATAATTTAGATTCGTTTATCATGGATAGTACTATGAAAACTATCCAAGATAGAGGAGAATGGTGTATAGCTATTCATGATGCAGGGTTAGTACTTCCAGGTACTGCTATGAGAGAAGCTTACATAGCTCAATTAGAGAACTTAAGAACTAATAGACATAAAGTACTTAATAGTTACTTACAGTCTATAGGAGCAACAGATAAAGCTTCTAAAATAGCTTATACTAAATTATTAGCTACTGTAGAACCACTTGATAATTCTATTTCATTCTCTATTTCAGCACTTAAATAAAGATGAGGCCTTTTGGTCTTGTCTTTACTTATTTTTTTTTTTGCTTTTGTAACAAAGATAAGAAGATATTTTATTTATAAGGAGGTGTGCTATGTTTGCTATCATAATTGGAATCGTAACTGCTTTTAACTTTTTAATACTTTTAAAAAAGGTAAGAATGGGAAGACATTTAGATGCTTTCTTAGATATATCAGCCATGGTTGCTTTATCATGGATGTTTGGTGGTACATTAGGAGGAATGGTAGTAGCTATGGTTGCTTCTGCTGTTATCTCTCTATCTTTACTTAAAGAACCACTTGAATTTAATGATGATGAAGACGAAGATGAAGAATCTTCTATACCAGTGTATACACCTAAAGGAGCTACTAATGTTTAATTTTTTTAAAGATATAGGTACAACATTAGCTGTATCCTTAGGTCTTATTATATTAGGAGCTATAGCTATAGTGACTCAAGCTATTATTTTTTTACTTATACCAATAGGTATATACTATGCTATAAAATTTTTACGTGAAGTTACAAGTTAGTGAGGATATAGCTCCATATTATTTTGGGGTTATACTACTATTCGGTTGGATTAGCCCTATATTAATTGGAGTTGTATTTATTACATTTCTATTCCATATTTTTTATAGGCTATCTAAAGAAGATTTTACAGAGTACTACGTACCTTCTAAAGTAACAAAGGTATCCATAAACATAGAAGAAAAACAAGCTTACATGAAATCTAAAAAGTGGTATATTACACGAATTGCTGTGCTTAAACGAGATAATTACGAATGTTATATATGTTCTAAGCAAGTACCCTTAGAGGTACACCATCTTACATATAAGCATATTTACAATGAGCCATTAGAAGATTTAGTATCGTTATGTAGACGTTGTCATCAAGCACAACATAATCACTATGGCTATAAATATACAACAAATTATATAAAATTAGTAGGGGACAAATTTATGACTGAACGATTTAAACAATTGCACCATCTAATAGGTAAAACTATCACTATGGAAGGTATCATACAAAAATACGGTATGAATGTTGGAACAAAGGAAAGAACTGTATGTTTTAAAGATGTACTTATAGATGGTATACATATAGACCACATATGGGTAAATTATTCACTTTATTACCCACAAGGTACAAAGCAAACTGTTAAGGCTAAAGTATTACTTAGAAATAGACCCAATGACAATGTATTTAATACTGAACCTAAAAAAGATATACAAATAATTATTAAGGATAAACATGATAATCACAAACATCAAAACTAAACTATCTAAAATTATAGATATGATTAACTACTCTATTAAAGATAGAGTAGCTATTTATAAATTTTATAGCAAACATAAAGATTATACAATTCAACCGTATTTAGGAGAATAATATGACACAAGATCAATTACTTACAGATTACTTTACATCTACTGACAAACTTACTGTTAATGCTAGAGAACTACAACAAGTGCTCAAAAATAATGCTAAAATGCAAAGAGAACTAGAAGTTATGGGCACTAAATTAGATATGACTAATATGTTATTAGAACGTGCTAAGGCTAAAATGATTGAGTATGAGACAGTTAAATTGGATGTAGTAGTATGAACCATTTAATTAATATAACTCATTTACGAACATTATTAGATCCATATGAGGCACAAAGTTTAATGGATAAACTTTTACGTGAGAATACATATACAACGTCTAAAGTGCATACATATAGAGTTAATAACAAATATTATAAGTCTAAAGTACTTAGAAACGTATATTTATATGAAGCTATTACAACACTTACAAATATCACAACAAGTAAACGATCTTGGGATAAAGAACTTATGGTACTAAGTACATTAGCTAATGAATATAATTTAAAAAGTATTTTACCAAACACAACAGATACTTGGGATAAAGTTATTTATAAACAAATTAGCTATCAAATACTAAAACCAAGATACCCACGTAAAACTAAAAAAGACAAAGAAGCATTCCTTAAAAAATGGAATAGACATACATACAGTTTATGGCAAGCTGCCGCTATAAAGGTAGGAAAAGATGAGTTACTTTAAACAAAAATTAAAAAAATTAAAATGGTTATTACATTACTACATGGAGGAATTGGCAGTAATACTCATATTTATTTATATAATAGGATTTGGTTATATTGTTAGTTAAATTTTGGAAAATACCTATGCTTAAGTTATTACTATTGTTTTTAACAACTATTTCGTTACATGCTACAGTATGGGATTTGCACACAAATAACTACTTAGGTAAAATAATAATATCTAATGAAGATACCGTTATAACTAGTAAGCAAAACAGCATACTCCAAGTACTCCCTAGAAATATATCAGTTATTAAGTGTGAAACACAACAATGTAGAGATGAAGTAATCAGTAGTTTTAAAAGATTATATAGAACTAATGGGATAACGATTATAAAAGTACAATAATAGTTGATTTACATAATTAACGACATTTACTATGCATACAAAGGGTTAAATTATGATAACACAAAAAGATTTAGATGACTTAAGACAAGATAAATTAAATGAGCAATACCAAGATGAAAGACATGAATATGCTATGAGCACTGACTGGGACTATTGTTTAGATTACATAGGACTTACACCAGAGTCTACTCTATTAGAACTTAACAAAGCTTACAATATATGTAAATCATATGGTTGGGAGCCAACTATTACTGAACTTATTAATTCAGCAGGTATAGGAATATGTTAATGTTATTACACATAATACCTTTTTCACTGATTTAGGTAAATAATTGGTATTTACAATATAAAAACAAGAGAGGAAACAATGACTGAAAAACAATTAATTAAAGAGTTTGAACGTTGGGTAAAAGCAGGAAGACCTAAGATGTGGTATAAAAGAAGTAATGGTAGCTGGGGTTATGTAAGTGGAATACCATCATGGAACAATAAAGACATCTATATAGTTGATGATGACCATACAGAGCTTAGAAAGCTTCAGATTGACGAACCAGATGCTAAATTTCAGTACTATAATGAAATAGCAAAAGAATGGCAGACTATACAAGATCTTAATTGGGATTTTAATCCAGATGTAAAATACAGATTAAAACCTACTGAATGGTATGAAGATCCAGATATGGTAGGTAAGCCTGTATGGGTTAGAGATTATAATAATGAAGAATGGGATATAGATATATTAGTGAACTATGCAGATGAAAAAAAATCTCCATTTCGTTGTAAAAGCTGTAGCTGGACATACGCAAAACCAGTTAAACCTGAAGATTTATATCAAGGAGACAAAGATGGCAAATAGTATTAATAGGGATGAGATAAGAAAAACTATCTTAAATTATGAAGATAGAAGCCCAAAAGATATTAGACAATATTCTTTTATTGATGTTATGGAAATTGTTGAGAATACATTAATAAATTTGGGTTACTATAAAGATGTTAATTATCGAAATCTAGATGATATGAAAAGAAGTAATGTTACATGGAAACATTAAAGGAATGTAAGATGAATTCCACAGATTTAAAATTAAGTATAACAATTACGATTTTATCAATAGCAGAATATATAAGCTTATATGCAGGCTAAGGAGACAAAAATGAACAGGTTTAACGAATATGAACAACAGATTTTAGTAGCACTTCTGTTTGGGTTAGCAATAGGCGGTGTAGCAGCATCTGCTATATGGGATAACAAATGTGCTCACTATGAACAAGCTATAGAAGAGCATAATATAAAATTAAATATTTTAAAAAGAAAATAAAATGCTAAAAAAACAATTTAAAAAATATTTAGAAGATGATAGATTATGGCTAGGTGATTATTCAGACCATGGTAAATATTATGGGATAGATTATTATCCTGATGATATTGAACTAAAACCATTAAAAGATGAAGTAACTGAATTTTTTAAAAAGTCATTTCCAGATTTTTGTATAGTTAAATTTTGTAATTTTGTTAAAAATAAAAATACGATAAGATTTATTGTTGATTATGATTGTAAATGTGAAGGTTTTTTTGAAGGTGTAACATATTATAGCATACAAGATATCTATAATGAATTAAATAAAAAGGAGTTTAAATGAATGTAAAAATAGCAGGTATTACATATAAGAAACCAGAAGTTTGGTTACTACAAGAAACAGGTATAGGTACTTGTGAATTAGCCGCTAGAACTGCTTATGACAGTTTTACAAATAGTGAACATAAAGTTATTGCAGAGGATTTTAATAATAAGATTTTTAATACTGAAAGTATTAATCAACTTAATAATATTGAATCTAGTAGTTTACTCGATGATCTCACTTGGACTTACTTTCACCATAGTGTGTTAGAACATGCAAATCTAACATACCTAATTAAAGGTACTTCAAGAGGGGTACTACAAGAACATGCAAGACACCGTATCCAAGGTATTACTGTTAGAAGTACTCGCTATACTATGAATCCTGTTATAAATGCATTTATTGCTGAAATGTTGAATAACATTTCAAATACTAATCCATCTGATTGGTTTTATGAGAAATTATTAGAGTTAGATATATTTGTTACTACTAATGAAGAGTACAACAGAATTCAAATTGATGATATTTGGAAGAAGTTAAAAAATCAGTATAGTACTTTAGGTAAAGAAACATTCTTAGATATTGCTACAACTAAAGATAGTAGAATGTCAATTGGTAATAGACCTAGCAGAGAAACAATTTTTTCAATCCTCCAAGATGGTAAGAAAAAGAGAAATGTTGGTGATGCATTTAAGCACATAGTTAATGACAACTGGAAAGTTGATATGATTGTTACTATGAATTTACGAGCATACAAGAACTACCTTAAACTACGAAATAATGGTGCTGCATGGGTTCAAATTCAATGGTTAGCTGAAGCTATGATGCATGCTACCCCTAGTAAATATCTTAAACTAATATCTAAAAAACATAAGGATAACTGATGAAACTTACAGAAAAACAAAAAGAACTTATTACACATCTTTTTGAGGGTGGTGAAATTGAGTACAGCCAAGCTATTGGGTATAAATTAGATTGTATTGGATTAAAAAATGCTACTAATATAACACTTGATGTAACACCAACAACACTATTAAATACTTGTACAATCTATATACATCCGCTACAAAAACGTATTAACGAATTAGAAGCAGAACTTGCTAAATTTAAAAATACATCAATTGTAGTTAAACATGATCCACATAAAGAGCATACTCATCTTACAACAGCAGAAGTTAGAGAGATAGAAGAAGTCTTAACTACAGCTAAAGTAATAGATAAAGAACTCATTATGTCTACATATAATATATCTGTAACAACAATGAATCGTATTATTAAAGGTACACACTCTAAATCCTCATTAGGTTTTAAGTTCCCTACTAAGTAGGCTGATTACTATAGTATTAACGTAATTGTAAGACAGTAAAATACTAATCATAACGTAACTTTATGGCTCTCCTACACACAAATAGACAATACGAAGCGTTTAGTAAACCCTAGATGGTTGAATATCGTATATGTATAAAACCATCGGAATTCGTTTAGGACGTTACGCAAAGCACTCGTATAAGAGGAGACTAGCTAATATCCGTAAATTATAATAGTTTTTGGTCTATTATACAACATATAACTCCTTAGCTCATCAGTATTTGCCGATATACTGATGAGCATTTCTAACTTGGGCTGGTAACTCAGCGGTTAGAGTCCTCCGCTCATAACGGAGTGGTCGTTAGGTTCAAATCCTACTCAGCCCACCATATAATTTATTTTAAAGGAACTAAATGATACTAGCAAAAGATTTTGCATACCTATATAATGTGTCAATGTCTAACATATATGTAGCTAAACATACTAATCATGAATTTGTATATAAACAAGGCTCTAAACTGTACGTAGACACTAAACCATTACTAGCTAGACGTAAGCATAGAGATACTGTAATTAAAGCCTCACAAGACAATTATGGACTTATTACTTCACATATTAAAGAATACGAATTAGCTAGATTACTTAATAAAGCTTACCCAGATACGTCTTTAACTGCATGGAATACATACATGAGAACTTTTGTATTTAGAGTAAAAGAACGAGATTCTACATTAACATACAAAGTACCTAAACAACTATGGAAATTCTATAGATTTACAACACATTACATCAAAGAACAAGGATACACTTAATGGAAGAACTTTTACATAAATGCAGTATATTACCACTACATAAATTACCAGAATTAAAATTATCTATTATGTCTTCTAATGGGGACATAAAAATCAAAGAGCAGTTACTTAATGTAATAGATGCAAGATTAACTGTATCTGGGGCATTAAAAGATGCTATAGTAGAAACAGCTGAATTTGAATTGGAGAATTAAATGCAATGGATTCAAGATAATAAGGAATACCTAAAGTAAGGCTTAGAGGTTCTTAAAGAAACTAGATATCCTTCTAAAGCCTTTTACATAGTTATACCATCACCACAAACAGCTAATGATTTAAATGCGTTTTTAGACGTTTACCTTTTTAAACCTGCTATAGGAGGTGAGCCTACAAAAAATTATAGCTTTTTACATAACTTTAATTATACAGACGTTACGGAAGAAGATTATCAATACTGCCCAACTTCTATTGTAAACAAAGCTAAAAAACTTAAAAAAGAAGCCACAGCAAATAGTACTCTACCTATACTAGCATCAAATGATATGGCATTAAAAGCAGTAGAAGCTTATTGTAAAGCTAATAAGATACCTTCTGAAGATGCATTTAGGATGCTTACTAAATTTACAGAAATATACTCTAATATGGAGTACGGGGCTAAATATGCTGATATGTTTAACAGCATAATTAAAAAGCCTTCGGATAAACTTTTAAAATTATTAGTAAAAATTTCTACTGGTATACGAAAAAAATCTACAAGTGATATGTATAATGCATGGGGAACTTGTAAGGTATCCCCATATGAAACTATTGTAAATTACAATAATAATAGACTTTCAGTATCTTTAATAAATTTACCTAAAAAACGTAAATTACATATTGGACACTTAAAAGGATTAGTGTGGGTGTACTTAGCTAAAGATGATAAGTATAAACCATACTGTTTACACTACTTAAAAAGTAATGACACAACTAAAATACAAACTGAACTATTAGAGCTTCAACAAAATATTACACAATTACTAAAGGAATTAAAATGACAGAAAAAGAAATCTACGTTATAAAAAATAACATTTCACAGCAACTTAAATCTAAAGAAGTAGCTCCACTTATTATCGCAGGTAAACCAGGTACAGCTAAATCATCTACTATTAAATTACTTGCTAAAGAGTTAGATATGCATTTATTAGATGTATCATGTCCAACACTAACTATCGAGTATTTATCTGGGCTACCTGAAGAGTACCGTACACCAGAATTTGATAAATTTAATGTAATGAATGTAGATACTTTCTCTACTAAATGGTCTGTACCTGAACTTATAGCTAATGCTAATACATTATCAGAAACAAAACCTACTATCCTACTATTAGACGACTTTCATATGGTGCAACCTCACTTACAAGCATACTTCTTTAAATTACTTTTAGAACGTATGATTGGTAATTATAAATTAGCTGACAATGTTGTTATCATAGGTACTATGAATGATTCTGAAGAAGCTGGTATGAATCAAATTAATTCAGCAGTACGTAACAGACTTGCTATTTTACCTATTGAATTTAATTTTGAGCATTGGTTTGAAGGCTATGGTAAATTCCTTCATTATCTAGTAGCATCATTTCTTAAAACTAAAGAATCTTATATTTCTGAAGATGAGTCTACAGGTATTGAAGGTTACGCTACAGCTAGAGCTTGGAGTGCTATTGCAGCAGAACTTAAAGGAATTCCATATGAGTTATTACCAACATACGCTCCTATGATTGTTAAAACTCAAGTAGGCAAAGAAGCAGCAGAAGCATTTACTAAACATTTACTATATATCAATGCTGTAGATTTTAAAGCAATAGTAGAATCTAAAACTATCATTAACATTTCTAAGTTAGATCCACTAGAAGCAGTTATACATAGTTACATCCCAAATTTTATTAACACTGTAAGTGATGGTATCTTCTTTTTAAATCTATTAGATGCGAACCATAAAGAGGAAGCATTTATTGGATTTACTATAGCAGAAATATACAATAAATATATTTCAGAAACTAGTGAGGAGTTGACAGATGGATTAAATTTTATAATTAATACTATAGTACAGAAACCTTTTTCTAAAGATAACTATGATACTATTACGCCTAAGGAAGTTAAAGCGATTAAAGAGCTTAAACTCAAACATCAAGATGTAATTATGAGTATTGCATCAACATACTTAATATAAAGGACATATTATGAATAAAAAAGAATTCCTATACGACACTAAACGTCTAGTATACAAAGAAGCTATTAAAGGCTTAAACCAATCGTTAGGACAATCTAAAACAGCACAAGCATCATTAGGTATGTTAGTTAATGTACCATTAGAGATTGAACTACGTAAAGTAGAGACACTACCTAAAATTACTAAAAAGTTTAAATCTCTTGCTAGAAATGCACATATGTATTTAAAGCATGATGAAGGGACTATTGTTTTATCATTCTTCTACACAACGGATAGAGAACTACCAAAACTTTATAAGTCTATTGAAAAAAATACACACTACTTTACATACTTATACTTTAGAGAGTTACTTATGTTATCTCGTGGGTATAACACGTACGCTTTTTACAAAAAAGCTAAAGCAGTAATTCAGGCTAATTCGTCAATCCCTGTAGAACAATGTCAAGCTGTTATGAATATTGCTTGTTACATCTCTATAACTAACTTCATCTCAGATGTTTATAGTTTAGTTGGGAAATCTAGTGAATTTGAAAAAATCTCTAAATATGAAGCTTATGATTCTTCGTATAAAAACAAAGATGTCTTTAAAATTTTAAAAGCTATCTTACCTGGTATTACAACTGACTCTTTTGAGGAATTTCACACATGTGAATCAGAATTTGGTGCTACAGCTTTTTCAGATAATAAATTAGTTAATGATGAATACGATGCTATCATTACTGATCTAGGAGAATCTGTAGAAACTACTTTCAAATCAACATCTAAAGGTTCAGCTACAGCTAGTATTTTTGGTACTGAATTTGAAGCTAACACAAAACTTAAAACTGGATGGTTCAAGAAACTAAAGAAAACTTTACAACGTATTGTTTACTATCGTACTAATGACTTTGAGTCAACTTGGGGAAGCCTAAATTCAACATACAGACATAAGTTTAAATCTCCTAAAGCACAATACAAATCTACTGAATTAGAACTTGTATTATCTATTGACCATTCAGGATCTATGGAAATGGAAGAATTAGCACGTATTGCTGGTGTAATTAAAAAACATGGTAAATCTATTGCTAACTTAACTATTTTAATCCATGATACTGAAATTACTAAGATATTTACACTTAAACCTTCTGAAATAGATCTTGAAGGTGATGCATTTAAAAAAGCCTTACTAACAAGATACAATGCTGGAGGTACATCTCACTATCATGTGTTTAAATGGTTAGTTGAGAATACTACTGATATGTCTAAGCTTTTATATTTATCATACTCAGATAATTGTTCAGACATCCCAGAATCTTATGCTAAATTTCCAACATTACGTGATGCCAATATGGTATTCGTTTCAACTATAGACAATCCAGTAAATATCACTGGAACTACAGACATTACTTTAGAGTAATGCATACCTCACTTTATGTGGGGTAACCCTATTTATAAGGCCTTACATGGATGAATTTCAATATAAACTAGAACTAATAAAAGTAGAATCTCAAAAACTTACAATAAAAAGTATAGAAGATACTATACGAAATACATGTAGATCAGGATCTTACACTTTACCACAAAAATTAGACATTAAGTCAGAACTTTATAAATTAAGTATACTCTTGAGATACTATAAACTATTCAATAAAAGATCTGCTAAATCCTTACCTCAACACATAGAAGATCATATTATAGGAAGAACAGCATTAGTATTTAATAACACATTTTCTCATAGTATCTATGAACCACTACAAATAACTAAAAAAGAATTTGATGAATTTTTTAAATACGCTAATATAATTCAAGTACAGTTAGAAGCAGTGGTAGTTGCTAATTATTCTAGACTAGTTGGAAAAGCTACTAAATTTCTTGATATCATAAATTATAGTTCTCTCAGCATTAAAACAAAATTTTACTACACTACACCTATAACTATAAAAGGAGAGATACGTAAAATTTCCTCTACATACGCTCTAAATAGTACCTGTGACCCCATCTCAAATATATCAGCTAAAGCAGTAGAACTTTCTATATATGCTTCTAAACTAAAGCCTACAGAATGTTATTATATAAAGCATCTACTACAGAATGATATAGGTATTACTAAAATTGATACTTATCAAAATGAGCTAGCTGCTGGTATTAGATATCTAAAAAGGCTACGAAATGCTAACTAAGTCTTATGCAATATACGATATAGAGTCACATCTTATTAATGAGTGGGGAGCATACCACACTCAATATATATTCTGTATAGCTGTTAAACGTGTCATAGCTGGTGTAGAAGAGCCAACAAAAATTTATACACCTAATGCTATTCTAGATGCTGATGGAGACTTTAAACAAGCCTTAGAAGCTATTAATTCATGTGACTATAGAGTTGGCCATAACATTACAAGATATGATGATATAGCGATGGAAGAATTAGGTGCTGTATTCACAAATAAACCATTTGATACTTTATTGTACACTCAAGTTATGTACACTAAAGACCAATTAATGTCTATGGATTATGGTATTGAAAACTTCCCTAAAGACTTATATGGTAACTTCTCACTTAAAGCCTTTGGGTACCGTCTAGGACAAGAACAAAAACTAGAATTTGAGCAATTTGATAAACTTACAACTGATATGCTGGTATACTGTAAACGTGATGTAGATGTCACGTATAATTTGTTTAAACATATTATTAATTCTGATAGGTTACCAAATGCCTATTTAATGCAATTAGAGCACGATACATCTACAATAATATCAATGTTAGAACGTGATGGTTTTTATATGGATAAGGATAAAGCTCGTAAACTATCTTTAAAAATGACATTAGAAATGCAAGCTATTCAAAATATGTTAGCTAAAGTATTTAAACCAATGTACTTACCAGAAGGTAAGCCACAAAAGACTAATAATACTATTAAACGTAAGCTATACATACCAAACACTGCTTATAAAGATTTATGGTACTTAAATTCATATTTCCACTTTAAGCCATATGGTAAGCCTCTGCGTAAATACAAATCTGGTAAAATAAGACATTTTGGTAAAAGAGCTTTTAAATGGTTTACCACACCTCATACAACAGTTATAACAACTAAAGATGGTGAGTTTCAAAACATTAAGCTTACTAAATTTAAAGCTACTGATAAACAAATTATATGGTGGTTTAAAAACCTTTATAACTATACATTTACAACCTATACTACAAAAGGTAATATACGTGTAGACAGAGATGTATTAAAAACATTTGATGAGTACTTAAAAACTAATAGAAACTCAATTACTAGATTTGCTAATTATACTAATGAAGAATTCTCAACAGAACTTGAAGCTATATCTAAACTTATGCGATTCCTTAAACTTAAAAAAGATTTATCACAATTATCTGGTACTGATAAATCTCTATTATCAGTTCAAAGATTAGATGGTACTATCACTACCCGTATTAATCAAAATGGTACTGTTACAGGTCGAGTTACATCATCTTCTGTAAATATGAACCAAATACCTTCATCACAAGAATTTAGAGAATTATTTACAGCACCTATTATGTATACAATACCTGATAAATTATATTATGAGTTAATGGAAACACTATGTTAGTAGATTTTAAAACTAAAGAAGACCTAATACAAGAATTTGGTATGCATGGATCAATGTACATAAAAACAAAGATAAAAACATTAGAAGACATGCAAAGAATATTAGGTAAACGCATAAATGTAGTAGTACATAAAGATAAATACCATAAAGATGTATACATAGTACATGATTGGTACGAATATTCTTTAGATACTTTAGAAGAGCATTCAAAGCAAGAGGTATTTAATTATGCTTTTAAACATAAACTACTATAAGGATTGCTATGTATTTACGATTTAAACCGCTAGAACAAATTAAAAGTGAAGCCTATGCAATAACAGTAAATGGGGATATACAATACATAAAAAATGGTGTGTGTGTACCAAAAAATATGCAATGTATATTCACTACTAAGCCTATTAAAGTACATTATAACAGTTCTATTTCATATTTACTTGTAACACCTATCAATTATACTATTCGCAAAGATTTAGTATTAGAAGAAGATCAACATTTATACACACAATACATGTTTAAACATAAATTACTATAAAGGAATCTAATGAAAACCATAACTAAAGATCTATATGAGATATTTTTAGCTAAGCCTAATATACCTGAAGATCTAAAAAAGGAGTTGACCGATAAAGCCCATGAATCACAATGGGTATTTATTGGGTCCTAACTGATTTCTCAGGACAAGAGAATGTTAATTTAGCACACTATTTAAAACCTATAGATAACGGAAACCTTGAAAATGTAATTGAAAATGGCTCTAAAGACAATAGTACAGACCTCCATTCACTAAATGCAATAGCATGCGGAGTAAGTAGAAGTGACTCAAAAGCCATATTTTTCGGGCTTTTATACGGTTCATCAGCAACTTTAACTGGTTTCACTATATTAGGTGACAAACTATATACAGATTACACACAAGACGAATTCGATAAGATGTTTAAAAAACTATCTAAACGAACTATAGAACTTGAAGGTACTAAATACTATCCTATCAAAAAAGGGCAATTAGTACTATTCAATGATAAATTAATCATTCAAGCTATATTTGGATTACATGTTCAAACTAAATTACGCAAAAATACTAAAGGTCTTGAGAAACTTGAGGAACAGTTTAAACAAGAAGCTAAGACTAACGGTTATGTTGAGCTTCCTTTAGGCCGTAAGATATATATAGACTCAGACCACAAAGCCCTTAATTATTTTAACCAAGGTTTAGGTGGACTTGCTTTTAAAGTCTACTTACGTATATTTTATAATACATTATATAATAAAGGTATTTACATTAATGAGCATTATAGACTACAAGCTTGTATTTATGATGAGATTGATATAATCGCAGACCCAAATCATGTTGATACTATTGTGCAAGTTATGAATGACACTTACGAATTAACATCTAAAGAGCTAGCACTTAATGTCAGATACACGGGAGAAACACTTAAGGGCGTAGATTGGGATTCTTGCCATTAAAAGGATTATTATGAAACCACAAAGATACTTAAAAATACGCACATGGAAAGATATGGCTAAGGAGTATGGTACTAACATACATGGAGATATAACTGTTCAAGGAGTATTTCTTAAGGATATGAAACCATTAGCAAATACAAAAATCCCAATACCAGACATTACCACATTCCTACAATACTGGGATATGTACAAAGTAGTAACTATAGCTGAAATGGATAATGATAAATACTATATCACACTACCCATGCTTACTAAAAAATCTCAAGGTATCGTAATGACTACCCTCATGAAGTATAAAATATTATGATAGTATTAAAACCTAAACATCTAACAATAATCTTTTTAAGTACTAATACCGAAATCCCAAAAGATGTACTGTATGGTTGGAATGAAGCTATGGCATTAAATTTATTAGCTAGAACATTTGAGATTTATAAGATAATAATACTTAAAGAATATTTAGAATTGTATATTAAAGACATGCCTTGGACTATATCTATAAACATGCTAACAGATGAGTCTAAAACTAAAGTAACTAAATATTTATTTGAAGAAAAAGTATTACATTTAATAAAACATAAATAAGGAAGTTTATGACAAAAGAACACATACAACTTAAACAAGAACTTGATGACTATTCTTGTTTTAACTCACAACAACATCCAGCATTTGAGTATGCTATTAAATGTATAGCACAAAATGCAAATTATAAAATGAAACTTATGATGGCAGCATCCGAACTAGTATTATTTACATCACAACTACGTAAACCTATTCAAATGTCAGATGGTACATTAGTCCCAGTAAACATTATTTCATTTATCCTAGCAGGTTCTGGAGCAGCTAAAGACTCTTCATTAGCTCAAGTACGCATAGCATTGCAAGAAGGTTACAATGTAATTGAATACAATCGTGAGCAATCTGCTAAACAAAAAGCTAAGCACCATGCAACTGTAAATGACGGTACACCTAATAAATGGAAAGATTACTATATACCACCACCAGAACTCTTTGGAGGTATTGGGAGTGTTGAAGGTCAAATGGATCATTGGGATACACTTCAACGTAATACATATGGAGCTGGGTACATCCAAGAATCTGAATTAGGTTCTGCTTTAATTAACAATAAAAATATGCCTGAAAACATAGAAGCTTTATCTAAAATCTATGATGTAGGTAATATTGTGCCTAAGATTGTAAAGGCTAAAGAATTTCAAACAAACTCTATTAAAGGACTTCCAGTATCTGCTATAATGTTTGGTACAGACCAACAAGTTCTTTACAATGCTACTGCTAAACAACGTTTTAAAGACGAATTTATAGCTAAACTTGCTAGACGTTCATTTATAGATTATAACTATGAAGATGTACCATTACCAACTTTTGATGAGGATAAAGAAGCCCGATTGGAAGCTAAACGTAAAGTACAGCAAGATGCTAAAGAAGCTAGAGACTTATTATCAGGTGAATTTGCTGATATTGCTAAACAAACTACACAAGAGCCATTAACATTATCACCAGAAGCAGAAGATATTTATTTTACATACCAAGATTATAATTTATTTGCAGCAGCTGAAATACCACATACTCATCCTATCACAGCTTTACATATTAAACATAGACACTGGAAAGCTCAGAAACTAGCTGGAGCATTAGCTATCATTGCTAAATCAGACATCATTACTGAATCTCATATGATGTATGCTGTACGTTTTGCAGAACTTTTTACACAAGATATGTTTGATTTTGAAACTGAATTAGATAAAGAACCTTATGAATTATTTGCTGATTATATCCGTTCTAATACATCAGATACAGATCCTAAACAATACATGAATATACATCAATTACGTAAACTTGGGTACATTAAATCAGCTAACTCTAAAGCACAATTAGAAGAGCTTATAACTAATGCGTCCTCTTATGACATGAATGGTATATACACTAAATGCGACAAAGGTATTTGTTATGAACGTATTGTCAAGACACCTGTATCTGGAATTTCTTATGTAGCTGTATCAGGTTCTAAAGAACAACGTGGAAAACAATGTGCATCTGGTTTTGTGTATGAAGAAGCTGATTTCGCAAAACTCTCCACAATTCTTAAAGGTGACTATGCTTATTCACCATTTGAATTTAAGGATGGTATACGCTCCAAAGCTAACATAATTGGTTCTGCTAAATGGATTGCATTAGATGTTGACTATGGTAAGCTTACAATGCATGAGATGCATGAAGTCTTGCTTGAAGTTAACCACCATATTGCTCCAACATCAGATGCATCTAATGATTTCAAATACAGAATTTTACTAGAACTTGACCAATTTGTAGATTTAGAGGACCAAGTATGGAAATACTTCGCTAAATCTATCGCTGAGGACTTTTTTATCAAACTTGATAACTTACCTAAGTCACAGATATTCTTTGCATATTCAGCAGCTGAAGTACTGTCAGTAACGGATAAACAACCTATTGAAACTCGTGAACATATTATATTTGCTTTATCTCAAGTTGATCAAAAGAAACCCCAAAAAGAATTAACTGAAAAACAACGTAAAACACTTTTAACAGACTCGATGGAAACATTTGATTATGCTTATAATTTACCTTTTGATGGGTCTGGTGTACGTACTTTAATATCTGTAGCATTCAAAGCCAATGAACTAGGAGCTACTAAAGATGAAATACGTACAATTTTAGATGACATCAATTCATTTTGGACTGATCCTCTACCAGCAGCTCGTATGGAGGCACAAGTATACACAATACTAGAAAGGCTTTAAAATGCAACTACCTAGAGATATCCTACAACGTTTAGTATTTCTATATCCAGAACTTAATGCTAGTATGTACATGCATGAAATTATGTACCATTTTACGAAAGAGACTGGTATAGATATTATAATACAAGATAAAAATGTACGGACAGATGTATTGAATATACTCTCTAACTATGAATACGGAATGTATGCATTATGTGTAGAAAAAGAAGTAGATACTAATAGACCTCATAATATAACTAGTATACACGATTACTACTACAATGTTAGTAAAGATAGGTTTGTAATATGCAAGTAACATACCATAAAGACCTTACAACATTTATACGTAAATTATATTTCTTAGGTAAACATAATATACTAAATAATAGCTATTTAGAAAATGATGTATATCACCATAAATATATAGATATACATTTACCAGAGAACTCTAATGGCTATAAGTTTTTACTAAGTACCTTACGATTTGGAGATAATACTAGTCCATTCATAGGTACTGATAATGAACACTATAAATTCTTAACAGCAAAACCTACAAAAGATTTAAGTATATTTTTAACAACTACTAAAGTATTAGATACTAATTACACAACACCTCTCTCATCACACCTAGAAAGGATACTTAATGAAACCACCACATAAAATTTTAACTCTGTTTAAAAAACTTAAATTCTTAGGGGGGTACAGACTATGCTTCTATAGATGGAGGACAATGTTATTGTGATTATAAACTAGACATCCAAGGGATTAGTAATATTTATGTTATGATAAATAAAGCACTTGCTGAAGATACTTGTAATAAGTTAACAGAATGGGAAGATTTTGAAAATTTATGATTATATGCTGAAGTTCATCAAGTAATCTATATACTTTAGGCTAACCTGCAATGCTACTACATACTACTTCCTGCGGAAGCTTAACGTATGTAGTACATGTTTGGTTACCTACGTATATATCCCACTTACTCACTTACTCAGCATGGGAGAGAGGTGTATATATTATTTATTATATTATAGTCCTATATTAATATATGTGTATAGGCATCATCTTTTATAAAACCTTTACAAAGTACTACGAGCAGGGGTCTACAAAGGTTTTAGTATGTAACCTATAGAGGTGACATTTGTATACATTATGTAACTTACAGAGGTTACATAATGATATATCTAATAAATAGCTACACATATATTATTTATTATACTATAGTAGTGTATGTGACTTTTTACATTAAATCTTCTGTAAGCTCGTTAATAACGTACTTTCAGAAGGTTTTTATAAGGAGTAAATATTATCTAGCATATAGTGTGACAGATAACATTTACTCTATTTATGGTATACTATGGATAAGATTTACTCCAGAGGTTTGGAGTAAGTTATTTAACTATCAAAGGACTGATATGAGTAATTATATCACTACAACACTTAAACAAAAATCAAAACGGAGGGCTACTAATGTGTATTTAACACTTAAAGATAAAAAAGCACTTATGGAAGAATGTGGTATACCAGCTATGGTTTTATTTGAGTTTTATCTATCTAAATCTTCATTACCTAATTATGAATATTCTGATGGGGCAACAGCAAAAGCTTTAGGGTGGACAATACATACAGTAAAAAACCATAGACTTAAACTTCAACGAGCTGGTTATTTTCTTAAAACAAAAGCTATATACACAGATGGTAGATCTTTAACACATGTATTGCTAGGCAAGGATGTGGTAACCTCTGCAAAAGAGCAAGTAGCCTTAGCACAAAAAGAACCTAATGAAACTATTACAACAGATACTGTAATAATAAATTTATTTGATAAAGAAACTTAAACAAAAATCAGCTAGGAGAGCTACAATGTCATATCTACGAATGGAAGATAAAAGAAACATTATAAAAGAATGTAATGATTCAGCTGTAATACTATTTGAATACTACTTATCTAAAGCTGATATAGATTCTTTTGAGTACACGGATGAAAAAGATGTAAGATTAAAATTACAAAAAACAGGTTACTACTTACAACGCTCAGGGGGCCTTAGAGATGGTTCAATAGTAATATACTTAGGAAAAGATTCTTATACTAACAGAGAAATTGAGGCAAAGGTATGAATGCAATAGATACTTGGAATAAACTTTTATTTGTATCTAATTACAAAGAAAAATTAATTAATGCTAGCTATATTGAAAATAATTTACTACTGATACACTCTAGTATAGATATACATATACATACACAAAATGATGATAGTAATCTATTAAAAGAGTTACTACATACTGGTATATTTGTATATTTAGTTGATTCATACACTGGTATAGATGATGAATTGCACTATACAAGTTATTTTACTAACAAAACTTTAAATACTCATATTTACATTATTATAAATAAAGCATTAGACTATCAATCTTCAACACCAATAAAGGATCTACTAGATGAAAGAATTACTTAATTACTTAAAATTTATGGTACCAGATGATATATTAAATCATGTTTACTTTCCAGATACGTTACTAAATAGAGATAACCCAAAAAAACACTTACAAGAAGGTCAGTACATAGATATATATTACAAACATGATACAGGCACAAGAGATGTACGTAAACTACTAAGTGTTTTTAAATGCTGTAAGGAAAAGGTACCCACACATACGGTAATGCATTTAACAGCTAGTAGGTTACTAAGATTAGAATCTTTAAGCATTAATATTAATTTATTTATATATAAAGATACTTACACATGTGATGAGGATTACTCACTACCATTCAATGAGGTTTACAATGAATACTGTAAATCTTAATGAAAAACAAAAACTAGCTTACGATAGAGTTTTAGTATCTAAAGCACCAATAACATATTTAACAGGTGGTGCAGGTACTGGTAAATCTACTACAGCAACAGCTATCATAAAAGACTCATTTAATGTAACTGTAACAGCTACTACACATAAAGCTAAAACAGTTCTAGCTGAGATGCTTGGTAAAGAATGTCATACTATACAAAAATACTTAGGTTACACTATTATTCAAAATAACTATAAACAACATTTACATAAAGCTAAATCTAATGATAAAATAGAACCATGTAACTTATTAGTTGTAGATGAAGTATCTATGCTACCTAATAAAATTCTCAAAGAAATTGTAGAACTTGTTAAAGAAGGTAAACTATTTAAACAAGTCTTATTCATTGGAGATTCTGTACAACTACCAGCAGTTACTGATAAGCCTAACCTAAAACTAATCGAATTTTTCAATGTAAATCTTACAGAACAAATGAGACAAGATAACTGCCCTACACTCATTAATTACTTTGAGACACTACGTAATGCTATACAATTAGATAATATGCCTTCATCGCTCTTAACTAAAGCACCAGCTATTACTATATGTGATGACCATAAGGAATTCTGTAGGCACTACTTAAAATGTAATGGCAATAAACGTATACTTACCTATAGAAATAATGTTGTAGACAAGTACAATAAATATATTAATGACTCAGAGTCTACGTTTAATATAGGAGATAAAGTAGTAATTGATAAACCTATAGCATCTATTGGAGCACACAATAAAGACACACTTACAGTACATGATATTGAAGAGCACCAGCACTACTACAAAATTCTACTAATGAACTCTAATGGTAGAGGTGCTTACATAAATCATTATAAACTTGTATCTGAACTCAATAGACAACTTGAGGAGTTTAAATCTAAACATCAAGAAACTCAATACTGGGATTTATTTGACACATCCTTTAGACTTAAACATGTATTTACATCTACTGTGCATGCAGCTCAAGGAGATACTATTGATTATGTATTTGTTGATGCATTTGACATTATATCTGCACATCAGCAAGCTAAGACAAGGTATAATCAACCTATCTCAGCTAACATGATGTTACGCCTACTTTATGTTGCTATATCTCGTATGAAGGTACATTGCTACATCTACACAGGAGTTAAACCACGTGACTATAGTGAACTTACTAAAGACCCTAATCGTAAGCTACGCACAGTTAAACCTAAGAATACACCAATAAAAGAGAGGTTCACATTATGACAAGAAAATTAAATGCAATAGCTAACCGTAAATCTATTAAAGTTATTCAACAGCAACAACCTAAATTAGATCGTATTGATAAATTTAACAAAGCTTTAGATTTAACAGAGCGTTTACGCAAAACACTAGATAGTGATATTGATAGAGCTACAAAAATAGCGGATAATACCTATGGCAAGTGACTACAATTATAATAGATTATGTGCAGACTTTATAGCACAAAAAGAAGAAAACTCATCAACAGCACAAAATAGGATGTCCTACAAAGGTACAGAATTATACTCATATACTAGTTTACTTGCTACATTACATAAACAAGATAAGATAGTAGTATACTACAGTGATATAGCACATTATAGTAATACATCACATGGACATTTTAGAGCACTAATAGAAGAGGTAAAAAATTATGGGTACATATTACTAAAAAGTAGAGACACCACAACAGACTCTATGTATGATGACTTCTATAAAATACTTAAAACGTACAAAAGATCACGTATAGAACGTACTAGGACAGTACGTAAACAACTACTTTTAAAAGAGCACAATTCTATAGTAAGGTTCTTTGAATTTGTTAAGATAGACAAACGTACTAAAGTGTATAAACATTTAACCAAAATACAGCAAATACTATTTAAGGAAAAAATATTATGATAGTGAATTTTACAGAAGAAGAGTTAGCATCTATAGCAGCTAAATCCGTTACATTTACCAATGCTAATATAGTAGCTTTTAGATTAGTAAATTCAACACCAGATATTGCAAAAGCTTTATATGAGGAGCTCAAGTACATGTTAAGAGGGGACACAGATGGGGTATAGATCAGACATATACGTGAAAGCAAAAGCCTCTTGCTTATTTGAATTAACAGAAGCCCTAGAAAAAGCAGATTTAAAAGATTATGTGGAACTTACTGTAGAAGATGATATTATATCCATGAAAATATCAGATATCAAATGGTATACAGGCTATAAAGATGTAGATATTATGAATAAAATATTTTATAAATTAGCTGATGAGGGTAGTTTAGGTCTTATACGATTAGGCGAAGGTAGAGGCGATGTAGAGGAAATTGGCAACCCTTGGGATTTTGATATGTATACATTAACAACAATAGAAGGCTTTTAAATGGTACCATGGGTATATAAAGATAAACAAATATTATCACATGATGACCTACATGAAGATTGTACAGACATAGTATATTATATAGAATTTGAGTCTGGTCAACGATATATAGGTAAAAAAACTGTTAGATCTATAAGACGATTAAAACCTACTAAAGCTCAATTAGCGATACGAAAAAACTATGTACGTAAAGAACTTAAAAACCATAATTTTATGGACTACAAAGGCTCTTCTACTTACAATATAAAAGAAACGCCTATAAAACGTGAGATACTTTATCAATGTAAGGATAAGCGTTCAGCAACATACCTAGAAACTAAACTATTATTCTGTAAAGATGTATTATTTGATGTATCTTACAATAATGCTAATATTCAAGGTAAATTCTATAGTTCGGTACTAGATAATGTTATCAATTCCTAAGGTTAAAATTAATATAAATAAAGAAGCAGTTAAGCTGTTACATAAACTTGTATTTATACATCCAGAGCTTGAGCATTGTATATTCACTAATGGCAATTATATAGACATATCTCCACCAACACTACGCTCAACAATAAATATTATAAAACTATTGCGAAATACTGGCCACACTTATGAAGATGAAAAACATAATACATTTAGGACAAAACATAGTATGCATTATTATATAGCAATTAGTATCTTTAAAGATACTCATATAAATATACTAACATCTTTAGGTGAGCCAGATATAAATGCTGATACACAAATTACATTAAAGGAAATAAATGAAAACATTACCGACTAAACTCGATTACGACAATGGAGAAACTCACGGTATCCCAGATGATGCTATACGTATCAATGCTTCTGGTATATCTAGATTCTTTTCACACACTACTCAATGGTACAGAGAGAAAATGCTAGGGGAGTCAGGCTTTAATGGTAACTCAGCATCTGTAAATGGAACATTAGTGCATTACATTGCAGAACAGTTTGCACGTAACAACACTATCACTCAAGACGACAAAGATGAGATTGCTAAATACATACTTAAACATACTAACTCTGAGTACAAAGATTATAATCCAGATATAGATATTAACTATATCGAAGATAATTATAAAATCATGGCTGAAACACTTGTAAATGATTATTTACTAGAAAACCCACCATCAAGAGTTGAAGACTTTGTAGCTATGGAAATCTTACCTAATATTTATGTAGGTGGTTCAATAGATAACTTAACAGGTGGCTCAATTACAGCATGTGAGAATGGTAAAATATCAGTTGAAACTAACCCACAAGCAGCAATGATATGTGACTACAAAACAACATCAATGAGACCTGGTAGTCTTAAAGGTAAATCAATTTCATGGCCACATAAACTACAATTACTAACGTATGCTTGGATACTAACAAAACAAGGTCAGCCAGTAGATCGTATACGTATTATATACATCACTTCTAATGATGTTAATCGTATATCTGAAAAGACTGGTAAACCACTACAAGCATACCCATCTACTATTGTAACATTGACAGAACAAATTACAGAATCAGATTTAGAGATGGTAGGTGACATTATTCACTTAATAGCAGAGTCTGTACAACTATGGAAAACTAAACCAGAACTACATCATATCTTAGCTCAAGATATGAGACTTAAAGCTAAATAGTAGTACACTACTTACCCAAATCTTAAGAAGGAGGAAAAATGGATGAAAAAATTACAGACACTATAAACTACACAGTACTATTCGTAGCAACTATATCAGGTATCTTTGGATCGCCAGGAGTAGCAGCAGCTGGAATAGCTATATATTTAATATCAAAGGAATTTCATGCCAACATGGACAAATAGATACAAACACTTAGAAACTTTAGTTGGTGCAGGTTACTACGCACTCAGAGCAAATACTAGCAAAGCTGGCAGACTATATACAAAACTTGTAAAAGCTGATAGATCACCAAGTAACCATATAGATAGAAGTATGATTACAACACCATCAATTGGTCATAATGCTAGACGTCAACATATTTTGGATAGAAGAGGAGCAGCTAATGCCTAATGGAATTAAATTACTTTTAACAGGGCTTAGTAATAGTGGTAAAACTAATGCACTTAAAACACTAGACCCAAAGACATCTTTAGTAATTAACATTGATGGTAAATCATTCCCACTAGCTATACCACATGCTAACTATCAATCTTTTCCAGATATAGAATCATTAATTAGTGGATGGGAAGCTGATGGAGAACATGTAGCTGGTATTGTAGATGTAATGAAATCTTTCAAAGATGCTACTGGAGCTTACCCTAAAACTGTAGTTATTGACACAGTATCTAGAGTATTTCAAATTATTGCAGACAACTGTAATACAAAATACAAAAACTTTGATATCCATTCCAACATTGCTAAACAAATAGCTATGTTTAATAATTTCTTACAAGAACAACTTGTAATGAATGGTATGAATGTTATATCAACAACACATGTTACATTTGATGAGACTTTAAACGCTTATGTAGATGCATCTTCTGGTGCTTATAAGAAAGCTGGTGGAGCTATTTCAGTTCATGACCATGTATCTTTCTTTCAAGTTAAAGGTAAAAAATACGTAGTCTCTCATAGAGTACCAGGTTTACCTTGTAGAACATTGCTAACACCAGAGCAAATACCAGACACACAACCTGCTGATGAGTATTCATTAGCTAATCATATTAAACTTTTAGAAGACTCTACTACAGAGATTACTAAATTTACATTAAACTAACCACAAAGGAAACAACCAATGAGTAAACCAACATTTAATTTTAAAGTAAACACACAAGCAGACGCACTTAAGGAATCAGGAGCAGGAGGTCAATTTATCTCAAATAGTGGTATCTACCCAGTAACTATTAACTTCTTATCTATAAACCAATCTAGTAAAGGTTCATATAGTTATGCACTTAACATTGATTACAACGGCAATTCACAAACTATCTATGGCCCCACTATTCAAAACAATGATGGCTCAGAAAATGTAATTGGGTCACGCTCACTAAACAAAGTATGTGTAATTGCTGGCCTTGACAGTGGAGCTGCACTAAACTTAGAGGAAGAAGAACATACGGTGGGTAAAGACAATGAAGTTAAAACTTTTGTAGTTGCAACAGATTTATCTGGCCTTGAGTGTAAACTACAACTAAAACGTGTATATGATAAGTACAAAGGCGAAATTAAGCCTAAACTTAATATTGAATCTTTCTTCCGTATGCCAGACGGAGCATCAGCTGATGAAATTGTAGCAGAAGCTAACGGTAAAGACGTTACATTTGGAGCACAACTAGCTAAGATTGAAGAGAGCGAAGCTACAACTCAACCACGTTATGGTAAAGATGAAGATAAGAACCAAGTTACTGAAGAAGAAGTAGCTGCATTTTTAGAAGCTAAAAAATCTGGTAACTCCACTACAACTTCTGCACCAACTGAAACTAAGCAAGTAAAGAAAAACCTCTTTGCGTAAGCTAATACTAAATACTCAGTTAGGTATTTAAATGTACGACTGGAGTGAGGAACAACTAACAATATTCAGTACAGCTACTGCCACTTCAGCTAATGGATTTAAGCATCCACTAATTAAAATTGAAGCAGTAGCTGGAGCGGCTAAATCTAGCTCACTAGTAGAACTTGCTAATCGTTACCCACAAGGTACTTCAATATCTTATCTTGTATTTGGTAACGCTAATGCAGCAGAAGCTAGGAGTAGTTTTAAACATATGGCTAAAGTATCTACATTACATGCCTTAGCTTACCATTATATATTTAATAAGTACTCTTTTAACGTACGTAGAGACGTTAAACCTTATATTGCATACAATTCTATACCTAAAACACTTAAGGTACCATATAGACTAGTAGCTGATGCCGTAACACTTGTAAATGGCTTTTGTGAATCTAACATACTATCTATGACAGAATTTGCTTCAGATGCTAAACCAGCACTAATAAAATATGCTACATCTATCATGAATGCTATGGTACAAGGTGATATGCCTATAACACATGGAGCATACCTTAAACTATTCCATTCATTAGTGATGACAGGAGAAATCTTAATAGACCCAGTAGATGTTTTAATGATAGACGAATTTGGGGATATAACACAGCAGACTATAGACATCTTTTTAGCCTACCCTGCTAAACAAAAAATAGCTGTAGGGGATACTGCTCAATCCATATTTGACTTTATGGGATGTGTAAATGGTTTTAAACTTCTAGCTAATAGAGGCATTACATTACACTTATCTAAGTCATTTAGAGTATCTGAATACTTAGCACCATCTATAGAATACTTCTGTAAACGTACTATAGATAAATCATTTATATTTAATGGTATGGCTTATACAGAAATACCAAATGTAATGATGAGCACAGCTTATATAACACGTAACAATAGTGCACTGATAGATAAAATGATTGAGTTAAACAAAGCTGGTACAGCATATAGACTTATAACTAAAGCTAAAACTGACCAACTGTTTAAATTACCATTATTTCTACTAAGCCCTAAAGCAGGTAGAGTGTATAAAGATAAAGAATTAGCGTCATTACAATATCATGTAGACCAATATTTTAAGTATAAGGCAGATAACTCACCTAGTTTACGTTCGTATATTTTAAGTATGAACAAAGACCATCCTACATTACAACAAGCAGCTAGAACACTAATGAAATTTTCAGCTAGTGACATAATAGAAGCTAAAAACACAGCAGACCTACATAAGAAATCAAGTGCTAAATACATTTTAGGGACAGCATTTGTTTTTAAAGGGTTGACAGTGGATGAGGTACATATATCCCAAGAGCTAAATAACTCTGTATCTGATGCTATGCAAGCTTTAGCAGCTAATGAACCGCTAACTGAAGATCAACGCACTGACTGTAAACTATATTATGTAGCGTGCACAAGAGCAAGATACAAAATTACTAATGGAGTACACTTATGACAGATGAGCAAATACAGTCTATACTAGATTATAATGACGAATATGATAAATTATTCTTTTTATTCCAAGCCACTGATCCAGATGATAAATTACAAGAATTTTACGAAGAAGCTATCCTACCTTATGAAGATGAGTACACACTAGCTTTGATGGAAAATTTAGGTGAAACATTTGATTTATGCTCTACATGGGTGCACGATAAATACTTAGTGTTCTCTGAAGAGTCTGTTAGAGCGGCTTGTGAAGAAAGTTTAGACTATATGGTAAGAGAGCGTACAGAAGAGATACCACAAGATTTACGCTACTACTTTGATTCAGATGCTTACTTAGAAGATTTAATAGACTCAATGAGTGCTGGAGAGATACTATCTAGATATGATGGTAACGAGGAGTATGAAATTATAAATGGTACAACTTATTATATATACAGACAATATTAAGTATCTTAAAGATACAATTACAACCCAAAACACAAAAGGATAAACAATGACAAAACAAGAATTAGTTGAAGAGTTAGCTCTTCTAGAAGATTTCGAATCAAAAGCAGCTGCTAGTAGAGCATTAGAATTAGTTATTAACACAATCAAAGAACAAGTCTCTAAAGGTAATGAAGTTAATGTAAGCGGTCTAGGTAAATTCTTTCCACAACTTCAAAAAGGTAAATCTGGTGTAGTCCCTGGAACTGATAAAACATACACTACTCAAGATAAGATGGTACCTAAATTTAAAGCGGCAACTAGCTTTAAAGATGTAGTAGCAGGTAAGTAAGTGATTACCTTAGCTGCTAACAAAAAGCACGACATCATTAAACGTGATGGACGTGTGGAGCAGTTTAATGAAGATAAGTTATTTAAAGTATTCTTATGGGCAGCAGAAGGTTCTGAGATATTTGCAAAGAAGTTGCTAGAAGCTATATCTATTAAAATAAACAATCGTATGAGAATTGAAGTCTTATACGATGAAGCTATAGATACAGCATCTAATCTTATATCTGATCTTTACCCACAATGGGAAACTATTGCTAGAAACCTATATATACTTAAATTACATAAGGACATCGGCTGTAAACGTGCAGAATACCCTGATTATAATGAAATTGTATTTGGTAATGAATCAGCAGGTAAATACTCTACAGCATTCTTAGACGAACTTAGTGACCTTAGAATAAATAGACAAATACTAGCAGACGCTATTGTCCCTGAACGTGATAACTTATTCACTTTTGGAGGTTTAAATTTATTTGTACAAAAATACTGTTTTACAGACAAAGGGCAATTACTAGAACTACCACAACATGTTTATATGAGAGTTGCGATTCAGCTCATGTATGCACAAGGTATTGAGGCTATTATTGCAAAATATAACCAAATTTCAACGCATTCTGTAACAGAAGCAACACCAAAAATGGTAAATAGTTTATCTAACTCACCCTCGTTATTTTCATGTTGTATGTGTAAACCAACAGACTCGCTAGAAGGTATTGAAGAATCTTTGCAAATGTTAGCTAAAGAATCTAAATACGGTGGTGGAGACGCTTGGGATGTATCATGTATACGTGCTAAAGGTTCTATAATTAAAGGTAACAATGGCAAATCTTCTGGTGTCATACCGTACTTGCAAGATGCTCAAGCAACAATAGGTGCATACAACCAAGGTGGTACAAGAAGCTCAGCATTAATAGTGTCATATAACTGGTTCCACTATGAGTCACCAGAAATTGGTAAAGCTAAATTAGAATCTGGTAAAGATGAAGATAGAGCTAGAAAAATTAAGTATGCTATTAAATGGAATAAACATCTATCTAATGCTATACGTAATGATGAGTATATATACTTAATTGATCCACATAAAACACAAGACTTAACGTATGCTTATGGTACTGAATGGGAAAAGCTGTATACTAAGTATTCCACAGATTCAACAATCCATAAACGTAAATACAAAGCTAGAGATTTAGCTTTTGAAAATGCTACTATCAAAGTTGAAACGGGCAATAATTACACGTTCTTTACTGATAATTGTAACTTACAAAACATAGGTACTGGTACTATAACAAGCTCTAACCTATGTATGGAAATGCAGACATCATTCAACCCAATTGAGGTAACTTCTACTAAATTACTAGATACATCAATGCAAACCATAACTTATGGTGATATGTCATTATGTAATTTAGCATCTATAAATATTATGAAGTGGGTATATTTAGATACACAAGAAAAACGTGAATTTATGTATACACTAGTATCATCTATGGACAATGCTATTGATAACTCATTCTATGCTAACCCATTAGGGCAACAACATTCTGCTAACCATAGAGATTTAGGTATTGGTATATCTAATTACGCTAATTATTTAGCTACGTACAAAACAACATGGAGTTCACAGCTTGCTAGAGAACTTACACATAAGCTTATGGAAGAGATTTCCTATTTTGCTATTGAAGCTTCTATTCAACTTGCTAAAGAACGTTCAAGGTGTGCTGTGTTTGCTGATACTAAATGGGCACAAGGATTATTCCCACATGAATTATCAATATTACCTAAAGACCGTAAAGACTTATATTTACCATTAAACCTTGATTGGGAACCTTTACGCAGAGATTTACTTAAATATGGTATACGCAATTCAAGATTATTAGCTATTGCACCAACTGCAACATCTGGTAAATGTATAAATGCTACTGAGGGTGTAGACGTACCACGTAAGTTTAAAACTATTGCTGAAGGTACATACTCATTACCATTTGTAGTACCAAACTTGCAACATAACCGTGAGTACTACAGTACAACATTTACAACAGATAATAAAGATGTTATAGAACTTGCAGCTATACGTCAAAGATTTCTATGTATGTCTCAATCAGTGTCTTTAGGGTATGCTAACCCAAATTCAGCACATGAGATTGTACATGATATTATGTATGCTGAAGAACTTGGACTAAAGACACTCTACTACACGTACACACCTACAGCTGGTGATGATATCGAAGACGAAGAGTGTGAAGCATGTGGAACATAGGAGGTAAACATGATAGACTTAACTAAAACTGTACCAACATCATCATTGTTCTTTGGAGAGCATAGTGGTATTGGTAGGTTAGATTTAAAATACAGTAGCAAGATTAAAGCTCTTGCTGAATTAGATGAAGCTAATGCATGGTATCTAAACATTATATCTTGTTCTCAAGACAGGTGGTCAGAATTTCCACCTCATGCACTATCTAAATTTCAAAAGAACCTTGCATACCAAACTGTAATGGATTCTTTAGTACCTGATATATTTGCATACCTAGCTGAAATAGCTAATGACCCATGGATGTCATACTTATACTCACGTATATCCACTATGGAGAAAACACATGCGTTATCTTACTCATCTGGTGCAGATCAAGCATTTGGAGCTAAAGCTACTGAATTCTTAAATATAATGTATACAGATCCTAAAATAGCTGATAGAGTATCTGATGAACTAAAATCAGCTAAAGAGTTTATACAAGCTGTAAGAGATGGGTGGGAAGATTCAATAGATAACCGTAAACTATTACTTATAATTTTGTCACGTACACTACTATTAGAAGGTATTAAATTCCCATTTTCGTTTTATACATCTTGGTCCTTAAATAAAGGCTATAACAATTGTGCTCAAGGCTTTAGTCAACTACTTATAAAGATAGCTATTGATGAAATGGAAGTACACACAACATTAGGTGAACTTGCTATTAAGGAACTTAAAAAAGACCCGTCATTTAATGTGCTGATAGAGTCTAATTGGTTCTCCTCAATGTTTGCTGAAATGAAACAAGCTACAGTTGATAAAGAACTTAAATGGTTAGAATACTTATTAGAGGACGGAGATACACCTGGCTTTAATTATGCTATAGGTGAGCACTTTATAAAATACTGGGCAGACTTTAGAGCTAGGATGATAAAAGAACCTACCCACTATAATGTGAAAAAGAATGATATCGAGAAATGGTTTGACGCATATAGAAATCCTAAAGGCAAAACACAAGCACTACAAGAAATAGATAATGTAGCTTATCAACTAGGGCAATTAGTTAACGATTTAAATAAATTTGATAAGGTTGTGGGATGAATTTATTTACAGCTACAGCGCTACTTAAAAACTTAGAGACTCTAAAAGTTAAAGACCCTGTGTTATTTCAACGTATTCAAGAGTTATTGACTAAAGGACCAACAGATGCTACAATTGCAGAAGCCAAACAATTACTTGAGGAGGTGACTAATGGAAAATGATGGTAAAAACCAAACTACTACACAAGATATACTTAAAGAGCGAGGTTCTCGCTATGGTACATTTGCTAACCATGCTAAGTGCTCTTCAGCTCTTAGAGAGGCATTCTTTACACATCAGATGGCGTATGGACAAGCACCACTTACAGCAACACAGACAGAAGCTATCATACTTATTTTACATAAATTAGCTCGTATTGCTAATGGAGATCCAAATTACGATGATAATTGGATAGATTTATGTGGCTATTCTCAATTAGTGGTGGATGACCTCAATGGTACAGATTCTAATAACACTAATTGAGGACGTACAACTAGCTAACAAAATCTCATATACTGAGGCTGTTAATTTAGTTATAGACTCTGGCTTACTATCAGGGCATGAGTATAGTGTTATAGAAATAGCAGCAATACTAAAAATACCTAAAAGCCACGTGTCTAAAATAGAAATAGCAGCTATTAAAAAACTAACTCACCCATCTATTGGTATTGAACTTCGTAGGTACTTAAATTTACCTAATGCTGAAGATATCAAATATACTGGGCACGAATAAGGACAACATTTGGAATACCTATTAAACAAAAAACCTGAGACGATATGGGAAGAATACGTACCTATTGTTAAATCTGGAAACACATATACAGTCTACTTAACAGACCAAATAGATGTCCCAGCTAACTACAATCAACTAATGCATGTGCTAACTAATGCTACAACACTAGATACAATTAAATTTATAATTAATAATGGTGGTGGAGTTATTGACACTGGATTTATGTTAATCAATGCTATCAATAACACAGATGCACATACTGTAGCCCACATAACTGGTACAGTAGCATCAGTTGCAACTATTATAGCTTTATCTTGTGACACACTTATATGTGATAACCATATATCTTTTATGATACATAACTACTCAGCAGCAGTTGGACACCAAAAAGGGCATGAACTAAAAGCTTATCAAAACTTTACAGACAGAGAGCTTAACAAAACTTTTCGCATAGTCTACGCAAACTTCTTAACAGAAAAAGAAATGACTGACGTTATAGAAGGTAAAGATATCTGGCTAAATAAAGAAGAAGTGCTGGAAAGATGGGAAAGAACTAAGGAAACAGTTCATGAGGAGGATTGCATTGAACATTAATGTATTAGATACTAATGTAATTTTGCTTCAGGCTTCTAACATACTAACACTTGGTAAGTATGCTACCATTGTTATACCTGAAACTGTTGTAGATGAGCTAGACGCAAAAAAGTCTGGACATAGTGAGATTGCATACCAAGCTAGACAATTTGGACGTATACTAGCTAAAGCTGAGTCTCATGGTACAACTACTACAGACGTAGCAACACTAACCAAATTCATCATAGACGATGTTGAAATACTAATTGTGAGTGCATTACAGTACCCCTCTTTTAAAGACACTGAGCAAGCTATACGTAATGATCGTAAGATTATTCATATAGCTGATATACTTAGTACTACATATAACACAACTTTTATATCAAACGATGTTATGTGTAGGATAAGAGCTGAGTCTTTAGGTTTACATACAGAAGATGTTAAAGATGTACAAGATACTACATTTGAATTTACTAAAGAACTTTATGTAACAGACATAGTATTTAGTGATTTACATAACAAACAAATTACTTCTGTTGATAAAGACTATAAATTTCAACACCGTAACTATAAGTTTATAAATACAGTTACCAACCAAATGAAACTTGCTACTATCACAACTAATGGTATTATTGATATCATAGGTAAAACTACAGAGAAAGAGCTACGTAAACAAGATGTAGCACCAATCAATAGTGACCAACTATTATTAGCTCAGGCTATCCAAGATCCTTTAACAGATGTGATAGTTTGTGAAGCACTATCTGGATCAGGGAAGACAACTTGTGCTATATCTAATGCTATGAAGCTTGTAAAGACTAACACACCTTACACTTCTATCATATACATTAGAGCTTCTATAGATGATGTAGATGATGCCGAAGCTGTAGGATTTTTATCAGGTAATGATGAGAAATTTGCTGTATACTCACACCCTCTACACGATACATTAGACTTCATTGCACGTAATCGTAATAAGAATTCTAAGTTACATGGTAAAGAGTATGAAGAGCGTATACAAGAAACTATTGATGACATTACGGATAAGTACAATATACAGTTTATGACAACATTAGGTATGCGTGGACGAACATTTAGAGATTCTGTGATTATTATAGATGAACTACAAAATCAATCTAAAGCCTCATTGCAAAAAACACTTACAAGATTCAAAGACTGTAAAGTGATACTAATTGGTTCTAATAGACAGATAGATAATAAGTATCTAACCAAATATACCAATGGATTGTCAGTTGTATTAGACGACTGTACTAAACCAAACGACTACATTAATGCACATGTTGTACCTTTACATAAAGTAGAGAGATCTCGTATTGCTGAATGGAGTGAAAAACTTTTTGACAAGGACTCAAACAAATGAAAATTAAAAACTTAGTAGACATTGCTGACGCATTAACTATAGACGATATCAGAATTAAAGTAACTAAAAAGAAATCTAACATTTTAGTTAAATACAAAGGCTACAAGGCTATCAAATTTAAACGCTTACACCCTTTATCTTACGAATACAATGAAGATGATTTATGGGACTTACTAGAGTCAATTCAAGAGGAATTCTAGCAATGAACATAAATCCTATAAAAGCTATACACAAATTCAACAAAGATGCTGGATTTATAGATTCTGGTTATAACGCATCAAAAGAAGCTGCGTATCCTATCGAGGAGGCTCTTGAAGGTCTAGATAGACTCGGTAACCTAAGTATGCAACTTACAGGCTCTACAGATGATATGGGTAGCCCTAAAGACCTCTCACGTATTATCGTAGACTTAGCTACATCTGATAATTGTACTATAGCAGACGTAGATGCACTAGATAAACATGTAGACTCAATCGTATTTAACTTTGGGTCCATATTCAAACTTGGACTTACACCACAACAAGCTATGCGAGCAATCTCTATTGTTATGGAAGCTAATATGACAAAACTTACAGTAGGTACTGATTCTCAAGGTAAACAAATGAAACCTAAAGATTTTGTATCACCAGAAGCTAAGTTACAAAAGCTTTTAGATGAGCGTTGAAATTTTAATACTAATAGGTGTCTGGGGTAATTTTATACTCCAGACCTTATGGTTTATTCGTACAAAGGACAAACATTAATGGAACTAACATTACACTATTACTGGGTGTACAAAGCAGTATTTTTATTATCTATTCTATTTACAATTTATAAGATATATAAATCAGAATTTACTAGTAAATCTTGGGGAGTAACTTTAATAGTACTAACAATACTAGCCAACATATCTCCAGTAAAACTTAAACCAATTACAGACTCTGTAAATACTTTACAAAACATATCTATAGAAAACTCTAAAAAACTCCCAGAATTTAAACAAGACAATAGGTTTAAATCTGCAACACATATAGAAGGCATTAAACCTTCAGACTTACAATAAAGGACAATAATATGAAAAAAACATTATTAGCTACATTGTTTGTAGCACTCTCATTATTAACATTCACTGGATGTAATGAACAAGTACCCGCTGGCACAAAAGGTAAAATTTTAGGTAAGACTGGATGGCAACCTGAAGTCTTCCCACCATCTAAAGTATGGGTAGCGACTACTTTTACAACAACACCTGAGAAGTTATTTCTTATAGAAACAACTACTAGAAAGTTTGTACAACCTATTAAAGTACTCCTCAAAGATAAACTTACATTGAATGCTGAAATTGTTTTCAGAGGTAGAGTAACATCAAATGATAGAGTCATAAATAGCTTATTTAATGATATGCCTATGAATGATAACATTGTTACAACTGAAGAAGTGTACAATACATATGGTAAAATGGTAGTTCTTAATACAGCTAGAGAAGTGATTTCTAAATACAATGTGGATGAAGTAAATACTAACTATGCACGAATCACAGTTGAGCTGTATAATGCTATCAAGCCTAAATTAAAAGGACTACCTATAGACATCTCAGATGTTACATTAGGTAATATCCAATACCCTAAAATTGTTACATCAGCTATTGAAGCTGCTAAACAAAGACGCATGGAAATTGAGAAAGAGCAAGCACAAGTGCAGATAGAGCTAACAAAAGCTAAAGGTCGTGAGCAAGTAGCAAAAGCTAACTATAGAGTTAGAATGCTAGAAGCTAAACAAATACGTGACTACAACAAGATGATAAATTCTGGCCTGACAGATGATTTAATTGAACTCAAGAAAATCGAGGTACAAATGAAGTTGGCTGAAAATCTAGGTAACAACGAAAATGTTGTTTACATGCCTATGGAAATGATGTCATCTACAGAATTTTTAAAATCTATTAAGTAGGTATTAAGTAGTATCCCACTACAATTCCAGGATGTTACTAGTTTTTAATTCCATTTTTACTAGTGACATTCCTTCTTAACTAAGTCACTGCTTGCACACTTAGCTTATCTTATATTGAGTAGTACCATAGTGGTATTGGGCCAAGCTGTTAACTTGGAAGTCACTGGTTCGAATCCAGTCTACTCAGCCATGGAAAGTTGACCGAGTGGTCTATGATATCTGTTTGCTAAACAGACGTAGTTAACTCTACCGTAAGTTCGAATCTTACACTTTCCACCACACTTCAAATACTATCTATTAAATTCATTATATTATGCACTTACTAGATGTTATTTATACATTGCACTTATTACTTTATACTTATTATATATACCTACATTATGCAAAACATGTGTTAAATTACTACTACATGGTACTTAAGCAAGATTTTAAGTGTCTCAAGTTATAATACACTTATGTATCGGATTTCGATACACTTTTTAAAGGAAATCACATGATGGAAATTAGTAGGAATATTGTATTGACAGCTGAAATTTTGGATAGTAACGACACACTCCAAACTTTACATGCTGAGGAAAAGATTGTTGAGAAATATTATAGCATAAAAAACTTAAACATGAGGATAAACTATATGGACTTAATTGACTACCAATCTAAAATATGTAATAGTAGTAAAGATATACTACTATTTGGGGACCTGTTCAGACATCTAGACACTAATAACTACTTACACATAAATGTCTCTAAATGGGCTAAAGAGCATGAGTACTCTCGCAGTAAAGTAAATATTGTACTAAAAAAAGCGATAGATTGTGGTTTTATAGTCAAAATTTCTTCTGGCATATATTTTGTAAACCCTTTTGTTATACGTGGCCTAGGCTTCAAAAACAACGAACTATTCGAGGCATGCCAACATAAATGGAACACTATAAATACACATAGTTTTGACCAAGATAAATTAGAGGGCATCCTGTCTAAAATGTAATTTAATACATTCCTCCCAGACTATACTTATATTCATGGGAGGAATGTTACATCTATTTAAAGATGTTTAATATAGGTATCGTAGTACCACCATCTAATAACCTCATAGCACTATCTATTGGGCTAAGTCTGCCACCTAATGTTTGGAATATATTACTATGGAATATACCAGCATCTGGGCTTAATCCTAACTTCTGTGCACTTATATCCATTAATACCCTAAATCCATTCTTTCTTAATCTACTGATCTCTACTCTTTGGATGTTACTCCAATACTTATAGAATGCTTCAGGACCAATAGCATCAAGATATTGTATAGTCTTACTATTTATTACTTTACTATAGTTGATAAAGTTATCAGTAACTTCTCTTCGCATCTCTTCACTTTCCCTACCATGCTCAATACCATACCAATATAATGCAGCTCTAAAATGGAAGTCACTTTCTTGTGTTACAGCTACCATAAATCTACCTAATTCCGACTTGTTAGTAAGGAATACCGTTTGTATTGCTTGATGTAATAAGCTATTTTTACCAGCTACTTTATCTAATTGATCTGTTACAGCTTGTGTAATCGGATTGTTATCTTCTATATCTGCTATATCTTCTACAATAGCTTGGAACATACCCGCATCCATTAAAGGTTTCAAGGGGTTATGTGCCATTCTATCCTCTATCTCAGCAAGCTTCTTAACATACTTATCTCTTTCCTTACCTTCACTACTATGCATCATTCTTATAGCTTGTAGTCTTTCCTTATCATCTATTTTCCATTGTCTTAAACTTTTTCTACTTAACCATAATTTACTCATAGCCTCCATTGGGCCCATACCTGAGTATACTAAAAATTTAGCATTACTTACTATATTTCCATATATTGTTGATGGCATTTTAACTACGACATTACTTTTAAGTAGTTGTGCAAAACTCTTTACATAGTGTTCAGCTACCCTAATCTTTCTTTCAGTCTCTTTACTTACTTTAATCCTAGTTTTACCTATACGTTTGATATCCATTATACTTGGCTCATTATATGCAAACAATTGATTTATCAAATCTTTTCTTACATACAATACTCTATCTTCTGCATCTGGACCATGCATCTCTCTATTCTTTTGTCTTATGTAGTCTCTAGCATCTTTAGGTAGTAATGCCCAATACTCTTCAGCTTCAGTTTTTAACCCATACTTGCCTTCATCTTTTAGATCTTCATAACCACTTTCATACAGTTTTCTTCTATCCTCTTCATTTAGGTTAAGCTCTTTAGGTTGTATTTTTATATACAGATGTTGTGTATCTTTAAATTGCTCACCAGATGTATCTAAATCTTTTGAGTCATCCATAACTATATCTACAAGCTTTCTATTCTGTTCATTAGTAAGTTTCATTGTACCTACTTGACCAAAACTTCTACCTAACTTCTCAACACCATTAACACTTAATTCTAGGTACTTAATAGCGTCATCTTTACCTATTGGGTATCTAAAGTCTATTATGAAACCTCTATCATTGTATACAGGCTGCATAAGCTCTATGTCACCATCTTGTTCACTATAGCCACTGTTATCTTCATATCTTTCTATAGCTTCATTACGTACTTTAATAAACTTCTTAACCATTTGCTTGTCATCAAGTTCAGGAGCTGACATTCTTACTTTGTCACTTAATAGTAACCCTGGTACTGTTCTTCTTTGTAAACTTGCAGCGCCATCTACACGTTTCCCTATACCTGCATTGACATTAACATATACACCATACTCAACATTATCAGTATCATTGTATGCTTCAATTAGATTACGTACTAGTTTGTATCCTTGTGCTTCCATTTCTTTACGCTTATACACAGGAGCATACTTCATGTCTCTATTGATATGTGTTTTATCCCTTGCCTGGCCTTTAACAAAGTCATGGTATTCACCAGATTCCTGCATTTCTTCCGCAGTTGCTTCTAACATACCTTTGGCAGTGTCTAAATAAAACTTTACACCATCCGAGTCAATATCTATAAGTTCAGCTAACTCATTTCTACCTCTAGACATTCTTAAAGCTTCTAATGTGATTAGCTTGTCGATAGCCTCTACGTACACTTCTTCACTACCATCTCTATCTACATCCCATACATGACCATACATTAATGCTATATTTCTTGCATTAGTTCTTAGACCCTTACCTACAACAAGGTACCTTGCAGCTTCTAGTATATCTCTCATGTACATATGTTTTTGGAATGTTGGTAGGTCTTTAAACTCTGTGGCTACTATCTTATTCACTTCTTCATCTATAGCTTTATCACTACTAAGTAACTCTTTAGTTCGTTTCATCCCAAGACTTCTAGCAACTACTTGTAAGTCTGTACTAAGTGCTGCACTCTCTAAAGCTTCTCTATACTTCTTGTTAGCTAAGGCATTTATATCTATCTTTGTAAAAGCTTCTGTTATATCTTGTACTGTACCTTTAAAATTGTGATCTCTAAGCCTATCTACCATACTTCTAAACTGCATTGTCATATCTGTTATCTGTACAAGTGTTCTTCTACCTGCCATAAAGTCTGACATAACTGCATGTACAAATGAACCTTCACCTACTCCTAAGTCCATCAGAAGCTTACTTTGAGCTATAGCTAGACCTTCATCACCTGTTGTATGTTTAAGTGCTTTATTGAGCTTCTTTAGAGTTCTAATTGTTCCCATAGCTTTAATAGCTGACTTGAAGTAATTATCTGTACTTTTAGGCTCATACTTATGTAAGTCATCCAGTATCTTTTGGATAATCTTTTCAGTCTCCATACCTCTTTTAGCTTTAATTGCTTCATACATCATATTTTGAATAGCTTTAGATTTGTATAGTGCTCTATCTATCATATCTGTACTTACTGATAACTTCTTTAACCACTCATTCTCACTAAGAAGTTTTTTAATTTCTTCCTCTGTTGCTTTGCTACCTGCTTTTGGTCCTTTTTTACCATCATCCCCATTCATCTTATCTATAGCCCAATTCACTGGTACACTTACTTTAGCATCTAGTGTATCTAGTACTTCATCAATCTTACCTACTATCTTCTCATTGATTGGCATGCCTTGTCTTTGAGTAGCTTTACCAGCATATCTATCTTGTACTTGTGTTAAAGCATAAACTAACTTTGTACTCTCTTCTAGTAGTGTATCACCTTTTATCTTTTTAGCTTTACCTAGCATAGCTTGAAATGTATTCCAGAACCATCTAGTCACTACATCGAGTATAGTCTCATTAGCCTTTTTCTCTTTCATTATCTTTTCAGGAGCTTTCTTGTCTAGTGCTTGCATTAAGGCTTTATTTGTCATTAGATGGGCCATAAACTCTTGTAGTCTAATACCAGCTAGCTTTTGGTTATATGTATTACTAGCTGTCCCAAAGATATACTCATATCTTTCTTTAGCCTTATCAATCTCAGCTTCTGTGTACACACCTTCATACTCAGGTAGGAAATCTTCAAATGTAATTACTTTCTGTGCATACTTATATAAGTCTCTAATTTGTAGTTTTAAGTCAGCACCTGCTGTTGGTATCTTACTATTGAATACCCAATCTAATGCTGCATGCACTGTTTCATGTACTAAAGCTTCTTCATTAGTCATTGTGAATAAATTCCTAGCTTCTTCTCCTAAGCTACCCCTGATTATACGTATCTTAGCACCTTCAGCAGTTGGGTCAAACATTGCTATTGGTTCTACTATCTCTTGTACTTTATCTGTTGTTACTTGAATACCAAGTTTTGCTATCTCTTTAGACATCTCCTGAAGCTTCATAGACACTTCTTTAAGTTGTGCACTATGTTCTGCATCCCAGTCTCCACCTAAAGCTTCTTGGTCAGCTTTCTGCATCTCAGCTTGTATATTCTCTAGTGTACCATCTATCGTATTTGCACTATTAAACATTTCATTTATTTCTTCATATGTCATGCCATCATTATTATACAACACAGCATCTATGTTGAACTTTCTCAACATCTTAGTCATAGCTTCCTTCGAGTATGTAATCTTACTATCTACCCCATCAGGTGTTAATCCATTTCTAGTTACAATAGCATAACCATTTTTACCTTTATCAGTAACATGACTTACTTTATACTTATTTGGACCTAACTGCACTACACCTGTAATCTTTACTCTATAGTTCTTATGTCTCGTTCTAGCTTTATGTGTACTAGCATTTCTACTGTAGTACACAGACTGTATTTGGTACATATCACCAGCCAACTCTTTCTGTACACTTCTAGCTCTATTTCTAGCATCCATTGTAGCCATCTCAATAGCAATATTTGGATCTAGTTGTGGGTTATCCGCTATAGCTTGTTTTTTAAGCTCATCATTAAGCTCTAGGGTATCTATGTTACATTGTGCCATTAGTTACATTCCTCAATCATTTTGTTTATTATATCTTCTATACTGTTATTCGTAGCTTTATTTAGTGTACCTTCATCTACTATACTATCTACAGATGCTATAGCATATCCACCTGTGCTAGTACCAAAGCCTTTACTCTTAAGGTATCTAGTGATGCTCTCAAATAGTTTTTGAATACTGCTCTGCTCGCTCTGTGGAAATTGCTTAATGAACTCTTTCCGTATGTTAGGTTCTGCACTAAGTATAGCAACTAGTTCAGCGACTTGAGCAAACTTTGTAGGTCTTTTAGCTGCATACATTAATCTCTGTTTAAGTAAATTCTGTTCCAGTGTGTGGTCTGGGTCAAACTCTTTAACCATATCTATTGTATCTAGCAAATACTTAACTCTGGTATCACTCATATGGTTGCTAAGCCATTCAGCTGTTAGGTAATGTCTTATTTCATGTGCAGTGTACACTTCATACATCGCCTCATCTACATGCTCATTAGGCTTGACAACAGTTATTACGCCCTCATTGTACCAGAACTCTTCACCTTCTACTACAACACCTGGATACTCTTTTTTAAACTTAACATTAGCTGCTTTTATCTCAGCTAACTCTTTGGCATCTACATATACCTCATTAAGTTCTGAACCTGCATCAGTAGCTCCTAGAGCAGGGTTAGACTCTTTACTCACATCAATAGTAGCTTCTGTGGTATTGTACACATCAGCCAACTCTTCATAGAAGTTCTCACCTTCGTACACAGCAAGTGAATCCCCATTACTAAACTCATAACTCCATCTTTTATCTCCACGGGAGCCTTCTTGGTCATCCCAGAATGGTCCTTTCTCTTTCACTATATCGTCTAGTGTAACCTTCTCACCATCTAATACAAATGTATCACCTATGTTAGGTACTTTCCCTACATTACTAGTTTTATTGCTGTTAGGTAACTTACTTTTGTCTATTACATCTAGCATACTACCTATACTTTTAAAATTCTTATCTACTGTTAAGTACTCACCACTAAATTTACCCAACTTCTTAAGTTCATTATTTACAGCTTCTACTGCTGCTTCTACTGTACATGACTTCATACCTAACAGTCCTTAAATTTATTTAATATACTGACTATATTCTCAGCTACTTTTTTATCTTTTTTAGCTATTTTTTCTATAGCCTTAGAGACCTTATCAACTGGCCCTATATTTGGTATTATACTGTTATTATTCTTTGTATACGCTATTTTACTAATAACTTTTTTTACACTAGCCTCTAGCTTAGTCTCAGGTTCTCTAGCTGTGTATTCCATTACTCCAGTCTCTACACCTGCACCTTCTAAGGCAGCATGCTCAATGTATAGATTCTTACCATCCATTAATGCAACTCTCCCAGCTTCACTATTCTTTTGTAACTCTTCCATGCTTCTATACTGTTTCTGTACTGTAGTAGGGTTAAAGTTATTATCTTTAAATAACTCCCCACCTATTATTTTATTTAGGTATGTTAGCCCACCATCTACATCATTTCCACTAACAATAGCTTCAATAGCATTAGACTCTCTTTCCATGAATGCTTTGACATTACCTACATTCTTCCTACCTTTAAGGTTTTGTTTTAACTTTTCTAAAGCATATACTCTATTTAATTCCTCAATACCTTTTGCACCAATAACATTTAGTGTTTTATTGAGGCTGTCTAACATTTCAGTAGGTAAGCTGTATGTCTGCATCAACTCAATAACAGCTTCATTATACGCTTGTGTGCCTGGCAGTGCATTCTCTATATCTAGCACATTTGCATCATGTATTCCTATAGAGTTGAATTTACTTAGTACTTTAGCTTGCAGCATCGCATCTTGAAAGTGGACTGTTATTGGTGCACCTCCTGTGTAACTTCCAATTAGTTTGTACACATCAGCATACGCACTCATCTTCTTACCATTACTCAGGGGTACACTACCTTGGTTATCCATATTCGTATCTACATTAACTTCGTACTCACCTTTTTCCCTAGATGCTATGACACCTAGGTCAGTATCTTTATCAGCGAATGCTACCTTGAATGTTGGTAGCACACCTTGTAATTCAGCTAGTACTGTATTTACCTCTTCAGTTGTTAATGTAGTAGCTGTCTTACCTGTTGCTTGTGTCTTCTCTTCAAGCTTTTTATCCATAGCTTTTATAACCCTTGGCTCTGCTGCTTTGAACATCATAGCGAATGTGCTATTAACTGTTTTAGTAGCTTTAATCAAATCTCCATACTGCTTCTCAAATGTTTCTGTTAGTGGTCCTTCTACAGCGATTGTTATACTATTTGCTAAGGCTTTCTCCTCGTTCAGTGTAAGCTTGAAATTTAGTAAATCTTTATTCTTATATGCTTTTCTAAGTCTATTGATAGCATCTGAGTTAGGATTTGTGATATTTAGTAACTCTGTAAGAGCCTTTAGTAGCTTTACCCTGTCTTTGTGGTCTGTAGCATTGTGAGCATCTTCTAACATCTTATACATATTGTCTACACCAAGCCATCCTTTGTTAGCTGCAATAGTCGCAAGAGCGGCACCGTAATTGAAAGTCATAAATGGATCTTTCATAAACCCTCTAGATATTGTCTCTTGTAAGCTCTCACCTAGTAGTTTAAATATAGTTCTTGTACGTTCTCTATCACCTTCTGGTAAACTTTCTATCTCTTCATATGTAACTTTAGCTGGTGCTTCATAGGCATCTTGTACATCACCTTCTTTCCACTTACCATATGTCTTAGTCTCTTCACCCTCTTTCACTTCAAACAATCCAGCTCTGGCTAGCTCTTCATGTACCTTACCTATATCTATACCGCTACCATCTGGTGCTATGAACACTGGCATTTGCAGTAGCTTGAGGAAGTAACCAGATGTAATAGCATCTGTCTCAAGTGTCATACCTGTTCTAAACATTTCTCCGTTGTTTTCAGCTTCTTTATATGCTCTATACTCCACTAACCCCAGTAATGCTAACTCTGGTTCATTTTTAGCATCAGTGGTCATTAGATATGCATATGCATCTTTTAGGTTATCATATGTATCTAGTTTATCTAATATACCTTTTAACTCTTCCATAGAACCTTTTATAGTCTTTTTATCTACTGCTACATCGAATGCTTGCCCAATACCCAACATGAACATAGTTTTTTTCTCGTTTGTGTCTACATCCACCATTTTATCCATTACAGCATGTCTATGAAGCTTTTTATCTTGCCAGTTAAATCTGTTAGACTTAATACCAAACCTATTATTAGACATGATGTACCACTGTGACCACATCTTAGACTCTTTAACCATTTCTACAGTTTCTTTGAAATACTTAATTGTATCTGCTATAGCTCTATTTTTACCATTAACAGCAGGTCTTCTTACAACATGTACATTCTTATCTACGTCAGTAATCTCTCCCATATACACGCTCATAGCCTTTTCACCTATCTCATCGAAGCCTTTTACAAATCTCTGGTTGAACTGTCTGGAGTCTTTAGTTTGTTTTTCAACGGCATCTTTACTTACTTTTGGTACTGTACCTTTGATATCCCCACTAGGGCCTTCTATACTTATTTCTTCTCTATCTACTTTAGGCTCTACTAGATGTATATCAGTGTCTCTTCTAGCTACTCCTAGAACATCTGTAAGTTCTTTTATACCTGCCTCTAATGGATTTATCTTTTTAGTTTTTAACCCTTCTTCAGTAAGCTTATATACTGTTATACTCTCATTACTAGAATCTTCCCCAAATACAGCAGATTTCTTTTTAACCTCTGGTTTAAGTAAGTTAGCCTTACTAGCTAGTCTCATGGCTAATAGTCCTAACTCTACTTTTAGTTTAGGAGCTAGTTCCTCGTTGTTAGCTTCAGCAGTAGCATCTTTATTCTTAATTCCAAGGTATTTGTACACATACTTCCCAATGCTATTAGCTTCAGCAGTTAGTAGTCCATCAACATCTTTAATTCTTTCTCGTATCTCATTTGTAACTGGAGCTTTTTTATCCATACCTAACATAGCTCTTACTTCAGCATCTGACTTAATACCTGATACTTGTGTGGTGCTTAACCAATCTACCAACCCAAGTACAACAGCTTTATTGACTTGCTCATCTAACTCAAACTTATCAATAGTCTCGTATCCATTAGCATCTTGCTTAATGACTGGTGACATAAGTAATCTACTTATACTTTGAAAGCCTTTCACACTACTAACTGGTAGCACATGTAGTTGCTCTGTTTTATCTGCAAGGCCTAAGCTCTTAGCGGCTATACTGAGTCTATCCATAATACTTAACACTGTATCTAATGGACCTTCACTTTCAATCTCACCAATAACTTCATCCATACTAGTTAGGTCGATACCTTTACCGTTAGACTCAAAGTGATCTGCTATGCTTGCTTCAGCTAGCTCTTCATTTGTGACTCTACCTTTAAGTTGCTGTCTATTCTTTATTTTAGCTTGTGTACTACTAAGCCTATCAATAAGTTGTGCCCCAACAGCTTCAGACTTCTTAACAGCTTTAAGCTCTTCTTTAGTAGACTTAATAAACTCTTTCTTAGTTTCTATTTCAGCTTCTAATTTCTTAGCTAGTTTAGCTTCTCTTCCTAAAGCATCTATTTTATCTTTCTTACGTTCTACTTGAGCTACACTTTTCTTTTGCTGTAACTGTACTTCATATTTCTCAGCCTCTTCGTCTATTTTTGCTAATTTCTTTGTATAGTAGTCATTTATCTTTTGTAGCCGTTTAGCTAGATTTCCTTTGATTAGAAACTCTCTCTTAGCTTGTCTATACTCAGCATCCAGATACTCAGACTTATTTATCTTTCTTGTTTGTTTCCCATGGCTTATATACTTAGTACTTAACTCTTCTAGTATGTCCTCATTAGCTGCTATATCTTTCTCAAGTTGTTTGATAGCCGCTTCTAGCTCTTTTACTTCATCAGACTCTCTGCTTTGTTTATCAGCTTTCTCATTGCTGCTATCTTCTCGTTCTGTAATTTTAGTTTCTCTTCTAACAGTCTCTTTTTCTTTTGTAGTGCCTGTAGGTTGTTCTTCATTTTGTTCATCCTTATACGTTTTATTTTCTTGTGTTTCAGTTTCCCCATGTAATGCTTCTATCTGTTTAGCAAGTTCAGGGTCTTGCTCATATCCTCTATCCAACTCTGCTACATCATCTTCACTATACTTATCACTCTCATTAGGAGATGTCTTTCGCTTCATTAACTGCTCTCGTTTTAGTGCCTGCTCTTCTTCACTACCACCTATTGGTGTGTTATCTTTACTTGTATCTTGTAGCTCCTGAGCTCTACTACTCAACTTTTTCTTACCGCTTTTTGGTATTACTTTTTTACCATTAACATATGTAATACCAGCTTCTTTATTAGCTTTCCACACATCCCAAGCTTTCTGCATTAACTCAGCTTGTTTGGTATTCTTACCTGTGTCTCTACCACCATGTAAAAACTCTTCTAATCTTTTTGCAGTAGCCTTAGGCAGATGCTTATATATCTCACTAATACTAGGTACGTCTGGTTCTTGTATACTATCGTCAGTGTTGTAATCAGGTACACCCTCATCCATAGGTTGTGCTTTACTTTTAGTACCTTCTTTAAGCTCCTTAGCTAGCTCCTCAACTCTACCATCTGCAACAGCATTTGTAAAAGCTTGCTGTTCACTAGGTGTAAGATTTCTATCTTCCCTAGACATAAGTTCTTTAAGTGTTTCGTCACTTACCTTACCTTCAGCTAAGTCACTAACCCTAACCATAAGATTCATCTCTTGTTGCATAGGTTTAACCATTGTGTCTGCTGTGCTGTGGTTGTATGTGTAAACTTCCTTACCATGCGTAAACTCTACTACTGGTTCTTGAGTAACACCGTCCCATGATTTTATGTTCTCCGCATATTGTCTTCCAGCAGTCTCAAAAGCATCTAATTTATCTTTCTGACTAGCCGTAAAGTGTTTTAGTGCATTTGTAAGATGCTTACGCAGTGCAGACCCTTTTGGTTCATGTATAAGTGCATCAGCGTATTCTAGCAACCCTGTTCTTTGCTTTCCTCCTATACTACCACCATAGTACTTTAATCTCAGGGAATCTTTATCTGTTATAGTAGCACCTTCAGGTATGTCTACTTTATCGTGCTCTAACTCCCCAACAGACTCTACTATGTCTCTTTCAAGTTTCAGTCTTTCTAACTCTAATGCATCTTTTGTACTTTCTATATCTTTATCAATTTCAGCAATAGGTCTGTTATGTAGTACTGAAGCTTCTCCATTAAGTGCTCTAGACATTAAGTCAATTCTAACTATACTGTCTAGTATTTTTTCGCTTTCCTTGCTACCAGCAGTTTCATCTCCCATAGATTCAAGTTCTTTGCTCAGTACTTCTTTATACTTCCCTAGACCATTCAACATACCTTGTCGTTGGGTATCATCTACTTCTTTTCCTTCAGCGACATTCTTCATTATATCCTGAACAGTTGGGTCTTGTGTGTACACTTGAACATTATTAAGCACTGCCTCGGCATCTTTACTGAATGTATGTGCTTTAGTGCTTGCATTAGGTCCAGTAAGTATGTCATATTTACCTTTAAGAAACTTACCAGCTGGTTTAATAGCAGCTTCAGTGGTACTCAATACTGCCATACCTGGCCCAGCAATTGCCCCCATAACAGCATTTACATATATTTCTTTTAACATATCTTTGTCTGTTATATCAAACTCACCTTGTCTACCAGCTAATTCTACCAAACCTTGCTGTATTGGTCCCTCTTGTATACCCTCAGTAGCCATTAACGTTGCAGTTTTAGCAGCTGGCTTAACTAACAACTTGCCTATAACTGTAGCTGGTAACTCTCCCATAGCTTTAGTTAGTAACTTATCAGTTGCTTCTCCTAGTGACTTAAATGCTGCATCTCTAACAGCCCCTCCAGATGCCTTGCCTAATGCAAACTCACCTGCTGCTGTATCTACCGCTGTTGCTACAGTACTAAGTGTGCCTATAAGTGCCAATTCACTACCGTTAGGCTTTCTACCATGTACTTTAATGAACTCTTTAGTAGCCTCATCCATAGTCTCCACATCAAACCCTGCGAAGACTGGAACTTTAGTTATACCTTTAGCTGTTAGTGCCTTAGTCAGCCCATAACTTTGAGCAGCCATTTCCATAGCGCCAAGGGGGTTGTTGTATGCTGCTGTAAACAGAGTACTGAAGTAGTTACCTTTGTCGAAGCCTTCGCCAACTTCTTTTTGGAACTTCTCTACATCTTCCCCATCAGGAGCTACATGTTCTTTATCGAATTTAGCTATAAGCTTGGAAGCTTCATCCATCGTATTTATAACTGACTTCACTGACTTACTATATACTGAACCATCTTCTAGGTAGTCACCACCTAATACTTCGTACAACTTTTTAGGGGCTGCTGTCACTGCTTCAGATGTTTTAAACAACGCTCCACTAACACCAGCTCTCACAACTTTTTCTACAGCACCCATAGGGCCTACATTAATTGACTCCATAGCTTCTGGGTTAGCATTCATAAGTGCTTGTTCTAAGTCTTCTTGAGGTGGTGTGTAGTAAGCATTTTGTTGTGGATCATTAACAGCTAATTCTGTGATGTTAGTACCGTCTGCACTGCCTAATTCTGCTAAGCCCCTACCTTTAACACCAGTACCATATGATCTGCTAGTTATCGGGAGGTTGAGTGGTATATACTTTATAGTTTTACCATCTTCTCCTACATACTCTCCAGTGAGGTTTGCACTCTCTACTCCACGTAATAGTGGTTCTTGCCATTCTGTGTTACCATTAGCTAGATCTGAGAATAATTGTCTTTGTTGTCTATCAGCTACATCAATATAGTCTTGGTCTGTCAATGTGTCTACGGGCTTATTTAGCAAGTTAGCAACGTAACCAGGTTGTACTGCACGTTTGTATCTACTTCTGTTTATTTCTTCAGTTGGGGAAGCTACTGCTCTTTCTGTATATGTACCATCAGCATTTTGCACTGGTCTTCTATGGTCACTTTCAACAGCATCATACTCATACCCTGCTGCTGGCGTACTTACACGTACTTTACCTAGTCTTTTAGTTATAACTGTGTCTGCATCTAGAATACCTAGTAACACATCGTCCATTAACGAGTCATCTAGGGGAGCTACATTAGTAGATGTACCGTGTCTGTTGATCTTTTGTTCCATAGCTGTTGCAGCATTTGCTGGCTTATTGCTAGGGTTGTACACCTCATAATTATCTATAGTCTCATCCATGTTAATCCTTTACGCAGTATAATATTAGAATTATACTGTATACAGACTTAATAGACTATAATTTAAATCCTGCTATCTGTAATCTTTGCTTAGCTTTGTCTGACAATGAGTCGTACATCTCTACCAAATCTTTACGGTTATACCCAGCTTTCATTACACTATCTAGTATAGCTCTACTCACTGTAGGTTTCTTACCATTTGTAAAGTCTAGTCTAGGTAACTTTGAACTCAGTATACTATCAAGTTTATCTACATTCTCAATAAATCTATTCTGCCTAACAGTTTCTGCTTTAGCCTCTTGTTGTACATCAACACTAGATTCACTAGGTGGGACTACAACCTTAGGACGTGGAATTGCATGTCTTTTAACTTCTACTTTAGATTCAGACTTAGCAGCTGCTTTTGGGGCTGTGTTAAACTCGTCTAAGTACTTTCTTGATATCTTATCTGTTTTGTACTTAGCTAATGGGTCTACGTACTTCTTATTAGCTGTTATGTTATTAAGTACTTTACGAAGTCTAGTTACTTCTTTCTGGTCATAAGCACTTAGTACTTTCCTACTCACTTTGCTAGACCTAACAGTACCACTACTACCTTTACTAGTATTAAGCTCAGCTTCTTTAAGGAGTGCTTGTGCAGCAGGTGTAGCTAGAACTTTTGCAGCAGAAGCTTTATCCGTTATTTTAAGTACAGGTGAACTAAATACAGCACTCTGATCAATAGATCCAGCTATTAAGTCAGTAGCAGTCTTTACGTCCATATATTTAGGTGGCATACCTTTACGTGTCTCTAGGTTGTAGTTCATTAGCAGTTTAACACTGTTTCTCACATCATTAGGTTCATCTGTGAATGAAAGTATCCCATGTTCAGACCCTATGCGTTCTGTAAGTTTGTCTACTACACCTAAACCATCAACACTTAATACTTGTGGAGCATTTAAGACTTTACCCTTAGTATACTTGCTATCTTTCTTTTTACTAGTAACCTTACTACCAGTACTTTCAGCATCTGTCATAGTAGTTGCAAAATTCTCTATACTTCTAATCTGGTCTTGTATATTTTTAATCTTAACGTCATCAGCTTTTGTAAGTGTATTCTTGTAAGGGGCACTAGCTAGTATTCCAGCCTTTTCTGCCTCTTCTGGTGTAGCTCCACCTCTAATAGCATTCATAACTACTTTATTTTTATACGCATCTACATCAGCAACACTTTTTACAGCTATGTCCCCACTCTCTGTTAGCATTGGTGCTACATCTTTATTGAGTCTATCAACAGTAGTGTCAAACTTACCTTGTAGTATTTTCATTCTATCATTCGTACCATACAACTTACTCTCAGGATTTACGGAGTCTATCAGTACTTGCTTATCAACACCAGTAGTTTTTGATATATTTGCTACTTCGCTATCATATGCATCAGAGATACGTTTGTACGCATCAGAGATCCCAGCACCTTTATCAGTTTGTAGTATGGCATCTTTAGTATTAGCCTCTATTTGTTGCTTACGCTTAGTAGCATCAACTGTATCTTGGTACATTCTCTCTGCTCTGTCTTGAGCTTGACGACGTATACCAAGCAACTCGTCTCTCTGTCTGAGTTTCTCATCACTATTAAGGATGTTATACGCACCTTCAACAGATTTTCTAGCCCCTTTAGTAGGGTCTATTACATGACTTTGATTAAACCTTAGTGCATAACCTGCTGCTGCCATACTATACCCCTTACGCCATTACTTTTTGTAAATGTGCTCTATCCGCTTGTAAGTTAGCTTCATGCACAGCATTAGTGTTATATTGTTGATCCATTAGTGCTCTCTGGGCATCTGCTGTCTTTTTATTTTCAAAGTACCCTAGTAGCCCTAAACCTAATTCAGCACCAGCCATAGCTCCACCATACGTACTTAGACCACCAGACCCTGTAGTCCCTTGAGTAGCACTAGTAACACTGCCATCTTGGAATAAACTATTACCATTTGCATCCACCATACTAGTACTAGTTAATGCTTTACCATCTTGCCCAATACCAGTATATGTCCAAGTTGATCCGCCTGTAGTTGTAGCTTTATCATTCCCAAAAAGATTACTTAACCCATCTAATACACCCATATTATATCCTTTACTTACACTATTTTATAGCTCATTATACTACACTTAATATTAAGGGTAGATTATTTTAATTTAACTTATAAGACCCTAAACCAACAGTAGCCTTCACAGAAGCGTAAGAACTGACGAAACCACCTACATAGTGTGAAGCACTACTACCACTAAATACTTTAGATGCAATATGTGTGCCAGCGTTTGCAGTGACAGAAGCATACCATGGATTATTTGAACTAGACCAAGCCTTAAACGTTATACTAATGCCTTCTACGGTTGTAGTGTACGTAAAATCCCTAGTATACGTGTCATCCTTATTAACATATTTTGTTGCCCCACCAACTTCTAGTAAGTTCCCTATACTAGGGTAAGAACTAACAACTACTCTAACCTTAGTTCCGTTTATGTACCAGTACACATCAACACTATTACCAGTACCTAAGTTATCACTTATATTCATTAATTTAAAGGAACTAAGGACTGTAACTGTAGGTTTAGCAGATATTACTCTGTTAGTGCTACTTTGGGCATAAGAGTTATACGGGTGTATATTATCCCTTAACGAGAATGAGTGGGAGTCAGCGCCTTTATAGCTTTGTGTACCACCAGTTGCTGCTACATTTAGTATACCAGGAAGTCTAACATACCCATCGCTATCTACTACTAAAGCGCCAGTCTCATTATCATGGGCAAAGTTAGCTTTGTAGGAAGATGGTACACTACTAGTAGTGTAGTGTTGCCAGTTCGTTAATGAACCAGAAGAAGTATAGTCTATCCAGCTGGACTTAATTACAGCACCTACAATATTTACACCCTCTATTAATCCCCCACTAATAGTACCACCATTTATTATAGGAGATGTAAAGCTGCTACCAGCTACTATTGTATCAGCAGTTATTGTGTTAGCATCTATAAGGCCACCATTTATACTTGTACTAGTGCTATCTAGGCCTAAACCATAGAAATTTACTTTACCTGTAAACTCCACACCATTAGCATCAGCAACAAACACATCATGCCCTACACTACCATCTGTAAACCTAAACTTATTTGCATCCACCCAGAACTCACTACCAGCTTCCCCATTATCAGTAGCTGCTGCATTCATTTGTAGTCCAAAACCACTAGAATACGTTACACCATTTATACTAAGTTCAGAGTTGTATGCCCACTTACTTTCAACACCAGTGCTGCTAGCTTGTACATAGTTTACAACACTACCAGTACCTTCACCTACACCATCTAACTGTGCAGTTACAGTATCCACAACTTGACTTAACCCATACTGAGCCTCATCTGCCAGTTGCTCCCACACACTACCACTCCATCTATACCCGACTACAGTAGTTGTTCCATCTATTTGTGTTGTAGGTACATACCATACATCACCTATATTCCTGTTAGCTTGTATGCTATCCCAGCTCAGTGATAATGTATCTCTCTCCTCTAGTGTTCCGTAGTGTATAGCTGATTTACCATCTGCCATGGCTGCTGCTTCACTTGCTAGCATATAAGCATTATTCGCTGCTGAGTCAGTAACTAGTGCCCATGTATACCCATCTGGGTCTGTACCAAGAGGAGTTGTAGTATCAACTACTGTTTTCATATACTTATAAGACTTCTCATATACCCACTGGCCAGTACTAGCATCTCTTGTATGGTATATGTAGATGTCTCCTATGTGGTTAGCTCTATTAGTTTCAAAGTAACAGTCACAGTCACCTCTAGTATTATGCGTTAGTTCCCATGTACCATTAGAACTAGTACATATAGCACTATCTACATCATACGTAGTTGTAGTGTCAGTGTCGGTATCTGTAACATCTAATGCCCATGTGCTAGTTGTATCATCGTACACAGTATTTAAAGTATACACAATTCCACTAATACTATCAGTATACGTGTCAGTATCTAAGTTGTATGTTAAATCAACAGATACACCATCTACAGTAAACATCTGGTATGTTGCTAATTGTCTTTTAGCTTCTGCCACATCTAGCTTGTACCATAACGTATGTAAGTCTAATGTACTTGTACTTGTTGCTGTTGTTACATATACACCATCATCTTTGTACACATCTAGTATCTCAACTGTATCTACTAGTGGTACCCCATCATCGTCTACATCGTAAGTTAGTATATCTACCTCGCCCATGTAAGCTTCTATAGTCCCATCCATTTGGCTTTGTAACATACTTATATCTTGTAGTAGTCCAGTACCATCTACTACACCATCAGTTATACCCACTACATTATTTATAGTGTGTACATTATATGCTGTAGCAGCTAAACCTGTATATGGGTTAGTTACTGTAGCCCCTAACGTAGTCATTTCAGAAGCAATAGCCCCAATACTGTCAGCATACGTACTAGTAGCGTCCAAAGCCCATGAATTAGCACTTGAGTTCTGTCCATTGAACATACTTGCCATATACGTAGATATACTACTCTGTGTGTAATCTTTGCTAGCTAGTGTCTGTTGTGTGTTTAGTATAGCTGCTATGTTGCCATCAACAGTACTTTTTACATATGTATCTAAAGTATTTATAGTCTCTCTGTTAGTTACAATCCTAGATATATTCTGGTTGACACCGTCTTCAAGACTACTGATAGCATTATTTAAGTCATTTATAAGCTGGTCTAACGCCTGTACACTATACCCATCACCTATTGCATTATTTATTGCTGTCTGTAACCAATCTGGCACAGTAGTTGGCCCGCTATTACTTCCATACATACCCCCAGATGTGATGACAAAGTTATTTTCTTCTATTACTACATCTATGTCGCTACTAACTTCATTAGATGTTACTGTACTATCTACTACCTCTACTACATCACTACTAGTCACTGTGGTAGTGTCTTGCACAACTTCTAGTTCAGTACTCATAACTACACACCAGTTACAGCTACACTGATATTATCTATAATAACCACAATATCTTTTGTTCCATCACTAAACTTTATTGTAACTAAAGCTTGATAGTTAGGCTTACTATATAGTCTATCTTCCACAGCTCCCCTACTAATCTCTAAGCCAGCACTATCTACACCTAGTATTGTTCCATGCACGATACCACTTAGAGGATTGCTACCCACAGTGATATTTGATGTTATTACTTTAGTCTTAGTCTCTTTATGGATGATATCTATAGTACCATTGTCAAAAGCTGTTAAGTCTTTAGGTAGGAAGCTGTTAGCCTCCTTTACTATAATGTTAAACGAGTAGTCTATTCCTCTAGGTATTGTCATATTAGCCATCTAGTACCTCCTTACGCAGTTTCTGTGTTAAGATACGTAACTGCTGCACGCCATAAGTCTGCGTCTGTTGCGGACACTGCACCACCATTTCCACTACTGATCAGCATACTAATCATGTTAGCAGAACTATTAGCAGCATGCTGGAACTTATTATCATCGAATGCTTTAACTTGTCTAACTGCTACGTCGTATTGAGCTTGTGTAAGCCCTGGATTGGCTGGTTGTAAGTCAGACATGCTGGATATACTTCCATCAACATTAGCAGTGTATCCTACTACACCATTTTCCCTAAATGACTTAGCCATAGTAGCATACCCACTAATTTTTGATTGTTCCTCTTGATAGTGTTTTAAGCCTTTATTAGTCTCTATACTACCTTGAGGTAGCAATGTAGTTTCAAGAACTGTTGGTAAATTCACGCCATCATCTCTAACTAGATCAGCTTGTACTTTCCAGCCGCTAAAACGTTTTAAATTCACTTCTTCAGCTATCAAATCTATATTCTCACCAGATGTTACATTGTCTGCTGCTATCTTATTACGTTGCTCTTTAACAAGTAATGTGTCCTCTTTAGCCTTAGTTAGTTGATATGGTGCATCTCTTCTATCCTTAGCTATTTCATACGACAATGCCATAGCTTGACCAGATATACTAGATACAATGTTACTTAGTAAGCTTGATAATACATTAGCTCTCTCTGGACTTGTAATCCTACCGTCAGCCAGTAGCTTATCTATAGTCTCTTTAGCTCTAATATAAACACTGTCTGGGCCTACAGAAGCTACCATAAGTTCTTCATATGTAGGTATTACATCTAAGTCAGCTACTGCCTCCTTAGTAAATATTTGTGATGATGTTGTATATGCCATTTGCTAATTCCTTTAATTTTATTCAGTTATGTATTATACTCTAATTTACTTTAAAGACACTACCAAGCATCATAGTACTTACTTGTGCATGCTCTAATTGTGCCTTCTGTCATGTTATAAGGCATTGCTCCCATTTGACCATTCATATCTATAAAGCTGTATGTATCAAAAGACATCTGCATTAATCTTAAGTTGTCTACTCTAATTACAGCAGCGCTACTATCTTCATTCTCAACAGGAGGGAAACCACCATTTGTGTCACTAGGGGTAATACTTTTAACATACTGTTTAAATGCGGCATTTAGCCACCCCATAACTTTATTAAGGGATTGTAGCATAGTCTCACTTGACCAATTGAAGGCATCTACAAGTGTTTCCCATATACTATCAACTAACTCTAAGAACTTTTCTTTAGCTACCTCATAAGCTTTAACAGCTACTTCTTTAAGAGACATACTAGCTAGTGTACTAGCACCTTCCTTAATAGTAGTTGTAGCCATTGATATGTAACTTCCAAGGCTCATGCCCAACTGTAATATACCAGCTATTGTTGCTATCCCTTGTAGTATAACTAAGCTATCACCTATAACCGCAGCCATAGTTATATCACCTTTCTTAGCAAGATAACTAGCTAGTACACCTAGTGCTAATGATTCTAGGCTTATTATTAACGTGAATACGAATAGGAAGTTAGCTGCCATCACAGTAGTCACTGGTGCACCACTTGTTATAGCTGCTGACACTCCAGAAGCACTACCTGCGGAGATAACAGCAATAGCTATCGCAACTATAATTATAATAATACCTATTAACCTTTCCCACGTGGAAGCCTCTGGCATTATTGTTTGGGTATCTAAGTTCTTTCCCATAAATTCTATAAATTCATAAGGGTTCAATGCGTATAACCCAGTAGCTATTGTAGTGTCGGTAGCTTTTCTGCCTTTTAGTACAAAGGACTCACTTATTGTTTTATCTACTGCACTGTCCTTACCTAAGTCTAGAGAGGTATCAGTTTGTGTTAATGATAAAACTAATCCATCATTGGTTACTAAATACTCCCCTAGGCAGTTATGCATTTGTTTTGTAAAACTATTATTTGTAAACACAATATTGTTATCATTCAGTTTACTTAATAGGTAGTCTCTGAAAGTACTGTCCTCAACATCATTTGCTGTATATGTAAATTCGATAACTACATCAGCAGTATAGGTCTCTGTACGGGTAATGAGGTCTGTAGCTGCTACAGTAGTTACTTTAGATATTACTTTAGCTGATGTTGAAAACTCAGCATTACCTGCATCACATAGTGCAGCAAATGCAACTTTATCATGTCCAGTGTCGTACACCAGTGACTCAACATCTGTATTATGTACTACACTAAGGCTACTAAAACCATTATTAACTTTAGCAAGCGCATCTGTTGCTATAGAATTTAACTCAGCTTGTACTACAGTGGTATCAGCCTCATACTCTGGACCCTTGAACTTACCTAGCAACAACTTACTTGTACCACTTAGAGGTACAATATATTGCTTCTTATACCTAATTAATAACTTCTTTTTGGTACCTACTTGTTTCCTGTTAAGTAGGTAAGTATCTAGTTCTGTACTTAGTAGGCTTCTCCTATTAAGCTCAACACCTTTCCAATATACATAAGCATACTCAACATTAACTATATCTGGGCTATCTTGTAACAACCCTTCTAGTGAGAGTCCAAGTACATCATATACCTTACCATGACACTCACTTATTAGCTCTCGCTGAATAAACCCACCTAAGTTTTTAGCCCAAAAGTAAAAGTCAGCCATGACTATGTCATTGGTAGTTATGGTTTGATCCCAGTTGTGCCCAACATGTTTAGTTGGCCAACATTCTAGTATGGTATTTTGTGTTCTTTGTGCAGATATGTAAGCATTACGTAGTGGAGTTTCTTGGTCATATATTAAGTACATACTAAACTCCTATTTAAATATAATAAGCCTCACCTAAGTGAAGCCTATATACCTATTTTTTGTACTCTACTACGTACTTCTTAACATGCTTAGGTGTTGAGATTCCATCAACATCGACATGCATAACTGCTTTAGCTTCATCAGCTAACTCAGCTAGTATCTTAGGTATTTCAACAAATGTGTCTAATGGTATTTTCATACCAACATCACCATTACCTAGGTACACTTCAGTAGCACTAGATGCTTCACGTTTATCTACCATTGTAATACTAACCACAACAGACTGTAAGTTCTCTTTCTCTTGAGCTGCAATAATACGTTTAGCTTTAATAAGTGCAGTTTCTTTGTTAGTAGGTGTGATAACATCAGTCACTTCATCTGCTGCTTCCTCTTTAGGTTTTGCAATGTCTGCTGATTTACTCTCAGCTTCGTACTTAGCATCAATCTTTTCTTGTAGCTTGACAGCACCTATGTTCTTGTTGAAGTCAATACCTAATTCAGTAGCTTCTAGTTTTAAATCTTCTAGTGATTTACCCATTTCTAATTCCTTTGTGGTTGTTTAGTTTATGTGGTAGTATACAGTGGGTTTGCTTATATGAGGTTTAAGTAGATCTGTAGGTTATCACCTTTACCTGCTGGAAGTTTAGTATTACCGTGATATATGGTTGTGTAGTTTAGGAGTTTCATATACTCCCCTTACTTAAAGGAGAGTACAGAGTAAATAACCTTAAAGGCTATTATGCAACTACCTATTTTGTTGCAAGGCAGTTGATGCGTAAAAGTTTTTCTGGCTGTAAAGCTAGACCAGCATAGAAGAAGTTTCCAGAGAAGAAACCTTTAGTTCCGTGTGGGTTAGCACTATCAATAGCTTCAGGAGCTTTTGCATAGAATTTAACTTTACCACGACCTTTAAGACCAACAGTAGCGAATGCGCCTTTAGTTGGGAAAAGCATTGGGAATACATCAAAGTTAGTTCCGTCATTACTTAACTCACCAGCGTAGTCAGTAGGGATTTCTGCACCAGCTCCAACTTCCATCATAGCACCTTCAGACTCGATGAAACGTACATCATGCATTGAACCAACTTCACCTTCTGCAAGGTTACCAGCAGCAGCATATTGGTATGCAGGGATATATGCAAACTCAGTAGCATATACAGAACCACGTGTAAGTGTTTCTAAGTCATACTTAATTTCTGGTCCAATGATTGAGTAGAACGCTTTATTAACTGGTTTAGTACCAATTTTAGTAGACCCTGTAAGAATCTCAGTTTGACGTTGAGCACGGTTACGTACTAGTGCTTTAACACCTTTACGAACTAAGTCAAAAGATACTTTATAAAGTTCTTCATTTGTACCATCAGCTAAGATAGTTGCACCCATTTGTGCTTTAGTGATGTTACCACCAGCATTGATTACGATACCAGCACTTGATAGCATATCTTTTTGTACTAAATCTTCGTATGTTTGGTTAATTAAATAACCAAGTTCTTCACGATATTTTACTTGTGTGTTGTCTTCTGAGAACAGTGTAGCCTCATCAGTGTAATCTACCATAAAACCATAACGGTTAAGCGATGTCTCAACTGTAACTTTCTTAGGTGTAACAGAGTTGATTGCTCCAGCACCTTCTGGAAGTCCAGCACCAGTTCCATCTACAGCTGCAAGTTTAGCAGATACAGTAGCTAGATCACGTTTTCCTAGGTAACCATTTGCTGCAAAGTTTACATCACCTTGGTCTAGGTCATAAATGTGTTGCCATTTAGAAATTTTGAAAGTCTTACCCATACGTGTAGGCATAGATTTTCTATCTACGAATTGTCCATAAATTGATACTGCATTTGCAGCTTTAATACCAGCTCGGTCATAAAAATGTGTTACTGTGTTAGCACCAGATGATGCAGTTGTAGTACCATTACCATAAATTGTTGTTGCCATTGTTTGTCCTTTTAGTAGGTGTTTCCTACTTAACTAATCAAGATAGCTTAATAGCTATCTTGAATCTTATTATACCACTCTTCGAATGCCTCTTCTGAGTCATCTAAGTAGTCTACAGCTTTCCGTTGAGGAGCAGCTTTAGATACAGGTGTTGCAGCTTTACGTTTAGGAGCCTTAGCTCTTTCTACTTCTACACTAGTCTGAGCTTGTCTTACTTGTTGTAGTTTAGCTTCAGCATCTTGAGCAGCTCTTTGTGCTGCTTCCTGCATCTTAACCTGTTCTAGATTTGAGTAATACATTGTAGCTGCTTCTTTGTAGTATTCAATGTCAGACTTTCTACCACCATCGTAAAGTTTTAACTTACCAACAGTTGGCATCAATGTGTCGTACATACCACTTTTCACATCCTCATGTAGTGCTTTAATCATAGTAGGTGTAGCTGACAACTCATTCCATGAAGCGTCATCCCATTCATTGCTAAGAACCTTATTAGTACGTTCGTACTCTGGGTCACTACTAATGTCTGTAATCACTTCTTGCAGGTCTAGTTGTATTTCATCCCGACCATAATCCTCTGGTACGTAGTTTGTAGCTTCATCAGTTTCTAATTCGAGAGCATCAATGCCTGTTCGCTTCAGTACTTCTGTCACTGCTTCCTTGTTACCCTTCAACACATCTATCATTAAGTTTAAGTCATCTGGTGTAATCTTATTTTGCTCTAAAGCATCTATCTGCTTTCTCCAAGGTTTGATAGCTTGTGTTTTACGTGTGTAATCCATAGCTTGACCAAATACTTGAGGGAACCTTTCTAGAACCTCTTCAGGAGTAAATTCAAATTCTCTACCATTAGCTTTAACTTTAAGTGTTTGTGTTGGTTGTGGCTTAACCTCAGGTGTTGCTTCCTCTTCAGTAACTTGCTCATCTTCAGTTTTAGTTTCATCAGCTGTTTCATTGTCAACTTCTACTTCATCTGAGGGCTCTTCAGTCTCAACTTCATCTTCAATCTCATCACTAGCATTATCATCGGAATCCTGGCCAACAGGTTGTTCCAAATCCTCTACTTCTTCTGTGTGTTCTATTTCTTCTTCAGGGGTTTGCTCTTCTTCTTGTAAGTCATCTGTTTCCCCTTCTATAGCATTTACTTGAGCTTCTAACTCTTCGTCACTCATGTCCCATAATTGATCTTCAGTTAGGTTATTGATTTCATCAGCCATACTGTTCCTTTAAATAAGAGTAAGCCTAAGCCTACTCTTCTTCCTCGTCAGCAAGTAGTGGTGCACCAAGATTCTCTACCATATGTAGGTAACCTTCAAAACAGCTAATTGCTGCAAGCTCTTCAAACAGTGTACTTCTGATACTTCTACCATACTCTGTACTAAGTAAGCTTGTAGTGTCTACAGCTTTCTCTTTCATATAACCATCTAAGATTAAGCATTGGAAACGTCTATCTTCTTTTAATGACTTAAGGGCTTCATACTTGTTAATGAGATCTTGTCTCTCTGCTAATTCTAATTCTACTTCTTGGTTGTTCGACATGCGAATCCTTTGTTTTATGTTTAGTCAAGCTCACTAGTAGCTTTATAGTCGCATTTTAACAGTGGAAGCCTTAAGACCTCCTTAGCCTTGCAATCCTAGCCCTTGTTCCGCACTTTGCATCATAGGCTGTTCTTGTTGCTCTTGTTGTGGTGCCATTTGTTCCAACATCTGCATAGCTTGCTGTACTATTTCAGCTGGGACACCTTGCTGTACTAACTCTTGAGGGCTTACACCTTGTTTAAGTAACTGAATAACTTGCATCATTAGTTGTCTCATTTGCTCTTGTTGAGCACCTTGTTGTCCTTGTCCAGCCATTTGACCTGCTAATCCTTGTTCTTCCATCTAGTATCCTTTATACATTGATTGAGCCATACTGTGTGCTTTTGCAAGTTCACTAGCTAGCCCATCTATTACTGGTTCTACACTCTTTACACCATGGTCTAAACCTTGTGTAAATGCACTCTTCATCTCAAACTTCTTGTTAGCCTCATCGTAGGCAGCAGCCTTTTGTTTCATAGTTTGAAGCATACTTGCCTGTTCTGTTACTGTTCCATTGTCATAAATCATTTCATTACTCCTACTTCACCTTTTGGGTCTAATCTCTTTTGTATCATCATTTGCTGTACATTGAGCTTATTTCTAAGTTCCTCTAGTTCTAGCCTCTCTTGGTGACCTAAACCTAAATTCTCTTTCATGTAGTTTAAGTCAGCAACATCAGCACCTGCTTCTAAGTTTCTTGCTCTAGCTTTCTCTACAAGTGTTTTGGCTTCTTTGAGCTGTCTATCAATCTCATTCTCTTTACCTTGCATATGTTCATTGAAAGCTCTAGCCTCTAATAATGCATTCTCTAGCTTAGCCTTCTGCATATCTATATCTTGCATTGGGTTAGCTTGTGGTTTAAAGTCCATAAGTTTCTTTTCTAAGTCTGGCATTCTACTCAACTTAGCAATATCTGCAAGTATAAGTTGTGTAAACTCAAATGGTACTGTGTTACCTAGTGTTTGCAGTAGGAAACTTAGTTGTTGTGATTTAGCACTATTGTCTTCAGCAGTACTTATACTAATATCAATGTCAATCTTACCATTAAGGTCATCTCTTCTGATCGGTACAAACTTTTCATTTGTTATACGTACAACCTCCTCCTCTTCAAGGAATTCTGAATTGTAACTCATCCACTTTCTCATTAGTGGCTTAATAAGGTTCTCTGCTATGTTCCTAACTATATCAAGTTTTCTAACCGCAGCAGCATCTAATGTGCCTCTAGCAGCAGTTGCACTACTACCAAGACTACTACCATTTAACCCACCACTGAAGCTCTTAACACCAGTCTGTGCTTCTATCTCATTATTCATGAGACTTAACATATTAAACGCACTGCCAGGTATTTGGTTATAACTACCTTGCCAGAAGTCATTAGGGCTAGTGTTGAACTCAAAGTTATCACCAGCTAGAAATCTCTTCCTATTCTGACTGTTCAATGCTCCACGTCTAATACCAACTTGACCATTGTTACTCTGAGCCATATTATCTATAAGCCCACGAGTGATAGCTGTTTTAATCTTTTGATTATCTCCAATGTTTTCTGCTAATGCTTCACCGAATAACTGAAATGGTACGGCATTAAAAGGTACTACTATAAATGGAGGTTTTTTATCTGGGTATGGATTATCTTCCAATCTAATTATTGTATCTCCTACCCATGCACATACAACTTGTTCTACAACACCGTCATTATCTACATCATAGTTACCCCAGTACTCATACACCATAATCTTCTTACGAGCTTTATCTTCAAACTTAAATGATGTATCATCTTCGTTGGCATAATCACTGTCATTATCTGGGTCATTACTATCCAGTTCTACTTTATCTAAGTTCTTGAATCGTCCATCACTTTTTAATGTACTTATATCTGTTTCATACCTATAAATAACAAACTGACACTTATCCATATCATCCATACATGTAGGGTCTATGTACACATCTTCATTTCTACACACTGTTGCTGTAGGCTGGTTCTTCAATACTCTTAACTTCTTAACCATATCCATAGCTATGTAGTCTCTACCATACTCATCAGTTGCAATTACTTCAGTCTCTTCTTCGTACTCTTCTTCTTTGTAATCCCATCCAGTCTGTATAACTACTGTACCTTCAGTCGCTAGTACTCTTGTAGCTTTGTTTATGAAATTATATCTTGGGAATTTTCTACAGAATTGTGTATTAAGTAGTAGCTCATTCTGCCTAGCAGCTTCAGCATCTTCATATGTGACTGGATTACATGAGATCACATCTTGGGAACTTAAGAACGGATCTGTAATACTTGGTATCATCCACTCTAACTGCTTCTTGATATCTTTACTTACTATCTGTGATCTACCTTCAACTTCATTACCATACGCTTTACCATAAGTTTCACTAATCCATGTGTCCCTTTGATCAGTCCACTCTACACGTGTAAGGTCGGCTGCTGCTAAGTCTGCTTTAAAAGCTTTAAGTAGTGCTTTCTGATTTATTTTACTTTTCATTAGTCTCACCACACCCTATTTGTTTAATTGTGCTCATTATAGCATCTCTTCTCTTACGGAAGCTTTAACTAAGTCTATGGGAACTATGTTTCTTGCTATCTCTCCATACTTCTTACTGTATGTAATAGCGACAGTTTGCTTATGTCCTCTGTACCCTGCTCCACTTGCCCAAGCATCATTATGTGTTGCATTCCTAAAACTCTCACATCTTGCTATTGGGTTATCTACTACGCTATCTTTATGCACATGACCAGTCAGCCAATATCTATGTGTTGTGCTACTTATGTCCTCTTTCCTATCCCACACCATAACTTCAGGCAGTCTTTGCATCTTAGTCGCATGGCCATGGTGGAAACCTAGTAAAGTCTCTCCATGCTTGTAATACTTATGCAACCCTTGTTCACAATTTACAGTAAGCCTTGGTTCATTTCTATAGTATGCACTTAACATAGCTATTAAATAGTTTGGTACTAAGTCACTGTGGTTCCCAGCTACTATTATGTATGTAACCCTAGCATGCTTCTTAAGTGCTAAATCTATCATCTCTAGTTTCATATCTACAAGTGCTTTAAATACCTTTGCATGCCTACCATCAACATCTAGCACATGTCCACTCTTAGTCCTAGCATCATCATTAGCAGCATGTAATGTATCACCTAAATCCAACACTATAGCTTCTTCAGCACTTGGTGTAGTCTCAGTAAGTATGTACATACTGTTAATAACATTACACTTAACACTATCTACGTCTACATTCTCTCCTGTCTCTGGTGCCCATGAGAACTGTCCTAGGTGTATATCTGTACTAACGTAGGCCACTAGTAAGTCTTTCACCAACTTCTTAGGTTTCTTTATTGGTTTAGCCTTACCGTCAACTTCTTTGGCTAGTTCACTTGTAACTTGTTGAATAGCCTCTAATGTACTTTCATCTGTACTCTTAGTTTTAACCCACTGCATGACTTCAACTTTCTCACCAGTCTCCTCATCAGTTTTGTATAATGTACTTGTACCACCTAGCACCTGTTTATTTGGTACATACTTATCCACACCTTCAGCTAATGCTAACTTCCTACCTCTGGCTAAGATAGCTTGCAGACTTCTTTTGTTAAGCCCGAGTACTTTAGCTGATTTAGCTACAGTACCAGCATCTCTAAGAGTCTCAAAACACTCTCTTTGTCTTTTACTTATTGTACTAGATGCTAATATAGCATCGACATCGTATGAGTGCTTATTGTTATCCATATACTATGCCTCAAATGTTGTTATGTAGCTGTATTCTGTGTTAGCTCCATCTGCATGTAACCAGTGTACACCCTCTTCTAGTCTAGTTATCCATACAAACTCATCTTGATGGTCTAGTATATACTCTCTCACTTCTCTAGCTGTGTAGTGGCTAAACACTGCGTCAAGAGCATTAGCATAGCTATGTTGACTTCCATAACTATACCATTGACTTTCAGGTGTCCTAATACCACTCCATTCTCTATCCCCATTCCAGTGGTAGTTATTAATAGTCATAGTACCTTTACTGAACACTTCTTTAAGGTGGTCCATATCATGTATCATACCTCTATCTACGTATCTCCATGCACTCTCTCCGTACTTCTCGTACATCTTCTTTGGTACTATCTCATGTATCTCAAAATATTCACTTTTCATTACTTACACCTTTCTTCATTATGTCTCATATCTATAATACACTTTCTCATTGCATTAACAACTTCAGTATCTGTAGGTAAGTCAAACTCACACTCAGCATTCTCTACAATACACTTTACTGGTACTTTAACCTCATAGGGGTCTGGTACATATTTAACCTCAGGTTCACACATACAGCCGCTAAAGGTTATGGCGAATATCATCAATGACAGACTTAATATCTTTACATTCATTACTATATACCTCTTTATACTTATATCTAATCTCAGCTGGTTTAGCTTTAAACGCAGCTAACCTCTTATCAGCAGCATCTACATCTAGCTTCATCTCGCTAATTCTAGCATTTTGTTTACTAACAGCTGCTTTAAATCTTTCAGTTACAAGTTGCTCTGCCATGTAGTTACGTTCACATTTAGCTTTAGACTTCTCTAACTTGTCAATTCTACTTTTCAGTCCATCAACATAAATCCATAAACCTATTACTGCTAAGACTATAGCCCCATAAGCTATCATATTTTTATACATACTTAGTTGCGCGATCATTTACTTATCCTCCCTTTGAAGCCTTCTGCAAGCTCTATAACAACAGTGTTAAGCGTATCACTACGAACCATGATAAATGCCATAGCGTAAAGGAGCAGATACCCAACTGTACTGACTATACCTTCAGAGCTACCACTATAGATAACATAGATGTATGTCAGCATAAAGGTAATGAATGCCGAGGAACTCTTCCAATTTTTCATTCAGCATCCCCTATATATATTGCACTAGTAGCAATCTCACCGATATCTTTTATACCTTGTGCGTACTCTATTCTAGTTATGTCATAGGCTAGGTACATAAAGTAACCTAACACTATGTACCTAGCGAGTAGCTTTAGCTTTGTAGCCATAGATGCTCTCCATAAGTAAGTCTGTATCTTTTATATCTCTATCAAGTAAAGTCCGTATAGATGTATTAGTTTTATCTAATACATTAAACGATTGCACCACGTAAGTCCCAAATGTGACAGTGTATAGGATTATAAACCCACCTGCCCATTTAAGTAAGCTTGGTGATAGCATATCTGATACCTGCTTATCAACTGCCTCAACGTACTCTCTGTTACTGTTCATATTTTCTACTAACCTACCTACCTCTTTTGTAAGGCTTTCTAGGTCTTTAGTCAGTAATCTCACACTACTACATCCTATAGAGCTTTTCTGTACATCATCAATCTCATCCATACGACTATGCACACGTTTAAAACTCTCAGCTACATCTCTATCCATGTTTTCTAACTTATTACTAAATACAACTTGTTTAGTCAAGAACTTAGTGATCTCTTCAAGTCTTTTATTAGTCTCTGTTTGTGAGCTTACTAAGTGCTCAACACTACTCACAAGGTTTGTAATGACTGTGTCGTGCTTAGTCACCAAATCCCTCATTACATCATCAGTCATACGCATCCTTACTCTCTTTACTTTGTTATTTAGTATTATATCTAAATTTATGATATTCTTTTACTGCTAATACCATAGATTTAGTTACAACTGTTTTTTCTACACTATACAATATCTCTTCAAAATACTTATCTGCTTTTTCGTACATCTCTAAATCACACAAATAGTCATGTATAACAACTGCGTGCATGTATTTAGGTGTAAAGGGTGGTACAATTACCCATAGGCTTCTGGGAATATCAGACCCATTAGTTAGGTACCCGTTAGGTACTCTAACATCCTTATATACATAGTCTTCTACAACTATGTATTTATTATCTACTGTAGGTTTGAGTGTGGGGTATGTTATGTTCATTATCTTAGCCTCTCTAAGCAAGCATCACATATCATACCATTATCACAAGGCTTTCCACACTCTCTACACATAACTTACACTACCTCTGGTTCTACAACTTTTGGAACATATTTCATCTCAAACTTACGAAACACACCACACTCATTACCATTTAAGTTTGTGTAATCAATCTCATCTGCTGTAAAGTTAAGTTCATCTTCAATACCATTATCTCTCATATCTACTA
>Ga0256836_1000042_pt1 | contig 80914 bp, 99 predicted proteins | sample 4561380metaG_FD_185974 | JGI IMG/M metagenome (GOLD analysis project Ga0256836, IMG submission 185974) | Hydrothermal vent microbial communities from Guaymas Basin, Mexico - 4561-380 | ecosystem: Environmental > Aquatic > Marine > Hydrothermal vents | place: Mexico: Guaymas Basin | collected...
TGGTATCTTGATTTAATAACATCTTGGTCTGATAAGTAGGTTCTATATTGTAGAGTTTGAGGTTCTGTTCTTTGAGGAATGATAACTGAGGTTATTGTTGAAGATTGTTCTGGAACTTCTACATAGTTTAATATGCTTTCAAATAGTGTCTCATACGTAAGTTCTGTATTTACAGATGATATTGATGTAAGATCTGATAATGGATTAGATACATTAGTCGGTTCAATTGTTGGAGAATTTACAGTTGTAACGTTATAATCAAGAATAGTAGGTGTAAAATGGTTAAGATTGGGATTAGTTAATAATTTATCTAAAACAAGTACACCATCACGAGCTGATATTATAAGTTTACCACTTATTAATTCAATTTTATTTAAACCATAATCTTCATCTAGTAAACAAAAATCAAAATCATTCCTCGGATCATTCACATTAATTCTTGCTATACCACTCTTATGAACACTTCCATCTGAAAATCCAAATGTAATATAAACATTTGTACCATCAAAAGCAGAATATCCTGTAGGCACTAATGCATTATATGAATATCTTACGGAAGCTTTACCTACAAAAGTGAGATGTATATTTTTTGTGTTATCATATGCCAGATATCCTATCGCGAATGATCCATAATTTATTCTAAAATTATCATTCACACCAGTATCGTATTTCTTTACAAGACGTAATCGCCTATTATTAAAATCAATATAACCAATAACACCATTACTTCCACTATCGCCCCTACCAGCAAGAAACAATTTATTTGATTCAAATACGAGATCCCCAGGCACAATTCCAAAATCCGCAAATCCGCTCACGCTTGTCAAGTCAAATTTTAAAGAATCAGCAATTGAATTTGATGTTGTATCATATTTCCAAACATACAATTTATTTGACTCAATACTAACTAAGTAAAGATATTTATCATATTTTGCGCTAGCATTAATATTGTAGCTGCTACTTAAACTTTGTTTAAATACACTTCCTGTTTCAGTACTGTAAACCAATAATCCATACGGGAAAATAAGGTAAATTTTCCCATTTGATTCATGAATATTTCTTAGATATGCACCCAAACCAAGATATGACTTAGAAATCTTTCTTGACCCTAATAGATTAAGTTTCTTGTCAAACGTGGAAATATACAAGTTATAATCCGAGTCAAAAGAAAATAGATAGTATTTATCATTTACTAGAATAGCTTTTGAGGATTCTTTAAAACTTCCTTTAACAAACTTTTCAACCTTCAACTGAAAATCTGTGATTGTAGTTTGTTTTTTGTTTACTATTAACTCATCACCCACTTCTAGTATATTACTTAAATCGTCAGTTAACTCAAAACTATTAGTTGTAGCTTTCTGTATCTTATCGCTTATATCTTCATCAAAATATAGACATCTATCTGGATTGGATTCCATAGCAATGTAGACTTTTGTAGGTTCTTTCCACGCTTTTTGTGGAGGATTGGTAAGGTTGAAGGAGGAGATATCTGCTTGGTGATAGGAATATACAGAATTCGGAAAATTATATTGATAAATTTTCCTACTACTACCACTTCTAGATACAAATAATCTAGTTCCTGTTAAGTTGAAAAAAAGACTGCTAGGGCTATAACTTAAAGAAAAACCATCCGAATAACTTGCTGTTGAGATGTCCCAAGGAGTAGATAAATTGTATTGACTAATTTGATAATTTGTATCAATAGTTTCAGCGATAAACATTCTTGTTCCATCAGGAGAGAAAAATAAACCATAAGTTGATCTGTTACTTAAATAACTAATATTACTATAACTTGCTGTTGTTATATCCCAAGGTGTAGATAAATTGTATTGATAAACTTTACGCTCTATGGATGTTGTAACAAACATTTTAAGACCATCAGGAGAAAAGAAAAGTCCATATAATCTGTTCGGATTAGAAACTTGTGCACCTAAAGAAACTTCACCTGAATAACTTGCTGTTGTTATATCCCAAGGTGTAGATAAATTGTATTGATAAATAGCCGCATGGTCAGATCCAACAATAAACATTCTTGTTCCATCAGGTTTAAAGAAAATCTCTCCTGGAAAAGAATCTTGACTGCTAACAGAAAAGCTACTTGAATAACTTGCTGTTGAGATGTCCCAAGGAGTAGATAAATTGTAGCTAGTAACATTATTATCCGAATCACCTACAACATACATAACACTTCCATCTGGCTTAAAAAATAAACCAGTAGGATAACTTGCAATTGTAGGTAGTTCAAAACTTGTATCATATTGTGCACTACTAATATTGTCGTTATTCAATATAACACTCCCAATCTCTCCTTCCTTAACTCCATCTACATTATTATACAGTACAACCTTTTCACCAGTCACAACTTCATCTACCGTTTTTAGTGTAGTACTATCAGAACCTGATAATACTTTAATCTCTTTAAGTTTTTCAGTAACAGTTACTTGATATTGATACCAGTCATTATCAGTTTCTTCTTGTTCAAAAGGAATGGAAACCCAAACAGCAGGAAAATATTGTTTAAATGCTTTAGTAGGAGTAGTGGATAAGGAGAAGGAGGAAATATCAATAGAATTAACAACATTATATAACAATGTTAATTTTATCGGGTCAATAAAATAGATAGACTTACCATCAACTGATGAAATACTGTAATAGTTTGTCTCTATTATTGAAGAGATACCTTTTTCAATATCAGGAGTTGAATTAATAGTGGTTAAATCAAAAGGAGTCCCTAACGAGAATTCTTGTAAAACTTTATTCTGCGTTTGTATTGTTATTAGCTTGCTCCCATCACCAGAAAACAATAATCCTGAATGATATGAGGTACTATTACCCTCTGGAAAGGTATAAACTTGAGCAGGAGATGTAATTGAACCTATATCATATGGATTTGATAAGACATATTTTCTAATAGTATTATCTATACCAAGTAAAAACAATGTTAATCCATCTTTACTGAAATAGAGATGATGGGGATAACCTTCAACATCTAAACTTGCTTCATAAGTTCTTGAACTTAAATCAAAAGGATTCGTCAAAGTATATTTGTATATCCTTCCATTCGTAAGCAATATTAAAATATAACCATCATCTGAAAGCCAAATATTAGATAAATATTCTGATGGCTCAGTAAAAGTAAATCTTCCTATTAGTCTTTTTATCTTTGCTGAATTTTTGAAATCAACATCAAAAACATAAACAGGATAATCCGATTCAGAAGTTGTGACAAATAATTTCTGATAATTATCAGATACAAATATACCCACAACCTCATCAGTTGTAATATTAATATCTAACGATAAACTATCACCAATAAATAAGTCACTTATATCCCAAGGAGTTCCCTGTTGAGTAACACTCCCAACATTATTCCTTATGTAGTTGGTACCATCAAACAATACTAATTCTTCATTCTCCTTTATCTCAACTGGAGTTAGTAGTGTGTTACTATCAGAACCAGATAAAATAGGTATTTCTTTCCAGCCACCTTTTAGTGCCTTCATATATTAAACCTCCATTACTAAGCAGTTAAATCCCAACCATCGTTATACTCAGTGTTGTCTTCATTAAAATTAGATACGCTTACTGCTGTGTCTGATGTGAGTTGAATATCCTTAATAGTGAGTTGCTTAGAAACTCTTTCAGTTACATCGTTGCCATCTAAATTCCTAGTTACCCATAGAGTAATAGTAGCTGTTGTGTCTTGGTCTACTTCAGGTAGTTCCCAAGTAAAGTGCATTCCACTTATTGTTAAAATACCATGAGTAACAATTCCATTTAAGGTATACTTAGAGGTATCAAAAGTCTTACCTCCATCGTGAGTTACATCACCTTCTACAGTAGACTGCTCATTTTCTTGGGATGGAATTGTGTATTCAATTTGATACTTGGTAGTGTTATACTCTAGTACATTAGACCAGTTTGAGGAATGACCTGCATCTCCATTATACTTAGCTCTTACATAGTAAGTTGAATCTATATCAAGTATATCTTGGTCAATTGTTAATGTATCTTGTTTTGATGGGTCAGTTTCAGTGTAGTTAAGAACTAAGTTGTTAAATTCAGGATCAGTAGCTATTTGCCAATCAGTACTTTGCCAATTATCAGTATAACCATAAGCTTTGAATGGTGTAAGCTTAAATGTAGGATAAAGTGAACCTGTATCAGAGGTAGATACAGTAGGAGTTTCTATGTAAGCACTAGCAGTAGTAAAGCTAACAGGATCAGACCAATCTGAAATGTGGTAGTCTGATTTATACCTTACCCTTACATAATAGAGGGTTTCAGGGTCTAAGTTTTGAGGTTGGTAAGAGGTTAGGTTAGCAGTATCGTTATATGAGGACTCAACTATGTTAGTAAACTCTGAATCAGTAGCTATTTCCCAATCTGAAGCATCGTGAGTGCCATAAAAGTGCTCTGATGGTTGAAATGGAGAGGACTCAATAGTTCCTGAAAAGTTAGTTTCTCCATCAGTAGGATTAGTAATAGTTGGTTTGGTTATTACAGTAGCATCTATCCCTGAGATGTTCTCAACAGTTTCAGAAAGAGTTTCTAACTCTTGAACTAAGTACTGGTCGTTTTCCAGTAGTTGAGCTATTGGTCTATTAGCAACTCCTTGTGGAGTATCATCTGTAGTTCCATCAAATTTTTCATACTGTCTATACCAGTCTAAATTTTCGTGAGGGAGCTTTTTCTCAGCCATTATCTAATCCTCCTGATTATTCTTGGCAAGTTAAATCTAAGATAATAGTCCAGTGCAGTGTGTAAGCTTTAGTGTTAGTTTTATAGAGAGGGTAGTCTGTAATTCTAGCAAATATGTTATTGTTAGCATCTGCTAAGGCAAACTCTGAGTACTTAACTGGAGTTCCTTCATCAGAGTTACCAGTATCTTTGTCTAGGTAAAAGTTGAATGTAATAGCTTTGTTTACTTGGTCAATTTGGTAGTCTAAAACAGGTAGTTCAAGCTTGGGTTCTACTAAACCTGTATCAGAACAGCTAGGAGGAATTGGATTGTCATCTGAGTCTGTTCCTCCAGTACCTAAGAGGAGTTTAGAGATACCTTTGTTAGGTTGGTTGCTCATCATAGCTAAGAGGAGGTTAACTGCATTTTGAACTACTTTATTCCTCTTGTGGAGAACTACATTACCCTGCTCATCTTTGATAGTTAAAATACCTTTAGGAGATATAGTAAGTTGGTCTTGAAGGTGAGAGCCTACTCTAAGTTGACTAAAAGGGTTTACTTTAAACCTATCTTTCATACTTAAACCTCCTGTATCGTTAGGACATCAGAAATACCTGATTTATTAGAGCTAATGTAGGAACTCCCTACTGTAGTAGCTCCTACAAACATTCCATTTAGGTCTGAACTGAGAACATCTTCAGCAAAAGTTTCTTGGCTTGTAGTTAACTTGTCTTTAAGTGGATAAGTTTCAGTAGTTAACTCTCCTACTTTGAAGTTACCAATTCTGTTATTACAACCTACTAGGGAGTAATTACCCAAAAAGCTTTGACCTATTGACTCACAATAGGAATTGTCTGCAATAGTTTCTAACTTAGAATTAGCTTTAAACTCTAAATTGTCTTCAGGGTAAGCAATTAAGTTGGAGTAGTAAGCATCAGATATTGAGGAGGAGCTACCTGATACTGTTGCTTTACCTACATAGAAATATCCAATTACTGAAGGATTAAGGTCTGCTTTTAAGGTATCAGTAAAGTTGTTATCAGTTTCAGACCAGAACTCATCTTGAATAGGCCAGTAGTAACACTCCTCACCTATTAGGAACTTACCTACTTGAGTTAAACCAATTCTTGGATTAGATTGGCAACAGTACTTACCTACTTCAAACTCTCCTACATTGGAAAGTCCTACTATTGCTCCTGGGTCTTCACACTTAGGATAGAAGTTGTTAAAGAATGAGTCAACAAAGGATTGGTCTGTTTCTACCCAAAACTCCTCATTAGCAGTTCCTGATATTATATCTTCATAGTTAAGGTTGTATAGGAGTAGATAACACTTTAAGCAAAGATGTTTTAAACTTTGCCAAGCTTGAGCTACAAATTCGTCTACTTCCTCTTCAGTTCTACCTGCTCTATCTACTTCTATAACTACACAGCATCTATCTACTAAGTTCTCTGGGTATTCATACCACTCCTTAACAGTAAAGGTGGGGTCTGTTAGGTTACCTAGTGCTAGGTAAAAACCCTTACTACCAAAAGACTGTAAGTAATAGTTTTTAATTTGAGGAGTTTGGATTTTTAGTTTAGAACCGAATTCCTCATCCCACTCCCTTTCTCCTATTACCTTTACAGTAGCATCTACAAAGTTCTCTAGTAGGTCTGAGGTAATTTTGATTATCTCTACATCTCTTAAGTTCTCTGGTATAAACCTTTTTATCTTCATAGTTATACCTCAGTTAGAGAAGCTGTTACACTCTTAAAGAACCCAGTTCTGTTTATAGGAGTGGGGGAAATTAAATCTGTATTAACTGGAGTAAACACAGTTGGGTAAAACTTTTCTGAAAGTTCTAGTGCTACTATTGAAGGATCTATATACTCATCAGGAGTCATTAACCTTAGTGCTAAAGTTTTCTCTAGGTAATCGTTTACTAAATTCTCTAAGTTGGATTGGGATACATATCTAACCTTAAAGGAAAGGGTTAAGTCCTCCCCTTGCGTAGGTTGGTAAGGAATGTAGTTTATTTTTAAAGCTAATAGCTTTCTCTTTTCAGTTTCATTCTTTACATAATCTAGGATTGAGTTATCTAACAGGATAAACTCTAAATCTGCTTCACAACAGTAAGAGGTATCATCAGGAGAAATCTTAAAACATCTAGCTGAAGGTATTTGAGGAAATCTCCAAACTAACCAAGACTCAAAATCCTTTTCCCTTACTAACCTAGCGTCTAAAGGGACATACTTTAAAATATTTCTTATAACATCTAAGTTGTAGTAAGTCCAAGCTAAAGTATCTTCTACTACCTGTGCATCAGGTATAGTAAACTGAGCTGAGTTAGAGTCTAAGGAGTTTACATCTGCATTGTAGGAAATCCTTTTGTAGGTTACAGTAGTGTTTCTGTAGTAGCCTAGCTTACCATCTCCAAAGAATAACCTAGATTGGTAAAACCCTGAACCTCTTAGAATAGATTGCTTAGGATTATCTATCTGCTCTACAATGTCGTTAGCTAAGTTGATTTTATTAATTCCCTCAGTAAGGATATCATAGTCTGATAAGAATTTACCTTTGTTAATTACAGTTTGCCTTTGGTAAGGAGTAGTAAGAAGTATTGAAGTTTCTTCCAAATATCCAACTTTACAAATAACTCCTTCCTCATAGTAATCTACTGGTATAATCTGATAGTCTCCTAAGGTTCCTATTGGAGAGTAGAGCTCTACTGAGTAGTCTGTTTTAACCTTTAATGTTCTACCTTTAAGAGGAGGAAGAACAAATCCATAGTTGTAAACTATCTCTATTAAGGAAGTTTCAGATTTAGCAGTTTCTATGTAGGACTCTTGCCTAGCTATTGACTGAGCCATTTGGGAGTAGTTAACAGCAATAGCTATAAGTTGGAGGAGAATTCTAAAGTTCTCTGATTGAGCTAGTTCGTTATACCTATCCCCTAGAGAAGTCTTTAGGTAATCCTCTAAGTACTTAACAGTTGTAGTTATATCTCCTACACTGATTATCATTTTATCCCTCTATCTTATTCTGAATAAGGAACTCTTCTAAAGAAGTTTTAGTAGCAGTTTTATAAACCAGGTCTACTGAACCTGATAGTAAGCAAGGTATCCAATAGAACCCTACATTATCTAAAGTTTCGTAAGCTACTAAATCAGGTCTTTCACTAGGAGGAACTGATACTGGTTCTAGTAAGTAAGGTTTTGACTCAGGGTTGATTAAGTCTAATAATATTCCATCTATATCTTTAAAGTAATGGTCTGGAGAGTAGTAAGGAGTCTCAGTTTGGATAAACATTGTTACTCCCTCATAAGGTTAAATGAGACTGAGTCTGTTATGTTTAACTCTTTTATAGTATAGGTTAGGTAAACTTGGAATAAGTGCTTATCTGGTACAGGTATAACTTCTAAAGAGAGAACTTCTATCCTTTCCTCTTGCTTTAAGCAGTCTAGGATAATAGCTCTTAACTGGTCTGCACTAGACTCATCACACAGTTCAAATAAGTAGTCCTCTATTTGGCAACCAAAGTCTGGGTCGTGTCCTAACTCTTTCTTCTTAGTTAGGAGGATATTCCTTATACCTATCCTTACTGAATGAGAAGGAGTAGAGATTAATCCTGTATCCTGTATATCGTTAAACCTTATGTTAGGCATTTTGTCCTCTTGTTAAGGATTGATGTCAACTTTCTTAGATTGGATTAAGATGTGGTTGTTAGCTAGTAATCTTAGTTTATTATCAGCTTGTATCTCTATATCGTTAGGAGAGTGTAGTTTAACATCTCCATTAGGGTAAATGTGGATAAACATTCCTGAAGGATGCTCAAAGTGAACATCTCCAGTTTTCCTATCTATGTAGAACTTATTACCATAGCTATCTACCAATCCATAAGCATCAGGATAAGTAGCTAAGTGGAATGAGGTTTGGGAGGAGTCTAAACTAAAGTAAAAAGGGTGGTAAATATCTTTCAGGTAAACTGCTATAACTTTATCTCCTATGTTGGGTACATAGAAAGCAGTATTGTTAGTATTAGAGTTAAAAGCTGAGGTTAACCTAGTAGCCCAAGGTAGTTTATCTTTAGGTATCCCTTGATACAGAGGATTGGTAAGTTTTATTCTGTGTAGCTTTTTAGGGTCGTTGTTATCTACTACCTCTGATAGAATGAACTTACCTTTTAAGTTGAACTTGTCTACTGTATCTATTAAACTTAGCATAAAGCATCTCTCCAGAGAGTTAACTTAGTATTTACTCTTGAACCATCTACTAAAACCTCTTTCCCTACTAGGTAGTAAAGTCCATCTAAGGAAATGTTAAATCCTGTTAACTTTACTCCTGTTAGTAGGTTTATCTCTGGTACGAAGAAGTTAGTCTGGAAGGTTAGCTGAATACCAGAGGATAAATATTGAATGTTGTCTAGGTAAGCTTGGTTGTAGTTAGGATGAACATTATCAGTATCTATGTAGGAAAAATCTATTCCATACTGGTTTCTTATAGGTTGGGTAATTCCATACTTAGTTTCAGGTTGAGAGGTTAGGAAGTTGGTTTGCCAATTGGGATAGTCTAGTTGGTAGGTATTCCCTTTAGCTAGCAGTAAACCTTGTGTCTTTAGTTCTACTATTGGGTCTGAACCTACTATGTAGAGAGGTAGGCTGGTTCTCTCCTTTTTAGTAGATAAGTGAATTTCAGGTTTAATAGAACTCCTACCATAAAGCTTATCGTCTAGAGCTAATACTAAGTATCCATTGGATAGTTTAGAGTGCAACCAAATGTTCTCTAAAGTATACTTAAGGGAAATCGTCTTTATCCAAACTTGGTTATCTACTCCATTAGCTTTAACATCAGGACTTAAAGAACTAGCAAATTTAGTTATAGCTTGAACTGAAGTACCATCACAGTAGTCTACTGAACTATCTAATAGCTCTTTTAGGTAAGCTACGCACTCTACTGAGTAAAGCTCCCTGTTAGGTATAAAGTTAAGGTTGGCTGGATAGAACTTGTAGGTAATTAAGTTTTCCTTATTGAGGAATAGTAAGGTGAACTGAGTATCTAAGTTTATCAGCTCTTGTATATCTAACTCAAACTTCTTCCTTATGTAGAACTTAGCTATTGGTAAGTTTAAACCTGCTTTAAGGATTAGAGAGAATCCTTGTAAGAATGGAGTTAAATCTAAATCACCTTTCTTTAGCTGAACCTCATAGTTAACTATTTTCATACCAGCATACTCTTTATCTCAGATTTGGAAAGCAACCTGTAAGGTTTTAGAGTGATCTGAACCTCAGCATAAGCTGGATAGTCGTTCTCATAAATCTTGTCACTCCAGTTTATTGTATAGCTCTCTAATACAAAGTAAAAGCCTGAGTTTATATAAGTACTATACCTTAACCTGAGCAACCCTGTAGATTTGTTTAAGTCCTTTAAGTCTGGAGAGTAGTTATGAGGAGCTTTAATTTCTAGAGAGCTTTCATTTACTTCTGGATTAGCCCACTCCATAAAACTCTTGATAGCTTTATCTACAGGTTTGCTAGCTAAGTTAGGTATAAATAAGCTTATGCTAAGAGGAGATAAAGTTCCTCCAGTCCAGAGTTGAATAGTTTGGTTAAGGCTTACGAACAAACTCTGAGTAGCTCCAGCTAAAGTCTTAAACTTGTTAACCCACTTACTTAAATCAGACTGCTTATTTAACTCAAACATTCCTTCCCATTGATAACTAGAGCTAATGCTAAGAGGAGAAACTATTAACCCTCTTAAAGGTTCAGGATAGCTTTGAGGTTGTATCTCTGCTGTTAGCTCTCTACTCTCATAAAGCTTTTCCAGTATATACATTGTTAGTATCCTAAGAGTAGTTTACTGAGTATTATAGTTTCTTCACTAGGTTTATCTTGAATGTAAGGTTGATTAGTATTATTCATAACTACTACTTGTTGAGGTTGGTTAGTATTATTACTAGCTAGATTAGTATTAATATCCTTATTTACTACTCCCCTATTTTCAGTAGGTTTTACTTGTATATCAAGGTTTAAACCTAACTGTTTAGCTTTAGGTAATAGAGTAGATAGTTGGTTAGAGTTATTAGCAATAGAGAGTACTCTAGCTATGTAGGATTTAGTTTCTCTAGGTAGTTCAGTAAAAGCTTTAGTAAAGTCTCCTCCATATTTAGTGTAAAGCTTCTTTACTTTACCTATACCATAGTTATAACTAGCTAATGCCCATCTAACATCTCCATTGAACTGGGAAAGTAAGTAGGACATATATGCTTTCTGTGCCTCTAGCTGAGCTTTAGGGTTAGTTATATCAGGTATGTTTTCATACTTCAGTAAGTTAGGATTATACTTAGCATAGAACTCTTTCTTAGTCCAAACTTCTTTCCAAGTAGCAGGCATAAACTGAGCTAAACCAGTAGCTCCTACCCTAGATACTGCTTTAGGATTGAAGTTGGACTCTACCTTAATTTGAGCTAAGAGTAGCTTATCTAGGTTAGACTGGTTAGAAAATACCTCCTGAGATTTATCTATTTGGCCATTATGGGAAGTTCTACCCTTACTAAAGGGTTTAGTATTTAGAAGGTTAAATAAAGCTCCAAATGGCGTATATTTTAAGATTTTGTTATTCAGCCAATCTAAACCTTTAGCAACTTTCTCTTGAGATACTAAACCAAAGGTAAAGTCTGATACTACCTTAGCTCCTGCTGATTCTAATTTCTGTGCTAGTGTAGCATCCTTACCAAATATCTTCTCAGCACTCTTAAATCCCTTATAAGCTGAGTAAGCTCCTAAAGCTAATGTTAAAGGTAAAGCTACCTTACCTAGTAACCCCTTACCTATATTAAGAACTGTTCCTAACTTACTTACATTAGTAGCTGTTGAAACTATACCTCCAGTAGTAATAGGAGCTTTTAATCCAACTTTAGTTAAAACTTGAACTGCTTTACTACCTAAACCTGTTTTGGATAGTACCCTACCTAATAACCTTCCTCCCTTACCTAATACCCTACCTCCTAATCCAAATATCTTATCTCCAAATAACTCTAAAGCAAAACCTAACTCAGGAGATATTCCCCAAACCTTTTGTTCTAAGTAGGTTTTAGCATACTCTTTAAAACCTCCTCCTGTTAAACCTTTGTAGAAGTTTTCTAGTTTAGAGAACAGCTGTTCTGGAGATAAAGGAGAAGTGGCTAGCTCAGATTTAGGATTAGCTATTACTTGGAACTTACTTTCTAAGTTGTAGAGGTTATCAGTAATCTTGTCTAAATCCTTTTCCCTTATTTTCTGTATTAGGGAAATAATTCTTTGTTTATCCTCATCAGAGCTGTTTAGCAAGTTAACTTCTTTCTCTAAGGTAGATTGAATCTCTTGTAGTAGCTCTTTATTAGATTGCTGAAGTTCTTTGTTTTGCTCTATGTAAGTTTTAATGGTTTCTAAGTAGGTTTTAAAGTCCTGTTGAAATACTTGCTTAATTGGTTCAGTTAAAACTTTACTATTCCAGTTCTGTAATACCTTAAGGAAAGGTTCAGCATTTAGCGTTACCTTAACATCTTCAGGAATAGGTTTAGAGAGCTCTTTGATTAAGGTTTGAGTTTCCTCTTTAGTTAAAGACTTGGAGGATAGAAACCTAGTTAAAAGCTCTGATGGTAAAATAGGAGAGTAAGATAAAACTTTAGCAGTAGTTTGGGTTTGAATCTTGTTAAATGGAGATAGGACTACACTTTGTACTGGTTTTAGTAGTTTAGATGAAACTGATTTGAGTTTATCTAGAGGGATCATTTATCAGTCTCCTTAATAACAGCTAAGAGCAAGTTGAAATCTGGTAAAGTAAAGTTAGTTAGCTCAGTCCAGTTAAACCCTCTCTTTACTAGTAGGTAGAGGGATTTGAGTAGCTCTTTATACTTCTCTTTACCTACAAAGGGAGGAGTAACACCTCTGGTAAGAACTGGAATTCTTTAGAGCAGGACTTACAGGTTATAGTTTTAGGTTGTACTCCTACTTCACTAACCTTATCAGCAAAGGTTTCTATTAGTTGAAAGTCTTTTAGGGAAATTTCTTGTAGTAGCTTTATTACCTCTTGGATAGGTAAGGAAGAGGTTTCATATAGAGCAATAGTACCTAATAGCAGTTCAGTTTCATCAAAGTTAGGAGATAGTGAGGTAAACTCCTTTAACCTTCTTAGAGTAGGCAAACCAAAAGTAAAGTTCCCTACTCTTATAGGGTAGTCAAAATCAGGTTCTTTAAGAGCTATGTCCTCTGCTGTTAGTGTTACTGAGTTAGCATTATTACAGAATGGACACTCTACTGAGTACTTAAATATTGGGTTGTCTACTGATAAGGAATACCTAATTAAGGCTAAAGACTGAGCATCTATAAGAGTTAGTTCATTTAGGTCAAATATAGGTTGAGTAGTAATACCAGCTAAAACTACATCATACTTTTGCAGGTTGTCTAGAGTTGAAGAGGATAGGGTTAGGACATCTTTAACCTTGTAAGGTTGAACCTGTAAGGAAAACTGATAAGGGTACTGCTTACCTTTACTAGGTAGCTCAGTAGAGTTAAGGGTAACAAAACCTGTTTCAGGTTGAGTAGGTTGATTAAATTCAATCTTCATTTAAGTCCTCTACAACTACTAAGTTTAGTATGTTTTGCTCTAACTGAGGTTCAGACTTACCTTCAAAGTATAAAGAAGAGTTAGGTAGCACTTTGAAGTTTTTCTCACTTAACTTAGTTAGTTCCTTACCTACATTAGAGTACTTGATTATCTTTAGTGGGAGAGCTCCTTTCTCAGGGAATAAGAACTTAAATCCTTTCTTTAGCCTCTTAGACCACTCTTCTAAGAATTTTTCAACCTCTCTTTTGTGAGTTTCGTAATAGGTAATTTGAATTTCCTTTACTAGGTAGTTGGATGGGATAGGATAGTTAAACCCTCCAACTTGTCTTATCTCTAGGTTGTAGGAAAAGATTAGCTCTCTCACCTCACTAACAATCCAAGGAGAGTAAGGGAAGCCTTGTAGATGGACTTCCCACTTAACAGAAGTAGATATGTGAGGTAAATTATTCTTAAGCTCTTGAATGTTCATTTAACTATCCCTTGTAATTTCTGAGATGGTAGTCATAGTCAATAGTAATAGTAAGCTGTGCAGGGTCTGCTTGCTGATCTCCTGTAAGTTGGCCTGAATCCATATCAGTAACCAGAGCTCCTATTACTGTAATCTCCCTAACTTCTTTAAGTTCATTAGAAGGGTCTAGTGAAATAAGCTTAAAGTCAAACTTAAGGTCTTCCCTGTTAGTAGTAGTTCCTTTTTCAGGATCTTCACTAGCATTAAATAGTCCCCAGAAGAACTGCTCAATCTTAAAGTCAACTCCTTGCCAAAATGTAATAGTAAGTTGACCTGAATAATCTACACTAGTTTGTTGCTTAATTTTGAAACCATGGACTTGGATTTCTGAGTTGGTAGCAGTAGGTTTAGGAATGTCGTGAGTGTAGCATCTTAAGTCATAATCATTCCAGTCAATAGCAGGAAGTTCAACATTAGTAGCTTTAGGTTCTTTAACAATCTGAAATCTCCACTTGTTGGGAGTATATAAGTGAGGTAACTTCTGTTTAACATCAGCCATTGTCCAAGGCATAATCTATCCTCCTCTATTAAACTTGAGCAAGTATGTTAAGGTCTCCTCCAGTAGCAATAATACCAATAGTAAAGTCAATCCACTCTACAGACTTAACAGGTTTTACTGCTACTGGAACTCTCATAATGTAGTTGTCTATGTCTAGTGAAGTAGTAGCATCTCCAGGATAGAATACTTTGTAGTCGTAGAATGCTCCCCTTGCTTTGAGGTCTCTAAAGAGAGCATCCATACCTGAGTAAGCTAAATCCCAAGTTGTTTTATCATTAAGGTCAAAGATAAAGGACTCTAAGTACTCCTTACCTACTAGCTCAACATAATTGAGGAGAAGTCTAACATTGATCCTATCTAGTGCTGAAAGGAATGGGTAAAGGGTCTTTTGTCCAAAGATTGCTAAACCTTTTCCTGGAGCAAACCTAATTGGGTTAATACCTTTGTCGTAGAGGAGACCCATTTCATTAACAGACATCCTTCTCCTTACATCTAAAGCAGTAAGGTAACCTCTCTTAAATCCAGCAGGAGGATACCAAGGATTGTAGTTAGCCCAAGTGTGAGCTATTACCTTACCAGCAAAGCAAGAAGGAGAGAGGTAAAGTGTATCATCTATGTCTGGGTTGTAAACCTTTAACCAGTTTCCATAAAGTCCAGCAAAGCTAGATAAGTCTCCTGATAGGGAAATTTGATTTTCCCTGTAATCAATAATTTGGGTTACATAGTTAGAGCTAGCTACATCTTCATAAGGAACTGATAGGGTAGCAAAGCTCCTTTTCTCCTGAGCTATTTCAGTTAGCTTTAGTGCATAAGCAGGATCTGCAATACCAAAGTCATTTATAACCTGATACTTATAAGTATCTCCTTTTAACCTCTCAATAGCCTTAATGTAATCTCCTGTGGTTACTGCTGAACCATCATCTCCTGCTCCTAAGCTAACAGGAGTAGAACCAGTGGATTGAAGCTTTTTACCAAAGTTCAGAGGGTTAACAAATCCTCTTATGTAAGCTGATTGCTTTAGTACTTGAGGGAGAAAGAGAGGTTTACCATTAAACTTAGCATTAGGGTCTGTACTTACATAAAACTCCTCTACTTTCTCTCCATTAACAAAAACTTCTATTAAGTCTGAGTTAGGTACCTTACCAGTAGCATCTAAGTTGGTAATCCTAATAGAAATTGAGTTACCCCAATGTCCAGGAGATTCAGCTATTATGTAAGCTACTATGTTGGAATCAGAGAACTCAGGTTGGTCTTCATCAGGATTAAAAGGTTCTCCTAAAGAGTCATAACCCAATATCTTGCTAACAGTCCAAGGAGAAGGTTGAACAGGATTGCCATCTGTATCAGTAGTACCTTGAACAGGTATATCCATACCTGCAAATGTAATGTCATCGTGAGCTACCCTTACTAACCAAAGAGCAGACTTCTCTAATACTACTTCAGCTTCTAAGATAGTAGTAGAAAGACCTCTTTTATATCTTTTATCAGTAGGGAAGTATCTAGCTCTAAAGTAGTTAGTGTTAGGTACAAATTGAGGGAGTAGAGAACCTCTAGGAGACTCTACTGCTCCAGCTTCAATAAATGTTTGAGTAATCTTAGGTTGGATAGATAAGTCTATTTCTCTAAGGTTTACTCCTGGTAGTCCTCCTAGTGCCATAACTTAACCTCCAAATTGAAATTACTTAGATTTCTTACCAGTCTTAGAAGACTTTTTAGTAGACTTAGCAGGTTTCCTGATAGGGTCTTCTTGAAGCTTCATAACTCCTTTAGGAATAGCTCCTAACAGTTCAGGCTTTTTAACCTTCACTGAACCATATGGAGGAATAATTATTACTGTATCTCCATAAGGAACTCTTACAGGATGGTTTAGCGAAGAGTAGAGTACCATTTTAAATTACCTCCTTTATTAAGAGAGGGATTTGAATTAACTTACCTTCTTGTATCTTGGTTAATAAGAGTGAGTCAACTTTGAACTCATAATCAAAACTAGGTAAAGCTGAATTCTTATAAGAGTGAATAGCACTGGTAGTAGAAATTCTGTAGTTAAAAGGTAGTTCTACTTGTTTATCCTCTACTAGGATAGGTACAGCTTCATGATAAGAAGCATCGTGATAGAGGTAAATAGTTTCGTAAAGTTTTACTATACTAACAGGAGAATTAGATAAGAATGAACCTGTTATTACTAAGGTAATAGGTATAGTCTTATACTGGACTCCTACTAACTGGTCTATGTAAGGTTGCCTGATTATAGAAGACTTAGCTGGATATTCTTGAATTTCTAAATTCCAAGTGGCAAACCACTTACCATCAGACTTATTCCTAAGAAAGGAGTTAAAGTCTGAAATCAAGTCCTCATTGTCTAGAACGAATACCTCTCCTAGTGTATTAGATACAGGTTCTACTACTGGTTGCAGGAAATCCTTTAACCAACCTAGTGAGTGAAAGAGTATAAAATCTAACATTACCTTTAACCCTTACAGTATAATTTGAGTAGTTGAACTGCATCTGGAACTACTGGAATTATAGTTTCAACAGCTACTACTTTAACATCGTAGTCTTTACCTAAGTACTTAAACTTTAATTTATCCCCCTCCCTTACTTCTAAGTAGTCTGTATAGATTTCCATATCGTAGTAGTCATCACCAAAATTAGAGTAGTGTTGTGAATAGTCTGGTACTGGTATTATTGAGATGTTGGATTGCTTTAAGGAGTAAAGTTCATTAGTTTCAGAGTGGAAAGATTTAGCTAAAAATCCTTCAGGAGTGTTTTGGTTGGGAGAGTAAACATCAGCTTGAGTTCCATATATCCTTACTAAGACATTAAATACCTTTACAGAAATCTTACTGAGTATTAGTGAAAGGTTGTCTAGAATAGCCATTACTGTTCTTCCTTATTAGTTGCTGTAAGGAGCTTCAAGGCTCTACTGTAAAGTAAGGTAGATAAAGTCCTATCTTCTTCATAAAGGAGTAAAGCAGTATTTAATAATTGGATAGCCTCTATAATGTAGAGAGTAGGTTCTTTACTGCTTAACCTAACTATTAATCTTACTATGGCTTGCTTGTCCATTTGAACTCTCTAGTATTACGATTAGTTAGATTAGTATTACTAAGTATTACGAATTCTTATTGACCCTAGGGAATTTTGAATAGCAGTAATACTAAGTAATACGAATTGGCTAAAAATATTACTAACCCAGTACAGCCTCTATGTAACCTGCATTCTTAACCCAATCTACTAACTGCTGATCAGTCATTCCATTCTTACCTTTAACTCTCTTATCCCTTACAAACTGAAGGAAAGAGGCTTCATCAGAAAAGCTTTCTACACTACCACTAGGGTAAACTACATCAAAAGTATCTCCATCGTAAGTAATGACTACCTTAGTAGCCTCTTCCTCAGTTTTCTTAAAAATCTTCCTTAAGAGTTGAAGAACTTTAGTCCTCTTCCTACAAATCTCATCTCCTTTCCTATCTCCTGAACAACCATACCTATTGTAGAAGAAGTTTACTCTAGCAACAGCTTGCTTATAATCCTTAGAAGCCTTAGCTACTGTTTTAGCTATTGTCTCAGGGTCTTTAGTAAATAAACCTTCAGGAGGATGCCACTTAGGTTTAACTTTACTTACCCAGTTAGCCTCATCTATCTCTAAGAGTAGGCTGTTAAGTCTTTCTATTAACCTCATTTCATTAACTCCACAAACCTTTTTAAGTTTCTGTATTAGTGAAAGCGTTTTAGAGCTGAATTTTCTTTCCTTAGCTAGCTTTATTACTCTACAAACAAAGATTCTCTGGTAGTTAGATTTACAACCAAACTTAAGTATCTCCTCCAACCTTCTCTGAAGAGAGTCCTCTGGAAGTAAGTGAAGATGATTAATTAGGAAAAGGAAGGAGGCTTGGTCTATGAAGAACTTAGGGAGTTGTTCTTTAACCTTCCTCTCCTCCACTTTGAAGCTCCTTAGCCTTATTCTCAATAAACTCTACCATAGCTTTAAGTCCACCTTCATCTACCTCATAAGAATCAAAGACAATGTTACCATTTTCATCTAGCTTAGTATTTACTTGGAGGATTTCTTTACCTGCTACATTAATAGCTACCATATAAGTACCTTGCTCTTCATCAATAGGGTCAAAGTCAAAATAAGAAGATTCTCTAAGGATAATCCCCATTTTATCGTAGAGGTCTTGAGTAAGAGCTTCTTTAACCTTTTTCTTCCTAGACTTACACCTCTCTACTAAAGCTAAAAGTCTTTTAGCGTTAGCCATAACTTAACCTCCTCTACATAACTGAATCTTTCCAATCTATTGCTAGTGTAGGGCAATTTTGGATACATAACCCACAATTTAAACAAGAGGATTCACTTGAACTAGAAAAGTGAGGGTAATCGTTAAGAATTTGAAAACAACCCATAGGACATTCATCTACACAGATATAGCATTGAATACACAACTCGTAATCTATTTTTACCATTCCTATCCCTCTACCTCAACTTCTACTTCGCACTCTCCATCTTCCATAGCACAAAGAACTGCATCTTCAGCAGTAGGATTGGACTTAAGTTGGAGTAGCTTAGCTATTGCATCTACTTTGTTAAGAGCTGAAAAGATAGGATTACCTTGCTCATCTACTAAATCAAAAGTAGGAGCATCTGAACCATTAAAAATAAGTTTAGCTTTTATAACTTTAGCTTCATTAGATTGTTCAGGCTCTTCTGTAGGTTGTTCTGGTTCTTGGTCATCTACCTTCCTAGTCATAGGAGTACCACACTTAGGACAATCATAATTAGAGCAAGGTATTCCCATAGGAGCTTCCATCTCATAACCACAGTTAGGACATACGCAAGTTTTAGTGGGGATTTCTATATCTAACTCCTCTAGTAGAGAAATTATTTCATGTATCTTTGCCATACCTTAACCTCCTTTATTACTGAAAATGGGAGAGGGTTGGTACCCTCTCCCTATATCAATTAAGCATTCTTAACTTCAAGCTTACCTACGAACTGAGGAACAATAACTTCTACTCCAGCCCATACAGCAACAGCCCTCTGGTTTGTTAGTGGGTTAGGAGAAAGTGGAATGAGGTCTGTTGTAGTAAGAGGCATATAAGGAGCATAAACTGCTGCACCTTCAAATGGGTTATCAGGATTGTAAACTCCTAGTGCTACATTAGCAGGGAGTGCATTAGCATCGTTAACCCTGATAACAGTTACTCCATCAAGAGTACCGAATACATGAGCACCCATTGCCTTACCATCAGCAATCTTCTCAAATCCAGGGAGAGTTGAAAGAATGGATGCTACCTTAGCACCTGCTATGATAACATTAATAACTCCTCTACCTGCATTCTGAACAATAGAACCTTCAAGATCTGCTAATGCATCCTTAGCTGTTTGCTTATGTTCAAAGTAGCTTACTCCATCTGGAGGAGTTTTATCCCAATTAATAACTCCACCAGCAGGATTAGCATTCATCTTCCTGATAAGGTCGCCACCAATTTCATTATTAATAGCTACAACCAGGTCTTTAGCTAGTTCATCTTCAGCTACAATTCCAAACCTTTGCCTGAGAGCATAGGATTGGAGAAGTCCTACTACTCCTTTAAGAGCATAAATCCTAGCTGTAACAGGTACAGATTCAAATACAGAACCAATGCTAGGTAGATCTGCTTGAGCTTCTACATCAAGCTGATATCCAACTACAATAGAAGTTCCACTAGCAGGAGCATCAGCAAAGTGGAGTTCTACTGTACCAGTTTTGTAGTCAATAGAACCCCAAACTCCTACTCCAAGGATTACTCCATTACCATCATCCTTACCATAAACATTTCCAGCTTTAACTTGGAAAGTTTCAGGTCTTACAGGAACAGGTTCAATTGTTACTGTGAAGTCTTTAGTAGTACCATCTCCAGTAGCTACTTCTTTATCTGAGATTACATTAGAAGCAAGTCCACTAGGAAGAACTGCTCCAGTTCTAGGGTCAATAATAGTATCTCCTGTGTCTTGCCTCTTGATTACTTTGAAGTAAACATTTCCACGCTCTTCTTCAATGTTCTGTACACTAGCTATGAAAGGAATAACAGAGTTACCATAAGCTACTGTGATAACATCAAAAGCTACTTTGGGAAGAGCTCCTAGTGAGCTAAGTCCATCTTCCCTAACAGTAGCTTCAAGCATTTCCCACTTTTCAAGTTCTTTACCAAGCTGAACTACATCCCAAGCTTGAACTCCTTTAAGCTTACCAAGGATAGTATGGGATTCAAGGGTTTCTACCTGCTCACGATACCTTTTAAAGTAGCTCTCTGCTTGTGCTTCTACTTCCCTAAGCTTCTTTTCAATAATGAGTTCGCTCATATTAATCCTCCTTTGCTTGTTTAATTTGGATTGAATTGGATTTAACTAACCTGATAGTGCAGGTTAGTTACTTGAGGAATGATTCAGCTATCCTTACTGTTCTGGGTTTAAGGAACTTGGGAGTATCTTCTTTGGTTTCGTCTACCTTAGATGAGGAAACTTTATACTTATTAACATACTTAGCTGATTCAGTCATCCTAGAGAGAACTTCTTTAGCTTCCTCTACTCCTAACTTAGAAACTAACCTTTCTACAACTTCCTTGTCTGCTTTAAACTCTTTAGCTAGTTCCTCTACTTGCTTATTGAGTTTTTCCTCCTTGAGCTTAAGGAGAACCTGCTCTATACCTTTAAGGAATTCTTCAACCTCTTCTAATGAACCTACCCTAGACTGGAAGTCTGCTAGTTTTTCTAGTGTGGATTTAGCTTTTTCTAAGGTTTCCTTAATTTCTTCAGGAGTACCTAACTCAAGGTACTTTTCAAGAGTTTCTTTAGACTTGAGGAGAGACTCTTCAACTTCTTCAGGAGAACCTATTTTGAGGTAAGCTTTGAGGATTTCCTCAGACTCTTTTAGAGCCTCTTTAATCTCCTCAGGAGTACCTAGTACCTCATACTTAACAAGAGTTTCTTTGAGGGATTTGAGCTCCTCTTCTACCTTAGTGAGGCTCTCCTTTACAGATTTAGCTTCCTCTTGGTTCTTTTGGAGCCCTTCAAGTTGTCTTTTGAGTTCCTCATTTTCCTTAAGAACTTTGTCTAGCTCTTTTTCTAGTTCTACTTTCTCTTTAGTAAGTTGTTCAAGGACTTGTTCCATAGCCATGCTCTTATCCTCCTTAACCTGAATTTGATTAAAGTTAGTTTGGTTGTCTGATATACTACATATACCTCCTAAACATTCCTTTAAGTCTTGCTTTATGGATTCAACTAGTTCAGGGTTAGCTTGTAAGAATCCTGGGTCATAAACGAAATCAAAACCTATCAGTTCATACTTATCAGGATTTAAAGCTGGGACTTTACCAGTAGGGTCTTTACCTTCATATTCTCCAAATGCTCTAGAGGATACATAGAGTTTAGCTCCTGCTCTTAATAAAGTATTAAGAACCCTACCAGCAGGAGTGTTAAGAATTAGAGCTTCTCCTATACCTCTACCTTGCTCATCTATGTAGAGGTTAGTTACTATGTGAGAAATCTTACCTTCTGCTATTGTGTTGTCGTTTATAGGAGTATCATGACCAATAGTTCCAAACATTCGTCTTTCTTTAAGCTTCTTTTGGATATCTGGATTGGATATTACCTTTTCCCAAAGCTTACGAGGGTAGAAGCGATTGTTTCTAGAGTAACCATCTGGTACAAAGAATTGGCCTTTTACCTTACCTAAGATGTGAATACCATCTACTTCGTTAGACTCTTGCAGTGTGAACTGAATTTGTGGTTCTATGAGGTCAACTAACCTTTCCATCGTATTTCCTCACTAATTCAAGAAATAGTGAAACTGGGATTGTTTTTATAATTTGGCACTGAGAACCTTTTATGTTAGAGTAGCTGATACTAGGGTAGTTGTAAGCAACTCTACTCTTCTCTAATGGATCAAATAGTATCTTAGACTTATCTCCTGATATTATCAATGCATGGTTTACTTTAGGTTCACCTTGCTGTGATAAGGTTATAGAAGGGTTATTACCACAAGACACTAAAGCTATTGAGTGAGAGTGATACTTATCAGGGTTGTCATAAACCTGCTTTGCTACCTGAGCATAGCAGGAAGAGTTAGCAGGATTGTTAGAGAGGGCGAAAAGTAGCATTTTCTTTAACACATCTTTTACTGTAAACAAGTCCTCTCCTATTATGTCTAGGAGGAATTCTACATCCTCTTTATCAAGTCTATTCTCTATAAGAACCTTCTTCTCTATTTCCTCTATTAGAGGTAATACTTCTTCAGTAAAGAGCTCGTACTCAACTTCTTCTAAGAGTGGTTTGTAGTAAGCTCCTTCTATATACCAATGGGTTTTAAGGCTGGAGAGTAGCTTGAGGAATTCGTATCTTTCTGATGGGGGTAAATAAGATTCACTCCTGAATAACCTAGTAGCTAAGAATCTACCTAGTGCTCTGTGAAACCTTTTACCAGATATAGATTTGTGCCACTTTCTTAGAGCTAAGAGGTATTTAGTTCTGTACTTTTTCCAGTTCTGCTTTTGGATTAAAGAACGCTTCCTATCTTTTAACCTTTTCTTTAGAGGTTTACGACGCTTAATAATACCTTGCCAGATTTCTTCAATGGCTTCTTGTGAGAGGTTTTCTACATCATTAAGGGTTTCATATTGGTTTAGTAAACCTGCTTCAGAAAGAAGTAATATTTTGTCGTTTGGGTCTCTAAACTTTATCATTGGGTTGCCCTTTTGAACTGTTCTAAGTAATCTAGAGCCTTCTTAACTATCCTGCGAGTTAACCTAGAAGTACAAGGAAACTCATCAAAATAAGTCCAATAAGTATTTCCATACTTTACGAGGGAATTCCTTATCTTTCTACACTGTTCTAGGGTAGAATTAGATAAGTAGTTCCTAAACTGCTTTTCTATAATTGGGTAAACAAAGGCTAAAGTTGCATAAGTAACAGCAAAAGCTTCAACTTCTATTGGATTAAGATGGTAAACAGGAGACTTCTTTAAAGCATTACCTTTGTGCTGGAAGTAATGAACCAGTTCATGGAGTAAAGTGCTTAGGAAGGAAGCTAATAACTTTCTCTCTGGAAATTTTACTACCTCATCTTTTAAAAGGTAGATGTGGATAGACTTAGGTTGAGGTTTATATCTACCAGCTACGCTTTTACTCTCTACAATCCAAAAGTTAACTGAAACGGACTCTCCTTTAGGCAAGGAGAGAGTAAAAGCAAGCCAAACATAACTATCAGTATATTCCCAAAACTTAACTCCTAAGTTTGAGTGATGGATGTAGTCTCCTAAACAATAATAGAAGTTTTGAGACCTTTTACAGTACTTTACTCCCTGCTTTAACTCCTTAACAAACCTACTAGAAAAGTCCAGTAAAGAAGATAAGTCTATTTTGTTAATAAACCTCTCCAATAAGCTTAACACTTGTCTTGAAAGAGTCATCTTTTCTTACCACCATACCTGTACTGTTCTGGGTACCAAAGGATTTGACCTTTTACCATACCTGTTTTGAAGAGCTTATTACACACTAATACCAGATGTTTACAAAGTGCAGGCACTTTAAAAGGGTTCCTCACCTTATTAGGTACTTTGTTCCAAGGAGATGTTATCCTTGCTAAGCTTGCTCTAATGTAGAGTGGATAGGCTAAAAAGTATCTAAAGGCTTCACATTGACACCACACTTCACAAGGTAAGTCCCAGTTCCATTCTATATCTTCATTCTTCCTGTGTAACTGAATAATACAGTTGAAAAACTTTCCTGGTCTGGTAGCTGATTTAACTCTAGCCCATATGTCTAAAGAAAGTAGGTCTTCAGATAGTTTAAACCTGATTATCTTTACTGGTTGAGGAGGAATAGGGTCATACTTGAAAACTTCATAAGGAAAGTTTACATATAGCTGATGTAAGGTTACTTTAGACTTCCTACGCTTCCATCTAGGTAACTCTACTATCTGAGATGGATCAGGTTTATTAGACTTTTCTAGCAATCTTAAAACCTCTTGGGATAGGTTCATTACTACTTACCTTTAGAAAGCTTTTTGAGTTCTGTAAAGAGGGTTATAAAGGCTTCTCTCATACCCTTTAATACTGAGTCCTGTTCAAACCTCTTTACTGAGGATAAAGTGTCTTGGGAAAGCTCTTCTTTAGATATCACTAGTTTAGTTTGTAATCTTTGAGGTAGTCCTGGAACATATTCTCTAGCTTTGGAAAAGCCTGCTGAAACTTGAAGAACCACTCTATCAGAAAGCTCATTAGCTAAAACCTGAAGAGAGGCTACTGAGTATCTAGCATCAGGCTTCTTAGAAAAGTCTAACCAGATTCCATCTTTCTTGGTAAACTTTACTTTTACTATTGCCTCATAAGTAAATGTTCTTCCAGGGAAGATAGCATCTTGAGGGTCAGTAGGCCACTCTGGTATTAGGTACATTAAAAGTTCTCTTATAAACCATCTTAAGTTTAGGTCTTGCTTATCAGTTAGCTCTTCTAACAAGAGGTTGAGGTTATCTATTAACCTACCCATTTACTACTCCTCTTAGATTAATATTGAAGATTGTTGAAGTTTCTCTATTGTGTCTTCGTATAAATCCTTACCTTCTGATGCTAGGATTAAAATCAGCTTAAATTCCACTTATAACCATAGTCTTGTTTAATTGGTTCTGGACAAGAACCAATGTAGTTAAGAAACTTAATAGTCTCATCTGGGTTTAATCTGATAACTGGATATTTCTCTTTTGAAATATGATACTTAACTTTAATACCTACTTCACTAAACTTCTCAATTAAGAACCCTACATCTTCAAGTAAAAAAAGAATTCGTATAAAGGTGAATATAAGGTCTTCTTTTCTTATTGTATCTCTTTATCAGACTCCCATCTCCAATATACCAATGTAAACAAACTATTGGAGTTAACTCCAAATCTTTTGGTACTATCTTTTTACCCTCTGGATACCATCTAAGATATTGCTCTGTTAGGCAAGGATAGGGTTTTGTTATAAAATGATAAGTAACACTGTTAAATCGCTTATGTTCTTTCCTATAAATTCTTGAACACTCCAAACCTTCATCAATAAACTGTTGTCTTAGCCATTCTATATAATTCTTGTGTTTATCTCCATGTTGATAATAAGCATTTCCTTTTACTCTCTTATCTTTTGTTAAACAACCATCCCCTAAAAGAAGACCATCCAACATTTGTTTAAATTCTTCTGATAAAGTAAGATTATAATTTTTAACAGTTGAACAGGCTTCTTTCTTCTCTCTCCTTTCTATATTGTGTCTTATCAACCAAATTCTTATAGTCTCATCGTCAACGCCTAATTCCTTTGCAATCTGGCAAGAAGATTTCCTGTTTACTACATACTCCTGATATAACCGATCTTTATCCATATAAGGTTTAAATTCTTCTCTTGTCTTAAACCCAAACTTCTTAAAATAAAAGTCCAACGATGGAGGAATAATACCACATTCCCTAGCTATCTGAGATTTAGACTTCTTTAGAACATAATACTGATAATAAAGCCAATCCTTATCCTTGTAATACTCCTTCTTATTAAGATTTTTCTTTACATTAGGTTCTCTTCTTGGAATGTCAAACCTGATTAACCAATTTCTTATTGTAGCAGGGTCAACTTTTAACTCTTTTGCTATCTGTCTGGTAGACTTGCCTAATTCCCAATATTGGTGATAAAGCCAATCTTTATCCTTATAAGGTTTGTTTACCACTTATAACCTCTACAACAATATTGAGGTTTGTCTTAAGGTTTCAATTGTATCTTCATAAAGCTTTTGTCCTTCAGATGCAAGTATTTCGGAATCATTGGTAATTGGAAGATCATTCAATGAAAAGCTTCTCCTACTCCTAGCTAATCCCATTAAGAACTCTGCTGTTATTAAGTCTAGGTAAAGCTCATCCTCAAGTTCTATAAACTTTTTACCTGAATCATCAGTTTTGATTTCCCACTCAAACCAAGCTACAACTTCTGCTTTACCATTGAAGTTAGTGTAGAGAGTAGGTTTCCTATACTCCCACTCTATAAATGGGGTATTTCCAGATTGAGTAGCTATTTGTAGTAGTGGATTGAATACAGTAGAGTAGCAAGGATTTACATCTGATATGTAGTAAGGTATGTTTTCAGTAAAAGTGTATTGGTAGTTAGTTAGGGTTATAAAGAGCTTTTCCCTAATAGGTTTATACTTAGAGTAAGTTTTGAGAGTCTTTTTAACTAAAACCTCAAACTTATCGTAGTCTAGCTCTACATCATCTTTACCTATTAAGAACTGACCTGAACGGATAAGGATTAAGTTAAAGAGCTCTTCCAAGGTTAACATTGATTAATCCTCTTTCTTAGGTTTCCTACCTCTCTTAGGTTTAAAGTCTTGCTTTACCTCTTTAGGAGAATCTTCTTTAATAGATTGAGGTTTAGGTTCTTCAGTTACTACCTTTAGTACTCCTTTAGTGAGGAGTAGTTTTACTGGAGGTAAGTTAGCTAGGTCTTTAGAGTATTGAGTAGGGAATTCGTATCTTTTGCCTCTGTAGTTTACTATGACCTTACCTTTAGCAGTAGGTTTTATAGTTTTCATAATTAATCCTCCTTAACTTACCTTACACTTTTTAAGCTTAAACTTAGGTTTTAAAGATTGAGCTTTTACTCTTTTAAGATTAGCTTTAACTATCTCAGGTAATTTACCTTTCCTTACTAGAGGTAATCTTTCTCTACGATTACCTCTTATAACATGGTAAGACTCAGGTATTAGCTTACCAGCTAAGAATAGAGCTGATACTACAGATTTCTTAAGCCAAGTTAGAGGTTCATCCCAATCTATTCCTGCTGATATAGTGTAGTAAGCTAGTGGAACTTCTAAATTGGTTAGGTTTACTTCTATTGGTTCATCATCTGGACTAACTACTACTGCTAAGACTTCGTTATCTACTACTGTAAAGAATACATCTACCTCTTCCTTAGTTTCAGGATTAGTAAACCTGATTAAGAGCTCTCCTGTGTTAGGGTCAAAGGAAAGGATTTTAGGTTCTATGTTAGAGTAGCCTAAGTAGTTGAGGTACTCTTTAAACCTGTTTTCCAACTCCTGTATGTCTAACTCTACTTCATCATAGGTTATTAAAGCTAGAGGGTTGCTAGGAATAACTCCTAGAGTAGATAAGTCTTCTAACATCTGGTTAAGTTGTTGGATTAGCTTCATAGTCTTGTTCCTCTCCAGGGAGTTGAATTAAGGAGTCTAAACCTATCTTACTGAGTTCGTTGTTAAGGTATTCAGCAAAACCTTCTGTGTTTACATATTGAGAAAGGTTTTCATCACTCTGTAAGTCATTAACAAACCTGTGGATGTCTGAAAGGTTTTGAGTTATGGTTACTGCGTACTCAATCTTATCTAAGTCGTCTATATTGATGATTGAGTTGGTAAACCTAATTGAAAAGTCTTCAGGAGTTACTGATATACCTTTGTTAATAAGGTGGATAAGGGTAAGCTCTCTTAATCCATCTACAATAGCTTTCTGTATGTACTTAAGCTTACGATAGTACCTAGAGTACCTCTTTAAGATTTCATTCTTAGTACTATCTCCTGAGTTGAAAACAAGCTCAGGAGGAATACCTACACTGGTTAATATAACTTGCCTTAAGTCCTGAATTGAATCTAACAGGTTGGAGGACTCTTCAGGTTTGTAGTCCAGTTTAGTAATTTGACCTTTCTCTGAGGTAACAGGTATTACTTTTATCCTACCAGCTCCTTTTAGGATTTCCACTATTGAGAGCTGGTCTAGGTCTTTATCTACTGATACACCTAGAGAATTAAGCTTCCTCTCTAGTTGTTTAGCAAAGTCTGAAGCTTCCTCAGGAGACATAGTAGGAGATACATATACTCCTACTACATTACCTTTAGAGAGGAGTTGAATTTGAGAAGCAGGTACTAACTTTTCTAGTAAGTCAAGTTCTTTAATCTTCTTAATAACTCCTGATGTAAAGAGAGGAGTTCCTATCTTAAGGAAGGAGGGTAGCTTCTTCCTCTCTTCCTCACTAAAGTAAGATAAGAACCCTTTACCTAGCCTTAACCTGATTCTTCTAGCATTAACAAAGAATACTACGAAGTCTGTTGGATTATAGTAGAAGTTAGGTTTGCCTTTATCATCTAACTTGAGGTAGAACTCCAAATCAGTCCCTTTATAGAAAGGTATTACTTCATAAGGTAAATAATCATCTTTGATTTCTACTATACCTTGACCTTCCTCTATTATTGGCTTAAGAGTGTAAGAACCGAAAGCTATTAGGTCTGGAGTTATGTCCTGTACTAACCTATCTATATCAAACCTAAGTTGAAAGTCTTCTAGAGCTTTAGCTAATTCTGGATTATCAATATTAGGAGTTATCTCTATAATGTTGTCTGATGATACATCAGGAGTTAATGTATCAAAGGTAAATTGGTCTAGGATTACTTCTGCTATATAGGTTTCTCTTACCCTCTCTATTTCCTTGTAAAACTTTTGATAATCCCTAGAAACCTCTAGGTACTTAGAAACTACCTCTGTTATTACTTTGTAGTCTTTTTGAGTAAACTGAATTGGAGAGTTAGTTGAATTGGTTTGAGTTGGTTTGTAGTTTTCAGGTAAGTTTAGCTCTAACCCTAAACCTGAGAGTATTTTAGATAGCAATCCCATTTTAGTTTCCTTGTCATTCAAAGGTTAAGTGTTCTATCTTTAGGTTAAAACTTCTTTTAGTAGCATTAGGTATGTTAGGTAGTTCTATCTTTACAGTACCATTCACACTGGGAGGATAGGCCTGAGCTGAACCATATCCTCCATACTCCATAGAGAAGGAAGGAACATTTATGTAGTAGGTTTTGTGGAATCTAATCCTAGAATGTTTTCTATCTATTATGTACTTTTGGTCTGCTGTTATTATGAAGTCGTGAGTGTGGCCTGTTAGGATTATATCTGCATTAGGGAAGATATTACCAAACCTGTGCAAATTGTTTATCTTACCTCCCTTTAACCTGCCTCCTCCTATTCCATGATGCAACACTAAGTACCAAGCTGTTTTAGGTAGAGAAACTTTTAAGACTAGAAAGTCTGGAGAATAGAATCTTTCTAAGTTTAGCTTTCTCATTAAGAGGGATAGGATATCTAATCCTACTGATTTGGATATACGGTTCTCGTGGTTTCCACTTACTACTCCTATTATCCTATCTCTAATAGGTTTTAAGACTGAAACTGCTAACCTTATCTCTTCATCTATTGACTTAGCCTTGTAAGGATTACCTTTACTACCTATGATAGCTGATTCTAACAAGTCTCCTAATAATACTACCCTAACATTAGGGTTAGATGTTATATAGTTAAGAACTGAGTGGATTTTGCGTAGGTTACAGGTTTCTGAACCTAAATGTAAGTCTGATAGAGGTAGGAGTTCTATTGAGTCTTGTTCTTTTATTGTTATGAACTTCACATTCAGAACCTCTTAATCAATCAAAATAGCTACCCCAAAACAGTTGAGTTAGAGTTTGGTTTTGTTGAGAGGTATTACTTACTTCTGCTTTATGAATCCTTTGGAAAGCTAACTGTTTGATTAAATCTTTATTAGTTACTAAATTCCAATAAACTCCTACTACTGCATCAGCACCATCTTTACTACCTTTAGTTCCATCAGGGAACTCTTGAGGGTGATCTATTTTCTTACCTATATCCTCTACATGTAATAACTCTTTAATCAGTAAGTCGTGTTTAGGTATCCAAACTCTTTCCTCATATATAGCGTCTCTGAAGGAGAGGTAAGGGTCTTTAGTTCTATCTACTGATAAGAGAGCTGTTTTATAACCCATCTGGGTTAACTGTTGCCTCATATCCTCAGACTGAAACCCATCAATAGTTACCATTGCTATTGGGTAACCTAATCTAGAAAGGTCTACTATGAATTGTCTTATCTTGTAAAATGGAATTCTCTCCCCTGGTAGAGGTTCTAAATAAGCTACGAAATCTATAACTACTTCTGGTTCAGAAAAAGAGTGTTTTTCTAAAGTTAGTGGGTCAACTCTTTCTATTGTTTTGTAGCCTTTTATGTAACCTGAAGCTATACCTGTCCTATCTCCTGTTATGGAAAGGTCTATATGAATAACTCTAGGGCACTCTTTAAAGAGTGGGTTCTTTAGGTAGTTTATGTTGAAGTAGTTAATTAAGACATCTGATTTGTCGTTAAAGGATAATCTAATTATCTGTTGGTTAACAGGGTTAGTAACTGAAGCTTGTTTTATGAGTATGTTTTTAGTTTTGAATATCCTATGGGTTGAACCTACTGAATAACCAGCTAAGTCTCTTATGGCATTGTGTAAGTCTAACTCAAATTTATCCTTTAGCTCTATTGGAACTTCTATTACCTTAGTTTCATCTATGTATTGCAGTTGGGACTCATCTTCTATTATGAATGGATCAGTAGTTTCATCTCCTATGAAAACCTTAAAGGTTTCACCTGAATAAATACCTAGATGTTTCTTAACTTCCCATATAGGGTATTGGAAGATTATTACTCCTTGCTTACCTCTTACCTTTTCTGCATGCTGGGAAACGAAATCAGTAGGAGATTTCTCAGAAGACACTAAGCAAAGATGTCCTGGAAGTTTGCCACCAGCTTGAGCAAACCTAGATTCCATTCTTCTAAGGAGTGCATTGTAAGACTCTTGAGCTTGGTTAGATATTACATCAAAGTTAGCTTCATCAAGTATTCCTCCAAATACAGCCATACCAAGAGTGTGGGTAAACCTAGAACCTGCTACTATACCTATGTTATTAACAAATCTGATTTCAGATGTTTTCCTATTCTCAGCATCTAAATGTTCTTGGAAGAACTCTGAGTTAGCTATTAGGTTCTTAAATGGTTCATATAAAACCTGATCAGCCAATCCTAGTGTAGCGTTGAAGAGAGCTATTACTATCCTATCAGTAGGAATTAAGTTAAACTTTTTATGAGGATTTTCCAATAGGAGAAGTTTATAAAGATCATAAAGTGTTATAACCCTTGCTATTGAACTCTTGCCAACCCCTATCGCACCTCGCAAGATGCACTCATAATAAGGAGAGTAGAATGGGTTAGGAAAGATTGTTTTTAGAGCTTCTTTCCATAATGGGTATATCTTACCTCCTAAAGAAAGGCCTAAATACTTAGGATGTTCTATAAAGGTTATTATGTCTACTGGAACTTCTTTATAGCCCTCTAATTCAGCATATAGTTGGAATAAAGATTGAGGGTCATTTTGGAACTTCTCTATTAGCTTCTTTAGTATAGACCTCTCTTTAGGAGGTAAGGTTTTTAGTTTATTGATTAGTTGGTTTAGCATTATTGAACTCTTTTAGAGTGTTATGGATTTGCAAGGTAGGAGAAGGGAGGACTGGGACTCCCTTTACCTGAGTGGCCAACTCAGGCTCTCCTACCCTGCCCCAGTCTGATATATGGGTTGTGAGGAATAATGTTTTGAGGTTGTATTAGCTATACTTCTAGATGTTCTACTACTGAACTTAGTATTTCCTTTAGGGTATTTCTGGTTTCTTGATTTATCTCTAGTTGCTCTAGTATAGAAGAGTCTTCTTCAGTTTCTACTACTCTTAACTCTACTGATTGAGATAACTTAGAAAGTTCTTTTAGGATTGGTACTAAGGACTTAAGGTTATTGAATACTGAGTTATAAGCTTGAACTAATCCATTATAGAACTCTACCTGTTCTATGAAGTTAGAGAAGTTAGCGTTAGAAAGTAATTCGTCTTCTAGGGTTTCAAGTTTCTCTCCTAGTTTTATCAGACGAGACATGTACTTTTTTATCATTAACCTTGTAAAAGAAGCTACTTCTAACTTTAGGGAATCTAAGTCTGGGTCTAGTTTGAAATCCTTGGAATTACCTTCTAGGTAGTCTCTTAGAGAGGTTAGTTGTTTATCTAGTTCTGATTGAACCTTTATGTTAGGCTTTTTCATTAGCTACCTCTTTAAGGTTAAAGAAAGGGTAGAGGGTTATTTCCTCTACCCTTTAACTCTCCTGGTCAGGGAGGAGAGATGAGGGGGAAGGAGGTCAGAATGGAATACAAAGTAAAGAGAATAGTTCAAGAAGGGAGAGTATTATTTAGCCTTAGCTAACCTAGTTAAGGTAAGTTAACTCTATTATAATAACTTGATAATTATAATGGTACTTGATTAGGTAGGTTAGAAATTAAAGTTTGGATTGGATTGTTTATGTAGGAATAGGATTTAACTATACTTTGGATTAGATTAGCTAATGAACAGTCTTGGTCAAACTGGTAGTTTATTTCGTACTTCTCATTAAACTTGGACTCATCTATTAATAAGGAAAACTTTAGGTCTTTAGCTTTTATGTGGGTTAGGATTAGTTCTAATAAAGTAAGCATAAGGCTTCTGCTTACTTTAAGTCTTAACTTTTTATCAAACTGATAATACTTAAGAGGAATGGTTAGCATTAGTCCAGAGTTAATATCATTGGCTGTAAAGTGGTATTTAGGATAGCGTAGTGTGGAAGAGTAGGTTAGGTTTAGCAAGTAGGTTTTCCTTTTGCCCTTCTTTAATCTCCTTATGAAGTCTCTTTCTATAATCAACATGATTAGCTCTCCTTTATACGTAAACTGGAGATAAACAGTAGTTAAGGAAGAAGTCTAACCAAGTTCCTATGTAATCATTATTAACGATGTAGAAAGGTAAAGATTCAGGTCTTTTAGGTAAGTAAAGGTTTAAAAGGTTGGAGAAGTCTGGTATTCTGTTTAAGTGATCAATGTTTACTATTGCTAAGGGTCGCATGTTATTGGTAGCAAATACTATCATTGGGAATGGAAATACTCCAAAGTGTTCATAGTACTTATGAGAGGCTACTTCTAATTGGTTAACCCAATCCTTTAGTTCCGATGTAAAGGTTAGGAGTTGGTTGGCTGAAACTCTAGAACGCTTTTTACACTCTACTATTAAGTGAGGTCTTTTTATTGTGTCTGGAGAGAATACTATGTCTGAGTAGTCAACCTGGTAAGTACCTGAAGATAAGGCTCTGTGGCATTCATGTTTTTTAAGATTCCAACACTCTCTAAAGATTTTAGCTACCCTCTCTTCAAACTGCTTTCCCTTATTCTTAGACCTATTTCTACCCATACTTACTTCTCCTTATTAACCTCTTTAGAATCTTTACCAGTTTGATTTTCTCTGAATCAGTTAATAATCTCCAACCTAATCTATTGTCGTAAACTTGAACCTTAAAACAGTTTTGGCAAAATCTGTAATACTTTGACTTGACTTTAACCTCCTCCCACTGATGGTTGCACACAATTCACTCCACTAATCAAAGTTAATCTTGTCTATATCTTCTTCACTTACAGGTATGTGAGCATAATCAATAGCTCCAGTTTCAAAGAAAGAGGTTTTGTCTTGAGTTAAGAGTTTTTCTATATCCTCAAATGGATTTCTGTTAACATCAAATATCGGAGATATGCCTAATAAGGCTAACCTTTGGTTAGTTAAGGTTTGAATGTAGTCTTTAATGTTCTGTTCAGTCATTAATGGAACTTCTCCTGCTACTGAATTAGTATAAAATTCAATATCTGCTTCTGCACTCCTACCAAATATCTCTTTAATTTCTTCTTCGTTGTAGTAATATCCTCTATCCCTCCACTCTTTTAGAATGTAAGTAAATAGAGGAATATGGAGAACTTCATCCTTTCTGATCTGGGTTATCTGTTGATTAGAGCCTTGAAGAATGCCCAATTTATAAGCAAAAATATGGAAAGTATTAAATCCTGTAAAGAACACTACTCCTTCAATAGCTAAATCGTTTACCATAGCTCTAAAAACAGCTCTTTGGAGAGTTTCTTGTCTGTAAGAAAGTTGATTTAGATTATTCTCATCTACTATTCCTCTGTTAACTAAATCATTAAGAGCTTGAAAATCCCTAGTTATAGCGTAATTCCTCTTAAGAAGAGGTTCAAAATGCTTGAACTTGTAGTAAACCTCATTAATCTTCTTGTCATCTTCCCCAAACACTGATTTAAGTATATACTGGTAAGACTCTCTGTGAAGGGATTCAATAGCTGTATGCCAATAGAGAGCTGTTTTTATTTCCTCATCAGCCATTACTCTTAACAGTGTTGAAGTATTATTAGGAACTATTGAGTCTAGGAGAATTAGAAAGGATATAACATACTCAAAGGTATCCTTTATACCTTTAGGTAAGTCATCAAACTGCTTTTTGTCCTCAGACATAGATATTTCCTCTGGTCTCCAAAGAATAGACATAGCTTGCTTAATCCACTCTATTGCATAAGAGTGTTTGTTCAGGTTGAGGTTGGCTAGTCCTGTAGACTTTTCTACTACTTCATCAGTCCAGATTAATTCACTGAAGTTGTCATTACCATTTGGATTAAACACTTGAGGAAACCTACTTACCATCTTTTCTAACCTCCTTAGTAGAGTAGTATATTAATTAGCACAGCTTACACACTCTTCTTTAGCTTGTTCTCCTTCTGCTTTAGCTACTATCCTAGCATAGTAAAGAGCTTTTATTCCACTCTTCCAAGCCTTATAGATAAACTGACCTAGTATCCTACCCACTTCTTCTTTTGGAATGAAACCATCTCTTATGTTAACTGGATAATCAAAAGAAATTCCTGAGTCTATATACTTTTGTATAAACGAAACTATCTCTATTACATCGTATAAGTCCTGCTCAGTAAACTTTGAATACTCATCATAATAAAACCAACCTTCTGTAATATATCTAGGAAATACTACATAAACTCCAGTAGACTGCTTTTCAGTCTGAATAAGGTTAAACGGAGGAAAAATACTTGCAGTAGTTCCTGCGTAAATAGATGTAGAAGTATTAGGAGGAGCATTTAACAGCATTGTATTCCTGATTCCATATTTCTGAATATCTTCTATCAACTCATCAACTTCACCCCTATCTACATCAAATTCAACAACAGGAGAAACTTCAAAACCTTCTCCATAAGGGATTTGGCCTAAGAGTACTTCGTTCCACTTAGTTTCACTATACTTATTTGTTCTACCTTTCTCTTTAGCTAAATCTACACTAGCTCTTATAGAGTAAAATGCTATCCTACCAAATATCTGCTTAAGCAAGTTAAACAACTCATCTTTGTTAACATTTCTACTAGTTAACCTGTAAGCGTATAATTTATTGTCGTCTATTGACTTCCTAATGAGTAAGTCTGCTAGTCCTACAAACCCTATTCCTAAAGTTCTGTAGTCCTGATTGTGCTTTTTAATCTCATAGATAGGATGACCTGCTATGTCAAGAATGTTGTCCATATACCTAACTACTAACCTCATCAAAGAACTTAATTTCTGATTATCCTGTAAATAACCTAGCTCATACAAAACTGGTAAGTTGAGGGAAAGAAGGTTGCAAGAGTGTACATAACCTAAATCTTCTATCTTTTCATCAGGTTTCTTACCTTCAGGGTTTGAGTTAGAAAAAGGAGAGTAAGACTCTACACAAAGGTTCCCACACTTAATTTGCTCCTTGAAGGGAGAATACTGATTTACTGTGTCTACAAAGAAGATATAAGGCATTCCTGATGCCAATATGTTCTTTATTAATTGTCTATAAATTTCCCTAACCTTATAAACTTTACCTCTTATCTTTCCTTGCTTAACTAACTCCTCTGCTTTCGTATAATTTTCCTCAAACTCTTTCCCCCAACAGTTTACCAAGTCAATACCACACTTCATTTTCAACTCATAGTGGTCTATGAGTGTCCAATCTTTATTCTCTTTAACCCTCTCCATAAACAAGTCTGGTACTACTACTTGAGGGTAGAGGGAGAACATTTTCATTCTTATTTCCCCAATAGGATTACGCATAGCCATAAAGTCCAATATATCCATATGCCATATAGGGAGAGCTACTGTACCAGCTCCTTTGCGTTTTCCAAGCTGATCTATCGTATCTAACATATCGTCAAGTATCTTACACCACTTTAACACTGATACTGATTTACCTTTATTCCCTTGTATATAACTTCCATTAGGTCTTACTTCTCCAAGATAAATACCTAACCCTCCTCCTCTTTTACTAATCTCTGCAACTTGCCAAAATGAATACATAATACTTTCAAGGTTATCGTGAATATCAAGGATATTACAAGATGATAAATTACCTTTAGCTCTTCTAAGGTTAGAAAGTTGAGGAGTAGCTGGAATTATTACCCTATCAAGTAATAGTTTATAAAACTTTTTAACATTATTCATGAATAATTCTTTATTTTGCTTATAATCTGGAAGAAAACCAAGAATAGAAATTAAGAGGAGAGCTTCGGCAAAAGTTTCAACAGGTTTATTATTATAAGTCAATATATATGATTTTGAGAATTTTACTACCTGATAGTAAAAGTCATTCCACATAAAATAAGGAAAGTTATAATTATAATCTAACTGAACCTTTTTAGCATACTCATAGAGTTCTTCAAGAATGTCATTAGAGATTTTAAGTATTCTCTCATCATAAATACCTAATTCTATATACTTTTTTAAGTGAAAAATCCAATCGTTAGCATCTTGAAAAAACCCGTAATCATCAGTAAAAGTGTCATACTCCCTTTCTCTATGTAATCTTATGTCTTTTATCCAATCTAATAAATAAAACCTACCTGCTAGAATAGAATAGTCTTTAATTCTACCTTTATCTGATATTGAAAGCTTATTAGCAGTAGCTATTAAATTTTGTTGGATTTCTTTAGTAGTAATACCAGACTTAAGAGTAAAGCGAAATTCTTTCCAAAATTGCTCATCATCTATATTTAGACCTTGCCTGCAAAAGTTATACATCTTAATAATCTTATCCATACTGAAAGGTTCTTTATGACCGTCTCTCTTTACAACTTCAATTCCTATCATCTATTAACCTCCTCCTTAAGAATTTTCTCATCAAATAATCCAATTTCTAAATTAAATCTTGCATAATAATCTTTATCTCCATACTCTACATAAACATATTTAACATCTTTATTCCAATCATTACTTTGCATTTGTTTATATTTATCTTGAATATCTAAAATCCTAATAGTAAATCCTCCCTTATCATACAAACCTAACTTATCATCTCCTATAACTTTAATATATTGACCTAAAAATTCAGGTTGATATTTGTATAAAAGCTCAAGTTCTGCTTTAGCTACTTCTCTTATTTGTTCTTGAGCTTGTTTTGAATATCTTTCTACATAAAAATTCCTTGCACATTTGTAATCTTTCATTACCCAAAATACAGTATAAAGAGATTGAGGTAATACAGAACGGGCTACTTCAGGTTTATAGCCTATTTTAAGCAAAATCTTATACATACTTTCAAGTTCTTGATAAAAATAACTAAGCTCTTGGAATGTTAAACCTGTTGCTTCATTAAGCAACCCATCTGGATACCAAAACTCAAATTCTACTTTATCAGGTTTTACATATCTACGAGAAAGTTCTAAATATGAGCAACACCTATGACGATGATATTGACTTCTTACAAAGAGAGGAACTTTAACTTTAAAAGTAGCTATTGTTTGTTTGTGCCATTTTATAAAATTTTCTAAATCCTTTTCAGACGCAGAATCACTATCAAGTCTACTTGAAATTTGAGATAATACAAAATGCTTAAAATTCCTTTGATGTAACTCCTCTTCAAACGTAAAAATTCTTTTATTTCTCAGAGAATGCTCAATACCAATATAAAAATACGAATCATCTTTTCTCATAGGAAATCTAATAAATTCAAATGGACTTTTATGCCCTTTTTTAATAAGAAAATCCCAAAGTTTTTTAGGATTTTTAGCCATTTCATTACCATAGCTGATTGATGCTACTACTGATACAGCTTCCTCTCTTGATTCTTGATTAAGATTGGATAAAGAAAAATCCCATAGTTCCACAAATCCTTTTACAGGAGAGTAATCATAAATCTCCTTTTTAGCTATTTTCTTTAAATACTTCAGTCTCATCTTTTAGCCTCCTTCCATCTAAACTTCTACAGGTTCAATTACAAAACTAACTTCATTCCCTTCTTTAGTTAAAGTCCAAAATACTGGATAAGACTTACCAAACCTGATAGCATATAAGCGTGAAATCAAGTCTTCCAAAATCTTTACCAGTTCAGCATTCCTAATAGAGGTTTTAACCTCTGTAGGTGAAACCAAATGATTAATTGCTGATACTATTACTTTGTAGTAATGATAGAAATTCACAACATCATCTTCTAACAAGGAAATAAGTTCCATATAATCAGAATTGTCCATTATGTTGTCCATAAAGCTAATAAACTTAGAAGGAGTTAGAACCAAATTCAAATCTGCATTCTCATAAAGAATAGAGACCCTAAACTTCCCTATCTTCTCATCAAAGGTAATTTGAATTTCTTGTATATCTCCTGTAAAAAATTCTAGCAGTCTCATTACTCCACCTCCATACATTTAGTTAAATTGATCTTGTATTGTCAATACAAATCAAATTATCCTTTTTAACTAACTCCTTTGCACATTTCTCACATAAATATTTAAGAAGAGTTCCAAAACCTTTCTTAAGACTAGAAAAGCTTTTACCCTCTTTAAGAGAGTAACAATACCTTGTCATAATAAAACCACACTTATTACACCTTAATGCAGTTCCTTCATAAAGTTTATATTTACACAATGCTTTCATCTCACTTCCTCCTCTTCCTCAATTGAAAGAACATTCCTCAAGTTTATAAAAGCTGGGACATCCTTAGCCTGTTCAAACTCTAGCATTAGTCCAGCATCCTTAAACTTCTCCCAAAATCTGTTCATGTATTGAACTCCAACTATTGGAATATTCAGGACTAGTCCATCAAAAGTTTCTACTTTTAGTCTTAACTTAAAGTCGTATAGCTGGGTCTCCTCTACATAAACTGATTCAGCTCCACTCAGACTTATCCAATTCCTCTTACCTTTACTTTCGTAATAAAAGCTGTCCTTACAGTTCAGAACTGCTGTAAACAACCTTCTGTAATCCTTCCAAGATTCCAGCTCAACAGTTTTAACTAAATTGCTGTAAACTACCTTAGCTTTAATGTAAGTTTTAGCCATCTTTAACCTCCTTATCATCTAGAATATTAATCTCTTTAACAGCCTTCACCTTGATTGTATAACCATAATCCAAAATAATCCAATCCTCCTCATCTTCTTTTTCAATTCCTTCAATCATCCCCACAAAGCTACTATCCTTCAAGATGATTTCACAAAGCTTTCCAATGTATTTCTCGTACTTTTTCTTAACCATATCAACCCTCCCTACTCTTCAATTTTATTGATTTGTAGTATATTTCGTAAATTTCTTCAACATTGCTTCTGCAAATTCTTCTAGATCTAGCAATTGCCTTACTACATCTTTAGCATCTTCATATATTTCTCTCGTAGTCCACTTCTTGCATATCTTAGCCAACTCATTATTTTCATCATAATACCCTTTCCAATCAAAAGGATGTGCATAATCCCAACCATACCACCAATACCCTTTTGGTAAGTAAACTCCATCACCTTTACTTGAAAAGGTAAAACCTCCATGAACACTAATAATACTTAAATCACCATAATCAAAACCAGCTAATATGTGATTCTCAGGAAGCCCTACATAAGCTACTGGGTGAGTTCCTAAAGACATTCCTATAATCCTAAAACCAAGACACTCTTCATCAAAGAGTGTTTCAGGTTTGTCTAACATCTCTTTCTGGTAAATCATTTCCTTAAACTTCTTCATCTCAACTCCCCTCTCAAACCTGTTTACTAAACTAAACTCAAATCAGGGAGAATTTCAGGCTGGTTAATCTAAACTTTCTACTCACTATTAACTAAACCAATCTACCCTAGAATTTCAGGTTAAACCTATCCAACTATCCCTATCTTAAAATTAAACTCTCTTACTATCAAATTTCAGGTTGGTAGTAACCTGAAATTCTAATCCAATCCAGTTTAGTTTTATAGATACCAATCAGAAGGAGGTTAGTATGAGTAAGAAAACTTACCAGTCCTTACAAGAGTGGTTATCCACTACTAATCCTATGAACAAGCACTACCTAGCTCAGATTATTTCCCTAATAACTATGTTAGAAGTAGGAGATGAGATTAGTTTAGGATTAGTTAAGATTAAGAAGGAGTCTCATACTGATAATGGTTATACTTTCTCAGTTAGTATAGATAGTTCTCTATTAGAGTAATCCCCTATTTTTCAGTAGGTTTCTTAAGTATTACAACAACTTTCCCAATCTAGTAAGCTAGAGGAGGAGTTATGATTAGGTTTGAGGAGTATGAAGAGGTATTAGTAAAGTTACAGGATAATTTAGATGATGAAAATAGTACTCTAACTTTCCTAGATGTATTAACTAAGTTAATAAGGGATTTATTAGGTACTCATTACAGTAAGTACAGCTGGGTAAGAGGACTTAACTTTGATGAGATAGCTCCTCAGATAGCTTTAGACTACTACCTTAAGGTAAAATCTGGTTTAAGGATTAACAAGTGGGGAATTTACTTGAGAAAGAGCTTAGCTAGTGATTTGGTAAAGTTTGCTCATCCTAAAGATGTGAGCTTTGATGACTTGCTTAAAACTCCTTACACTAAAGATGAGGAAGATGACAAGGATTACCTAGTAGAAATCCAAGAACTGTGGAAAACCCTTTTCCCTCACTTAACTAAATCTGAAATCTTAATCTTAATAGAGCTCTCTACTGAGTATAAACTCTCTCCTTATGACAAGGTAAGAGGATTAGCTAAGTACTCTTACAGGAAAAGAATAGAACTAGCTAAAGTCTTAATGAAGTTAACTTACTACTACAGAACTAAGGAGGTAAGCATGAACAGGGTAACATCTAACTCACTAGTAAGAACTTTAGCTGGAATTATGATTTCTCCTCTATTCCTAGTTCTAGACCTAGAAGACATGGCTAAGGTAATAGCTACTCTAGGAGGACAAACTGTACGCATTCCTACCTACACAGAACTACAAAAGTTAATCCCACTCATCATCCTCTTCTATGAACACAAAATCAACAACAAATCCCTCTCAGAACTCTCTAAAAAGTTCAACCTAGACCGTAAAGACCTTTCCCTAATCCTAAACATCCTAAACCAAGTAAAGCTCTCAGATTACGAAAAGAAGAACCTAATCATTACCCTTTCCAAGCTTACCCAATTGGTAAATGCTCAAGACTCCTTCATATCTCAAAGACTACAGGAGATAGAAGATAAGCTCAGAAAGAACTCCAAAACAGCTCTAGAACTCTACAAATCCCTCTCTAAGGAAGAAGCTAAAGGATTAGAAGACCTAATCAAGCTAACTACTGAGATAGTTAAATTACTCTAACCTACTCTACACTATCCTACTTACTTATCTTATACTCTCAACACTGCTATACTACTAATCTTACTAACCTAGTTACTCTACTTAACCCTGTTATCCAATCCTATTAGTTAGCTTACTATTCCAGTACTTTAGTTTTGAGTTAGATAGTTAGTTATATCGCTATATACCCTTCTGATATTGATATAGTTATACTGATATCCCCCTTTTTCAGTAGGTATTACTTGATTTACAATAGCTTTCTAGTATTACTTATTCAGTTAGATAATTTTTGATTAGTAGTATAGTTAGTATATAGATAATCCCCCCATTTTCAGTAGGTTTTCCTTGTATTCCATAGGTTATCTCATTATTCGTAGAATACTAATCTGATAGAGATATACTGGTAATGGTATAGGTAACAGGTATAGAGTTAGGTAAGTAGGTTAGATAGTACTCTTATACTACTATAAGTATAGATAATCCCCCCCATTTTCAGTAGGTTTCTTAAGTATAGCAATATCTATCTCAGAATTAGTAATAGAAAACTTATGAATTACTATAACTAAGAGAAATAGAGATATGGGAAAACTAAGTAATTCAAGGAGTTATACATATTAGGGAAAATTATCTAACTAACCTACCTGAAACTCTAACTCAGACTAGTTTAGTTATATAGAGTGGGAAAGTTATATACCCAACCTGAAATTCTAATCCAATTCTGTTTAGTTTAGTAGAATAGGTTAACAGGAGGTTGTAAGTATGGAATATAGAGTAGAGAGGATAGTTCAGGTTAGTAGATATAAGAAGTTGGGAGAAGAGGTAGATAGGACTACTGGTATAGTTTTTGTTAAGTATTACGATAGGCATAAGAAAACTGAGTTTTCAGCCTTCAAAAGTAAAGAAGATGCTAGGAAGTACTGGGAATATTGGATTGGACACGACCCAGAGGCTTTAAAGTTCTACATAAGCAGTGCTACGATAGAGGGAGAGTTTTCAGACTTTACCAGAGATGTAATAGAGTTTGAAACTCCTAATGGTAATAGATATCTCTCCTACTACAAAACAGATTTCTCCTTTGGTAAGGATTCTAACTTTACCTTTGGAGTTCATGTTCCTAAAGGTACTACTCCTTACTATCCTACTGGTTGGTGGAATCTAAATGTACCTATGAAACCAGAAGACAAATTGATAATAGGAGTAGGTTCTCAGGTTAATATGGGTAAAGCTTTCACTAAAGAGCTAACCATAGATGAGTTCATAAAACTTATGGAAGCTAAAGGTAAGTTCTACACTCCCTTTGTCTTTGAGAATAACAAGAGGAATAAAGCTAACGCTTACAGACCTGAAAATTCATTAACAATGATCTGCATTGACGTAGACGATGATTTGAATTTGATAGATATTCTGAAAGAAAAAGATAAAAATGGGTTTGTTAATTCCTTTCTTAATAGAGTTACCTACTACCTAGAGCAAGTTAGTAAGAGTGGAGAAGGTTATCACTTCTTTGTACCTGTAAAGGTAAAAGACACTCAGCAACTCTTAAAAATTCTCAACTACCTTCAGCTAGAGTACAAAGGAATAGCAGATATTTCAGTATTTGAACCAGCTAGGCTAATCTTCTCCTCTCCTTACAGGATAAAAGAGGTTTCTAGGATAGCAGTTACTAGGAACTTTTATGCTGATGTAGAGCTTACCCAATTAGAACCAGCTTCAGAGAGGTTAGAAAGAATCAAATCTCATCAGCTAACTATTGAGGGTCATAAGAACTATGTGAGGAATGATGGAGCTCTCTACATAAGAACCTATGTAGATGGAGATAGGTTAGTTAAGTGGTTTGAGGAAAAGCATGGAAAACTAACTAGTAAAAAGCTTTTCTCAGTTCAAGTTACTTCTAATCGCCAATCTATTTCCTCTATAAGCAACGAAAATAGTAAGGTAAGTACTAAACCCTTAGGTAGGGGTAAAAAGTCCGATAATGGCCAAATAGATAAACGAGGAGGCAAATTTTGGGATGAGTTAAAAGCTAGTACCATAGCAACTGTGAAAGGAGATTTAAATCCAGTTTCAGATAAGAGTAAGGTAAGGGAATACCAGAGTGGGTTAATAGGATTGATTAAAGAGCTTTCCAAGTTAGCAGGATTTAAGTTCTATGAGTTCAACAGGTATGACAAAGATGGAAATGTAGTAGGTAATTATTACCAAATTTCAGTATCTCCTGATGAGAAATCTCCTATGGATATATTTCTGTATGATAACAACCCTGAGTTTTTCTACTTTCAATCTAAAAACGCTTTAAGACACTTCCCTAAGATATTTGAGGAGATAGTTAGCTATACTACTGATGGAAGACCTTGCTTACACATATCTTGGCTAATTAAACTGTTAAGCTTTATTTCCAAGAACTTCAAACCAGACTTCAACACAGCTAAGATTAAGGACTTGATTAAGAAGTATGGAATACATGAGAAGTATCTCTATTCTCACTTTGAGGAAGTAGAAGGATATGTAGTAGAGCTAATCAAAGCTCTTATCAAGAAGAAAGGTAAACCTGTAAGAGTATCTAAATACATTCCTAAAGAAATTATTAGCAAATCTAGAGTGTGGAGAAGTTTTAGGAAAGAGTTGGAAAGCTTAGGCTTTGTGTTTGAAAGGAAAAGAGGAGGGTTAGTAGTATATTGGGACGAAGAGAAAAAGAAAGACATTGATTACCTGAAGTATAACTCTAAAGGGCTTTCTCCTAAACTGAGGAAAACCTTTAAGAAGTTCTTTGCAGTGGTAAGTCAGGAAACTTGGTTTGAAGAGATAGTAGTAATACTAGAAGAAAACTGGGTTAAGCATATGGTTTATTGGGTTAGGAAGATGGTAGGAGAGGAGTTGAGAAAGTGGGAAATGATGTTTAAACGAAAACTGCGAAGTGGAGAAATGTTGTGGTATGAGGATAAACAAAAGCCTATTAGTGCTTTGTCCTATGTGATTACTAGGATGGTAGCTTGACCAGTATTATGTATTACTCAAAAAGTATTACTTAGTAATATTAAGTTTTGTTGATCCTAGCAAATTTTGAATACCAGTAATACTTAGTATTACTGATTTCACAAATCGTAATACTGCTAAAGTTAGCCTGAAATTCTAAGGTTAGTTGGTTTAGTTTAGTAAACAATTTTAGGAGGTTGTTATGACTAGAGTACTAAACATCTCAGGAGAGTGGGATGGGAAGGAAATAGTAGGTCATCTAAACTTTAGTGCAGGAGAGTTTTGGTTAGACATTAGTCAAAATGGGAGAATGGTAGAAATCAATGAAGGGGAATTTGCACTAGCCAAGTTCTTACAGCTTCTCCTAGATGAATTGGGAGAGGAATTTCTAACTGAACTTAAGAAGTAAATTGAATTGGAATTCATAAAACTTAACAGGAGGATAGTTATGGGATTCAAGAAACCAGACCTAAATGCTATTAGGCAAATGCAAGAGCAGTTCCAATCTTCAAAATCTAACCAAACTGATTACAGGTGGGCTAGCTTACCTGAGAAAGGAGAAACTATCAAAGTAAGATTCCTACCTCCAGTAGGAGAAATGAACTTACCTTTCTTCAAGCTTTATAAACACTACCAAGTACCTAATCCAGAAGGAGAAGGTACTCTTAATTTCACTTGTCTTAGGACTTGGAATATGGAGTGTCCTATATGCTCTAAAATTGAGCACTTAAAGAGGAAGTTTGGAGATGATTTCGTTAATCAGTGGTATGCTAGTATGAGAGGCTTCTTTAATGTGCTAATCAAAGATGATCCTAACTATGTATCAGGACTACCTTACATTTTAGGTATGCCTAAGTCAGGTTTAATTTGGTTTTTAGGAATAATGGGAGATGAGGACTATGGAGACATAACTGATCCTTATACAGGCTTTTGGGTTAAGATTAGCAGAATGGATAACAACCAGCTTAGGTTTGACATAGTTCCTAAACCTAGTCCAATAGCCTCTACTGATGAGGAAATTAACCAAATAGCAGAGCAGTGTTTTGACCTTACTAAGATTTGGAGAAACCCTGATGATGAGTACATTATAACAGCTAACAAGATAGCTGATAGGATTGAAGCAATAGTTAAAGAGAAAGCAGGATTACTAGAAACAGGTAAAAGCGTAGTAGAAACTCCCAACCAAGTTAATCCTAATCCTGTTAACATTACTAAACCTACTCCAGTTCCTCAACCAACTCAACCTAAAGTTGAACCTAATCAATCTTCTGTTCAGAAGCCTCCAGGAGCTCCAGATTGCTTTGGTAACTTCAATGAAAGTGACACTAGATGTCTAATTTGTATCCACGAAATAGAATGTAGGCAAGCTACTCAAGGAGGGTAAAATGTTTAAAATACTTTACATCAATTCTGAACTAGAACCTAGTATTCAAGCTTCAATTAGGAGAAGATATCAGGACTATTTAACAGATAACCCATTACTAGCGATAGTAGAAGTTTCTAATGTAGAAGCTCCTAAGATTGTTAATGAAACGACTGAGGGGGAGAGGTTGGTTATCCCTCCCTCTCTTTTGGATTCAGTTATGGAAGAAGTTTTATATGCTTTAGAGAATCAAGATGGTAAATATTTGATTTCTTTTATGGAAGGTTTAGTTAAGCAAAACAATTAGGAGAGGTTAAGCATGGCTAAAAAGGATGTTGATATTTTTGAAACTGGTTCTGCTTTAGATAAGATTAAAGAGTTAGCTAGTACTTCTTCTCTTACCTACGAGACTGGTATATATCCTCTAGATGCTTTGTTATCAGGAGGGATTCATTCAGGTAAGATTTATGAGGTATTTGGTAAGGAAAGCTCTGGTAAATCTACTTTAGCTCTGCACTTAGCTAAAGCATATTTAGACTTTTGGAAAGATGAAGGTAATGTACTTTGGATAGAGAGTGAGAGTGCTTTTGATGTTCAAAGGGCTGTTGCATTTGGAATAGATTTGTCTAAAGTATTAGTTCAAGAAGTAGAGATAGTTGAAGATGGATTTGAGTTAATAGAGAAGGTTCTAAAGAAGGCTGAGCAAGTAGGTAGGAAAGTGTTTATAGTGTGGGACACTATTGCCTCTTGTTCAACTAAGAAGGAAAAGGATGATGGTCAATTTGGAGGAGGTATTTCTGAGAAAGCTAGGATGATAAGAAGCCTCTTGAGGAGAATTACCATTCCTCTAGGTAAAACTGATTCAGTGTTACTTTTTGTTAACCAAGTGTACGATGTTATAGGTAGCTATACCAATGAGGTGGAAAGTCCTGGAGGTAGAGGTATTAAGTTCCACGCTTCTACCAGAATTCTAATAGAACAGAAAGCTCAGATTAAGAAAGTAGTTAACAATGTAGAAATTCCAGTAGGAATTAAGTCCAAGCTTACTCTTAAGAAGAACAAGTTAGGACTTCCAGGACTTTCAACTATGTTAGTTATATTTGGAGAGAAAGGAATAGATAAGTGGGCTACTATAACAGATTTCCTTAAGCAACTACCTGAGGTTAAGAAGAGTGGAGCTTGGTTTACATTAGAGTTACCTGATGGAAATTCTATTAAGTTTCAGAATGAAAAACTCTTAAAACAAAAGGTAGAGGAAAATCCTGAACTAGAGGAATTCATTAAGTACCTCATCTATAAGTACTATGCTGAACTTTCTATGTTTATGAAAATCAAGTTTTATGATTGGTTAATAGAGGTAGAAACTAAGTGGTATGGTAAACCTATTACCCAACTAAATGAAGAGGAAGAGAAGCTTTACCAAACTTTTAAAGAGGTAAAGGATGAAATTGGTTGAAGAGCTTAAATCTTTATTGGACTTGCTTTATGAAAAAGCAAGGAAGGTTTCTGATGTAGAGAATAAAGTTACAGGTTTGTGGTATCAAGTAATTAAGCACTTGATTAAACTATACCAGTATCAAGACCCTTACGATAGAGATAAACATATAAGAGATTTAGCAACCTATGTGTATGATATACTGGAGTATTTAGACTCTTCCAAATCTCCAGTTTCAGAAAGAAAGCTAAGAAAGTGGTTCAATTGGGATAACATAGATAGGAGTATAAAGATTAAAATCAGGCAAGTACATAACAGGTACACAGCTATTAGACCTAAGTTGTCTGATGAAGAAACTATTAAGATAGTTAAAGACAAACTAGCCCAACTTTTACCTTGCTTGTCTAACATAGACATTGATTGTGTAGAGAGTTGGATTAATCAGATTAGAGCTGAGGTTCAAAATGAGGATAATTCTTAAAGATAAATTTTGCTACATTGAAGGCTCTCCTTGGGAAATAAGGAGAGCCAAATCTATCTTAACTTGGAGAGATAAGAATACAGGATTTTCTTATTATCTGTTTAGAGAGTTAGAGAAGAATAAACTACTGGAAACTTATTGGGGAATTTACTTTTACTTAAAAGATTGGGTTAAACACGAGTTAGTTTTAGAGACTGATTACTACCCAATCTTGCTTAGATTAGGTAAAGTTCAACCTAAGTTAGTTAAGGAAATTGATTCTAACCTTCTTCCAGGAATTACTCTATTTCCTCATCAGTTAGTAGGAGTTAGAAAAGCTTTACTCTATAAAACTGGAGTAATAGAAGTTGCTACTGGTGGTGGAAAAACTGAAATGTTTATAGCTACAATAAAGTGGATTTTGGAGAACGAAAATTCTGATGCTAGGTTCCTTGTAGTAGTTCCTTCAGAGTTCTTACTGAACCAAACTTATGAAAGGTTCTTGAAAAGAGGATTTTCTAAATCTCAGTTAGGTAAGTATTATGGTAAGCAAAAGAAGTTAGGTCAAATAACAATAAGATTGATAAACTCTGTTAACAAAGCTTTTGATGAAAACAATCCAGATTTAGGTTTTCTCAATTGGCATAAAGAACTGTATGGATTAGTAATTGATGAGGCTCATCACATTAGAGGAGAAACTTATAAAAGACTTCTCCTTAACTCTATGCATGCTGAGTACATTCTAGGTTATTCAGGTTCACCTTATAAGGAAACTGTGGAAACCAACTTTGGAGACGCTATTATCCAAGCTATTACAGGAGGAGTTATTTACAGAGTACCTATGTCTTACTTGGTAAAGGAAGGATTGTTAGCTCAAATGTATGTTTACTTTGAGAAATTAGGAGGACAGTTTGCTCAGTTTCCTACTTTATGGAATGAAGTTTATACTAAGTATATAGTTGAGAACAAAGAGCGTAATGAGAAAATTATTGAGTGGATTAGGTTCTTCCAAGAGTGGAAAGTTCCAACTTTAGTATTAGTTCAAAGATTAGCTCATGGTAAAAAGCTACTTAACATGCTTAATGATGATAAATCAGTTTGTATATTTGGAGGAGGAGAGTGTTATATCTGTGAACATGGAGGATTGGTTAACATAGGAGAGATAGATTACTCAGAGCTTAAGAGGAAAGTAGAGAATGGAGAAATCCTAACGATTATAGCTTCCCAAGTTATGGATGAAGGAGTTGATTTACCTGAAGTAGGAGCAGTTATAATGGCTGGAGCAGGTAAGTCTTCTATTAAGCTAAAGCAAAGGATAGGTAGAGGAGCTAGGAAAGGTTCTACAGGAGTTAGTTTTTTGGTTGACTTCAAAGATATTGGTCATGTTTACCTTTATGCTCAGTATAAGAAAAGGAAGGAACTTTATCAAGAACAAGCTATTGAAGAGATAGATAATTCAGTTGAATTTAAGAAGAAGGTAATAGAAGTTTATGGAAAGGAGGTAGAAAATGAAAAGATTTGAAGTTAAACACATTTATGGTAAGTATGAAGGTGATAGAGGAGAACTCCTTTATCGCCACACTACTTGTGATGAAGAAGGAAGAGAATACAATGTAGAGATTAGAAAGATTGATGAAGAAACTTGTTTGGTAGAAGTTACTTCTATGGATGAATCACAACCAGAAGGTTGTGAAGTTTTAGTTAAAGCAGTTGGAGCAGATAATGTATTTATTGAAGCTTATGAACCTCGTGAACATTGGCAAGTTGTATTTGAACTTGAAGAAAATAATGAGGAGAAAGAAATAAAAATTGGATTGGGATTATTGCATCTATTAGATTTGCAAATTAAACCTCTCTAACTTGAGCTTAGTCTATTATAGAGACTAAGTAGTAAAAAGCTTGTGTTTAAGGTTGGTGGAGGAGTGGTATGTTTAGTTTACTAGAGCTGATTCCTAAAAGTGTAGCTGAGAAGCTTAAAACTCTTCAGGTTAAAGAACTTAACAGGTATGTTCAATACTTAAAGGAAACTGTTAAGGAAAGGGTAATAACTCTTTTGCATTACAGAAACCACAACTTAGAAGCTCTATCTTCTATACCTGAATTTCCTTACCAAGTAGGTTTATTTTGGGTAGGACAGTTAGACTCTAGGAGGAGGCTAGAACAAGATAGAGATGACCCTTTAGTTATTCAAACCGTTTGGAATAAGGACATTTTCCTATTCCCTACTCTAGTGTTCCAATCTCAACAAGATTTAGAAAATTGGTTAGATAACCAAATCTGGGATAATCAACCTTTTTTGTATAGGGAGGGTAAGGTTTACTACTATGAAAACTTCTTACCTTTAGGAGATAAGAGGTATTCTTCAATATCAATATTTTACAATAAGCTGTATCCTCTTTTGTGAGGTGAATTATGCCATGTATCCCTTACTGGGAACTGATAAGAGGAAAGTGGGTGTTCAAAATCTTAATAGTAAGTGATAGGGATAAGGTTATTTACGATGGAGAATTCAACAAGAAGGATCAAAAGCTACTTAAACTGATTGAAGAGTACTCAGATGATTTTGAAAGGTTTAAACAAAGGTATTTGGAGGGCTAGGTATGTTGGATAAAGTACTATTTTATTCAGAGAAAGTGCTTGAAAGTATAGGTATAAAGAGAGAGTGGCAATATAGAAGCCTTAATGTAGTTAGTTTAATAGGATTATTAATTGGGATAATAGTTTCATTAACTTATCCTTTCAAATATTCAGCTAATGATTACCTTTTACTATGGATTCTCAGAGGAGTTGGAATAGTTATTGTTGGGTTTGTTTTCCACATATTCTACTTTTTGTTAGGAGCTTGTTTAGATGAAATAAATGATGAAGATATTAATTTTGCTGAGTTGATTGGGCTTATAATATTTCTTATAACACTTTTTGTAGTTTCAGTTGTATTAGGTAGTTGTGTTGGTATTGTAGGGATACTAATAACCTTTCTGTTCCAGAAATTAACTAAAGTTAAAGTTAGAAATATTTTCCTTTTTCTTAAGGGAGGTACAAAATGAAATATAAGTGGTGGGATAAATTAGATAATGCTACTAAAGAGTTTCTTGAAGACAATGGGTGTTTTCCTTTTGGGGTTGAATTGAATTTTGTTTATAAAGCAGATAGAAAGCGTTTTGATATTGAGAGGTGGCTAAATACTGAATTAAATATTTGTCATCCTGTTAAGAACGCATTGGAAAAGTTACCAAATGTAGTTAAGGTAACTAAATGTGAATTAGATGAGAATGGTGTTTTACATATAGAACTAGAACTTCTTAGAAAAGCTTCTGGTATTAGCTCTAGAAATGAAGCTAAAGATAATGGAAGTTAGAAGCAAAGAAATTTACTATTTCCAAAATATCCAAAAGGAGGGTTAGCTATGCTAGTTCCAGTACTTACTACCAACATGGTTTATATCCCTGATTTTTGTCCTCAGTGTGGTAATTCTTTATCAGTTAAGTTTTCATTTGAAAATGGTATGCCTTTCATAGCTTGTGATAACTGTGACTACAAGAGAGAGTTCATTCTCTTTAAAGAATGTCCTAAGTGTGGAGGTAAAATGAAGTACATTCATAAACACAACAAGTTTAAATGTGATGGTTGTAATACTTGGTATGAAGTAGAGTTGAAAGAGTCTGATTCTTCTAGAAGAAGAAATTTCCAAATATTGGAAACTCTTTTAAATAAGGAAAATTTTAAGGGGATTGATTTAGCAGAATTCTCAAAAGATTTAATTGTCCCTTTTCCAGATTCTAATAGTGAGGTAGAAATTCAGAATATTTGGAAAGAAATATTTAGTGAGTCTCTACAAAAGGAAATAATTGATCACATTCTGAATTCAGAACAATTTGAGAAAGGAATAGAGAAAAAGATAGCAGAATATGTTACTGAGAAATTGAAAGAACAAATTAGCATACAAGTAATTGATGATATAGTTAGTGCTCTTGAGACTTATAAAAGAATTTAAGAGGGATTGAATGATAATGAGGATTAAAGCTTGGATAGGGAAAGAATGTCACTGTAACTATTGTGGAAGTTCTGTAATATTTACTAATGATAGTTCTAAAGGTAGAGATTATTTTCTTTATTGTTGTAACAAGGATTGTCCTTATCATAAAGGGCAACCTGTTTACGATGATGAATTTCCTGAGTGGCTTTACTTAAAAGATGATTAGAGGCCTAAAATGGTTCTTAAAAACTTTCCCTTTGACTATAAGGTTAAGCCTTCAGACCCTAACGAAATTCAAATTTGTTGTCCTTTCTGTGAGAAGTTAGGTAAGACTCCTGATACTAAATACCACTTATACATTCACTTAAAGAAAAAGGTATTTCACTGTTTTAGGTGTGGTAAGTCTGGTAAGTTCAGAACCTTAAACCAACTTATAAGAATTCTAACAGGTAAAAGTCCTAATCTGCTTGAGAGCGATTGGGATGAAATTATTAAGGAAGCTTTAAGCTACTTTGACAAATCTTTCTATTTACCTGAAACTTCCCAAGCTCAAGAAGTTTTAGACCTGAATATTATTTCCTACCCAGTTAGTAAAACTCTTACTCCAATAGCTTACAACTACCTTAAGAGTAGGAATCTAAGCGATTCTGAGATAGAGGAATATCAGATAAGGGTTGGTAAGTCTTACCAAGTTGATAACAAAACTATAAGGAAGTGGAAAGGTAGGGTTTTATTCCCATTCTTTGAGAATGGTCAAGTTATTTACTTAGTAGGTAGGACTTATACCAACCAAGAGCCTAAATACCTCAACTCTAAAGGTAATCGTAGAGATAAGCTATTCCCTAGCAGAACTTTCAAAACTTCTGAAATCATAGTTTGTGAAGGTATATTTGATGTAATCAATGCTAAAAGGACTACTGGAATATACAGCGTAGCTACATTAGGTAAAGAGATAACAGAAGAGCAGGTTAACATTATGGTAGAGAATGGAGTTAGAACAGTTTACCTAGCATTAGACCCAGACTTAACTATTAAAGAATGGCAAAAGAACATCTGGAAATTCCTAGTTAAAGGTTGTAAGGTTTATCCAGTATTACTCCCACAAGGTTATGATGTAGACTCTATTGGAAGTAGGTTTCCTTATTACCTAGAGTTAGCTTTGAAGAAAAATTTTCTATCAACCCTCTTATTTCAGCCTGAAATTCTAGTTCAAACCTGTTTAGTTTATTAAACAGGTTGATAGGAGGGTTGATATGTATGGGGTATATCCTTTCCCTTTAAGGAACAAAGAAGTAGCTAATGTTCTAAAGTTTTTCTTAGAAGCTTATAAGAAAGGTTCTACCTACTGTCCTATCTGTGGAGGGTATGGGTTTATAGTTCATGGGTTTGACTCAGTTGGTAATCCTCTTAACGAAACTAAGTGTAACTACTGTAATGGTAGTGGAAGAGTAATTCTTGATAAGTTTGTTGAGGTTTTAGAGAAGGATTTAGAGTTAGCTAAGGAATTAAATCAAGAAGACAATCCAAGAGAAGAAGATGAAATAGATGATATTGAATTCTAATCAAATCAGGAGGATAACGATGAGCATTATGGATAAGTTTTACCTTCATGCATTAGTATCAAAGCTGTTAAAACCCTTCCTCAGGAGGTCAATATGAGTACTAGGAAAAAGGTTTTAGTAAAAACTAGTCAACCTTTGTTAGACTTAGGGAAGATCAAGAAAAATGTTTACCAAGTATTAGAGAGTACTCCTAATGGAATTATAGTAGAGGCTTCCCAATTTCAAATTGAAATGCTAAAAGCAGAAGGATTTGAAGTTTTAGAGGAAGTAAACGAATAAAGGAGGGTTAGGTATGAATTGGAAGTACTTTGCTATGGTAGGAGTAGAGAAAGAGTTTGATTCACTTGATAACCAAGTTGTTTATCATGTTTATGTTAGCGATGATTTTGAGAAGAGTTCTGAAGTAGTTGGAGTAGGAGATGGTTATGATGTTATTAACGAAGTTTCTTTTGTTCCAAGATCAGTAGGAAAGATTAAAGGTAAAGAATTTATTGTTACTGATACTGCTTACCTAGATTCTGATCCATTTATTGCTCAGATTCTAATTCCTGTTTTAAAGAACTTCCAAGTTGAAAAGATCAAGATGACATCGTGGATATCTGATCAAGTTAGAGATCTTCTTACTTCTGCTGGATTCAAGGTTGAAGGAGGTAAGCAATGGTAGAGTTATTCAAGGAAGTAATAGAATTACAAGATAAACTAAATTCCAATATTGACCCTAACTGGAAGACTAACAGGGTTTTAGAAGATTGGGTAATAGCTACTAATCAAGAATTTGCTGAGCTTATGGATAGCCTTCCTTGGGCTTGGTGGAAAAAGCAATCTGAAATAGGCATAAACAATGTTAGGTTGGAGTTAGTTGATATTTTCCACTTTCTCCTTTCCTTTGCTATACAAGGAGCATATTTAGTAGGAGTGGATAAGGAAGATTTAGCTCATTACATCCACTTCCAAGCCATCAAAGAACCCTCTACCCATTCTCTTAATCCCAGAACTTTAATGAAGCTTTACAGGGAGATGTTGTTTGAGATAGGACTCTTTACAACTCATAAAGACAAAGTTTACTTAGACTTGTATTTTGGAACTTTCTTTGAGATGGTAAAAACTGCTGGCATGTCTATTGAAAAGTTGTTAAAACTCTACTTAGGTAAGAATGCTTTAAATCAACTCAGGAAAGATTTTGGTTATAAGGAAGGTAAATACATTAAAGATTGGAATGGTAGAGAAGATAATGAAGTTATGATGGAATTGTTAGATAACTTAGAACCTTCTTTTGAAGTTATTTACAGAACTCTAAAAGAATACTATGAAACCAATGTTTTGAGAGAGGTTGCAAATGAAGTTCGTAAAGGTTAAAGAAGGAGTTTATGTTAACTTAGCTAATGTTACTGATATCAGGATAGAAGGAAGGGAGAATAATTATGTTGTGGTATTTTACAACAAGGAAGATATAATCACTAAAAGTGAAGGGTTTACTTCATTTGAGGAAGCTGAAGCTTTCGTAAGGAGGGTTATCAATGAATAACCATTACCACTTTATAGATGGTAATTACCTTATGCATCGTTCTATCCATAAAGGTCAAGGATTAACTCACAATAATATTTTTACAGGAGGAGCTTACATCTTCCTTAGAACCCTTTTTTCTATTGGAAGCTTATCCAATATGATAGTAGTTTTTGATGGAGGTCACTCTAAAAGGAGGAAGCAATTATTAGAAACCTACAAAGTTAAGGAAAAGCATGACGATGAGTTTAGACAACAGTTCTCTACTACTCAGAAAATTCTAAAAGAGATTTTGCCTGCTTTAGGTATAGCTGTGGTTCAAATTTCAGAGCAAGAGGCTGATGATATTATCTATTGGCTTACTACTAGGTTTTATCAAGGTAAGTCAACAGTCCATACTGATGATGAGGATTACCTACAATTATTACAATGGAATGTTAAAGTTCACAGGCCTATGAAAGGAGAGTACTACGAATCTGAACAAGATTTTATAGACAAATATGGTTACCATTCTAAATACCTAGCTTTAAAGAAAGCTCTAATGGGAGACTCTTCAGACAACATTCCTGGAGTTAGAGGGATAGGAGACAAGAGAGCTACCCAGATTGTTAAGGAGATGTTTAAGCTAAACCTAGAACCTGAAATTCCTAACTTGGAGAGTTTAGTTAAACAGAGGAAGGAAACTTGGGCTAGGAAGGTATTAGATAATCTAGATATAGTAGAAAGAAATCTAAAGCTGATTGACTTTAGGTATGTTGACTTAGCTGATGTTAACATTCAGTTAGACTTCACTAAGAAAGATTTAATGTTAGCTACTAGGTTATTTGGTAAGTATGGGTTTAAGAGTTTGTTATCCAAGTTAGTGGAGGTATAGATGGAACTAATAAGAGAGTTGTTAGATTTATTAGACCAGTTAGAAGAAGCTAATCAGATTAAAAAGCAAACTCAAGGTTTATGGGATCAGATACTAAGCCATATGGTTAAGTTATACCTCTTTGAGAAAGATGACGATAAGAGAAAACACATCAAGGATATTACAGTTTGGGCTAAAGACATTTTGAGAAAACTTAAGAGGAGTAGCTCTAACATTTCTTATGGTAAACTGTACGATTGGTATGATTTAGATAGAATTGAAGAAAACATTAGAGATGAAATTCTCTACTGGAAGTCTGAGTATCTTTCTGAACCAGTTAGAAGTGATGAAGAGGTTATTGACATTGTTAAGACTAAAATGATGAAGTTGTTAAGATGCCTAAGCGATAAAAGTTTAAACTGTGTTCTTGATTGGAGAGACCAGATAAAAGATGATTTGAAAGTTTGGTAAATAACAATTAACAAAGAGGTTCAGGATGAGTGAGAAACCCAAGCTTTATTCAAAGGAATTCCAATTTCAGGTTCTTTGTGCTTTAGTACAAGACCCTCTCTTTAGGTTAGACTTTTTAATGCTCTTAAGTCAAGAGATGTTTGAACCTCCTTACAACTTGTTCTTCCAAGTCCTTCAGAGTTTATCTCCTGGTGAGAACTTTCAACCTAAGCAATATCTGTTAGAGATAACCAATTACTTAGTTCAGGTTGGATTAGATGATGAAAAGCAGAGAGAAATCATTTTAGAAGCTAAAAGGCTTTTTAAAGAGTCTGTAGATGTTTCCTATGTAAAGGAAAGAGTAATCTACTTCCTTAAAGAGGTAGAAGTAAAGAGCTTTCTATCCGAGATTCCAAGATTGGTTATGGAGGGTAAAGTAGGTTTTGTATTAGAAAAATTTGAATATATAAGTAGTATAGGAGCCTCTACTAGTAATGCTGTTAGCTTAGGAGACTTGGATTTAGTTAGAGAGGAGCTAATAAAAAGGTACTCTCCTAGTGTATTAGTTTCAACAGGATTCCCTACCTTAGATAACATTTTCTATGGAGGATTTGCTCCAGGAGAAATACATGTAGTTCAAGCTCCTCCTAAAGCTGGTAAATCTGCTTTAGGAGTTAATGTAGGAGCTATTAATGTTTTGTTAGGAAAGAAAGTTTTGCATGTTACTTTAGAGTTAACTCACTATGAAGTACTTATGAGGTATGTTCAAAGAATAGCTAGTATTAGCTATACAGATATACTTAAAATGGAAGAAGATGAATGGAACTTACTAAAAGAAAGGATTTATAATCAAGTTTTGAAAGATTATCTCTTTGTGCTCTACTATCCTGAGAAGTCTGCTTCAGCTATGGAAATTCACAGTTGGTTAACTAGGCAAAAGGTAGTAAGGGAATGGAAACCTGATTTCATAATTATAGACTACGACGATTGTTTACTACCTTCAACTGGTAGTAAAGATAGCTTATATGAAGACTCAGGAGATATTTACTCAGACTTAATCAAATTAGCTGTAAAGTGGGATGTTCCCATCCTAACTTTTTCTCAACCAGTAAGAGATGCTTGGAGTAAACCTGATAAAGGAGAACCAATAGAACCTAACGACCTTGCACATTCAGCAAGGAAGGCTCACAGAAGTTGGAGTATTAGTTCACTGAACTTTAAAACAGGTTCTGAAGAAGGTTTCTTCTATCTTGGGTTTAACAGGAGAGGTAAGAGTGGAGTAAGAATTCCACTAAAAAGGAAGCTAGAAATTATGTATATGGGGGAGATACAATCGTAAAGAAGGAGGATAATAATGGTTAAGTATATTCAAGTAATTCCTACTGAAAAACTACTTTCAGCTATTATGCAAGGATACAGAACTATTACTGGAAATCCTCTAGTAATAGCTAAGTATTTCTCTAACATTGAAGTTTGGATTACTAATTCCTTGAAGGAAGGGTTGAAAGAGGTTGAAATTAATTTACCTCTTAATGAGAAGTGGAAGTTTGGTATGTATAATGACAAAAAGTTTTATGTTAAGAATGATGAAAAGAACTATTTAGTTGAACTTAAGTAGAGTGAGGGGGCGAAATGAACTCCAGATGTGAAATCTGTAAACTTTATAAGCAATGCAAGACTCACTTTGTTAAGCCCAGAGGTAATTTAGAAAATCCTAATATTATAATAGTAGGAGAAGCCCCTGGGTGTGTTTCTGGAGACACATTAATAGAAGTTGCTTTTAGGGATGTATCCAAATATCCAAAAGGAATACCTATAAGAGAGTTAGTGGGGAAGAAGGACTTTTATGTCTATTCTTATGATATTGAAAAAGATAGACTGGTTCTTGGGAAAGTTAAGAAGGTATGGAAGACTGGAACGAAAATGACTTACAAGGTTACTTATAAGTGGAAAGCTGCTACTCAAGACGGTGAGGTGAAATGGTTTGAAGATTCTATTATTGTAACTTCTAATCATAAGTTCTTACTTAAAAAAGCTAAACCAAAAGATCCGTTTAAAGGTATTAATACAAATGTGGAATATGAATACCTTTCTATTGATGAAGGGTTAACCGTAGGACATAGTATAATGCCATTCTACAGACGCTTTTATAGTGAAAGAGATAAGCGATACACTTTTATAGGTGTATCACATGACACTATGCAACCAGAACATAAGTTCTTAATGGAGTTTTTAACTGGAAAAGATTTAGGAGGAAGAAAGTATAATGTCCATCATAAAGATGGAAATGGTTTGAATAATACTTTGGAAAATCTTGAAGTTCTTACTGTAGCTGAACATGCAAGGATTCACAAGTTAGAATCTAACCCTATGCACGACCCTGTTGTAAGAGAAAAACATAGGCAAGTTCTTTCTTCCAAAGAGTATAGGGAAAATATGAGTAGAATTATGAAAGAAAAGTTGAGGTCAGATAAAGAATTATATGAAAGAAGAGTAAAGCAACTTTTAGAAGCAGGTAAGAAAACAAGATTTAAGAAAGGTGAACTTGATCCTGTTAATTACTATAAAAGACTTCTTTCTTATGTGAGAAAAGGTAAGAGAACTCTAGAATGGGTAGAAGAGAGATTCAAATCTAAGTTTCCAGATTTACCATTTCCACCCATAGATAACCATATTATTGTTTCTATTGAACCTTATGGAGTGATAGATGTTTACGATATGGAAGTAGAAAAGTATCATAATTTTGTAGCTAATGGAATTATTATTCATAATTCCACTGAAGATAAGCAAGGGAAACCTTTTGTAGGTAAATCAGGTAAATTATTAGAAGAAGTATTTAGGCTCTTCAATAAGAAATTTGAAGAAGTTTGCTACATAACTAATGTAGTTAAGTGTTGTCCTTATGCAGACCTTTTTAATCCTAGTAAAGGAGTTAGGCCTCCTACTGATAAGGAAATAGAATGTTGCCTTCCTTTTCTGTTAGAAGAACTAGAAAAGTTTAAGGGTAAAGATGTCGTTATAATGCCTTTAGGTAATACTGCTTTGAAAGGATTAGGTATAAAAGGTAAGATTTCTGAGTTAGCTGGTAAAGAACTAAAGTGGAATGGGTTTAAGGTTATTCCTAACTTTCATCCTGCTTCTATTTTAAGGAACCCTAAGTGGAAGCAAAAGTTTATATCAGTATTTGGTAAAGTACTAGACAATAGGCAAGTGGAGTGGGAGAATTTAATTAAACCTTTACAACCTAAAGAAGCTATCAACTTTTTACAGAAGAAACTTGAGGAGAAACCTGAATGGTTTTGTTTTGATATAGAAACAGATGGACTTAATCCATTTAAAAATAGAATAATTATGCTTACTTTTTCATTTCCAAATGACCCTTATGGTTATGTAGTTCCTTTATATCAAAAAGACCCTTTACCAGGAGATAATTATGATGTTTTTAATGTTGTAGTAGATAATATTTCTAAGCAAAAGGTATTACAACTTACAAAACAGTTATTAGAAACTATTCCTGTTATTGGGCATAACATTAAATTTGATTTAAAATTTATGGTAACTAAAACAGGTTTGGATTTATCCAAAGTTAAAGTAAAAGACGACACATTATTTTTAGCTCATTTTGTATTTAACAAGGTTCAACTTGGAGAGACTTTACAACTTAAAGACATAGCTGTTAAGGTATTAGGTTTAGATGGTAGATGGGATGAAGAAGTTAAGGAATATTTAAAGTCAAGGTATCGTCTAAGGAAAGATAGACATTATGGAAATATTCCAACTTCTTTACTAATTAAGTATGCTGGATTTGATATTCTCTTTACTAAAGAGATTTATTTAGTGCTTTCTGAGAGAGTTAAAGTATTTAACTGTGACGAGATTAGGGAAGCTCTTAATAAGGCTACAATTATGATAGCTGAATCTGAAATAAAAGGAGTTAAGGTAGATAAACAAGTTAGAGATTTTCTTGACTATAAATATCAGTCTGAAATAGAAAGAGCTGAAAAAGAGTTACAGGAATTACCTAAAATTAAGAAATGGAAAGAACTAAGAAAAGTATCTTGGTTTAATCCTTCTTCTCAAAAACATCAAAAGGAGGTAGCATTTAAAGTCTACCAATTACCTGTAGTAGAAACAACTCAAAAAGGACAGCCTTCTTTAGGTAAGAATGCTATTAACATATATTTCTCCTCTCTTCCAGAAGGTTCAGAAGAAAAACGATTTATAGAATTGTTTTACAGAATAAAACTTTTCAAAAAATTAAAGTCAACCTACATAGATGGATTTATAAGTAGTATAGACGACCTAGGGATGTATCATCCTGAATTCAACATAGCAGGAACAATAACAGGTAGATGGTCATCAGGATGGCATACTGTTGCATCAAAGTCCGACATTAAGAGAATGTTTGTTAGTAGGTGGAAAGATAAAGGAGGACTTATAGTTAGCTTTGATTATTCTCAGTTAGAGGTTAGAATTGCCTCAAGTCTTTCCAATGAAACTAAACTCATAGAAGCTTATAAGCAAGGGATAGATGTTCATAAAAGAACTGCTTCTATGATATTTAATAAGCCTATGGAAGAGATTACTAAGCAAGAGAGGAAGATTGCTAAAACTGTTGTGTTTGGAATTCTTTATGGTAAAACAGCTAAGTCCTTAGCTGAGGATTTTAACATTAGCTTAGAGGAAGCTCAGCAATGGATGGATAATCTATTTGGAGGTTACTCCAATCTTAGAAAGTGGATAGAGAATCAGCACAGGTTTGTTTTACAAAATGGTTTTGTTGTAACAGCATTCAATAGAATTATTCCAGTTCCAATGGCTTTTGAATCTGATAAGTGGAAGAAAGAGGAAGCTAAGCGTAAAGCTGTTAACTATCCTGTTCAATCCTCAGCTTCTGATTTAACTACTACAAGTGCAGTTAGACTTTGGGAGAATATGAAAAAATTAAATCTGAAGTCTGTTCTTATAGGAACTGTTCACGATGCTATTGTTATAGATGTTTACCTTGGAGAGTTAATTACAGTTTTTAACCTTGTGATTAAAAATGCTGAAATAATACCTATGAAAAAATATGAGTGGTTAACTTGTCCTATTAGGATAGATGCTACTATGGGAGATGGAAGCTGGTTTGGAGGAATAGAATGGGAAAGAAAAGTAGTTACTCCAGATTACCTTGAATTAGAAGGAACAGGATTTGTAAGAGATTTACTGATGTTTAAACAGTTAATGGAAATGAGTTATAATTTTGAATATGAAAAGATAGGTGAAGAAGAATTTAATGAACCCAGTCTTGATCAGTTTATTTACTCCCCTAAGAAAGAAGTATGGAGGGTTAAAATTTGGTAGTAGGTAGGAAATTTACCTACTTTGTAAGAAAACCACTTGCCTTCTCTTGAAAAAGGCCTATAATTATAGATAAGGAAACAAAACTGGTCAGGGAGGAGAGATGAGAAAGGTAGAAAGGTTTGAAAACTCAGAGTTAAACTCACTCCAAGCAATTATCTACAAATTCTTACAGAGGAAACCTGAAAACTTAGACTTTGATGAACTTTATCAGGAACTTTTCCTTAAAGGGTTAGAGTTATTAAAAGACCCAAAAGTTCAAACTCTTAATGAGACTGAGAAGTGGAAGTATATCAAAACTGCTTTACATAACCACATAAAAGACCTTTTAAATGCTCAACCTAAAGAAGTACCTCTTTCAGAAGTAGTAGAACCTGAAAGTCAACTTTCCTTTATAGAACAAGTATTATCGCCCTATACTAATGTTAGCAAGTCTCCAATTCCAGTGGTTAAATTTATTAATCCAGAAACCTATGCTATTGGTAAGGAATTGATTGATAAAATAATGGCTTGGGCTGAAACTCAAGATGAAGGGACAAGAATTTTCTTTGAAGAGTATTTTAATCCAAGTCCTGAAGTGTTAGAGTATATGGAAAAACAAACTAATAAGGGAACTTGGAAAAATAGGAAGTTTGAACCTCTATTCTTAGCAAAGGTGTTAACTGAAATAGGTAAGTGGAAGTATAAAGATGGTAGAGATAAGTGGTTGAAAATAAAAAGAAAAATGATTAGGGATTTAGGGTTGGCTTTTTAGCCAACCCTAAATTTTTCAGTATTTCTTATTTTTCTAGAAGGAGGTTTAAAATGAAAATTCTTTATTACTCTGATATTCATTTTAGGGAAAAAGGGTCATTTATTCCTTGGAACAGGCAAGAGAATCGCTTCACAAAGGAGTTAAATCGTATCTTAAATTCAATGTACTGGTTATCAGAGATTGTAGAGGTTGAAAAACCTGATTTATTACTTTGCTTAGGAGATATATTCAACAATTTGGTAATCCAATCATCCTCTACACTTGATGCTTCTGGTTTAGCGTTTTCTCAGCTAAAGAAAACTTGTAAAAGGTTAGGTATAGAGCATTGGCTTATTCCAGGAAATCACGACTATTACGGTAGGTATAACAATGCTATCTACTCTATCAGAGTGTTAGAAGGATTCTTTGATAGGGTTTTTTATGAACCTGTTTATGAGGATAATACTTTATACTTACCTTACTTTACAGATGAAACTAAAGCCTACGAGGAAATCTTATTAAGAGAACCTAAGAAAGTTATAACTCACTTAACTTTTAATGGAGCTGATGTAGGTAAGGTTAGAATACAAGGGTTAGCTTTGCCTAAAGGAGTTAAAGCTATTTCTGGTCATGTCCACATTCCTCAAGAAACGCCTGAATTTCTCTATATAGGAAGTTTAGTTCAATTGAGTTGGGTAGAAGGTACTAAGCATGGTGTTTATGTAGAGGAGAAAGGGAAGTTTAGATTTATCCAAAATCCAGTTGGTAAGCAAATTGTTAAGATTAGCAAGTTGGAAGAAATAGATAAGTATGATAAGGATAATACTGGATTTATCTTAGAGGCTACTCAACTCCCAGACAAGTTGCCTAGTGGAGTAGATATTCAGGTTAAGATAGTAAAGCAGGCTAATAAGGAAGTACCAGTTGAATATGAGTTAGATAGTTTCCAATCTCCTATTGAGCTGTTAGAACAAGAAGTGAAGGGAGTTTATCCTGATAAGGTTAAGCTATTGAAGGAACTGCTTAAGTGAGAGGTAAGTTATGAAGAGACTAGTAGAGGAATTAATGGAGTTAATTCAAGAGTTAGCTTATAGGGATAAGAAAGAAGTTGAAACTAGATTAACTGACCAGTTTAGACCTTTAGTAGAACATCTAACCAAAATTTATCTTTACAGAGATAACTATAATCTTAATGGTTGGTTAAGAACTGTTAAGAACATCGTGGGTAGGATGATTGATATAGTATTCCTATCCAATGTTAAGATTACTACCAACAGGTTAAAGAAGTGGTTCTATTTCAACAAAATAGATGAGTACTTAGATATTGTTTTGGATATAGTGAAGAGTGATGTTGATGAATTACCTCTTGCTAGCGATGATTATACTGTTAAGTGTTTTGTTAAAAGAAGGCTTGAAGAAGTGTTTGAAATCTTGGAGAAAAGAGACATCAATAAGTTAGAGAAGCTGATTGAAACTATTAAGTCTGATGTTCGCAATTTTAACTACGATTGTTCTGAGAGGTAGATAATGATTAGGTTTCAAAGTTACCACATAGAAAACTTCCAATCTATCAAGGAACTCTCTGTTAATCTTGATACCAACAAAGTTTACTGTGTAGTAGGTAAGAATGGTTCAGGCAAGTCTTCTATGTTTGAAGGCTTAATTTGGATTCTCTATGGTAAAGCTAGAACCAATAACTTTATTAGACAAGGTTCAGCTTACTGTTGTGGTAGTGTAGAGCTTACTATTAACGATAAACCTATTGTTATTTCCAGATATAAGAACCATCCTGAATATGGTTCTACTGTTAGAATAAAGATAGATGGTAAAGATTTAGTACTACATACTATTAGAGAAGCTAACAAGAAGATTGAAGAGCTTATAGGTAGTTATGAACTCTTCCAGTCTTGCGTAATCCTTACTCAAGGTTTGCCTTACGACTTTACTTCCCTCACTCCTACTACCAGAAAAGTGGTTTTTGAAGAGCTAATAGGTATAGCTTACTGGGATAAGTGGAAAGAAAAGTTACAGAAGAAGCTTAAGGAAGTTCAAACTCAACTTAACCAGATTCTACTAGAAATTTCTAATCTTGAGAATAAGCAAAACTATCTGCAAGGTAAGTTAGAGGAGTTAGAAAACCAAACTGGTTTAGACTCTATTAAACAAGAACTCTCTGAAACTGAATCTACTAAGTCTAAGATAGAATCAGAACTTAACAACCTACCTAATATAGAGCTTACCTCTATCCAAAACCAACTTTCCCAATTAGAAAGGAAGTTAACCTTATTCCAAAAAGAATATCAAGAGAAGTTTTCTATCATACAGTCTGGTATATGCCCAACCTGTGGTCAACCTTATCCTGATAGCTTAATAAAGCAAGTTGAAGAAAGGTTAAAGATTCTTAAGGATAGTATAGTCAAGCTAAAACAACTTAAATCTCAGTTAGAATCGCAAAGAGAGATTGCCTATAAGAGACAAAATTTACTCACTCAATACCAAACCCTTATGAGAAGGATAAACTCTCTTAAAGAGGCAATAGATAAATCTCAGAGTGATGTTAAAGGTAAGTTAGAAGAGATAACCAGAGAATTAGACTTGATCCAAACTGAATTAAAAGACTTACAAGCTAAACAAAATGAATTGGAATCTGATATAGAATTCCTTAATTATGTTATAGATTTACTTAAACCTTCTTCTCAGTTTAGAACCAACTTGCTTAATAGGTATGTAGAAGCTCTTAATACAATTCTAGCAGATTTCCCTATTGAGTTTGAAATTAGATTCAAGTTAGGTAGAGGATTGGATTTAGAGATTAAGAGGAATAACCAGATATTGGATTTAAAACAGTTGTCTGGAGGAGAAAGGAGGAAGGTTAGTATTGTTATTCTTTTAGCTTTACAGCAGTTAATGGAAAGGATAGGAGGGATTAGAACTAACCTTTTAGTAGTAGACGAAATCTTTGATGCACTAGATTTAGAAAACCTTCAGTTTGCAGTGGAGCTATTTACAGGGTTTGAAGGAGAGAAATCAGTATTCATTATTACCCATAATGAAATGTTAAAAGAAATGGTTTCTAATGTTATAGAAGTGGAAAAGGTTGATGGAATTTCACAATATCAAAATATACCTTAGAGGGGGTTATGTAATGAGTTGGAAAGATAAATTTCCAAAGGAAAATCGTTATTATGAAACTGAAAACGGTATTTTATACTGTGGAGATTGTTTAGAAATTATAAAAGAATTTCCAAAAGAAAGTGCGGATTTAATACTAACTGATCCTCCTTATGGAGTTAATTCAAATGAAACAAATGGAATTGATTATAAAGACGAGTTTTATGATGTGTGTAAGGTGTCAAAAGAACTATTTAGGGTACTAAAGAACAATACCAGAGCTTATGTTTTTACTGCTCAGAAAACTTTTATAAATGTAGTAAAAGGCTTTGAGAAAAATGGATTTGAATTACACCAAACTTTAATTTGGTTCAAACCTAACCTTGCTGGAGGAACAAAGAAAAAGGTTTATGACTTTACTTCCGTGTATGAGCAGATTTTGAATTTCCATAAAGGAAAACCTGTTAGAATAAAGAGAGTAGATGGTTTTAATAATTTTGATGTATTAAGATATACTCAACCACAATCTAATTTTAAGACTGACAAAAGATACCATATTCACCAAAAACCTCTAAAATTAATTGGGCATTTGGTAGTTGTATCAACTAATGAGTATGATTTAATTTTAGACCCATTTGCAGGAGTAGGAACTACTTTAGTAGCTTGTGAAAAGTTGAATAGAAGATGGATAGGAATAGAAATTAATGAGAAATATTGTGAAATAGCTAAAAAGAGATTTAACCTGATTTTCTCTAGCTAACCTGTTTAGTTTAGTAGAAAGGTAAGCCAACCTACAACCTGAAATTTAACCTGAATCAGGTTTAGTTTAATAGAAAGTTAAGCGATGAGGAGGGTACTATGGGTAGAAGAAAATTAGAGGGGATACTAAGGAAGTTTAACGCTATTGTTAAGGAAATCCAAGAGGGTAAGGAGTATTCTGAAGTTTTATTTGAAGTTAAGGCTTCTGATAGGGTTAGCTGGGAAGTGTTAGCTATGGTAGGTAAAGATTGGTCTGAGGTTCTCTACACCAGGAAGAAAGGAGAGTGTTTAACCTCTTTAACTTGGAAGGAAAGAGAGGTTCTTAACAACTTTGTTAAGGAACTTAGAATGCTTTAAAGAAAGTAAGGATGGAGGAAGATGAGAGTTAATGTTGTTTATGCTAAGTCTTTCTTTGGTTTTGAGGAAATAGAAGATGAAACAGTAGATTTAATATTTGCTGATCCTCCTTATGGTATAAGTAGAAATGAAATCCTAAATAATCCTTTGATAGGGGTATGAACCTAAAAAAGGAGACTGGGATTTAGTTTCAGAAGAATATTTAGAAGAGTTTGCTGAGCAGTTAGTATCAGGTGCAAAAAGAGTTCTCAAACCTGGAGGTAATATAGTTATATCAGGAGTGTACGGTTCATTAATCCCTTACTTCTTGAAGTTAGAGAAATATGGTTTTCAGTTTAGACATCACATTATTTGGCACAAAACTAATCCAGCTCCTTCAGTTCACAGGAGAAGTTTAGTTTACTCCAACGAAATATTACTCTGGTTCAATAAACCAGGAAAATGGTACTTTGATTATGAGTTGTCTAAGACTTATAACAACGGTAAACAACTTCACGATGTCTGGAATATTCCTGCTGTAAGAAAACAAGCTGGAGTTACAAGAAAGCCTCCTAAGCTATTAGAGATGATAGTTAGGATTTTATCTCCTGAAGGAGGATTAGTGGTTGACCCTTGCGTAGGTTCAGGCACTACTATTGAAGTAGCTAGAGAGTGGAATAGGAATTTCATAGCTTATGAGATAGGAGAAGAACAACTCAATTTACTTAAAACCAAGGGATTTGAAGTAGTGAGGAATGAAGATGAAAGCTATAATCGTTGAAGGAGCAGATGGGTTAGGTAAGACTACCATCAGTAAGTACTTAGCTCAAGTATTAGAATGGGATTGGATTAGACAACCTAATCCTAATAGTATTTTAGGTTGGATAAAAAGAGAAGTAAAGGAGAATTTTGATTGGAATCCAGTAGAAAGACAATTGTTACATACTTGTTCTAACTTAGTTGATTATTTAACGGTAAAAGAAAATACAGTATTTGATAGATTTTGGTTGTCTACCTATGTGTACTCTAAAATGTTAGGTATAGATGATAAGATTGTTAACACTTTAGTAAAGATTAATCGTGATGTGTTTGAAAAAGTATTTAGCGAATATAAAGTAGTTATCCTTACTGGAAACCAACCTTTTATTAAAGCTGATAGGGATTACTATGAGAAGAAAGGCAAGTGGGACTTTTTAAACAACCTATACAGGAATCTACCAGTTCAATTTCCTGATTTAGACATTAAGGTTGTAGATGTTACTAACAAAACTATTTCTGGTGTACTTTATGAAATTTTGGAAAAGTTAGATTAATTAGGTTTTACAAAATTTCAACGGAAGATTTGGAACAGTTGAAGTTAATAGCATTGTGGAAAAAAGAGGGTAGATTTTAAGAAAAAAGGTTGACATTTTCTCTTAATCTGGTTATATTTAAAGAAAACGGATTAGGAGGTGTGAAGATGAAAGAAAGAGTAAATAATTGGTACCTTTCTAAAAAGGAAGACTGGAACCCAGTAGAAGTAGTGACTCCTAGAACTAGAGAAAAGATATCCTTCTTTTATGATTATGAATCTGATACACAGTATCCGATTTTGCAACCTCCTAATACTCACATAAAAGTGTATGAGTATGGAAGACGGTCAATTTGGGGTGGAGAAATTCTTCCCACCCTTGTTGTTGCTTCACCACATTATGCTCTGTACTATGATCCTTCTATGAAAAAGGTTTTCCTCTTTAGAGGGAAGACAGGAATCAGTAAAGCATTTACCTTCGCAAAGAACATGGCAAACAGACATAATTAAAATCCTTCTAAAAGGAGGTTAAGATGGAATTGAAGTACACTGAACCTGTTAATGGTAAGGAAAGGGTTATTAAGCTAGTTGACATCAACTTAATTGAACCTTCTCCACTACAAAGGGAAATTAGCGAAAAGCATGTTGACAACTTAGTTAAGTCTATGACCAAGCTAGGTTTCTTAGACCCTCTTATTGGATATGAAAGTAATGGTAAGTACTGGATTGTTAATGGTCAGCATAGGCTAATGGCTCTAAAGAAGTTAGGAGTTAGTGGAGAAATACCAGTTTTAGTAATTCCATTTGAAGATGCTAAGTACATACTTGACATGAACATTGAAAAAGCTCCTAATATCAAGGATAAGTCAATTGAAGCTCTAAAGGTTTATAAAGAGTTTATCAAAACTGTACCAAACGAAACTGAGTTTATAGTGGAAGATACTATTGGAGAAATGTGCTTAGTAACCTTTGGACTGTGCTACGCCACGGATAGTCGTTTTCCAGCTTCTACTTTCTACAACCTGATTAAGAAAATTGACAAAGCTGAAAATGTTCCTCTTTCAGAAGGATTAGCTCTAAGACAGGAAAGAGCTAATAAGTTAATGGAACTCAGAGAAATTTTCAACCAGAAAAAGCAGGAATTTATTGAAGCTGGTTATGATAAGTATCAGGTGGGTAATATTGTTATTAGTTTATCCAATCCTTGGGGAAGGAAGAGGTTGATAGAAGAGAACTTTGATGAAGGGATTGATATGATTATTGAAAAAATGAAAAGCCTTACTCCTTAAACTAGTTTAACTTAGAGCTCCCCAAGAAGGGAGCTCTTATCCTTAACCTAACTAAGTTAAGAGGAGTTAATGTTATGGGATTTAAGGAACTGGAAAGGGATTGTAAGGTTAATAAAGATTGGAAACTGAAGTGTCCAGTATGCCAATCCTCTTATTTGGAAATTTCAGAGTTCCCAGAGTTTGAAAAGCTTTTGTGTACTTGCAATAAGTGTGGGATTGATTTTATTGTTCACGCAAAGAATTATAAGAAAGCTGAATAGTGAGGTAGATATGAAATCCAAACTTTTACTAGGTTCTATCTTAGCCTTACTAGGGCTTAATTCTATTCTAACTTTGTCTTATGTTCACTCTTCCTTGCAGGAAGCTAAAACACTTATAAAGCAGGTACAGGTTCAGCAGAAGGAGACTCAAGCTAAGCTTAATCAAGAACTTAATGAAGTAAGGAGTAGGTTAGTTAACTTAGAGGCTAAAGTTAATCATTGTGAGACTAAACCAAAACCTTCAGTCCTTAATAAACTAGAGTCATTTATCAAAAGAGTAAATCCTAAACTTCCTTCTAACCAAGTTAGTCTGATAGCTAAAAGTTTAGTAGAATCTAGTAAAGAGTTTAATGTACCTCTATCTATATTAATAGCAATAGCTTGGCAAGAATCTCATTTTAATCCTTATGCGTGTTCTAACTATGGATGTATAGGAATAATGCAAGTTAATCCTAAAGTGTGGTCTGAGACTCTTAACATTCCTGAATCTGTGTTAGTTTATCCTGATGTTAACATTAAAGTTGGAGCTTATATCTTAAGGTACTATTACAACCAGACTGGTAGTTGGAAAGAGGCCATTAGAAGGTATTATGGGATTTCTCCTTACGCTAAAATATATCATGAAAAGGTTTCCAAGAAAATTAGCTTGGTTAAAACTCAGCTGTTTATGTAATACTGAGTACAGCCTAGCTACTGTTAGCTAGGCTGTGTTGCTATTCTCTGAACAACTAACAACAATATGATTTAAACACCCTACCACTACATCTCCACACCTAGCCTGTCCTATCTTATTAACCCTTACAGTATCAGAACAAGTAACAATAATACCTAAATGTCCACAATTCCCTATAACTAGATCATAACATCTAGCGTTCCCTTTTTGATTAGTACTAGTATTACCAGAACAATTAACAATAATTCCTACTGTACCTATACACCCATCATGACAACAACACACTCCAGCTGTTAAATCAGTACATCTAGCTAATCCCTTCATCTAAACAATCTCCTGTAAATCATTTAGGTAATCTTGGAACTTTTCTTTAGGAGAAAGTGTTTTGTTAACCACATAACTAGCTTTGTCTTTTACATCTTTAGGAACATTTAAGGTTTCTTGATAAATCTGATGAGCAGATTCGTTGAAGATAGAACTAGCAGAAAGAGCATCTTGCTGAACAGCACTTAAACAGTTAAGGAAGTTAGAGACTTCTTTAATAACATTAATAATATCGCTAATTAAATCCTTCACTCCTCCTAATACAGAGGATAGCTTACTAGCAATATTCCCTATCTCTTCTATTAGAGAATTTAAGTACTCTGAATTAGAGTTTAATGCATCACAAGGGTTATTAGCTTCAGAAATTTCCTGTAACTTGCTGTTAAGTTTATCTAAGTTGCTAACAGGAGAACCAGAAGTGAGTAAATCTTGAGCTTTCTTAAGGAGTTCTGATTGAACATCTATTCCATCAAATTCTTTAGCTATACACTGTACTAAATCTGTTGCTGTTTTGTAAGCTGAACTGCAAGCATCAATTAAAGAATCAGTAACACTATCTAAATAGCTTTCTAATTCATCTAATACTGAATTACAGTTTAAGTTAGGATCGGATTCTACTAAAGACCTAATTTGTTTAATCTTATCTTTAGCTTGCAGGTACTTAGTATAGTAAGCAGTATCAAAAACTCCCATCTATTCCTACTCCTCAGTTAGCTTTAATCACAATTAAGTTTCTTATTATACAATTATTCCACATGAATCTTTTATTCAATTACTCCTTTTTCAATTAGTTTAAATCCATTAGCTAAGCACAATTCATATACATCTTCAGGAGATTGTCTCCAGTAAGGTATTTCTTCTGGTAGAACACCTAAGTATTGTAAGATAAAGCAAGTTCCAGTAGAACATACAAACTTACCATTAGGTTCTGATTCCTTACCTTTGATAACAAATTTAATTATTTCAGTATAGTCGTAAGGTAATCCTGCTTGACAAATAAAATCCAATATCTTGAAATATTCAGTATAAGTTTCATAGTCTACTTCTTTACCCAAGACTACATAAGGAGTACCTTTGGTATGGTAGCTAGGAGTAGTTAATTGCCACTTAGCTCCAAAGATTCCTAAGTACTTATGTCTAGTATTTTCCCAAGCTTCTACTCTATAATAACCATCTAAATCAAATCCTACATGAGAGAACTTACTCCTAGTAAACCACTTAATAAGTTTGGATATCAAAGAAATGCCTTGAAAGAATATTACCCTGATTAGATAAGGCTTTTCAGAATCAAGGAATATCTGCTGGAGTTGAGAAGTCTTAAAGACCATTTCAACCTCACCTACTTAGTTTGAAATAGTAGTAGTTAATCTTATCTACATAAGTAATAGTCTCCCTACAATGCTTTCCAGTAAACTTGCATAAGTTTTCCCTAAACTCCTTCCAATAGTAAGGCCTTCCTGCATCCTTCCACACTTTATAAATCCATCCCATACCAGCATTATAACTAGCAAATATGTAGTTAAGCTTTTCTAAGTATTCTAGTTTTGGAAACTTCTTCCTCCACCACTTAGCTATTATCCAATCAAACTTAATACCAGTAGCTATATTAACTTCTGGAATAAGGAGTAGGTTAGGGTTTTTAATACCTAGCCATTTACCTGTTTGAGGCATAATCTGCATTAATCCTAGAGCACCTACATAACTCTTAGCTTTAGGGTTTAGCAAACTCTCTTGAATTGCTTGAGCTTTAAACCATCTCCAGTCCAACCACCAAAAATACCTTTTACCATACCTTTGAAAATAAACATCATATTTATGGTTGTTTATTACTTGGTCAATAGTTAACCCTTGAGCAGTATTAAAAAATCCTATAAACAGCCAAATAAGAAAAATCAGAATTGACTTCTTCATAGCTTTCTACCTAAAGCATGAAGTTGGTAAAAGCATAGATTAATCCTAAAGCTATTAATCCTATTATTAATCCTGAATAAATAGCTACTGCAATATTGCCTTCTTCAAATACCTTCTTGTGGATAATCTCAAACTCTTTTTGGAAAATGTGGAGTACGCTCATTCTAGTTAAGGTTATGGTAACTAGTGATAGCATTATGAACAGTACTAATCCCAAAAGTTTAGAAATAGTTAACATTTGAATCGGATTAAGGGTTTCCATCACTTTACTCCTTTAGTAAGTTATTGCTAACTTTGTTAGTCCTTCTTGCTCTAAATACCACTTAACAATGGTTCTAGATTCAGGGCTAGGGTTAATGTAATATATTTTGAACTTGGTTTCTGGGAATTCTGAAAGTACTAAGTTAAAAATGTTAATCTCCTTATTAAGGTAAAATACCTCTGGTAATATGAAGACATGAGGGTCATTTTGTAAGAATGAATCCAATGAGGTTACTTCACAGATAGAATAGGCTAATCCACCTGATAAAAGCATCCCTATATTATCAATAGTTTCTTCATAAGGTAGATTCAAATCTAATATATACCTTAAGCGTTTGATAAAAACTTGGAATACTTTAGAGTGAGTTTTAAGGAATAAATTGGCTAATTCATGATTATGGTTTCTTAACTCTTCTGAATACTTTTCTTCAACTTCTCTAGCAGTCTCTAAAATAGGTTCAGGGTATAAAGAACAATTACGATAAGCTAAGATTGAGATGTAGTTGATTAATTGATGATACCACAAAGACCACAAAGAATATTTTAGCCTTATTATGTTGTAAGTTTCAGGATAAAACTTCAGTCTACAATACCTCATTTCCATAAATGTATTAGAAATAGTTCTAGCTATGATAGACAACCACTTACATCCACTAGCAGTTATCCTCAAATCTGTATCAACTTGTTCAAATGGAGGATTTTCTTTTATCTCAGGATAGTGAATGTTGAGGAGGATTTCCTTCATACTGATAATAGAACAGGTATCTAGTCCACAGGATTTGTCACAAGTCATTAGCTCCTCCAAGTGATATTCTTAACATTATCAGATATTTCATCTAGCTTCTTTGGAATATCTTCCTCTAGCTTTTTCTTCATGCTATTCAGTAAGGATTTTACTTCCTCTAGTTTTTCAGTGATTAGTTGATTATTAGCATCATTAGTCCTATCTCTAGATTCTATTAGTTTTTCTATACTGTTAATAAGGTTCTCAATATTCTTAAACTGAAGTTCTAATACTTTTTCATCAGTTTTAGGTTTATCAATTGGAACTGATATGATAAGTTTTGCCATAAATCCATAAAAAGTCCTAGTTAAGAAATATCCCCCTACTCCTCCTGCTCCCATAGACATAGAAACTACAACCAATTTCCAAGTTGGGTATTCTCTAATTGCCTTGTCCATTAGTTCTACTATTTCCATTTGATACTCCTTGTTGGGTGATCAATCTACAAGACTGTAAATAATTTTGGAGAAGAATTAAGTACTGAGAAACTTGATAAGCAGAATCTGAATCATAGCAGTAATAGACTTTATTGTTCAGGTTAACTTTATATAAATTAACCTGAGGAGGTTGAGGTGGATTGGGAAGTTTAGGTAAATCACATTTATAAACAACTTTGGTTTTATAAACCACTTTAGGTTGACTGGGTTGAGTAGTAATACAACTACTTAGCAGTAGAGGAATTATTAGAAATAAAATCCTTAAATTGGAGAACATTGCTTACCTCATCACTAGGATTAACTTCTACCTTAATAGTTTGGTTCTTTAAAACTTTGTTAGTATGTTCTAATTTGTGGATAGTAGTTTTTAACTTAGTTAGCTTAGTGATTAAAGAATCTCTTTCTCTAATTACTTGTTCACAAGTTTGTCTGTAAGAGTTATAAGTGGAGTAACAGGCTGTAAGTTGAGATTGAATAACTTTGAGTTGGCTGTTAAGGTTATCTATGGTAGCTTGTTTTTGTTTAATTTGTTGCTTAAGGGAGATAATTTTGTTTTGTAATATCTCAGTCTCTATCTTAAAGAATGTTAGTTCTCCCCAAATGAAGATTGTTGATAATAATGCTATACCAGTTCTGCTGAATAGAAACTTTACGAGTATTGTTAAAATTGGTAGCATTGATTACCTCTTAGTAGGATTTATACATAGGAATAACCCATACCTTAACAGTTCCTTCAGAAGATAAATCGCCACTCATAGAAATATTAACCTGTAAAGCTTCCTCATTTTGAGCCATAGGAAGGTAAATCCTATACTTGCCTGCATTAAGAGCTCTTTTATATTCAACTAAGTTAGAACCATCATCCTGCTGAATAGGAAATATTTCACCTGTGGTAACTTCTTTAGCTCCAAAAGAAACAGTAATAGAATCTTCACTACCTTTAGTATAATCAATGTAAACCATGCAATCCCTTCTAGAATTCTCTACTTCTACTGAAATGCTACTATTAGATTCAGCAATCTTATTTCCATTCTTATCAAATACTTGGATCATTTCTCACCTCTTAAGGTAGAAATTTAGTAAGAGGGATATACTTCTCCCTAGTTGCAAAATAGATCTTATTATCAGGAATAGAGGAATCATTAAGGATTTGTTTATGTAGTTGCTTGATTATACCTAACCAACCAGTCCTAATTCCAACCTTGAGTAGTTGTTCCCAACTTTCCCTCAAGTCAAATACCTTACAAAGATTCTCTAGTTCAGTATTAAAATCAGATACCCCTTCTAAAATCTTGGCTGAGGACTCATAAATAAGTTGACCTATTTTATCTACTGTAAGAGAACCTTTAGAGTAAGTTACAAGTTTGGTAGTGTGAAGTTTCCAATCAGCTTCATCGCTCCTTTGCTTCCATTCAGGGTAATAACGATGTATATAAACAGTGGTTAACTGAGATAAGACTAATTCCCTTTCAATCATAACTTAACTCCTCAATTATTTCTTGAACTCTTCTTGAGAACCAATTGAATCCATCTCAGTATGCCAATCTACATAAAGTATCGGTAATTCACTGTTGAAAGTGTCATCATTATCAGTCCCTAACCTAGTTAATCTGTGGAATACTATCTGGGATAGTGATTTAACTTGGTCAATAGCTCCAAAGTTAAGCAAAACATGTTTACCAATCATATCTTCCGTTATTTCAAAAGTTTTGGTTATAGTTTTAACATTCTTGTCCGTAGTACTAACTTGCTGATATTCTGAACCAGTATTTATAATTTCTACTGGAATAATTTCCCACTCCAGTTTCAACCTAACCTTTCCAGGATTAGCATCAGGAGGAATGAAAGAATGTATATGAAACATGCAATTACTATCATATTTAACTGAGTGGTTGAACTGAGTAAAGAATGAGATGGAGCTAATAGTATTAGGAGGAAAAGCTAGAGTAGTGAAGGTGGGAGAAATAACTTCAGCATATACAGTGTAATAATCAAGAGGTATTGCATCAATAGGAACTTGTATGTCATAGTAAGGAGTTTCAGATAAGTTAGTTATTTGAACTAACTTATTTCCTTTTTCATCAGTAGTTACAGAGATATCAATATCACTTTCATTAAAGTATCTTCTAACACAAATATAATCTACTAATAGTGGGTTGGATGTAGTGTCTGAGTCACAAACAAATTGGAGGTATTCCCCACCTTTGTAAAGGATACTTACTGATTTAACTGTTTTATTAACAGTTAGGTTCTTAAAGATAGTCTGGGTAGGTGTTAAAATAGCTTGATAATCATTCCACTTATTAGGTTGTTGAGAACCATTAGGATAACACAAACTAGTACAGATAGAATGATTACCAGTTCCTTTATCAGAAATTAAATAAAGGGAGCCCAGTCTAATACCTGAGTCAAAGTCCATATCTTTGGAATACATATTCCATTCTATTACTACATTAGTGGGAATGGATATCTTAGACTTAGTACCAAGGATGTTATTTCCTCCATTTACCTTTAAATGACTGTTAGCGTCAAGCCCTCCATACTGGTAAGTCCAAGTATCTTCATCTAAGATATCAAAATCATCGTAAAGGAGGAATACAGCTTTATTGTTAGCACTACCTGAACCTGGAACGAATTTATAGGTTTTAGTCTCTCTGGGATTAAGAGATGTTTTTATCCAAACTTTATTCTTGTAGACTGCGTATTCAGTCTTCTGTTCATATTTGGTGGAAGCTAAAGCATATTCAATTATGTTAGGATCACCAGTAATCCTATTAGTTAACTGATCATTAAAGACTGTAGCATTACCTGTTAATCTTAAAGAACCATCAGGAGCAAATTCAAATCCAATAGGAAAGGAGGGAGACCCTCCCTTACCTCCTCTGAAAAAGAAGTTTCCTAAACTCACTTCTACCTCATTTAATATTGTTTAGAAGTAATAAATGAAACATTAGTTGTCTGATTAAATGATAGTTGTGTATCTATTATTTACTCTCCTTAATACCATAAATCTCTTTAAAGAGTTTACCTATCTTATCTTGTCTATCCATAAGTTTATCTATTAACTCTTTACCATTTATTAGAAACTCTACATCAGCACGAGTTTGAATTGAATGATATTTGCTAAATGCATATTCAATCATTTCACGAGTTTCCTTATCCATCTTATCTTTGATTTCATTTGGGATGGCCTCTTCCCAAATCCTTGAAAGGAGAGCAAATATAAGGGAAATCATCTTGGCATTGTCTGCGACTGAATCATGTAGGTCAAATACTTCTTCATTTACTCTATAACGTAGCTGGTACTTCTTATGTCCGTAAGGCTTTTCGTCAGGGATTTCTTTAATCACCCTCTTAAACATGAAAGGTTTTACTTGCTTCTTTTCAATTTTGAATTTCATTGTATCCTCCTTATTAAAATAAATAAAGGACTGGAGAATTACTCTCCAGTCCACAAGTCAATTTTGAAGTTATTTACATAAGTATCTTCAATACCTTCAAGTTTGATTCTCAACGCTCTACCTTTCTTATTAACAGCTTGGTATCTTGATTTAATAACATCTTGGTCTGATAAGTAGGTTCTATATTGTAGAGTTTGAGGTTCTGTTCTTTGAGGAATGATAACTGAGGTTATTGTTGAAGATTGTTCTGGAACTGTAACCACAAACCTAAGAGGCTTTCCACCTACATTAAATACTGTAGAATCGCTTAGGATGTCAGTGTTGATGCTATCAAAACTTGCAGAATCATTACTAATGTAAGATCTATGGTCGTGGCTATTCGGATTAAGATTTTCTTGCTGTTTACTAGGGGTATAAAGTGAAAAGTAAACTGTTTTCTCACCAACGGTTATTGACGACGGAACCTTGTCAAAGTCTAGTGGGAGTAATATCAGGTAATCTTCTGTTGAGGAATAACCACAAATTGCTATGCAATTGTTTGACACATGAATGTCCCTAACTTGGGAAAAATCTGATGCTGTAATGACTAAAAGTTTCTGTTCATTAAAATCAAAGATGGCTGGATGTTGAGTGGAGCTCTCAACAAAATAACCTGCACCTATTAGTTTATCTCCGTTTGTAGAAAGTTTTGAAATGCGAACTGTATTGTTCAAATCACTTAAGTAGTATATATATGGCTTTGTGTTAACTGAATCAAAAATCAACCTATCACCAGTTACAATTTTACCAGGTGCAACTGAACTAAACTGTACTGATGTCCCATAATATATTTGTTGGTAAGATACGTTAATCAAGTTCAAATCACTAGTGATGTATATTGCTCTTCCGTTAGATTTTTCATAACCAACAGCTGTTATTCCATCATGTGTTAAATAAATATCGTAGATTCTTATATTACCTCCTGTAAATCTCTTTCCTGTTGCAAACATAAGATTATGATTTAGTTTCCTAATGAAACCATAATCTGCTGAATCACCAGATTCATATCCACAAACAAAAATACCTTCTTCATAAACTTCAATATCTGTTAAAGTGGACACAGAGTCTTTTGCTATTACTACTTCTAATGTTTCGGGATTTATCTTGAGATAGTAACCTAAATTATGATTATCCGAACCAATTGCATAAATATAACCATCAAAATACTTCATTGATGTGATGGTAATATAACAATTATGCGTATCATCTCGTAGTACTACAGCTTTCTTAAGATTACCAAATTTGTCAAATTTAAACATACAAGATTCTGCTCCTACATAAACATCAAAACCTACTTGTAAAACTGAACTAAAGTTATGTCTAGTATTCCCATCCTCACTAAATACGAGAGCAAAATCGTTCGTAATATCATAAGATGTTACTTGAACAGTATTCCCATTTACTATCAATTCATCACCAACTTTTAGTATGTTACTTAAGTCTTCAGCTAACTCAAAACTGTTAGTTGTAGCATTCTGAATCTTGTCACTAATGTCTTTATCTTTCCAAAGACATCTATCAGGTGTGGACTCCATCGCAACATAAACTTTGGTTGGTTCTTTCCAAGCTCTTTGTGGAGGATTGGTAAGGTTGAAGGAGGAAATGTCTGATTGATAGTAGGGATAAACAGAGTCAGGTAAAGAATACTGTAAAACAACATTATTTGGGTATTCACTAACAACAAACATCTTGTGTCCATCTGAACTAAAGAAAAGCCCATTCAAAGAGGATTCTCCCTCAACGCTAACAGTAGTTGTATGTTTAGCAGTTGTGATATCCCAAGGTTTACTAAGCGAAAATTCAACAATTTTTGAGCCACTATGACCAGTAACGAATAATTTCTTACCATTAGGAGAGAAGAAAAGCTGATGGGGAGGGTTAAAAAAGCTTGACATATCCAAACTCACACCTGAATAACTCATTGTTGTAACATCCCAAGGAACAGATAAGTTATACAGGCGTATGCTTTTTGTTGTACCTTCTGAAACAAAAAGCATATTTCCTTCTGTGTTAAAGAACATACCTAAAAATGCGTTAGCACTATCAGAAGAAAAATCTTTATAACCTGCAGATACACGACTAGTTATATCCCATGGTGTAGTTAAAGTGAACTTATTTAATCTATGTTTATCTTGAGAATAAATAAATACTGCTGTTCCGTCCTCTTTAAAAAAGATAGCTGTAGGATCTAAAAAATCCATTTCAGCTATCTTATTAAAAGACGAAATATCCCAGGGATTAGACAAACGAAACTGGTAAATTTTATTAGTATCGGTGCTGGGTGATGTTATATACATATACTGTCCATCACTTGAGAAAAATACATTGTTTGGGAAATCAGTTACACTACTTATATCTTTGCTGATTTCAAGCACAGCCTCACTAATGTGCGACTCATTAAGACTAACACCTTCTATCTCTCCTTCCTTAACTCCATCCACACTGTTATACAGTATAACTTTTTCACCAGTCACAACTTCATCCATTGTTTTTAAGGTATTCTTATCAGAACCTGATAATACTTTAATCTCTTTGAGCTTTTCAGTAACAGTTACCTGATATTGATACCAATCATTATCAGTTTCTTCTTGTTCAAAAGGAATAGATACCCAGACTGAAGGAAAGTCCTTCTTAAACGCCTTCTGAGGAACAGTTGATAGAGAGAAAGAAGAAATATCAATAGAACAACGGAAAAGGGAATATTGATAAACCTTGTCAGTTCCAGAATCTATGGTATACAATAAACATCCATCAGAAGATATACACATTCCATATGAGCCTGTTACTTTAAACGCAACTCCACTATATGTTGCAGAAGAAACATCCCAAGGTTCAGATAGGTTATACTGATATACCTGTTTGTTTCCCCCACCAAAAACGAACATTTTTGTCCCATCTACGGAAAAGGCCAAGTCTCTGGGGGAATCTTGTGATTGTATGGAAAAACTTTTATTACTATAACTTGCAGTAGATAAGTCCCAGGGAGTGGAAAGGTTATATTGAAGAATGGAGGAATTTTTAATATCTCCCACCCAGAACTTTGTTCCATCAGGACTGAAAAATAGTCCAGCAGGTTGAGTTGTTTGAGATGCCAAAGAGAAAGTAACGTTAGCATAATTTGCTGTGCTAACGTCCCATGGAGTTGTCAAGTTATACTGGTATATTTTACCTGTTGTCCATTCGGAAACATACATCTTTTTACCATCTGGAGAGAAGAACAAACCTTGAGGAGCATCTTGGGTTAGCTCTGAATTCAAAGAAAACTCCTTACTAAATTTCGCAGATGATACATCCCAAGCTCTCTCTAATTCATATTGAAATATAGTCTTTTCACTACCACCAACCACATACATTGTGGAACCATTAGAAGAAAACCTTACAAAGGCTGGGGAAGAAGTTTGGGCACTAATATCATAATTAATTCCAGTATCCCCAGCTTCGCTCAAATCCCAAGGAGCTCCTTGTTCAGTAACACTGCCAGCATTGCCATTAATATATTTATTACCGTCAAACAAAACGATTTCTTCATTTTCCTTTATTTTAGCAATAGTTATGAGAGTTGTTGCGTCTGAACCAGACAAAATGGGTATCTCCTTCCAACCACCTTTCAATGCTTTCATATACTCCTCCATTAATTAGTGTAAATAAAGGACTGGAGAATTACTCTCCAGTCCACAAGTCAATTTTGAAGTTATTTACATAAGTATCTTCAATACCTTCAAGTTTGATTCTCAACGCTCTACCTTTCTTATTAACAGCTTGGTATCT
>Ga0256836_1000043_pt1 | contig 80676 bp, 71 predicted proteins | sample 4561380metaG_FD_185974 | JGI IMG/M metagenome (GOLD analysis project Ga0256836, IMG submission 185974) | Hydrothermal vent microbial communities from Guaymas Basin, Mexico - 4561-380 | ecosystem: Environmental > Aquatic > Marine > Hydrothermal vents | place: Mexico: Guaymas Basin | collected...
GATGTACCATGTTGGTCGTCCAAATGAGAATGGTTTCGGTCACCGTGTACCACACTCAATGGGTTGTGATGGATATGATTCTCATACAAACATCTGTTCTGCTGGTGCTCGTCAAGGCTCTATTCAGTGGGCGAATGATGATAGAAACTCGCCAGATTGGAAAAATGCTAAATTAGTATTCTTACAATCTTCACATGCTGCAGATGCAGGTCACTACTTTCAACAATCAGCAGGTCTTATCGCTGAAGCACGTTCTAATGGTGCGAAAATGGTTGTTCTTGATCCACGTCTTTCAAACTCTGCTGGTATTGCAGATCTTTGGATGCCAGTATGGCCAGGTACAGAGACTGCACTTTATCTTTATCTTGCAAACCGTGTTTTACATGAAAAAGATATTAATGGTGAAGATTTAGTTGATCATGAGTTCGTGGAGAACTGGATTAACTGGGATCGTCTAATGGCAGACAGTGAGTATATTAAAAAACTTAAAAATGAGTATGGATATATTCAAACTATGCCAAAAGATAAATCTTATAAATCATTTATTGAAATGCTTAAAGAGATGTATGCTCCTTACACAAAAGAGTTTGTTACTAAAGAGTGTAAAATCGAAGGTTATGAAGATAAACTAGATGAACTTTTCGATATGTATATCGATGCTGGTAGTAAAATTGCTACTTATATCTGGCGTTCAGGTCCTATTGCTCACCGTGGTGGTTGGATGATTGCACGTTCTGCATTTTTAAGTTTAGCACTTCGTGGAGCACTTCGTGGTGATATTGGTGGTACTTCATGGCACCACTGGCATGAAATTTCTGTAGCTGGTAAAGGTGAGAAATCAACTGTATCAGGTGAACGTCCAGCGAAAGTTGATGTTTGGAATGAGATTGCATGGCCACCTGAGTATCCACTCTCTTCATATGAGATGAGTATGTTAATGCCTCACCTTCTTATGGATACAGAGTGGCAACAAAAATGGAAGAAAAAAGGGCTTAACATCCCTACAAAACTTTCAGTATGGTTCCCACGTATGTACAATCCAGTTTGGATTAACCCTGATGGTTTCCGTTGGATAGAGCTTCTTAAAGATGAGAAAAAAGTTGAACTAACGTTTAATCTTTCTCCAACTTGGTCTGAAACTAACTGGTACTGTGATTATATCCTTCCAGTTGGACTTGCAGGTGAGAGAAATGATCAACAATCAACTCCATCTAAACCAGAGCAACGTATAGAGTTCCGTCAAGCAGTTGTCCGTGTTGCAGCTGAGAGAATGGGATGGAAAGCAAAAGATCCAACTCGTGCTACACTTGAAGCACACATGAAATTTGGTCTTGGTGAAGTTTGGGAAGAGTCAGAATTTTGGCCAAACATCATGGTTCATCATATTGATCCAAAAGGTGATTTAGGTATTAGAAAATACTGGGCAAGTAAAAAAGATCCAACTCGTGCTGTAACAGTGCCAGAGTGGTTTGATGCTGCTATGAGTCTTTTACCAAACCTTTTTAAAGAAGCAAAAGCTATGTACCCAGATGCTGAATTCCCAGTATATGATTACATGAGTGTACATGGTGCATGGACAGAGAAAAAAGATGTTTATAAACCTCAAGAGGAAGAACTTAAAATTGATCGTGATTTTGTTTATGCTCACGGTAAAAAGTATCCTCGTAGAGAAGTTACTCAAGATGAGTATGGTGCATTATGGATAGAACATGATGGACGTAAGCACTCTATTGGTGTTGAAATCGATGGTAAATTCCACGAAGGTTTCCACACTCTAAGTAAAAAACTTGAGTTCTACTCTGAGTGGTTTGCTGAGTGGAAATGGCCAGAGTATGCTATTCCTATCTACCCAAGAACAGCAGAAGAACGTAAAAAAATGGTTCACCTTGTAACTCAAGTTCACCATGACTTTATGCAAAATGATAATGAGTTTGCTTTAAATACAGTATTTAGACTGCCGTATAATATTCATACTCGTTCTGTGAACTCTAAGCACCTTATGGAAATCTCTCAGAACCATAATCCAGTTTGGATTAATACTGAAGATGCTGACCGTTTAGGAATCAAACGTGGTGATGCTATTAAAGTGAAGATTACAGATACTGTATCTAATCTTGATTCAGGTTATTTCATCGCTATGGCTGTTCCAACTGAAGCTACAATGCCGGGTGTTCTTGCTAACTCTCACCATGCTGGTCGTTGGAAACTCGTTGAGTCTGTAAATATTCCAGGATTTGAGCATAAACTTGGTGTTATGGGTATTGGTTCTCCAACTTATGAGCTTAAAATGGATGGTAAAGTGGGTACACTTAAACCAACTAAAGGTATTCATCCTCGTCACGATATCTGGAGATTTAAAGAGTTTAATAAAGATCTTGATAATATCTGGTGGGATGGTCTTTCAGGTTCATGGCAAAATGCTGTTGCACCTACTCATGCTGACCCTATTGCAGGTAACCATGCATGGCACCAAAAAGTTATTATAGAGAAAGCTGGTCCTGATGATAAAATCGGTGATATTTCAGTGAACTATGAAAATAACTTTAAAACATATCAAGCATGGAGAGATAAACTGACTCGTCCACTTGAAACTGGTGATGTTTTACGTCGTCCACAACATATTAAACGTCCAGCTGTTCCGCTTTCAAACAAAGCTTATGCAGTAGAAATTAAAGACGCTTAAGTCTATGTCGTAAGCCCTCTTTTAGAGGTGCTTCGATATACTCACTCAAAATGACTCATTGCTTAATTTATTAATTTTTTAATATAAATTACTCAAGAAGTTATAATAATCCAAAGGAATTTTTTTAATGCAAGATGTACTTACAAACCAAGAAGCACGTATAAATATTTATGCTCTACTCTCACGTTTACTTATGAATGAAGTTGATGAAGAGCTTTTAAAAACAATAGAAAATGATGAAAATATGATGGCCTTTTTCCCAAGTTATGCAAAATGGGGACGTCGTGATGAGATGGATCATAAAACACTTATTGAGAGTTATCTTAATGTAGATTTTACAAATCTTTTTTTACTTCATATGACTCCTTATGAGTCTTTCTACTGTAGAGAAGATCAGATGATGGAAACTGCAGGCGAAAATCCTGTACTTCAAGTCTTTAATGATCATGACTTTAGAGTAGACCTTGGTAAAGCGAGAGCTGTGAGTGTGGATCATATTGGGATTGAGTTTGAGTTTATGTATATGCTCTGTGATGCTGAAAAGAAAGCACTTCTTGATGCTAATAAAGAGACTGCCTGTGAAATAGCAAAAATTCAGCAAAAATTCTTAAAAGAGCATCTTTTAGAGTGGGCTCCAATGTTCTTACTCAATGTTAAAAGTGAAGCTGGGACAGCATTATATTTTGATCTTGCTGATTTAGCTTTAGAGTTTATGATGAGTGATTATGAATATTTATGTGAATTTATTCAAGATGGGAAATGTAACTACGAAGCATGAGCCTTTTAACCCTAGATATAGCAAAGTGTGTAAGAACTACAAATAAGTTTTCTGAGTGTGTCGAGTGTGTGAATGCTTGCCCTGTTGCAACTATTAAAATAGATGAGCAACTGCCTTCTTTTGTACCAAATGATTGTGTTGGGTGTGGAGGATGTTTAGCCGCTTGTCCAAGTAGTGCTTACAAACTTGATGACTTTAATGCTATAAATTTTATGTTTTCATATTTAGAATCAGAGAGGGAGAGTATCTCTTGTAAAGAGGATGAAATTCCTTGTCTTGCAGCTTTAAATGTGGAAGAGATTTTAAGTATGTCTCTGCTTACTTCAAAAGAGATTCTTTTTGATAGATCTCACTGTAGTGAGTGTGAAATTGCAAAAGTAAATCTAAGTATTATAGAAAAGAGAGTCGAAGAGGTTAACTTTCTCCTTGAAGCGATGGAAGTTGAAAAATCTGTTCGCTTTGAAGTCCTAGAGTCTATGGAAGTAGTAAAAAATAGTGATACAGCAAGTCGAAGAGATTTTCTTTCAAAAGCATCTATTAAAGAAGCTGCAAAAGCGAAGCATAAGTTTGACAATAGTGTAGAAGCTCTTGATGAAGAGTTAAAAGAACATACTGCTACTGTAGAAGATATTCAAAGTATAAGAAATAAAGTGGTTCCAGATAGAAGAAAGCTTCTTAAAATGGCTATGAAAAGAGCAGGAGTACCTGAAAAATTTCATGTTATAGAGAGTGAAGATATCTCTTTTATCTCTCAAAAAGTTTTAGATGAAGAGAGCTGTACAAACTGCCAGATGTGTTACCGCATCTGTCCAACGGGAGCACTTAGCTCCGATAAGTATGGCGGATTTATAGCATTTGATGCATTTAGCTGTATAAAGTGTACATCGTGTCATGATGTGTGTGAACCAAATTCACTGACAATAAAACCGACATTTAATCTCAAAGAGCTTTTTGAACCAAAGCAAGAGATACTTGTAAAGTTTAGTGTAAAACGGTGTGATGAGTGTGGTATGCCATTTGTATATCGTAGTGGTGAAGTGATGTGTACACGTTGTCGCATTGAAGAGGAAGAAGCAAATACATTATGGGGAATTAAGTAATGAGTGAAATAATGAGTGCACCAGAGACAATGAATGCCGATAACATTATCTCTAAAAAAACAAAACTGTTTGGACTTATCGGTGAAAAAGCAGGTACAAACAATCTTTTTGCAATGATAAATAGACTTATAAAAGCAAATAGTGTAGATGCAATGATAATCCCGATGAATATTCGTGAAGATGATTTTTACTTTACAGTTGCAAATATGAAAAAGTCTCATGTTGATGGGGCTTATATAGAAGAGGAGTTTCAGAGTGCTGTTCTTGATCTGCTTGACTATAAAGATGAGATAGTAGAAGTATACAATCGCTGTGACTTTGTTGTTAAAGAGGGTGAAATACTTCGAGGCTTTCTACTAGAGAAGAATGATGTTAGTTCTAAAGAGGAACTTGCACAGATGATATATGAAGAAATTATAAAGGACTAACTATGAATGAAAACGATGTAAGTGATTTTAGAAATGAATTTGAGGCAATGAAAAAGCATGCCTTTGATAACTGTGCAGATGGTGAATGTGAAACACCTCAAGAATCATTTGATGATTATCCTGACTATGTACGTGCAATATATGCAGAGATAATGCCTCCTGTTAAGAGTGGTGTTTACTTCTCTCGTTGGGATATTAAGGGTATGGCTGCTGAGCTTGATGAGCACATAGTTATGGATACTCGTGAGCGTATGTTTCAACACTATATGCGTTTTATTGGAAACCGTAAAGAGATGGAAGATGTTATTGGTGAGTTTAACAAACATATGGATATGAAGTGTGAACTCTATCGTGAATACTCAGAAAAGTATCCATCCACAAAAGAGATTTTTGATGCTAAAATCAAGAAAACTGATCGTTCAAAAGAGTTTTTACAAAAAATGCTTGTGGATTTTTTTAGTTAATTATCTTTAGATTTTAAATGGATAAGAGGGATACTCTTATCCCCCCCCCCTTTTTTATACTATATCTATAACTTTATCTGCATTATCAAACACTGTTTTTACCATCTCTTGAAAACGAACAGGAAAACTTTCTATATCTTCCTTTTTTGCATCAGCTTTTATGGCAGACATTAAAATAGCCATAGGATTTACTACTCTTTGTGGTCTGTAATTTACACCAACTTTTTTGCCTGTGTCTAAACGAGTAAAGCAGACATCACTCTCTATATCTGCACTATAAAAGAGTAGTTCTCTTCGCTTGTATTTACCAGTTGGAATACCTCCAAAACCGTAGTCAGTAGTAGCTCCAGTGATATTAGAGAGAACACATCCAACAACACCAGCATTCTCCTCTGTAGGCGATTTTTTTATCTCTACTTTTATCTCCCCTCGTTGTGGGAGAGTGTCGCCGTAGAGAGCCTTTAGCCCTTTAAGTGCTATAAGATAAGCACCTGAAACTGTACCACAACTATGTCCAGCAGATTTAACGATGTCAGCATAAGAGAAGTCTAAAATACCATCATCATTTACACCCAGAAATTTACTTAAGTCATCATAGAGAACTATTTTCTCTATATCATCAAAAAAAGATAAGTATTTCATTGTTTTTACCTCCTACATGGTATATATATTTACAAAAGGTGTGAACCTTTGGGAACTACACTAGAGATAACTTTTTTATTTTCTATCTTTAAAATTCTGTCACACAGCGGTAACATAGCCTCATCATGTGTGACCATAATGACTGCTACATTTTGCTCTATCGCGATGCGTTTAAGCATCTTCACTACTCCAACAGAGCGTTCCATATCAAGAGCTGCTGTTGGCTCATCTGCTAAGATTATCTCAGGAGTGTTTGCTAAGGCTCTAGCAATTGCAACTCTCTGGTTTTGACCACCAGAGAGTTCTGATGGCTTAGCGTGTGCTTTGTCTCCTATGTCAAAGTAATCTAAAAGCTCCATAGCTTTCTTCTCAGATTCCTCTGTGCTAAGTCCATTTGTTTGAGGTACTAAAGTTACATTTTCTATAACATTTAAGAAGGGAATGAGATAGTGTGCTTGAAAGATAAAACCAATCTTCTCACGTCGTATTTTACGTGTCTCTTTTGTGAGCCACTTGTTCTCATATACTTTTTCATCTCCAAGCCAGATAGTACCACTAGTAGGCTCTTCAACACATCCTATCATCATAAGAAGTGTTGTTTTTCCTGCACCACTTGGAGCGATGAGGGCTACAAGTTCACCCTTGTTTACCTCAAAAGAGGCACCATCTATAATATCTACACGGCTATCGCCACTTCCAAAACTCTTTACAAGGTTTTGGACTTTTATGCTCTGTTTTTTACTCATTTTAACCACCTATCGCTGCTGCAGGATCTGCACTGATTACTTTTTTCACACCTATAAATGATGAAAGGATAGATGCTATTATGACAACTATAAAAAGCATCCAAGCATCAGGAAGTTCTAAAACAACTCTCTTTGGAAACTTTGAATAGATAAGATGTGAAAAAGCATTTCCAAATATAAAGGCTAAAAAACCTAAAAGAAGAGTCTCCTGCACAATCATCTTAATAATAATGCTATTGGGAATCCCAATAAGCTTCATAATAGAGATCTCTTTCATCTTCTCCAATGTCATTGTGTAGATAATAAGAGCGATGATTATTGTTGAGACAACTACTAAGATTGCTGTAAAAAGACCTATCTGTTTAGAAGCTCTCTCTATAAGATTTTTAGTAAGTATATCTTTTTGTTCATCTGCTGTATAGACACTTTTATGTTTCCATCTTTTAATGCTTGCGGCAACCTTATCTACATCATAGCCACTCTTTATAGTTGCAACAATGGTGTTGACCATATGCGCATCACCACCTTTAAGACCTCTAGCTCTATCGTTTCGTATACGAGCATTTGAGTAGAGAAACTGTAGCTCTTGGGCATCTTTGAGGCTTATGTATATAAGTGGATCACCACCTGAAGAAACAGTCCCATGAGTTATACCTACTACTTTGTAAATATTTCGTCCTAAGTTCATACTCTCACCAAGTTCAAAGCCAAGGTTATCACTTACTACTACTTCATAGTGAGATCTTTTTAGTCCTCGCCCCTTGATGAGTCTCTCTTTACTTATAGCGTTTATATCACCAAAAGGATCAAAACCAAGAGCAACTACTCGAAGAGGTTTTGTAGGAGTTGGTATCTGAATGTTTTGAAAAGTAAGTGCTGCTGTTTTATCTACTCCATCTATAGCAAGAAGAGTGTTTTTAAGATCTTCAGGAACACGTGAAGCATCTGCAAATGGCCCTAAAGTATTCTCTTGAACTACCCATACATCGACACTTAGATCTTTAAGGAGTGCTTCTGCATCAACAAGCATTCCTCGATAAACGCCAATCATAATAAGTACAATCCCAAGAAGCATACCAACTCCCATGGCCGTAACAATGAACTTTCCAAGAGTATGAGAGATGTCTTTTTTTGCTAAATTAATCATTAGTGTACTCTTGAACCCTCAGAGAGAGGCTTTTTGTTTTTAGCAGGAACTATAAGTGTGTCAGAGCTATCTAGACCTGAAACTGCTATACTCTCACCACTTCTTGAGAGAACTTTCACCTCTTTTGAGTGAGCTTTGCCATCTTTAAAAATCCAAACACTACTTTTTTCATCTTTATGAACAAGAGTATTAGCTGGAATTTTAGTGATGTTTCTTAGTTTTTTAGTTGTTATCTCTACTTCTGCTTGTTCGTTGATGTAAAAAGGGAGTGGTAACTCTTTAAACATTACATCTACTTCTCTCTCTCCTGTAACAGCATCACTCTGTGGTACTATACGACTCACAAATCCTTGGTAAGTTTTATTAGATTTTGAGCGAAGTCGGATTGTTGCTTCTTGTTTTAGCGCTACTGCTCCACTCACTTTTTCATCTATGTAGGCTCGAATCCATACTGTTTTTGGGTCTACTATCTTGAGTATAGCCTGTGTTGGAACTACACTCTCTTGTACATCTGCTTCTCTAGCGATGATGTAACCATCTACGGGTGCATAAATTTTAAAACGAGAGAGTTTTTCATTAAGAGCCTCTGTATTTTTTTTAGCACGTGATATCTCCGCTCGTGCAGAGTTTATATGTGCTTTTGAAGCAGCTATCTGTGCATCAAGAGCATCTAAGTCTGCTTTTGCTTTGTCATATTCAGACTGTGATGCAAAAGATTGTGCTTTGAGCTTCTCATAGCGTTTATATGTTATGGAAGCTAAATCTTTTTGAGCACTAAGACTCTCAAGCTCTTTTCGTGATGCAATTAACTCCAAAGATGCTTTTTTTACAGAGATTTTTGCTTCTTCTAAAAGAAGTGGCATATCAACAGGATCCATCTCTACAAGAAGTTCCCCTTTTTTTACCCACTCTCCAGCATCTTTAGTGATAGTTAAGATTTTTGCAGCGCTTTGTGCATTTAGATTATAGATATTTTTGGCATCCACGTTTCCTATCCCAAATACTTCTACTGCCATATCTCCTAAAGTTGGAGAGACTTTAGTATAGGTACTTTTAGGAATGTATACTTTGTTATAAAAAAGAGTGCCTCCTCCAACTGCGAGTAGGGTTACAAGAGAGTATTTTATTAAAGAGTTCATTATATTTTTCCTTTTAAGTAGTCGATTCTATCAATGCTAAGAGCACGAGAGTAGTATGCTTCTAGGAGTCCTAGTTCAGCATTTAGTACTAAAGAGGTCGCATCAAGAACCTCTATATATGTAGAGAGTCCCTCTCTATATCTGCCATCGAGAACATCTTTTGTACTTTTAGCAGCACTCAGTTGTGCTTGTTTTGCAGCTACTGTTTTGTTGTATCGTTGGATGTCTAAAAGAAGATTAGATAACTCCTCTTTAAGTGCGAGTTCGCGAGAGTTTTTTTGCTCTTGTGAAATCTGTGCACCAATTTGTGCTCTTTGTGCTTCAGCTGAGACTCTTCCTCCACTATAAAGAGGAATATTAAGGGTAATACCTGCTAGTTTTGAGTCATAAGCATTAAGTGTGTCTATATGGTTGTAAGAGGCTACTACATCTATAGAACCGTAGTGAGCTGCCTTTGCTGACTTATGAAGTAGTAAGTTTTTTTCTATATTTTTACTCTCTATTTGAAGGTTATAGTTTGCTTCTAAAACTTCCTTTTGTGTATCTATATCTGTATCAAACTCTCGTCTTAAAAAAGCATCTTCTAAGAGCACTTCATCAGTGATCTCCTCATTCATATATAAAGAGAGTGATCTTTTTGCCTTTTTATAAGAGGTTACAGCGATAGAAAGATTATCTTTTGCTACATAGACAGAAGATAAAAAACGGTTTGCATCTGCCTCTGTTTTTAAACCCTGTTTAACAAGGGCGAGTGATTGCTCATAATATGCCTCTTTTGTTTGGAGATCTTTTTTTCTTACTTCTATGGCTTGGGATTGGACAACCATAAGTTCATAAAGAGTTTTTACTTTAAATGAGAGAAGAGACTGAAGCTCTTTAAGGGAGAGTTCTGAGATCTCTTTGTCTACTCTACTTGCACTTACTTTTGAAGATGTTTTAGAGAAGTCCCATACTTTTTGTTTGAGGTTTACTCCTGCATTCCAGCCCGAATCATCGAGTGTATTAAAACTTCCATTTACTGGAAAAACAAATGTTTGTGTTACATTATACTGTGCTTGAAGGTTTATTTCTGGAAGATAAGCTGAAAAAGCAGAGTCATAAGATGCTTCTGATTGTTTGATTTTTAGTTTAAATGTTTTTACATCTGGATAGTTTTGAAGTACCTTAGCTACACTTTCTTGAAGTGTTAACGTCTCACTAGAAAAAAGAGAAATAGATAAGAGTGATAAAAGGATAATTTTTTTCATATAATAGACCTTAATGATTTTTATATTTTAAAATTATATTATTTTTGTGTTAGGGGAATGTTAACAGTTATAACTCTATTTTTTTAATTATTTTATCTTTTAAACTACTAAAATTCTCTTTTGAATTTTTTGTGTAAACAAGTGATTCAAGTGCTCTGATTTCATCTTTTAAAGGATACTTGTTTAAGTATGGAGTAGTCTGTTTTAAGAGCTCTTTTGGATTCTTAGCATTTTTAATAAGTGGACAACACTGCTTTTTATTTGAAAGTTTTTTAGGTAAATATTCAAGAAGTTTAGCAAATAAGAATCCCGCACTAAAGATAAGAAAACTGTAAAAATAGTCAATATATTTTTTATAATCCACTGTACTTTGTGGTGACTCTTCATCATCTATAAGGCTTTCGATATCCTGATGTTTTACACTTATCATTTTCGATGGTGTATTTTTATCAAGGTACTGTTTATTTAGGTAGTTGTATGTTTTGAGTGTCACGGCCGGTACTTTATAGTTGTCTGAGGAGACAAGGGCATAACTCCACTCTACTTGGTAGATATATCCCTCTTTTGTTGCACGAGGCTCTTTCTCTTTTTTGCCTTTAAAAATAGAGATTCCCTCTAACTCTTCTATCGGTTCAAAGTTTTTATTTAAAAATCCACGACCTTGGAGTGTGTAGACTACATTTACTTTATCATAAGAGCTTATCTCTGTTTTATCTATACTCATTGCTAGATTAAAATCCCCAACTGCATCTACAGGATTTTTAAGAGATGTAATGTTGAGTGTAACAGTAGGTATATCTATATTTATTTTGATGGTAGGAATAGACTTTACATTGTCACGACTTCCTGTATATGCTTGTGCAACAGCATCATCACTCGCTCGGCGAATACGAAAGTCAAAGGGTACACTAAGGAGTCCCTCTTTTTTAGGAATGAGTAAGAATTCAAACTCTTTTTTAGCATCATGGTAGTTGAACTCATGGCGTTTTTCTTTGATGGAGATAACTTCATAATCTTTACTCTTATGGGGTTTAAGATCAAAGAACATAACTTCATTATGAATTTTTTGTCTTGCTTTAAAGGTGATACTTATTGGTTCATTTAAAACAGCACTCTTTTTTGAACTCGAGATACTATAACTGCAGTATTTTGTCTCTATAGCGTTTAGTTGCACTATTAGCAGCATAAATAGAAAAACTATTTTACCATGGATGTTTTTCATTAACATATCCTTTATTTATAAGTTCATAAGTATTGTAGCCCATTTTAAACTTATTTTTTTTACCTTGGAGTGTGGCTCTGTTTTCACTCTTTTTTTTACTTTTACCACCTGCACCCCCTTGACTTCCCTGTGCATCTCTCTGTTTGCCTGAAGAGGAGCCTCCACTATCTTTGTCCTCTTTTTTATTATCTATCTGTTTTGTAATGTTTTTTACTTTTTTAGAGTCTGCAGTTGGGAGCATATCGGAAACATTTACATTACTAATGCAGTTACATTTATAGAGTTTCATAAGGTTTTCATCTGCCTCTTGTGTGTAGTTTAGTGCTAAGGATTGCTTATAGAGTACAGCAGCTCTTTGATACTTTTTAAGTCGAAATGCAGCATTTGCCATATTATAAAAAATTTTACTTTTTATCTGTGGATTTTTACTTTTTATCTGCGAGTAGTAACGAAGAGAGTGCTTGTACTGTTTGTTTTTATAGTAAGCATTAGCTATTGACATATAGCTGTATTGAGAGGGGGTAAGCTTTTTAAAGTATTTTTGAGCTTTTATATAGTCATGATTTGAGTAGGCCTTTTTTGCAATGGTCACATAATAGAAGTCAAAAAGTGATGCTTCTACTTTTGTGTAGGGTAGAGTAAGAAGAAGCAGTGTTAAAAAGGGTAGATACCTCTGCAATTTTGTTAAGGCGATAAGTAAAGTTATAAACGCCATTAACAGTGGTATATAGTAAAGTTCTTTATAGCTTACAACCTCTGTACTTAGCTCTTTTGCATCAAGGTTTTTGGCTTGCATTTTAGAGTAAATCTGAGCACTGATATCGCTGTTAGTGTTGAGTTGGAAATAAAACCCTCCACTCTGTTGTGCTAGGTTTTTAAGGATAGGGTTGATTCGGGAGATAACAAGGTGTGAGTTTTCATCTTTTATAACCTTAGAGTCTTTTACTATAACGGCACCCTTAGTAGATGCAACTGCAACAATGTTGAGTGTCATTGCAGACTCTTTTGCTATATGTAATAACTGTTTTAGATTGTACTCTTCTCCACCATCACTAAAGATAATAAGTGACTTATGCTCTTGGTCTAGTGTTGCAACACGCTCTATAAGAGATGTTATTGAGGTACTTTTAGTAAGGATAAATTTTGGTTCTAATGCATTTAAAGCACTGATGGCTATCTCTTTATCTGTTGTTGGAGGGCAGATAAGAAGAGGGTTATTTGTAAAAGCAAAGAGTGTAAAGCGATCATTTGTATCTCTGTTAAGGAGGGCAATAATGTTATTTTTAGCAACTTCGTAGCGGCTTGGTTTTACATCATCCATCTGCATAGAAAAAGAGGCATCAAGTGCAATAATATACTCATTTGCATCAAACTTCTCTTGGCTAATCTCATTAGTTAGGGCAGGGCGAGAGAGTGCAAAAAGAGTAAAGAGAAGAGCTAGAAGGATCAACCTCGTCTGTTTGTGATAGCGTTTATGCTCTTTCGAGAAGGCATCATCACTGGTATAAGCTTTGTGAAAAAGTATACCTTTAAATATCCATAGCACAAATAAAATAAGTATAAAAGCCCAAGGGTTTAAAAACATCATGCTGTTTGAGCCCTCTCTCGACGTAATAAGATAAAAATAAGAAGTACGATAGCACCAAAGAGAGGAATATCAAAGAGGAGTGTTTTATGTAAATAGTGTTGCGAGCGGATAGGACTAGGCTCTAGAGAGTCTATCTCTCTGTATACATCTTTCATAGATGCGGCATCTTCTGCTTGAAAGAATCTTCCTCCACTCTCTTTAGCAATTTGGCTTAAAAGTGAAGCATCATAATCACTCTCTTTTCCAATACCAATAGTATAAATTTTTATATCTCTCTTTTTTGCTAGAGAAACACCATCTTTGGGTGAAAAGCTCCCACTGTTTTGATAACCATCACTTAGTAAAATTATAACTCTGTTCTCAGTTTGTGAGTGTTCTAAAACTTTTATGGCCTGCATAAGCCCATCACCTATGGCTGTATTATCTCCTGCAATACCAACATCAAGGTACTTAAGAACAAAACTTAAACTTTTTCTATCGTAAGTGAGAGGAGCTGCTCCAAAGGCGAAATCTCCAAAGACAACTACTCCAAGGTTATCATCATATCTATGGAGTATAAAGTTGTCTAATATCGCTAAAACAGCATCAAACTTTCGTGTCTCTTTTGTCTCTTTATCATAACCACTCTCACCCATTGAGCCACTAGTATCAAGTGCAATAACAAGATCTCGACCTTTTCGATGGTTAGGAGATTTTTGCTCATAGCTTATGGGTGAAGCCAGAGCAGTTACTAAAAAGATAAAAGTAAGTAAAAAAAGAAGTTTTTCTCTGTTTATATAGCGAGTTGCTTTTGTAAAAAAGTTTATATGTACAAAGTAGCGTTTAGGAGCACAAAGAGGACAGATATATATACAGAGTACAGAAAGAAGTAGTAAAAAGTATAAGGGGAATTGAAACTCAAAATGCACTTTACTACAGACCTTTTTATTTATTTGTACTTATTATACAAAAAGGAGTTAAATACTTAGCATAATGTGTTAAAAAGATGCCCACCACATACGTAAATAGAGACCAATTATACTAGTGTAGCCAACTTCACTAAAGATGAGTTTTTTATTCTTATCGTAGATAAAAGTTGTTGGAAAAGCAGCAATATTAAACTCACGAGAGAGGTATTTGAGAGAGTCATTAACAACAGGATAAGTGTAGTTCTCTTCTTTTATAAATGCAGTTAGTTCTGCAGTTGTTCCTGAATCAACAGCGATAGTCAGGACTTCAAAATGCTTAGAGATAAACTCTATATTTGGTGCTTCAACTTTACAAGTAGGACACCATGTAGCCCAAAAATGGATAAGAACTGGTTTGTCAGATGGAAACTTATAAGTACTATTATCTATAAGTTTAAGTGTGGCTAATCGGAGGGGTGCATCACTAAGCTCTTGGCTTTTATAGAGACTAAGTAAATTCGCAATTATTGTCATAGTAATGACAAAAAAGAGAATCTCTTTGATGTAATGCTTTAGTTTTTGTTTCATCTAAAAAGCCTTTTTATATCGATTGCATAATAGTATTATAAAATAGTTACAAAATTAGATATAATCACTAAAAAAAATGGAATTGTACATGTTTGACACAGATAATTCACAATATAATATTTTAGTTGTTGATGATGTAAAAGACAATGTATCCATGGTTGAAAAGATCTTACTTCAAGCAAATTATCATGTAACAAAGGCAAGTAGTGGGGTAGAAGCATTGCGAAGTGTAAGTGAAAAAGAGACAGATTTAATGCTTCTTGATATTATGATGCCTGGAATGAGTGGTATTGAAGTGTGTCGTTATTTAAAAGTAGAAGAGAGTACATCTTCTATTCCTGTGATTTTTTTAACTGCAAATGCTGATAATGAGACTTTAAAAAAAGCGTATCGGGTTGGGGGCAGTGACTATATTCGTAAACCATTTTTTAAAGATGAACTTTTAGCGCGGGTTGCTACCAGACTGAAACTTCGAGATTATGAAAAAAATCTGGAGTCAAAAGTTCGTGAGAGAACAAAAGAGATAGAAGATACACAGATTAAGCTAATGAATGTACTTGGTGGCATTGCTGAGGGGCACTCCCTTGAAACACACTCTCATGTAAAACGTGTTGCAGATTTTACCTACCGCCTTGCTGTTCTTTACGGTATGGACTTGGAAGAAGCAAAACTACTTAAAGATGCTTCAACTCTTCATGATATTGGAAAACTTGCTGTTAATGATGCGATTTTACATAAAAAATCATCTTTAAATAAAAGTGAATACTTAGAGATGCAAAAACATGCATCTCTTGGAGCAACTATGCTAGAACACTCTACAATGCCTCTCTTTAAGGCTGCTAAAATTGTAGCACTGCAGCATCATGAAAAATTTGATGGAACAGGGTATCCCAAAAATCTTAAAGGTGAAGAGATTCATATTTATGGTCGTATCGTTGCTGTTGCTGATGTTTTTGATGCTCTCTCTAACTCACGAGCATATAAGAAGGGATGGAAAAAAGAGGATATTTTTATGTACTTTAATGATATGAAAGGGAAACATTTCGATCCGCATTTGATAGATATATTTTTCTCTCATATAGATGAGTTTTTGGATATATATAATATTCAAATAAAAATAGATGAGTTAGAAAAAAGCTTAAATGCTAAAAAAAGAGGAAAAATTATGGGATGGTTACTTCGAGAAGGCTAAAACTAACCAACTTAGAGTTGGTTAGTTTAAAAGTGACAAAAAATTATTCGATTTCTGCATCGATTACGTCATCGTCTTCTTTTTTCTTTTTAGCATCAGCTTCAGCTTTTGCTGGGTCTTGCTCTTTCTTATACATCTCTTCTGCCATTTTATGAGCAGCTTCTGTAAGAGTTTTTACTTTCTCTTCAATTTGCTCTTTAGTAGCAGACTCATCTTTAAGTGTCTCTTTTAAGTCAGTTACTGCTGCTTCAATTTTAGCTTTTTCTTCTGCTTCAAGGCTATCACCCATCTCTTCAACTGATTTTTCAGTTTGAACGATTAGAGCATCTGCTTGATTTTTAAGATCAACAAGAGCTTTTCTCTCTTCATCTTCAGCTTTGTGCGCTTCAGCATCTTGAACCATTTTTTCGATCTCTTCTTCACTTAGTCCAGATGATCCAGAGATAGTGATTGACTGTGACTTACCAGTACCTTTGTCAGTTGAAGAAACTGTTAAGATACCATTTGCATCGATGTCAAATGTAACTTCAATTTGAGGTACACCACGTGGTGCAGCTGGAATATCTCCAAGCTCAAAAAGACCAAGAGATTTGTTATCTTTAGCAAACTCACGCTCACCTTGTCCAACGCTAATAGAAACAGCTGGTTGGTTATCTTCAGCAGTGGAGAATACTTGAGATTTTTTAACAGGAATCGTAGTTCCTTTCTCAATGATCTTAGTCATAACACCACCTAAAGTCTCAATACCAAGGCTTAATGGAGTAACATCAAGAAGAAGAACATCTTTAACATCTCCTCTTAAAACACCACCTTGAATAGCAGCACCAGCAGCAACAACTTCATCAGGATTAACACCTTTGTTCAAGTCTTTACCACCAAAGAATTTACTTACAGCTTCTTGAGCAGCTGGAACACGAGTTGATCCACCAACCATGATAATCTCTTTGATCTCATTGTTATCTAAATCAGACTCTTTCATAGCAGTTTTGATATGATCAATAGTTTCATCAATAAGACCAGCAATCATACCTTCAAATTTAGCACGAGTAAGTTTTACAACTAAGTGTTGAGGTCCAGCTTCTGTCATTGTAATGAATGGAAGATTTATCTCAGTCTCAGTTGCACTAGAAAGTTCTTTTTTAGCATTCTCAGCAGAATCTTTCAGACGTTGTAGTGCCATTTTGTCATTTTTAAGTTCAATTCCATGAGTTGATTTAAACTCATCATTTAAGAAGTCAACGATTTTGTTATCAAAGTCATCACCACCAAGGAATGCATTACCATCAGTTGAAAGCACTTCAAAAGTACCATCAGAGATCTCTAATGTTGTAACATCAAATGTTCCACCACCAAGGTCGTAAACAAGTACATTCTCTTCAGATTTTGACTCTAAACCATAAGCAAGTGCAGATGCAGTTGGCTCATTGATAATACGAAGAACATTAAGTCCTGCGATTGTACCAGCATCTTTTGTCGCTTTACGTTGGCTATCATTGAAGTAAGCTGGAACTGTAATAACAGCATCCGTTACAGTTGAACCGATGTAAGCTTCAGCATCTTCTTTTAGTTTTGTAAGAATTTTTGCAGAAATCTCTTGTGGAGTGTATACTTTACCAGCAACATCAACACAAGCAGCACCATCTTTATCTACTATATTATAAGTAACTTTATCGTGTGCTTGTTTTGCATTTTCCTCATTCATCATAAGACCCATAATTCTCTTAATAGAAGAGATAGTTTTCTCAGGGTTTGTGATCGCTTGACGTTTTGCAGGATCACCTACAAGAACCTCACCTTTATCTGTGAATGCAACTACTGAAGGAGTAGTATTTTTACCTTCTGCATTAGGGATGATTTTTGCTTCACCACCCTCATAAACTGCTACACATGAATTTGTTGTTCCTAAATCTATTCCAATTACTTTACTCATTTTAATTTCCTTAAATTTTATTTTTATATTTATTATTTTGTTACAGCGACATTATATGCTGTTTCACAAATTAGTTTTGCAACCTAAGTTGCAAAAGTTCTAATTTGCTACGATTACCATCGCTTCTCTTAACGGACGATTTTTATATTTATAACCTGTTTGAAAAGTTTGAACAATCTGACCAGACTCAACATCTTCACTATCCATTGCTTGAATAGCATTGTGAATGTTTGGATCAAATGGCTCATCGTGAGCTACCATAGTTACACCATGTTTTTCTAACTGAGTTAAAAAAGACTTATGTGTAAGTTCGATACCCTCTTTTAACTTATCAAAGAGTTCTGCCTTATCAGCATCAGTTTGCACTGATTTCATCGCACCATCAAGTGCATCAAGTACAGGAATCATATCTTTTGCAAATTTTTCGTTTGCATATTCTACCGCTGTGTATTTTTCACGTTCAAGTCTTTTTTTGATATTATCAAAGTCTGCATGAACACGTGCATACTTGTCTTTTAGTGCAAGTAATTCTGCTTCTAAAAGTTCAAACTCATTTTCAACTGCTTCTGCTTCAGCTTCTGCCTCATCAGCAACAATCTCTTGTTCTACTGTTTCTTCCTCATTTACGAGGTTTTCATCTTGTAATTTTTCTTTAGACATAATAGTTAAATGACTCCTTTTTTAAAAGATAGCACTATTATACATATTGAGTGTAACAATGTCAAGTGATTGTTTAGTCTATTTTGTTATTAAAGTTTAGTCTTTATGTATCAAGTATGTGTTATTGGTTAGATACATCACATAAAGTAAGACAGAAAATGACCTCTTTCCCATAGGGTTTTAGGCTTCTAACAGCCTCCAGAAGAGTGCTACCCGTAGTAACAATATCATCAACTAAAATAATCTCTTTCTCTTTAAAAGGCTTTATATGAAAATTTCTAGGGTTTGAAAGTCTAAACTTTTTACTTTTTCCAGAGTATGAGAGACAATTTTTTGCACGAAGTATAGAGTAGAGTGGTTTAATGTAGTGTGACTTTAACTCTTTATTAAGTATAGCAGTATGTGAGTAGCCACTTGTAACATTATCATCTATTGCTATTGAGACATACTTTTCACCTGGGTAAAACTCTTGCATAAATTTTTTAAAGCTATTTTGTGCAAGAATTTTGTAAATATGAAAACCGATATCTGTATGTTTTGTATGAAGAAGATCTTTAATCTCTGAGTATTTATAAAAGGAGTAGATAAGTGTTCCATCTTCTAGATGGCGTTTGTAAAGTTTTGGATTTAAAAAAGTTTTTTGGCAGTAGGTGCAGAGATGTTTGAGTGAGAGAGACTCACACATCAAACATCTCATGCAAAATACTACTTAGTCCATTTTCAGAACAGACATAAAGGCCTCTTGAGGAAGTTGAACCTTACCGATAGACTTCATACGTTTCTTACCAGCTTTTTGTTTCTCCAAAAGTTTACGTTTACGAGTAATATCTCCACCGTAACACTTAGCAGTAACATTTTTACCCATAGATTTAACTGTCTCACGAGCGATAATTTGAGAACCAAGTGAAGCTTGAACAGCAACTTCAAAGAGTTGTCTAGGGATTTGCTCTTTCATATTTTTAACTAAAATACGACCACGTGAGAGTGCTTGTGTTCGTGGAACTACTATGCTTAGTGCATCAACAGCTTCACCAGCTACTTTAATATCTAGTTTAACAAGGTCACCTTCTCTAAACTCAATAGGCTCATAATCAAATGAAGCATACCCTTTAGAGATACTTTTTAAAGTATCATAAAAGTCCATAACTATCTCGTTCATCGGTACTTCATACTCAAGCATAACTCTATCTTCATTAAGATAAGTCATTTTAGTTTGTGTACCGCGTTTGTTGATAAGAAGGGTTATAATATTTCCAAGATATTCAGCAGGAGTTATAACCGTAGCTCTAACATAAGGCTCTTCTATTCTATCTATACGGTTAACTTCAGGAAGTTCAGATGGATTTTGAACATTTATAAAATCACCATTATTTAAGTATACATTATAGATAACTGATGGAGCAGAAGCTATAAGGTCAAGATTAAACTCTCTCTCTAAACGCTCTTTTACAACTTCCATATGAAGCATTCCTAAGAATCCAACACGAAAACCAAAACCAAGAGCCACTGATGTTTCAGGCTCGTATGAGAGCGAAGAGTCATTGAGACGCAGTTTATCAAGAGCATCACGTAGGTCTTCAAACTTATCTGTATCTATTGGAAAGATTCCAGCAAATACAAATGGTTTAGCTGGCTCATAGTCTCCAACAGGCTCTGCCGTAGGATTTTTAACATCAGTAATTGTATCACCAACATTGATAACGGCAACTTCTTTTAATCCAAGAACAACAATACCAATTTCACCACACTCAATAGTGTTAGTTTTAATCTTTTTCATTGGGTGCGGGTACATTAAGTCAAGAATCTGATGCTCTTCGCCATTGCTCATAAGCTTGATATTTTGACCTTTTTTAACTTGACCATCAAAAACACGTACAAGTGCAAGTGCTCCTAAGTATTGGTCAAACCATGAGTCATAAATGATGGCTTTTGTAGTAGCTTCAGGGTCTCCAACAGGGGCAGGAACTCTATCTACAATAGCATCAATAAGCTCACGAATCCCAACACCAGTTTTGGCAGAGACTAAACAAGCATCAGTAGCATCAATGCCAATAGAGGTCTCTATCTCTTCAGCCACCTTATCAGGATCAGCAGCAGGTAAATCTATCTTGTTTATAACAGGAATAAGTTCAAGGTCATTATCAAGTGCTAAGTAAACATTAGCGATAGTTTGAGCCTCAACTCCTTGTGCAGCATCTACGATAAGTAAAGCACCATCAGATGATGCAAGTGATTTGCTTACTTCATAAGAGAAATCAACATGTCCCGGTGTGTCTATAAGGTTAAGAATATAGTGCTCACCATCTTTCACATAATCAAGTCTAACAGATTGAGCTTTGATAGTAATTCCACGCTCTTGTTCGATGTCCATTGTGTCCATCATTTGTGTTGACATTTCACGTTCAGTTACAGAACCACACTCTTGGATAATACGGTCAGCAAGGGTGCTTTTACCATGGTCAATATGTGCAATAATAGAGAAGTTTCTAATGTTTTTCAATATAAGTTTCCTAATGTTTAGAAATAGTTACGCGATTATACAAAAGATGTGCTGATAAAGTTGTTAAATTAATTTATTGTTTTTAAGAAGAGGGCAGTAATCTCTTTTTTCTTAAAAGGTTTAGTTGCATAGTAATCATAATCGTACTTATATAAATTTCTCTCATCCCCTGAGACAGAAACTGTCATTGTCTTTTTAAAAGAATACTTTTCCTCTTCTTTTTTATACTCCTTTAACATGTCACTTCCCGAGAGGAGGGGCATGTTATGGTCAGTGTAAATTATATTATAAGGGGTGGAATTTTTGAGTCCATTCATAAGAAGAGCTAAACCCTCCTCACCATTTGAAGCTATGTCTATCTCACAGTACTCATTTTCAAGCATAGATTTTATAAGTATAATACTAATTCTATCATCTTCAACAATTAACACTTTTGGAATACTTGCTTCATTTATAAAACTATAGAGTGAATCACCAAAATATGTGTACTGAGAGATAAGCATCGTTCCATCTAAGTGATTAAGATCAAGTGATAAAAAGTTTTCTTCTACAATTAGTAGTTTAATATTGACCTCTTTGAGATAAACTAAAAGTTCAGTAGTGAGTTTACTCTCAAAACAGATAAGGTGTGTGGTATCTGTTTTAATTTGATCTTTTTGAGAGATAGCAGAGATTTTATCTACATTGACACCTATCTTCACCAGGTATCTTGCTATATTGTTACCAACAACAGAGTTGCTCTTATCCATCAGTATGGCAACTTTTGTTGTAGTGTTTTTAATAGCCTCAAACTGATGTGCATAATCTTTTATATCCATAGGAATATCAAAATAAAAAGTACTTCCATGATTAAGTCTACTCTCTAATGAGAGTTTTCCACCCATCTCTTTTACATAATTTGCACATATACTAAGTCCTAATCCAGTACCTCCATAAATATCTTTTGTTGTCTCTTCTGCTTGTGTAAATGCTTTAAAAATCTCTTCTTGTTTATCTTCTGCAATACCAATACCACTATCTTTTACGAAGATATGAAGCTTTTTTTCTCTGTTTTTATAGCGGAGTGAAAATTCAATAGAGCCATTTTCTGGTGTAAACTTACTTGCATTACTAATGAGGTTCATAATTATACGTTTTATCTTCATACTATTAATCTCTATCTCTTTTGGAAGAAGAGGATCAATAAATATGTTGTAATTAATATTTTTCTTTGACATGTTTGCAGAAAAAACTTCAGCAATATCGGAGAAAAATTTTACTGTATTTACAATAGTTGGTTCTTTACTTAAAGGTTCTCGCCCCTGTGCTACACCATCGAGGATAGATGTAGTAAGGTCATTTATAAGTAGGGCACTATTTCTTGCATGTCCTACATACTCTTTGAGTCTACTATCCTCTATCTGCTCTTGTAAAATCTCTAAAAAACCTACAAGACCATTTGCCGGTGTTCTAATGTCGTGAACAATATTTGACATATAGTCTAGCATCTCATCAGAGGTATTTGTAGTCACAAGAGATTTTTCTAGTTTGTTTAAATTATCATCGGTATTTTGAAGAGGATTAGCATCATGAAATGGAAGATTCTTATCACTATTTTTTTGCATCTTAAAAATTGCTTCAATTATAAAGGGAGAGATTGCACCAAAAATTTCTAAATCATCTGAGCTGAATTTTTTCACATTATTTATACTTGAATAGGCAGTTGCAATACCAATAAAGTTATCATTCTCTATAAGAGGAATTACAATTTTTGATTTTATTTCAATATTATCTGGATTATCAACAGAGGGGACATACCCTTTTTCACTTGATATAGAGTTATATATGATAGGCTCTTTTTTTGAAAAGCACTCATAGAGGAGACCTTTTTTATTCTCTATAGAGATTTTAGTGGTTTTTCCATCCCTTCCTCTTGAAAGAGTAGGAAAAGAGTATATCCATATGGATGCAAACTCAGTGTTTGTAATCTCTGTAATTAAATCTTCTACAAGTGCATTAATCTCAAAATTATTTTGAAGTTGATTAATATTGTTTGCTCTTACAGAAAGACTCTCTTTTAATACAGATATTTTAGACATGACTTCACCTCAGTAAAATTTTAATAATAAAATTCTACTTGATGAATCTAATGTAAATTACCTTGAAATCTGTAGAGTCTAAGTAATAGTATCCATTTTTTATGAAAAAAGAGCTATAATTCCATTTATGAAGAATAAGTTACTTTCACAATATCTTACTATTGTATTTGTTATTGCTACATTTATGGGATCATTACATCACCATAATGATTTTAAAATACATACTGACTGTCAGGTATGTACTCTCCAGCATAATGTAACAGATATTGATACTCCAAGTGATGTAAATTATGTGGCACTTTTCTCTATTAAATCAGAATCTACACTCCTACCATTAACAGATCTTCAAACACAGCAGACATGCACTACTTTTAGTGCTCGTGCACCTCCTATTTATACATAATATTTAACTAATAAAAAATAACTACAGATATAAAAATATTATGGAGATATAATGAAAAAGAGGATAATACTCTCTCTTTTAATCGCCTCTTCACTCTTTGCTGATGCAGAGATAGATGCGATAAAAGAGCAGTTACAACAACAAAAAGAAGCGACACTCGTAATGAGTACAAAACTAAGTAGCCTTGAGCAAAAAAATACAAATCAATCAGCAAGCTTTTCACAAAATGCTTACCTACCTGATATGGCACTTATTTTAAATATGTCTGCGGTAAGTCGTGATGTAGAAAATAGTGAATATGAAAAAGCAGCAATGCCAGGTTTTATAGACGAAGGGGAGATGAATTTTCCTTTTAATAAAAATAGAGGCTTTAATCTTAACTATGCAGAGGTTGCTATGCACTCTGTTGTCGATCCTTACTTTGAAGCTTTTGCAAACTTTCATCTTCATCCTAATGAGTTTGAGATAGGTGAAGCTTATGTTCAAACAACCTCTTTACCTTATTCATTGAGAGTTAAAGCTGGGAAATTTAAGAGCTCATTTGGTCGTATAAATAAAAAACATCAACATAGTTGGAACTTTGACTCGCAACCACTTATATACAAAACTCTTTTTGGACCAGATAGCATTAGTGATGCTGGAGTACAACTTCAGTGGATAGCACCTACTGATACTTACATAATGTTTGGTATAGAAGCGATGCAAGGTACAAATGGAAGAAGTTTTGGGGATGACTCTAAAAATAACCTATATATAGCTTATCTGAAATCAAGTATAGATATTGGTGATGATTTATCTGTTTTAGGTGGTCTAAGTTATGCACATGGAAAAAATACAGACAGAAAACCAACAGATATTTATGGTGTGGATCTGACACTTCGTGAGCAACTTGGAAGTTACTCCTCTCTCATTTGGCAGAGTGAGTTCTTACAACGAAATAAAGAGTTGACATCACAGAGAGATAGACAAGCAGGACTCTACTCTGAGCTAGTATATCAATATAATAATAATTACTCTTTTGGTGCAAGATATGACTGTATCACAAAAAATGAGACAGATTTATCGGCTTATAGTGGAGTGGATACTGATAATTTAGAAAGGTATACAGCGAAAATTGATTACAAACCCTTTCCAATGTCACGTTTAAGACTCTCTTATACTTATGATAGAAGTAAGGTAATAGGAGGAGAGAGAAAAGATATAAATGAGGTGATGTTAAGTCTTAACATTGCAGCAGGCGCACATGGCGCACATGATTATTAGGAGATTATAATGAAGAAAATTTTACTTTTACTACTGGCTTTTACTACTATTGTTTCAGCTGCACTTCGTGTAGAGACTACATATTCTACACTCGGGGCTATTACAGAAGAGATAGGAGGAGATTTGGTTAATGTTCATGTTCTGGGGAGTTCAAAGTATGACCCTCATTTTATTGTTCCAAAACCATCTCTTCTGGCTAAACTTCGCCGTGCAGATCTACTTATAATGAATGGTGGAGGACTTGAACTTGGTTGGTTACCACCACTGATACGAGGTGCTAACAATGCAAATATTCAAAATGGAGCAAAGGGATTTTTAGATATTTCTCACTATATTCCTATGATAGATGTGCCGACTTCTGTTTCTCGTGGTTTTGGCGATGTGCATGCACAGGGAAATCCTCACTACTCAACAGATCCTTATATGGTACCTATAATTGCGAGAGCTATCATGGCAAAACTTCTTGAACTTGATCCCGATCATGAGCAGAGATACCACAGTAACTTAGAAAAGTTTTCATATAGATGGCAAAAATATTTAGAGAAATTAGATGCGAAAATGAAGCAATGTAAAGATAAAAAAGTAGTTCAGTACCATGAACTCTTCAACTATTTTTTAAAACGCTATAACTATAAAAGCTATGGTAATATAGAGCCTCTTCCTGGTATAGCACCAAGTTCTAAACATACGATAGCTCTTATAAATAGTATCAAAAAAAACAAGATAAAGCTTATTTTGCAAGATGTGTATCATGAAAAAAGGACTGCTAAGTTTATAGCATCAAAGACAGGTGCAAAAGTTATTGTTATACCTCATGATATGGGTGCAGATGGAAGTAAAAATTTAGAAGAGTATTATAGTAATATCGCAAAGAAATTATGCAGATAATTGAACTTCTTTGGCCAGCTTTTGTGCTAGCCATCGCTTTAGTTTTTATCCATACTATCTTTGGAATTGAGATTATTAAACGTGGTGTTATCTTTACTGACTTAGCGATAGGGCAGGTTGCTGCAACTGGGATGGCGATAAGTATTGCATTTATGGATGGAGAGTATCAGAGTTCTATGACTCTTTTTTTCGCTGTTATAGGTGCACTTGTCATAACATGGGCAACAAAGAGAGTTGAAAAGATAGAGGCTTTTATTGGGCTGTTATATGCTCTTGGTATCTCCTCTATTATGCTCATTTTAGCTCGTAGTGCAGAGGGGACAGAGCTATTTTCTAAACTCAGTGCCGCTGATATATTATTTACATCAAGTGCAGATCTGTATAAAGATTTAGCTATTTATTGTTTTGTAGCATTTGTGATGTTTGTTATCTATCCGAAAGTAAAAGGTGTTAAAAAAGAGTTTCTTTTCTTTTTAATGTTAGCAATTACTGTTACATCATCTGTGCAGTCAGCTGGTGTTTTAGTAGTTTTTGCTCTTCTTATAGCACCAGCGTATGCAGGTATAACACAAAAGAGATACGATGCTTTTAGTTTTGCAACTCTTTTTGGCTCTATAGGAGTTTTAGTAGCCCTCTATTTTTCTTATAGTTATGATTTACCAACAGGATATACTATTATTTTTACAGTTGTAAGTGCTTCACTTTTGAGTGTTGTAGTGTTGAGTATGAAAGTAGTAGCTAAGAAATAGTTGAGGTATACATCTTCTCTTATAAAATAAGAGAAGGTGTAATTATATTAGTTTATGCGAAAAGTGAGTTTACACTTTCATTATGATAAACACGACGGATAACTTCAGCAAAAAGAGGCGCTACTGTAAGTACTTTTATCTTTTTATGCTCTTTTGTATCAAGCGTGTTTGTGATGATGAGCTCATCAAGCTCACCATGATCTAGGTTCTCATATGCTTTTCCACTTAAAACGCCATGTGTTGCACATGCCATTACTGAAGTTGCACCTTTGTTTTTAAGTGCAGTCGCAGCTTTCACCATAGTTCCGGCAGTATCAACCATATCATCAATCATGATTACATCATAACCCTCTACATTTCCGATGATTCCCATTACTTCTGCTTCATTTGCTTTTTCACGGCGTTTATCTACGATAACCATCTCTAAGCCCATACGTTTTGCAAAGTAACGAGCACGAGCAACACCACCGATATCTGGACTAGCAATGATAGGATTTTTAAGGTTTTTACTTTTGATATAGTGCTCAAAAGTTACAGAACCATAAAGGTTGTCAACTGGAATGTCAAAGAAACCTTGGATTTGACCAGCATGTAAGTCAATTGTTACAACACGATCAATACCTGCAGTTTCATAAAGATTTGCTACAAGTTTTGCAGTAATTGGAACACGAGGTGCGGCTTTACGATCTTGTCTTGCATAACCATAGTAAGGAACAACAGCTGTGATACTCTGAGCAGATGAGCGTTTTAGCGCATCTGTCATAATAAGAAGTTCCATTAAGTTGTCATTTGATGGTGCACCTGTACTTTGCACTATGAAAACATCGCGACCACGAACTGACTCAGCGATTTGAACAGAGATTTCACCATCACTAAACTTTTTAACATCAGCTTTTGCTAATGGAACATCTAAAACTTGACAAATCTCTTTTGCAAACTCAACACTAGCAGAACCAGCAAATATTTTATAACCGCGCATCGCAATTCCTTTGTGGAAAAAATTAATATCGCGATTATATACTAGTTGTGCTGAGGTATTGTTAAAAGTAAACTATTTTATACTCTCTATCATGTAACCAATGCCGTTTACATTTTGAATGATATTTTCTCCGATTTTCTCTTTGATTCGATGAATTTGTGTTCTTATTGTGATGTCATTTTTTATCTCACCCCAAACATGCATAGAGATCTGTTTATTTGAGACTGATGAGTTGATATTTTTACATAAGATTTCGATGAAACTAAGAGCATTTTTTCCTAACTTTAACTCTATCTCATTCTTGAGTAGTTTACTACTACCTATATCAAAGATAAGCTCTTGAGAAATAGCTATCTTATGAAGACTCTTTTTTTGAACTGGGGAGTGCTCTTTTATCCGTGCTGCTACAACTTTAAGTGTGTTTACAATTTCATTTTCATTATAGGGTTTCATAAGGTAGCCATAGGAGTTTGCTTCTATAGCATAGTCGACCATCTCTTTATCTGCATATGCTGTTAAAAATATAATGGCAATATGAGGAGCAAATTGTTTTAAATGAAGTGAGACTTCACTCCCACTTATACTATCTTTGAGCATAATATCCATAAGTACAATATCTGGGTTTAAGAGAGGGATCTTCTCTTTCGCTTCTACTCCTTTATCTATAATATTTAAAATATTGAAACCATTTTGGAGAAGAATTTCTTTAAGATACTCTGCAGCTATTAATTCATCTTCAACTATTACTATATTTAGCATTTTTAAACCTCACTTTGTAGCATAGACCGTTCTCGTAACTTCTTTGCAGTGAACCATTAAGTTGTTGCACACTTAATTTTATAAGGGTGTTACCAAGTCCTCTGTTGGTATCGGAGAGTTGAAAGTCTATCTGATCTTCACCATTATCTCTATATGTAAAAATAAGTTCACTCTCATCCTCTGTTAAAGAGATAGTAATCTTGAGAAACTTTTTATTTTTGGAGTACTTAACACTGTTTGTAAGCATCTCATTTATAAGTATTCCAAACTGAATCATGGTATCTAAGGGTAGTGTAAATCTTTTATTTACATCTATAATAATAACACAATTTTCAGAATTTTTATACATATTAAAAAAGAGTAACTCTAGCTTACACAGGTAGTCATAGAAATTTATTTCTTGAAAATCATTATGAGTATAGAGCATCTCATGTACACTAGCAATAGCCTCAATTCTGGACTTTGTTTTGAGGAGATGATATTGAATCTCCTTAGACTCTTGCATCGCTTGAAGACCTATCATGGAGGCAGTAACATTTAAGTTGTTTTTTACTCGATGGTGTACCTCTTTGAGTAGAATATCTTTTTGTTCATTTGATTTTTGGAGTTTGAGCATAGAGGAGCGTACGATGTACAAAATAACTAGACCTACTAAGCTGATGACTAAAATAGAGATTAAAAGGTTAAGGTAGAGTGTGCTCTGTGTGGCCTCAGTAAAGTCACTGAGTTTAGCTTTTACAAGTATATGTATATCAAGTTCAGGAATATACTTTGTATTTACACTAAAAGTATCGCCATTTCTCTCATATTCAAACATTGTTGCAGTTTTTGAGAGTAACTTATCTTGATAAGCACTAAACTCTTCTAATTCATCAATTGTATTTAATCCATGTATGCTCTTTTGCATTAAAATAATGTTAAAAGCTTTATCAAATAGGTAGACTTCAAGATGGTATTTCTCTTTAAACATTGTAAGCATTTTATGAATAGAGACTATTTTTACTCCAGTACTTGTTATCCCGATAAGCTTGTTGTTTTTATCTAAGATTTTATTGTTCATAAACATTATGAGAGATTTATCGATTTTGACATTTGTATCTATATTTATCTCTCTACTTTTTTTTGAGTTTTTAAATCTAAAGTACCATTTATTATCTCTATTATTTGGATCGAGTACCTCTAAAAAACCATCTTGTGTATAGTACCTCTTTGTTTTATCTTGGACTAAGATTGCACTTAGGAGGCCATACTTCTCTTTAATAGATGCAAGATAGTTTTTTATCTTTTTTGGATTAGCATCATTTTGTAACCACTCTTTGACAAAGGTGTCATTTGCCATCATAGAGGTGATGAGGTAGGGTTCTAAAATCTGTTTTTGAATATCTGTATAGATATTATCTAAAGAGAGAGGAAGGGACTGTTTTGTGATCTGGTTTTGGATTAAGGCTGCTGTCGTTTTATAGTTTATAGTAGAAACTATAAATGTAAGTAAGAGCAGCATTGCTATAATTAAAAAGAGTAACTTATAGTTTTTATTCATAATAGCAGTATTCTAACAGAGAGTTGTTCGTTAAAAGTTCTGTTTTATGAGAATTCTATTGTATAGAGTAATCCTTTTTTATATTCTATCTCTAAGTTTCCATCTAACTGTTTTACACTTAGCTCTATGAGTTTATGTCCTAGTCCTTTAGCCTCTTTAATAGTTCCAATGTCAATACTCTCTACTCCATTATCTTGATAGGTGAAAACATAAACATCCTCTCGTCTTTGAAGAGAGATTTCTACTTGAACCCCTTCCCTGTTTTTTGCATGTTTTAGGGTGTTGGTAAGAATTTCATTTATGATAAGCCCAAACTGTATCATAATATTTAACTCTAGTGTGAGGTTATTATTTGGTTTGATATTTAAAGTAACTGAGTTATTAATTGTGTACATAGAGAGTATGAGGTTTTTTAGTTTGAGAACATACTCATTAAAGATGATCTTATCAAAATCATCCTGCTTATAGAGCATCTCATGTACTATGGCAATAGACTCTATACGAGATTTACTTTTTGCTAATTCATCTTTTGTTTCATCTGATTTTCCCATAGACTGTAGACCTAGGATGGAAGCGGTAACATTCAGGTTGTTTTTTACACGGTGGTGGACCTCTTTTAAAAGTATATCTTTTTGACGATTTGAGTGGATAAGAGCTGAGAGAGAAGACTCGATGGCTAGATGATAAAAGACACCAAAAAAGATAATAAACATGGAGGCAAAGGTTATATTTATAAGTGCTAAAGGATTATTTAAAATGGGAGCTTCGGGATTAATAGCATAGATAGTGTAGAGCATACCAATAAGAAGTGCATAAATTAAAAAGTTAATGACTATCGCTTTTTTGAGATCTAAAAGAAAAAAAGCGATTATTGGGAGTAGGATAACATAGATGATGACCATATTTCCAAAATGATTAAAGTAAATAAGTATAAAAAGTGGAATAACAGAAGTTCCAATGATAATATAGCTAGAGAGTAGGATCTTATGTTTATAGTGTAGGAAGTAGTAGCTCATAACACTTGCTAAAATTGCTGAGCTACTGATAGTTGCATTAAAGTAGTGTTCATAGAGTAGATCTCTTGTTACTGCTAGTGTAAATACAAAAATGAAACTAAAGTGAAAGCCATACAGTAAAATTTCACGGTGATTCATTCTTTTATATGGAAAGTACTTATACACATTAACCCTTTTTCTTAAACACCATATTATAGCAAAGTTTAAAACAGAACTTTTAAAGAACACTTTTGAGTTACTATTGAGTAAGAAAACTACTCAAAGGACTCAAAATGAGACGACCTTCACTTATAGCGAGTATGCTAATTCTCTCCTCCTCTTTAGCATACGGTGCTTTAACTTATGATGATAACAAGTACATTAAAGCTTACAACAAAGAGATCTCTTCACTCAACCGTGACTACTCAGCACTTCGAACTATAGAGGACTATAAAAATCCTCAAAAAAGAGCAAAGGTAGAGGCTGGTTTTGCTAAGCTCAAAGAGGTAATCAAAAGTTTTTCAGACCAGAAAGATTCTCAAGTTGTACGAATGCAGAGAAGTTATAAAAATATGGTGAAAACTTATAATAGTAATCTCAAAACTGCTGGTGTAAAAGCATCTGCACCTGCAAAAGTAAGAGCTAGTTCTAAAAAACAGAAGCCAAGTAGTAAATCTCTTAATGAGCTTGTAAATGATTATAACCGTATCTATAATAGAGCCTTTAAAGACTACAATGCAATGAGAAGTGATGCAGACATAAAAGACCCAAAAAAACAGGCACAGCTTAACCTCGACTACAAAGAACTCACAGCGACCTTAAACGCGATAAAACCACTGGATAAAAAGAGATACAGTGATGCTAAAAGAGGTTATGATGACTGGGTAGATGCATACAGAAGCATAGCGAAAAATTTTACTGGAGTAAACGCGGTAACAGTTGCATCTTCATCCAATACAAAAGAGATGACTTCAGAAGATAAATACAATCTCAAAAAGTTCCGTTCACTCTATATAGAAAATGACTACTACTTTAGAAATGTAGATACAGTAAAACTACAAGACCCAGAGTATGCAAAACCACTAGAAGCAAAACTCAAACAGCTCCAAGCACTTCTAAACCCTATGAGAAGTAAAACCTTTGACAGAGGTGTAAAACGAGCAGATAGTGATCTTAAAAAGATAGAAGATATTTTTGCATCTGCTTCAACTCAGAGTAAAAAATTGGCTGCAAGTGTTAGCAATATTGGTGAAGAGTTAAAGATAATTCAGTCTGTATTTGACAAAGAGAAGTTCGATCCAAGACTCCAACGCGATTACATTAGTGGTGAAGCAAGATCTCCAGAAGATGTGAAGCAGTGGGCAACAACACTCAAAGATTATAAAGCACTTATTCCAGATATGACAAAGTTTTTAAATAAGGTGAGAAACAACACTGTAGAGGGAAGAGAACAGCCATTTACAACATATAGACACTGGTTTGTAAATAGTGTAGAGAGTGATATAGATAGTGCAATCTTAGACTCAACAAGACATTGGGGTACAGAGATGTTTAATGGTATTGTAAAACATAGAACATACTCTAAAAGAGATTTCGACTCTCTTTTTAAAAGTCAATCGAGTGTGAAAGAGATGATGGATGAGTTTAAAGTAGGTATGAAAGCTTTAACAAACCAGAAAGTATATGAGGAGGTTACTTTTGGTAAGTACAGCGCTAAGACTCAAAAGTATATAAATGATTATAAGGCTTATGATAAAAAACTTGCTAGAGCAAAAGAGATGAGTCTAAAAAATCAGCAGATGCCTCGCGCAGTTGAAAATAATCCAGAGTTAATCTCTCTCACAAAATCTCTAATGAACGCGGAAGGGAAGAAAAATACATCTCATATGAGAATAGTTCGTAAGTTGATGCACAATGAAGTACTTAAGTTTGATAACGGCTGGTATGTACATAAATGGGATAGTTTTATGGTCGCTTATGTAGAGAAACGCGGTAGTAAGTACTTTATAAAAAAAGATTTAATCAGTAAAGATATAGCAAGTAGATACTCACTCGTTCAGGGTGGAAGATGGCATGTCTCCGGCAATATGTCTGGAGCTGGAGTAGAGATACCAAAAGAAAATATCAAATAAAAAAGAGGAAGCTTAAATGCTTCCAACATAACTGAGTTTTGGCTCGTTCGAACCATGCTGTTTAAAAAAGAGTACAAGAGGGGCAGAGTAGCCATTACTATTTTTCTTTGCTATCCAAAATTTAAATTCTATCCCAACTTCATGACTATTTCCATGACCTATCTCTGTTGTTTTGAGTCTATCTATTCGTGTTATTTTAACAGGGTAGGCATAATTTTTTGCATTGGTATAGGCTTTTTTAAAAGAGAAGGATAGTGTGTCTTGATCCATGTTCTCTCCATCTTGGGTAAGTAGACTTTTATGCATGAGAGGAATGACTCGGTGTGCACTCGCTTGAAAAGTATCTGTCTGGAGAATCTCTATAAACTTGTTTAGAACATAGATAGCCTCTTTTTCTAGTACTTTAGGGAGTGTTTTATTTACATTAAGACGGTGAAGATACTCTTGTGAGACTCTCTGCTGGGGAGTATTTAGATCTTTAATCATCTGCTGAGAATCAAGAGTATTACCCGTTTGTGTGAAGTTAAACGCCATTACTGAACTGGCGACTAAAATGGTGAAAGTTGTGCTTAGTTTTTTCATATCTTTTCCTCGTACTGTTTTCTTTTTAAATAGTAGCAGAAAAGTGTTCGTTTTTGAGAGATGCTCTGTAAAAAGTGATTTAAAGGAGTTTTTGTACTCTAATGAGTGTGGAGAGGAGTATAGCACCTTTATCGATATTTGCACTTTTCATCTTTAACTCACTATCTAAAAGAAGTTCATGAAGTTTTGAGTATGTAAAGGGTTTTATCTTTATAGACTGTGCTGCTTTTGCATCTACTACAAATTTTGGGGCAGGGTAGCCAAGTATCTCTAAGGCATTGGGAGCACCATTTACACGGATATAAATGTTGAACATATAGAGTTGTGTAATGTATGCAGTTATAGAGGTAAGGATTCGAATCTCATCTTCTCCATGATCTATTATACTGAGGAGATCATCTTTAAACTCTTTTTTATTTAAGAGCTTCTTTATAAAATCATCGAGGTTTACTTCCCCTAATCCAAAGACAAGAGTATCTATATCTTTAGTAGTAATCGCTCTATCAAAAACACGAAATTTTTCTATTTCGTTTACAGCTAAAGCAACATCACCATTATGAATTTTAAGGAGATGTGCTACTGTAAACTTATCGATAGTAACATTTTTTTCTTCTGCTACTTGGAGAACTATGTTTTGTGCTTCAAAGTCTTTAGGATGAAAAAAACGGACAGCTACTGCTTCTGTTTTTGCAAAGGCTTTTTTATTGTTGTAAGTTTTATGATCACTTCCATAGTAGGCATATACAAAAATATTGTCAGGGTTTTTTTTACAAAAATCCAAAAGTATATCAAGCTCTTTTTTTGGTACTTTTTTGCTGCTTTTTACGATAAGTATATTTCTATCTCCAAAAAGAGAACCTTGTGAGAGGTGTGCTTTGGCTGAGTTAAAGTCATACTCATCATGGTAGAAGTTGATGATGTTAGCATCTTCTATATTTGTCATCATCTTGGCATACATATCTATAAGAAAAGCACTCTCTCCGAAGAAAACAAAAGAGTTAGAGATTTTTTGTGAGCGAATAAGATTGTCAAACTCGCTTTTATACATCCATTTTTCCTACAACGATAGCAGAAATCTTCGCACGAGCTATATCTACAGACTCTATTTTTACTATAACATCTTCAAAAAGAACTACATCATCACTAGAACTTATAAGGACTCTAGCACCTGTTATAGTATCCTTGATCTCAGCTTTTACTTCTACTTCTGTCGCAGTTATTCGTGCTTTAAACTCTTTACCTAAGTTATCTTCTGCCCAACGAGCATATTTACGAGCCATAAATTCGGTCTCTATCTTACTCGCTTCTCTCTCTTTCTCACTGATGGTCATAGCAAGAGCTTCAATGTTACGTAGGACATAAGAGCCTTCCTCTGTATCACCTGCATTAATAGCTTTAAGCAGTCTATGTACTATAAGGTCAGAGTATCGACGGATAGGTGAGGTAAAGTGTGTGTACTGCTCAAAACCTAAACCAAAGTGTCCGGCATTAAGAGGAGCATATCTCGCTTGCATCTGTGACTGAATGATAAGCGTATCAACTTCAGACTCTAAACCCATTTTTTTGGCTTGGTCTTGAATGTTTGTGATAGTCTCTTTTGTTGTACCCTTTATCTCTATCTGCATCCCAATCCCAGCTAACTCTTGGTAGAGTGTTTGGAGTTTGTTTTGAGAGGGTGCTTCATGGATTCTAAAGATACCTCGCTCATACTGCTTGGCTGCTTCTTTGTTAGCTAAAAGCATACAGTCCTCTATAAGAGCATGGGATGGCGTCTCCTCTGCTTCTGTTGTAGCTACGATGTTAGAGTTCTCATCTATCTTCATATCTATCTCGGTAGAGCGGAAGTCATAACCAACTTTGAGTCGCTTAATCTTGAGTTTGTCTGTTACAACTCTTAGTTTTGTAAGGGCATCAAAGATTCTCTCTTCATCACTATTTGTAGCTTTAAGTTTTCCCTCAAAGTAAGCATCTATCTCTTCATAATTAAATCGGCGTTTAGAGTGAATAACTGCTTCATAAACACTAGAGTGACTCACTTCGAGTCTTGCAAGATCAATTTTCATCTCAAAAACATAAGCGAGTCTATCTACATGAGGCTGTAGGGAGCATAGCGTTTCACTCAGTTGGCGAGGGAGCATCGGAATAGAACGATGGGGAAGGTAGATAGAAAAACTTCTATAAATTGCTTCATTATCTAAAGCACCAAAAGGTTTTACATACTCACTTACGTCAGCGATGGCTACATAAAGGGTGGAATTTTCATCATCCCAATAGATAGCATCATCATAATCCTTCGCCGTAACAGGGTCAATAGTAGAGAAATCCAACTCTCTTAAATCTTTTCGTTTAGGATACTTTTTTGCATCTACAGGAGGAAATGATTTTGCAATCTCTAAAACATCCTCTTCAAACTCATCATGTTTGTTAAACTGTGCTAAAACAATTTTTTCATCAACTAAGGGATCTCTAATGTTTCCCAAAAATTCTAAAACACTATTCTCTTGGTTATCTATTTTAAACACATCCCCCGTTTGATGTTTCTCAAGCTCTTGGGGCGTTAACTCAGCACCTATAGGAAAGTCAGTTTTTAAATCTACTAAAGATTTATGGTTCTCTTTAAAAATAATGTATGCAATAGAGTAACTCTGTTCTCTCCCTACAATTTCAGCAACTTTGGCACTTGGAGTCCCTCTTTTACCTAGTAAACGCTGTGCGATGATGAGGTCGCCCTCTTTAGCTACTCCTAACTCTTCGATAAAAAGATCACGAACATTTTCACCAATAACATGAAGGTAGGCAGTCTCTTTTTGTACTAGTCCTAATGTTCCAGCTCTGAATTTAGAGTTAAATTTGTATTGGTTTTCTTTTTTTGTGAGGTATTTTTTAGTAAGCCACTCACTCACAAATTTTGCTTCATCAGGAGTGATATCTTGTTCACTCACACCAAGTGTGAGTCTTATAAGTAGAGATTTCAATTATTGTATTATTTAGCGTTTTCTATAGCCGTATCAAAGCTATTCATATCAAGATTATACTTCTCAATAAGATCTTTGGCCGCAGCAATACTATCATCTGTTATAACACCATTAATAGGTACTGCAACACGAACTACATGAAGAATCTGTGCAGGACGTTGGTCTGCTTCTTCTGCTTTTTCAGGATTTTGACAGTTTCTGATAACATCAACAAGACCCTCTTCAAATTTCCACTGTGCAAAAATAGTAGCAGATACTTCAGGAGTATCAACACCAACTATCTCACGCTCAGCAGCTTCAACATCACCAATCTCTTTTAATGCTGTTTGAAATGCATCTTGTTTCCCATCAGAGATAATTTGTTGTGAAATAAGAACTTTTCCAATTTCAACAAGGAAAGCTGCAGGAGAAAGAACACCAAGCAGTTTGTTCTCTTTACGTAGACACCATGCAGTCATAAGGCCATGCTGTTTTTTTGAAAGCATTGAGAACATTTCGTTAGATATACCATAAGGAGAGAGGTCAAGTGAAAAACTTTTCTTTACAATACTTGCAAGTGCAAAACCACGAACTGTACCCATACCAAAAAGTCCAACTGCTTGACTAATAGCATTTATCTCACGAGAAAAACCATATAAAGGAGAGTTTGCTGCTTTTAAAATATCAGCAGTTAAGAGTGGATCTTTTTCTAAGATCTTTACCATGTCTTGAAAGCTACTATCTGGATCTTGATAAACCGCTTCAATCTGCATTGCAGATTCTGGAAGTGGTGGAAGTTGTTTGATTTTTTTTAGGATATCTTCAGTCATTTTTTTCTCTCTTATTAATAAGCTTGTTTGATGTAATTATAGTCATCTGATATAAATTTATACTGAATATTTACAATAAACCGCTATTATTTTTAAATTAAATTTAAAAAAGGAAAATAGTAATATGCAAAGAGATGCAATGTTAACACAACTCGGTTATACACCAAATGAAGCTTTAGTAAAACAACTCCAAGAAATTGAAGATAATACACCAGGATATGAGAAAATTCAAAAGCATATTATGGATTTGCATGATCACTTAAAAGTAAACAGTGCTTATGTTGCACTCTCAAACTCAAAGAGTCATTTTAAAGTAAAAATAGAGTCTCCAACTCCAGAGTTAGCAGCCGAGGCACATGAAAAAGTGGTGCATTTTAGTGAAAAATTTAAAGTTGAGATAAATAAACTTGATAAAAAAGAGACTTACTATATAGTTGGTTTTCATCATTAAGGATCTCTTTTGTTAGAGCCTATGAGTCTAGAGGGATATGATCTTTTAGTAGAAGAGTTTAAGTATCTCTTAGAAGAGGAAAAACCAAAAGTAGCACACGAAAAGCTAGTGGCTGCTGCCCAAGGTGATAGAAGTGAAAATGCAGATTATCATGCTGCAAAAGAGAAGTTGCGCTTTATAGATAAACGTCTCTTCTATCTAAACAAGATGATACAAAACTCCAAGATAATAGACCCAACTCTACATAATCATAAGAAAATCTCTTTTGGAAGTACTGTTTATGTTACTAATATAGATACTGATGAAGAGGAGAGATACACACTCTGTGGTGTTTTAGAGAGTGAACCAGAAAATGGACTTATCTCCATACACTCTCCCTTAGCAAAAGCAATGATTGGCAAGGAAGAGGAAGATGAGTTTAGAGTGAAACTTCCTCTAGGCATGAAAGAGTATGAGATAGAGAAGATAGAGTATAAAAATATTTTCTCTTTAAAGAAAAATATTCGTACTAAAAAAGAGTTTGCTTTTCATTAAATAGTGAATTTATTTTAATAAAGGTAAACAGATGCAAGTAAACAAAAAATCAATTTTAATAGTAGATGATACTAGTGTAAATATCGATTTACTTCTTGAAATACTGAAAGATAGGTATGAAATAGTTGTCGCTTTAGATGCCAAAAGTGCTTTAGAAATAGTGAATAGAGAAGCTATTGATCTGATTTTACTTGATATCTTGATGCCAAATATAGATGGTTACGAGATGTGTTTAATTTTGAAAAAAGATGATAAAACTAAAGATATTCCAGTTATATTTATAACGGCAAAGATAGATGAAGAGTCGATAGAAAAAGCTTATGATGTAGGTGGTATTGATTATATCACTAAACCCTTTAAGCCCAAAGAACTATTAGCTAGAGTGAAAAGAGAGTTAAAACTCCAAGAGCTTATTTATGATCTAGAAGAGTCTAAAAATGAGATAAATGAGATAAATAAAAACTTGCAGCTAAAAGTGGATGAGGAGCTCAAAAAATCAAGAGATAAAGACAAAATTATTTTTCATCAAAATAAGATGAGTTCTATGGGTGAAATGATAGAAAATATCGCACACCAATGGAAACAACCTCTCGCTCAAGTAAACTCCACAGTTCTTCTCCTAGATGATATACTCTATACAAAAAAAATTCAAGATGATACAATTGAAGAAAAACTACTTGAGATAGAGTCCTTAACCGTCTATATGTCTCGAACAATAGATGATTTTAAGAATTTTTATTCTCAAGATAAACATAAAGAGGAGTTTATACTTCAAGAGTTAGTTGAAAAATCAATTTTTATAGTTCAAGGTGTGTTAGACTCTCATAATATTAAAATCATTCTTAATTTAGGAGAAAAATTTCTTTACACAGGGTATAAAAATGAGTTACAGCAGGTTTTAGTGATTTTGCTAAATAATGCTAAAGATGCGTTAGTATTTAGAAATATTAAAAAACCAAGAATAGAAATTGAATGCAAAAAGAGTGGTGATGCATACTGTATTGAAGTGTGTGATAATGCGGGTGGTATAAATGATGCAATAATTGAAAAGATTTTTGAACCATACTTTAGTACTAAACATAAAAAACAAGGTGTTGGTCTGGGTCTGTATATTTCTAAGAGAATTATTGAAGACTCTTTAGCTTCTGAACTCAGTGTTAAAAACAGTGAACATGGCGCTTGTTTTAAGATAAATTTATAATAGGATTTAGATAGTGTATAAAATAGTTTTCTTGTTTTTTTCATTGGTATCTTTAGTATTTGGACAAAATATTATTATTGATAAGCAAGAAGTTAAGTTGACTGATTTTAAAATGAGTTATTATGAGGATGCTACATCTAAAGTAGATTACTCAGAGGTTAGAAGTAAAAAGTTTGTAGACATCACTAATAAAATATCTCTGGGTACAAAAAACAGTGTCACTTGGTCTAAGATTGTGATTACCAATGTATCGGATAAAAGTAGAAAACTCTATATTCATCATCCTCATGCATATCATTACAAAACATTGAACTTTTATGAAGAGTATAACAATAAGCTTATCAAAAGTGTAGATATTGATTTTAATTCGGATGTAAGTGAAAAATATATATATGGTGGAATCGCCATATATGAACTCTCTCTTGCTCCAAATCAAACGAAGACCATCTATATGCGGTCAAAATTTTTTTCGCATCAGTGGTTCTCTGTTATGATATATGACAAACAAAACTCAAGAAAATCCCTTGTTAATTCAAATATTGATATAGCTCTTTTAGTGGGTGTCCTTTTAGCTTTAGTTATATATAATCTTTTAATATTTATCTCTTCTTCACGTAGAGAAAACCTCTATTATTCACTCTATCTTATTTTTGCTTCTATTTGGATCTCTCTGTCTTATGGACTTATAGCAAATCTATTTAATCTTTATGGTTCGTTAGTATTTAAAATAAATTATTCATTGATGCTAATGCCAATATTTTTAATTCTATTTATTATGACTATTTTTAGTACAAAGAACAATTATCAAAGAGAACATCTGTTTTTACAGTCTGTAATACTTTTTATAAGCATAAATATAGTCTATGGATTATTTGATTTTATTGCTGCTTTAAAAATAGCAAGTCTATTAGCTGCATACACAATAATTATTACATTAGTAACAACAGTCTCTTTTTATAAAAAAAGAAATCCTTTGGCAAAGTATTTTATTATAGGGCACTCATTTTTTATATTTTTTAATATATTAGCAGTTTTATTTTATAAGGGCTTGATAGAGTATAACTATATAACGAGTCATGGTGTTGGGATAGGTATAGCAACAGAGGCTATAATGCTTGCTTTTATTATTTCATACAGAATTAAACTACTAGAAGAGAAAGATAGAGAATTTCAAAGAACATTAGAAGATAAGGTTAAAGATAGAACAAAAGAGTTAGAGTTTGAGAAGTCTAAGGTAGAAGAAGCTACAAAATCAAAGTCAAACTTTTTAGCAACTATGAGTCATGAGATTAGAACACCGATGAATGGTATTATAGGTATGACATATCTCGCTTTACAAACAGAGCTTACTTCTAAGCAAAAACACTATATGCAAACTATAAAATCCTCCTCCTCTTCACTTTTAAATATTATAAATGATATTTTGGATTTCTCAAAAATTGAAGCAGGAAAACTGCAGATAGATAGAGTTGACTTTAATCTTTACAGGCTTTTAGATACGATTAAGAGTAGTATGGAGTTACAGATGAGGGGGAAAGGCTTATCGTTTGAAATTACCTACAGTTCAAATGTATCAGAGTACCTTCATGGAGATAGTTTAAGAATTTCTCAAATTATTACTAACATAATTAGCAATGCACTTAAGTTTACAAATAGTGGTTATGTAAAACTGAATATAGAAAATAGAGATGGCATTTATCTCTTTAGTATTAAAGATAGTGGTATAGGCATTACACCCGAACATCAGATGCAACTTTTTAACTCTTATGCACAAGCAGATGAGAGTATTACAAAAAAATATGGTGGTACAGGTCTTGGACTGAGTATCTCAAAACAGTTAGTGGAACTGATGGGTGGAAAGATTTATTTTAGTAGTGAAGTTGGAATTGGCTCTACTTTTGTCTTTGAACTTACTCTCTTTGATGTAGATGAAAATTTTATAGATGAAGATTCCAAACTTGAAAACCTTAGCGATAAGCTACATCTCAATGGCTCAAATATTTTATTAGTAGAAGATGATTTAATAAACCAAGAGATATTTGTAGGTTTATTAGAAAAGAGTTTGATACATATTGATATTGCTAATAATGGTGTTGAAGCTGTATCTATGGTACAAAACAACCTAAATAAGTATGAGCTTATATTTATGGATGTTAATATGCCAATTATGGATGGATATCAAGCAACAAAACATATAAGAGATCTCGATACAACTGTTCCGATAGTTGCATTAACAGCAAATGCAATGAATCAAGATGTTCAAGATGCTCAAAGTGCTGGTATGAATGAACATTTAAGTAAGCCAATAATTGTTGAAAAACTTTATGAGATACTTTTAAAATATATTTCAAAAAAATATAATTTTACAGATATGGAAGTGGAAAATAGGAATCAAGATAAAATTGTAATTCCAAGATTTATGAATATTGATACAGAGATAGGACTGAAACGTTTAGATCTAAATAAAAAATTGTATCTTGAAATATTAAATAAGTTTTATAATAAATATAAAGATTTTGAAATAGATATATCAGACAATAAAAATTTTAAACTACAGGTCCATACACTTAAAGGTTTAAGCGCAAATATTGGGGCTTGTAGTCTCCATAAATCTATGTGTGAGGTGGAAGAAAATCAAAATATTGATTTAGTACCAGAGATCTATATTGAACTTCAAAAAGTCCTTAGTGAATTAAAAGATGTTGATATTTTAGTTCAAAAGAAAGAGAATAAAGTAGAAGTGTCTGATGCTATTGTGTCTGAGATATATTTAGAACTTAAGGATGCGGTAAAAAGTGCCAGACCTAAAAATTGTGAAGTTATTATGGAAAAGTTAAGTCTGTATAGACTAAATGACAAAGATTCGAAACTATTTGAGAGGGTGAAAGGGTTGCTACTCGAGTATAATTTTAAAAAAGCATTAGAAGTTTTAGAGTCATATACTCGATGATCTTTTTTTAAAATTATTATTCACACCATTGTCTTTCGCAAGGAACACCATCATGGTCTCCATCCATTTTTGTGTTTGGACAGTTGTTTATAAAATATACCGCTTCTTCACATGAACTCATTTGTGAACAGTGTGCTCTACCATCACATTGATATGCATCAATGCCCTCATAATATTGGATATCAATATTCTCTTCTTCATAATCACTATCACTACTAAAGAGTCTAGTAACTAAGTATAATAGTAATAACACTTTTTTCATTTTAACACCTAATAATTTTAATAAACTTATATAAAAACATTATAACACAGATAAATACTATATTCTTTTAAGAATTAAACTAGCTTGATTCTCTTTAAAATAACTTTTACCCACATTTAGATATAATCCATTTTTAAAAACCAATTTTCAGGATTCCATAGTGAGCCAACAACTAGAAAACATTGAAGAACAACTAGCAAACCATAAGTTAAGTCAAGCAGACTATACACATATTAAAGAGATACTTAAACGCGAGCCTAACCTTGTTGAACTTGGTATTTTCTCGGCTATGTGGAGTGAGCACTGTTCTTACAAATCATCGAAAGTACACTTAAAAGGTTTCCCAACGAAAGCTCCTTGGGTTATTCAAGGTCCTGGTGAAAATGCTGGTGTTATTGACATCGGTGATGGCTATGCAGCTGTATTTAAAATGGAGTCACATAACCACCCCTCTTTTATAGAACCTTATCAAGGTGCTGCTACTGGTGTTGGTGGAATTATGCGGGATGTATTTACTATGGGAGCTCGTCCTGTAGCATCTTTAAACTCTCTACGTTTTGGTAATGTTTTAAATGATGATGATACTGCTAAGCACCAACGTTATTTAGTTCGTGGTGTAACTGAGGGAATCGGTGGTTATGGTAACTGTATGGGTGTACCAACTATCGGTGGAGAAGTGAGTTTTGATGAGTGTTATAATGGTAACATTCTTGTAAACGCTTTTAACCTTGGTATCGCAAAATCTGATGAAATTTTTCTAGGTGTTGCTGAAGGTGTTGGAAATCCTGTAATGTATGTTGGTGCAAAAACAGGTCGTGATGGTCTTGGTGGTGCAGTTATGAGTTCTGACTCATTTACTGAAGAATCAAAATCTCTTCGTCCTACTGTTCAAGTTGGAGATCCATTTACAGAAAAACTTCTTTTAGAAGCTTGTATGGAACTTTTTAAGACTGATCATGTTGTTGGTATTCAAGATATGGGAGCTGCTGGTCTTACATCTTCTTCATTTGAGATGGCTGGACGTTCAGGGTCGGGTATGATTATGCATCTTGACAAAATTCCTGCTCGCGAAGAGAACATGACTCCTTATGATTTTATGCTTTCAGAGTCTCAAGAGCGTATGCTCCTGTGTGCTAAGAAAGGTTCAGAACAAGCGATCATCGATATTTTTGAAAAATGGGATTTAGATGCTGCTGTTGTTGGTGAAGTAACTGCTACTGGTAATATGGAACTTTTCTGGCATGGTGAGAAGTGTGCAGAGGTTCCTGTTGATCCGGTTTCAGAAGAAGCTCCAGAACTTAATCGTCCTATGAGTAAACCACCATATCTTGACCTTATTAAAAATATCTCTATAAATGATTTTCCAGCTGTAACAAATCAAGAAGCATTTGAGACGCTTACAAAATCTATGGAAGTTGTAGATAAGTCTTGGATCTATACTCAGTATGATTCTATGGTACAGACAAACACTATCAAAAATGGTGGGATGCTTGATGCTTCTGTTATCCGTGTAAAAGAGAATGGTAAAGCACTTGCTATGTCTGCTGACTGTAATGTACGTTTCTGTTACATTGACCCTCGTGGAGGTGGTGCTGCTGCTACTGTTGAAGCTGGACGTAATGTTGCTATGAGTGGTGCTCGTCCTTTAGCTATTACAGATTGTCTTAACTTTGGTAATCCTGAAAACCCAGAAGTTATGTGGCAGTTTGGTCAAGCTTGTGAAGGTATTAAAGAGGCTTGTGCAGAACTTACTACTCCAGTTATTGGTGGAAATGTTTCACTTTATAATGAAACAAATGGTGTAAGTGTTTTCCCAACTCCATCAATAGCGACTGTTGGTGTTAATGATGACCAAAACAATGTTTTAATGTCTAGCTTTCAAGGCACAGGCAATGCACTCTACCTAGTAGGTGAGTCTAAGTCTGAGTTTGGTGGTTCTCTTTATATGAAAGAGATCTGTGGTACAGTTGCTGGGACTATGCCGGTAATTGACTACAAAAATGAGCTTGCTCTTTGGGACTTAGTAATCGAAGCAAATAAAAAGCACCTTTTAGAGTGTGCTAAAGATGCTTCAAGTGGTGGTGTTGCGATAGCTTTAGCAAAAATGGTAGCAACTTCAGGTCTTGGTTGTGATGTGGAAATGACAGTAAGCGATGCAAGAGATATCTTTGCAGAGTCACAGAGTCGTGCTATTATCGAAGTAAAACCTGAAAATTGTGCTGCATTTGAGGCTATGTTAGATGAGTCCATGGCTGTTGAGAAGATAGGAACTGTTGGTGGTGACTCTATTAAAGTAAACGATATAGAGATGAGTATGACTCAGCTTCAAGACAATTATTTCAATACATTTAAAACAGTTATTGAAAGAGATATATAAAGAGAAAGGAAAGAGATGATAAAAAATATACTTGCGTTTATAGGAGCTATTGTAATAGTAGCTGGAATTGGAGCTTATACTAAATTTGGTTCACAAGTTGCTAAACTAGATGCTGGTGCAATGCCAGCTTATATGAATATGTTTGGTAGTGTTTTAGAACAAGGTGATCCTGCGACAGCTATGATGTTAGAGTTTGAGATACAAGAAGATGTGACTAATGAAGATGCAGTAGAGTCAGTTAAAGCACTTGCTGAAGAGTACAACATGCGTATCACTGGTGATATTAAGATGTACACTAAAGATGATGCTGCTCCTGATGAAGTAAAACATGCACGTATCTTATCTCTATGTTCACTACATATCGCGAAAGTATTTTTAAATCACTCTCGTGCTTTTGGTGGTTTTATGCCTTGTAGAATTATGTTAGTTGAGTATGGAAATGGTAAACGCTACTTAGTTACAATGAACTTAGAACTTGCTATATATGGTGGTTATACACTCCCTCCAGAGATGTTAACACTTGCTAAGAAAGTACAAAAAGCTATGGTTGAGATTCCAGAGCGTGCTGCAGAGGGTGACTTTTAGTCACTCTCTACTTTATGTAAGAGAGAAGCTCTTTATCAAGAGTTTTTTTCTTTGATGTTACCTCTTCTATACTTTTAAAATTAAACCCAAATCTATCATAACAGATAACAGACTCATGTTTATCCTCTAGTAGTCCATCAATAGCGTTTACTACAAACTTATACGCCATAAGTCTATCTTTCACTGTAGGATTCCCTCCCCGTTGAATATGACCTAAAATACTTACTCTTGATTCTATACCTATTTTTTCTTGGAACCAAGTGGCTATCTCTTGAGAATTCTCTTTTATTCCTTCTGAAATTATAGCGATAAAGTAACGACGACCATTATTCATCTCTTTTTTAAACTTCTGCTCATACTCTCTGAGATCATATGCTATCTCAGGAATAAGACAGAGTTCACTCCCTGAAGTTAAATGGGTTACAAGTGCTAAGTAACCACAATCTCTACCCATAGTCTCTATGACAAAGGCACGTTTAAAAGATGAAGCAGTATCTCGAATAGCATCTATGGAAGTTTTTATGATATTAAGAGCAGTATCGACCCCTAGACAGTAATCTGTGCCGTTTATATCATTATCTATAGTTGAAGGAATCCCACAAAATTTGATTCCACTCTCTTTGTAAAATATATCTAAGCCACGAAATGAGCCATCACCACCAAGAACTATAAGCATATTTATATTTAACTTATCAAGATTTTTTTTAGCTATCTGTCGGTACTTCTTTTCCATAAAACGCTTACTTCTAGCACTTCCAATTTTAGTTCCCCCGCGTGTAATAATTCCTGAAACATCACAGTATGAAGCCGCTTTAATGTTATTATCAATTAAACCCTCATACCCATCGTAAACAAAATAGGGCTTAAGATTTTTTTGAAGTGAATACTCAACAAACTGCTTTAATGCAGGGTTCATACCTGAAACATCACCACCTGAACATAGTATTGCAATATTACTCATAAAAATCCTTTAGTTAATGGTTTGATTTTACCATTTTATAAACTCAATTTAGATAAAATTTCAATAATATTTTAAAACCTCGTAAAAGGATATCTTTTGGCAAAAAGAGCATTAGTAAGTGTTAGTGATAAAGCAGGCATAGTTGAGTTTTGTTCATCTTTAGTAAAAAATGGTTATGAGATCATTTCAACTGGTGGAACTTATAAGAAGTTAGTTGAAGCGGGAATTGCAGCTATTGAAATCGATGAAGTTACAAAATTTCCTGAGTGTTTTGAAGGGCGTGTTAAAACTCTGAACCCATATGTTCATGGTGGTATTTTACACCGCCGTGATAAGCAAAGTCACCTTGACCAAGCTAAAGAGCTAGGTGTTGAGTCAATTGATCTTGTTTGTGTAAATCTTTACCCATTTAAAGAGACTATTGAAAAGACTGATAATTTTGATGATATTATTGAGAACATTGATATCGGTGGACCGGCAATGGTTCGTTCAGCGGCTAAAAACTTCGATGCTGTTATTATCGTTACAAATGTAGAAGATTATTCTGAAGTTATCGATGCTATTGAGAATGAGAAAAATACAAAAGATTTCCGTCGTGGATACATGATAAAAGCTTACGAGCATACAGCAGCTTATGACTCTATGATTGCAAACTATATGAATGAGCGTTTTAATGATGGTTTTGGTGAAAAGCAATTCGTAGTTGGAAACAAAGTAATGGATACTCGTTATGGTGAAAACCCACACCAAAAAGGTGCTCTTTATGAGTTTGACAAACATTTCTCAAACAACTTCACAACGCTTAAAGGTGAAGCGAGTTTTAACAACTTAAATGACCTTAATGGTGCTGTTAAAATTGCCGCTGGTTTTGGGAGTGATAATGCAGTATGTATCTCTAAACATGGTAACCCTTGTGGCTTTGCTATTAAAGATACACTTTTGGAAGCTTATACAGAAGCACTCAAGTGTGATCCTGTATCTGCATTTGGTGGTGTTGTAGCGGTAAATGGTACTGTAAATGCAGAACTTGCAGAAAAAATGAATGAGATTTTCTTAGAAGTAGTTATCGCTGGTCGTATAACTGAAGAAGCTCAAGAAATTTTTGCTAAGAAAAAACGTATTAAACTTTTTGAAATGGGAAGTGATAAACTTATTCTTGCTAATGATAAAAAAGATTTCAAACATGTTGATGGCGGATTTGTATTTCAAGATGCAGATGTTGTTGGTAAAGATGAAGTTAAAAATGCGAAGTTAGTTTCTAAAAATACAGCAACTGCTGCTGAAATGAAAGATCTTGAAATAGCTTACAAAGTAGCAAGTCTTACAAAATCTAACTGTGTTGTTTATGTAAAAGATGCCGCGATGGTAGCTGTTGGTATGGGTATGACTTCTCGTGTTGATGCTGCTCAGTGTGCTTTGAAAAAAGCAAAAGATATGGGTCTTGATGTTAGAGGTGCTGCTTTAGCATCTGAAGCTTTCTTCCCATTCCGTGACTCTATAGATGCAGCAGCTGAGGCTGGTATTAAAAATGTTATTGAGCCTGGTGGAAGCATTAGAGATCAAGAGATTATAGATGCTGCTGATGAGTTTGGTATGAGTCTATACTTCTCAGAAGTTCGCCACTTCTTACATTAAGCTTCCTATATAATCACATCCTAGATTATAAAAAAAGTCTACGAAACAAATTTTAAACACTTCTAATCAAGGTTTCTCAACCTTGATTGACATCGACTCAACTCTTGTGATATAATTCCACTAATCAAAAATATAAATAATTATGTAAGAAAAGGAAAGAATATGGCAAAGTCATTATATGAAACATTGGAAATAACTGAAAACGCTACAGAGTCAGAGATTAAAAAGGCTTATCGAAAGTTAGCTCGTCAATACCATCCCGATGTAAATAAAGAAGCATCTGCAGAAGAGAAATTTAAAGAGATAAATGCAGCATATGAAATACTAAGTGATAAAGAGAAAAAACAGCAGTATGATATGCATGGTGACTCTATGTTTGGTGGACAAAATTTCCATGATTTTTCTCGTAGTCATGGAGGTGCAGGTGCTGGAAGTATGGAAGATATACTTCGAGAGATGTTCTCTGGTGGTGGAGGTAATCCTTTTGGTGGTGCTGGTGGAGGCAATCCTTTCGGAGGTGGTGGCTTTAGCGGTGGTTTTCAACAAGAGGTTAATCTTGATATTGAGACAAAAGTCACTATCCCTTTTATAGTATCCATCTTAGGTGGAAGTCATTCAGTTGCAGTAAATGGAGATAGATTTGACATAAAGATTCCTGCAGGTGTGAACACAGGTGAGAAGATGCGTGTGAAAGGAAAAGGGCATGCTCAAGGTGGTCGTGTCGGTGATCTATTTTTAAAAATTACAGTAGCCTCAAATCCTGAGTATGAGAGAGAAGGGGATGATCTTGTTAAAACTTTTGATGTTCCTCTCTATGCCGCACTCTTTGGTGAGAAGATAGCAATCCAGACATTAGAGAAAGAGATAAAGCTAAAAGTTCCAGTAAATACAAAAAATGGACAGCGTTTTCGTGTAAAAGAGATGGGTGCAATGAATCGTAAAACTAAAGTAAGAGGAAATCTTTATTTAAAAGTAAATATAGTACTACCTAAAGTTGAAGAGTTAGATAAAGAGTTAGTAGAGATGATGAAAGAGAAACTTCCTAAGGAGTAAGATATGTTGCATAAATATGATGAACCAGTTTACTTGATAAGTATTGTTTCAAAGATCTTAGACATACACCCTCAAACACTTCGTCAGTATGAGAGAGAAAATCTCATCTGCCCATCACGTTCAAATGGTCGTATTAGACTCTACTCTGAACGAGATATAGATAAGATAAAATTGATATTACGTTTAACGAGAGAGTTAGGTGTAAATCTTGCAGGTGTAGATATAATTTTACGTTTAAAAGATAATGTAGATGGGATGGAAAAAGAGATAGCAGAACTTCGGCATGAGGTACAACTTGCTAAGAACTCTCACTCTGTTTCACCAGATAAGGCTCTTGTTACAACTCGTTCTATTTATGAGATGATTATTTTTGAAGAGAAGTAGCTTTTTGCTACTCTTTTAGTCTCTCTATCTTCGCGCCAACTCCCTTTAACTTCTTTTCTAAAGAGTCATATCCACGGTCTAAGTGGTAAATACGGTGAATATTTGTCTCACCACTCGATACAAGTGCTGCTAAAACAAGTGCTGATGATGCTCGTAGGTCTGTTGCCATTACATCTGTTCCACTGAGGTCTGTTTTTCCATTTACAGTAGCTGTATGACCATTAAGTGTTATATCTGCTCCCATACGTTGGAGTTCACTTACATGCATAAAACGGTTTTCAAAAAGTCTCTCTTCAATGATAGAAACGCCATTAGCTTGTGTTGCTAGTGCCAAAAACTGTGCTTGCATATCTGTAGGGAAAGCAGGGTACTCTTGGGTAACTATTTTTACAGGTTTTATATCTTGTGAAGGATGGATTGTAATAGTGGTATCTGTAGTGGTAAAACGACTACCCATCTCCTCTAGTTTTGCGAGTACAGCACCTAAATGCTTTGGTTCTACATTTGTAAGGGTGATTTCGGATTTAGTTATAGCCCCTGCACAGAGGTAGGTTCCCGCTTCAATACGGTCAGGTATAATTGAAAACTCTTTGATATTAATAAGTTTTCCACCACTCCCTTTAATAGTTAAAATTGCAGTACCAATTCCTTCTATAGGAATACCGCTATTAAGGAGGACTTCACATAACTGAACTACTTCAGGCTCTCTAGCTGCATTTGTAATTACTGTTTTACCATGTGCGAGAGCTGCAGCCATAATGATGTTGGCAGTCCCTGTTACTGTAATCTTATCAAAGATTATATTACACCCTTTGAGACCTTCTGGAGCAGTTGCTTCAATATATCCTGCTTTTATCTCTATGTGAGCACCCATCTGTTCTAAGGCTTTAAGGTGAAGATCGATTGGACGTTGTCCTATAGCACACCCACCAGGAAGAGATACTTCACAGTGACCAAATCGTGCAAGGATTGGACCGAGTACTAAGATTGAAGCACGCATAGTTTTTACTATGTCATAGGTTGCTTTAGTCTCATGTAGAGTTGTTGTATTGACAATTGCAGCTCCATTATCAAATGAGACTGTTGCCCCTAAGTTCGTTAAGAGTTTTAATAGCGTTTTAATGTCAGCAACTTGTGGTAAGTTAGTTATATTTACAACATTGTTAGCTAAGATAGTCATAGCTATAAGAGGAAGGGATGCATTTTTTGCACCAGAAATATCTATAGTACCTTGAAGTGATTTAACACTTTGTGCTTTTAAGTAGTCCATGAGTCTCTTTATTAGTTATTTAATAAAGAGTATTATAGCTAATTATTTATTTTATACTCATTTAGGAACTTAATAAAATCCTCTTTATTTATAGGTTTTGAATAGTAGTAACCTTGGAGTGTATCACACTGCATCTCTTTAAGCATCTCTCCATGCTCTTTTGTCTCTACTCCCTCTGCAACAGTAGTCATTCCAAGAGAGTGAGACATAGATATGATAGTTTGAGCAATAATTCTATCCTCCTCATCATCAACAATACCCATTACAAATGATTTATCAATTTTAAGTGTATTGATAGGAAATTTTTTAAGATATGCAAGGGATGAGTGTCCTGTTCCAAAATCATCTATAGCGATAGAAACACCAATATCTCTTAGCTCATTGAGAATTCTAAGTGTATTTGTCATATTTGACATTGAGATACTCTCTGTAATCTCAAACTCTACTTGTTTAGAGTCAATATTATACTTATTAAGAGTAGATGTAATAAAGGGAACTAAATTTATATCTTGAAACTGTCTTGCAGAGAGGTTGATAGAGATCTTTAAATCTTTAAATCCTAAAGTATTAAGTTCTTTAATCGTTTTTATTGACTGTTCTGTTATGATATTTCCGAGTTCAACCATCAGTCCTGTACTCTCTGCCAAATAGATAAAATCATCAGGATAGACAATACCATGAGATGGATGATTCCATCGTACGAGTGCTTCAGCACCCATAATTGTTTTTTTAACAGTATCTACTTTTGCTTGATAGTAGACTTCTATTTGAGAATCACTTTTAACTGCTTCAATAAGATCTTGTTCTAAATTGAGCTGTTTATCAATATAGTTTCCCATAGTATCAGAGTAGATTTTAAAGCGGTTTCTACCATCATTTTTTGCTTCATACATCGCAGTATCTGCATTCCGAATAAGTGTGTCACAATCTTTACCATGTTGCGGATATATAGCAACCCCAATACTTGATGTGAGGTAGAGTTGATGTGTACCGATATCATGTTTACTCTGAAGTGCTACTAAGATTTTTTCTGTTATGGTGTTAATATCTTGAGTATTCTGTACAGAGGGTAGTAGAACTACAAATTCATCACCACCAAGTCTTGAAATCGTATCAGATTCTCTGATATGCATTTTAAGAATATTTGAAACATAGATAAGTAGTTCATCGCCTACACCATGTCCAAGTGTATCATTTATAAGTTTAAAATGGTCAAGGTCTAAAAACAGAACACTAAGTTGATGCTCTTTCCTTTTAGCAACTTGAATTGCTTTTTTCATTCTATCTTTGAGAAGTGTACGGTTAGCTAAACCAGTAAGTGCATCAAAATAAGCGAGCTTTTCAATAGTTTTTTTGTTCTCAACATCTGTAGTGATATCCATACTAATTGCAATTATTTTAATAGGTCCATCTTTCTTTTTTCTTACTTGTCCTTTTGTCTGAATATAGAGTTTTTTTGAGTTATCAAGAATAATAGAATATTTAAGATCAAAATGTGAACCATGTTTAATCGCATACATAATTGAGTTTTTTACTCGTAGGTAATCATCTTGGGAAATTATATTTAAAAAGTCTTTCCATGAAAATAGAGAGTTCATTTTTAATGATAAAATTCTATAATACTCATCACTTAAAGTCATTTTTTTTGTAGTAAGATCAAATTCAATGCTCCCAACTTTTGCCATTCTTTGAGCTTTTTTTAAGTGTGCTTGGTTTAATAGTAGTTCTTGTGTAAGTATTTTTGATCTATCTAAAAATGAGATAATATTTTCTATCATAGTATTTGCTGATTTAGAGATAGAGGAGACTTCATCTCTATTTGTATAGGAGAGTGAAAGTTTTTTTGGATTATTTGGATCAAAATTTTTCAATGATTTATCTAAGTATGTAAGATTTTTTAAAGAGCTATAGAGAAAAAAGGATATAGCAAGAATAGCTAGTATAAAAAATATAATACTTGCTATAAACCAGAGTGCAAACTCATACATATAAGCATCATAAGTGGCTTTAGAGTAAACAATAGTAAGTTTACCAATCTTCTTTTGTGTTATAGGGTCAAAGAGATATGTATGCTCTGTGAGTTCTCCTCTGTTTATATAATCATCAAGGTTAAGTTTATAGTTTGTATATTTTCTCTTTTTATTTGTTATAGTATCATCTACAATGAGTAGTAAAACATTTTGGTTTTTCAATGTTTCTGATGCAATTTCGTTTACTGCTTCATCAAAACCATAACTAAGGTTTAGTGCTATTTGAGGTGTAATAGTCGTAGCTATTAGTGCAACTTTATCTTGTTCTTGTTGTGTATATGCTGTAGAAAAAATATTTTTTACAACAAAACTAAAAAATAGAATAAAGACAATAGAAGAGAGAGTCAAGCTCAGTACTGTTCTCGTTGTTATTGAAGAGAAATTTATTTTCATAAGTTATGCACTATATACTTGAATAAAATTTGAGCTCTCTTTTTGAATAGTTTTTATGAGATTGTTCAAACTATATGTAAATATTTGAGATATTTGTATAAGAACTGGTCTCATTTCTATGTCATTGAGTTTAATAGCTTCAAGGTTGAGAATAGGTCTTATCTTTTTCGCAACATTAAGTGAGATCATAACACCATAATTTAAATCTTTTTTATTATAAGAAAAAGTAAGTGCATTGTTATTTTCTGCATGCTTTACACTGTTTTGAATTATTTTTTTTGATGTTGGAAACATATAAAATATATTTGCATCACTTTTTGATACTTCTCTGTATGGAACAAGTTTTGAGACTATTTTATAAGAGTTAATACCTTCTGGGTAACGGAATGCTATCTTGTCTTTTAGTGATTTAGCTGATTTATATTCACTATGTTCATAGAGTATGGCAATTGTAATTGTCTTGTTCTGTAGTTTTTTCTTAAAGTTATAATCCATTAAATATACTTTAGGTATGAGTGTAGCATGAATTTTTAAGAGTGAATCATTTATAGTTAATGCAAAAGATGAGCTTATAAGTAAAAGGAGTAAAAGTACTGTTTTCATCTTAAAACTCCCATCCTGCTTTTAGAAAAAGAGATCTACCACCATCATAAAAGTCATTATTAGTTGTACTTGTAGGCAGTGCATAGTATGTGCCTTTATCAAAGATGTCTTTTACAATCAAAGAGAGTGTAAGATCTTTGATCATGTATGTGAGTGTTCCATCAAGAAGTGTACTATCTGACATATCATCTCTTATATCAGTATCACTACGTTTAGAGCTTGAAACATATTTTAAAAGTGTACTGATACTAATACCAGAGTTAAATTCATAGAGTGCAGAAGCACTAGTTAATATGTTTGCAACATCTGGGATATTGTTATTATCATTATCTTTAGCATCTACATAGGAGCTAAGTAAATTAAGTTCTAAGTTTCTTAAAGGAGTATATATATACTCAAGTTCAGCACCTTGAAATGTTCCAGTGCTATTTTGTACATATGTTCCATCTTTCGTAATCATATCGTTTAATGTAGTTTTATAAATATTTAAACGGAGTACATTTACAGGATCTTTTTTATATACAAATCCTAGTTCATAAGAGTTAGAAGTCTCTGCTTTTAACTCACTGTTTGAAGTGAGTTCTACCCAAGATGGTGCACGAAAAGCATTTGTATAGAGAGCTTTTAGTCGGAACTCTTTTGTTACTCGATATATCAAGCTTAAGGTAGGAGAAAATGCATCTCCAAAGTCTGAGTAGTTGTCATATCTTAGGCCTGCAGAGATATCTAAGTCTGGAGTAAGTGTATATTTGTCATTAAAATAGAAAGAGAAAGTATCTCTCTCTAAATCTGGAGCAGCAATTGTTGCTAATGTACTCTCTAGGACTTTTGCAAACTCAACTCTTGTTCCAAAAAGTAATTCATTATTTTTTATGATGTTTGATTTGAAATCGACTTGTGCATAGTAGGCATTTTCACTGTATTTGGCATTTATTGTACCGGCAAGAGAGTGTCTTGTTTCAACATCTTGAGTATATTGTGAGTAACCTGTAAGTAGTTCAATATGGTTATCTTTTCCTAGTCTGTTTTTATATGATAGTTGTGCAAATATTGCTTCATTGATATTAGAGTATCTATTTTTATTTGTATCTGGAATAGTAAAAATACCATAGGCATTACCTTGCTCCGACTGCTTCACTCTTGCGATAACTCCTAAATGTTCATCTTTTACATTTAATCCTACTGAGTAGTCAGTGAGGTCTCTATCTGTAGTTTCAATTGTTTTATCGCTATTCTGGTAGTAGCCATCGACAGAAACTTTTACATCGCCTACTAGAGTAGAGAGTATCGCCCCACCACTATAGTTATCATATGTTCCTCCTGAGATAAAGAGGTTGTTTTTGTTGTCATCATTTGCACTTTTTGTAATGATGTTAACAACACCGCTTATTGCTCCACTTCCATATAAAACTGAGCCTGCACCCCGAATAACTTCTATGCGTTCTATTAATTCTATAGGAAAGTCTAAAAAATAGTAGATAGAGCCACGGTAAGTATTGTTAATAGTTACACCATCTAGCATAAGTTTGACTTCACCTTTTTGTGATACTCCACGAAAAACAACAACAAGAACACCACTTTTTTCTCGTTTAAGCTGTACTCCTGGAACTTGTGATAATGCTTCAAAGACATTAGTTATACCTAGCTTTTGAAGTTTTTCACTATGAAGGATGGTTACAAATGAAGGAGAGTCATCAATATTCAGTTTTGTTTTTGTAGCTATTTCACTAACCTCGTCAAGGCTATCTAAAAAATCAGTTTCAAAATCAAGCTCACTATCTCCGAGTAGGAGAGATACTAGTAGTGTAAAAAGTAAAATTTTTTTCATAAAACCCTCTGTACTATTTATATAGATAAATACTATTACGAATATTATAGCATTTATTTATATAAAAGTTACTATTTGATAGTTGTAAGTTTTATTTTATATCCAATACTAAAAACATTGACTATAAAATTACTAGGAAGTTTTTTTCTTAGTAGTTTTACTAAAGTTTTTACACTCTCTTTCTTATCTATATATTCACTTCCCCACAGTTGTAAGTATATCTTTTCATAAGTTGCTTGATAGTTGATGGAAGAGAAGAGAAGTGATAAAAAAAGAAATTCATTTTTAGTAAGAACTATTTCTTGGTTTTTATGTAAAAGTTGAAGATGCTCTTTATGCCAAGAGAGTTCAGAATCTATATGAATGAGTATACTTTTTTCTTTCTGTTTCACCTTATGTAGTTTATTATTGTGGGCGAAAAAATAGTTGCTTTTTCCTAAATCTTTTGCATTGTACATTGCTATATCTGCAAGGTTTAAAAGAGTAGCTTGATCTGTAGTATCATAAGGAAACTGACTAATTCCAATACTGCATGAAGGTTGAATAGTCCCAGTTTTACAGACAATTAGTTCAGATGTAAAATTAATAATATTAGTAGCAATTTTTTCGATGTTACCTATAGATGAGTAGTTTTTTAAGAGTAGTAAGAACTCATCACCACTTCTTCTCGCTAATAAGTCATCTTTTGTAATTGCTTGAGAGATTTTATAGGTAATAGATTGGAGTACAAAATCTCCAATCTCATGGCCATAAGTGTCATTAATACTCTTGAAATTATCTATATCTATGAAGAAAAGTACAAACTCTATACTCTCTTCTCTGGCCTGTTTTACAAATGTTGTCAACTCATTATCGAACATAAATTTATTTGGGAGTTGTGTTAGTGGGTCAAAATGAGCTAAGTTATATAACTCTTCAATTCTATTTATTGTTTCCATATGCTGTTTTGCTTGCTCTTGGAGAGTATGTGCGATAGCATGGAGTCTCTCAAAGAGTAGCGTGACATTTATAGGTTTTGGGATAAATCCAGCACTTCCCAAGTTAATAGAATTGAGGATGTTCTCTTTATCATCATGTGCTGACATTACAATAACAGGTTGTTCTTTTTTTATCTCTTTTATTTTAGCTGTGAGTTCTAAACCACAGAGGATAGGAAGATTTATATCTGTTATTACTATATCTGGTTTTTTTTCTTTATACATTTCTAAGCCCTCTTGTCCATTATAGGCTTGGTAGAGCTCTTTTACATCTTCTTCTAAAAGCATTTTTATCTGATCCTGTGCATCATAATCATCTTCTATAAAAAGGAGTGTATAGTTTTTAAGAGGCATGAGTATACTCCTTGAGCATTATTTTAAATATGACACCATCTGGAGTATTTAAAAAAGTAATTTCTCCATTTAGTTTATCAGTAATTATCATTTTTGTCATATATAGACCAAGTCCTGTTCCATTTTTACTTTTTTTTGTAGAAAAGTAGGGATCAAATATTTTATCGGCAATAGTCTCTGAAATCCCTCCTGCATTATCTTCAATAAAAATAATAATACTGTTTTTTTCTTTTTTTAGAGAGATCTGTATGAACTTCTCTTCTCTCTCTAACTCTAGTAAAGCATCTTTAGAATTGTTGATAATATTGAGTATAGCTTGTCCTAGTTCACTTGGGTAACCACTACTGTAGAACTGAGTATCTTCTAGAAAACTGAGTTTTATATTATTTGTAGCATAGATATTTTGAACTATATTTAAGACTCCATGAATAACTTCATTAATATTAATTTTTTCCTCTATCTTTTCTGACTTAAAAAAGTTTCTGAAATCATCAATAGTCTTTGACATATGAGTAATCTGTTTGTTCGAACTCTTTTGAAAATACTCTATAGCTTTATCATCTAGTTTCCCTTTCATATATTTTGAAACTAGAAGCTGATTTGCTAAAGAGAGGTTGTTTAGTGGCTGTCTCCATTGGTGAGCTATCATCGCTATCATCTCACCCATCTGTGCTTGTCTTGACTGCTGGAGTAAAAAAAGTTGCTGCTCTCTATTTTTATTTACTTCATCAGTAACTCTATTTTTAAGTGTTTGTATATTTCTTTTTCTCTCTTCAAAAAATATACCTATAATAAAAACCATAGATATATGAGCAAGAATAAAAAGGTTGTAGTTTATGATATCATCAATTGTATTTTTACTATGAAATACCCCAATACCAATGTATACAGAGTATGAAGAAACTAGTGCTAAAACAACACTCATAGTAGCCCCATAGGTGAAGCCTTTATAGGTAACTATAAAAACTAAAACAGAGATAGAGATACTTAAAAGAAGCATGGCATTTGAAACAACAAGAACAACTTCTAAAAAGTAGATAAAAAGAGCAAAAATATATATGTATATAAAGTACTCTATTAAGTTGATTTTTTTTAAATTTTGAAAAAGTAGTAGTAAAAAAGGAGTGAAAAGGAGTTGTCCCATTATGTTTCCAAACCACCATGAAAAACTGGACTCTAAATACATATTATCTGATATTATACTACTTGAGAGTAGTAGTGCATTTGAAAAAGTAGCACTGATTAACTGTATAAATAGAATAATTCCAATAAGTCCAAAAATATCCCTAAATGCTTTAAGATTAATATCTAGTTTAAATTTTTGAAATAGGTAGTAACCAATAATTCCCTCACCTGAATTTATAGTAGCGATGCCAAATGAAGTAAGAAGGGGAATGTCAGTACTTACAGCTAGAAACAGTTGTCCTATAAAAATACCTGGCCAAACTCTTTTTCCAAAGAAAAGTATAAATCCTAATGCAATACCCTCAGAAGCAAAGATTCCGATGTTTACAATACTGTTTCCATGTAGAAAAAGTAAGCTGAGTTTACCAGTAATAAAATATAGTAGTGCAAGAGCCACTATAGGTATTAAAGTTGTTTTAGTTATGCTATTCATATTCTATCTCATTGTTTTTTAGGATTATACTGAAAATTGCACCATTATTAGAATTGTTCATGTTAAGTTTTCCACTACAGTGCTCTTCAACGATAATTTTACTCATATAAAGACCAAGACCTGTTCCCTCTTTCTCTAGTTTTGTTGAGAAGTAGGGATCAAAAATTTTCTCCATAATATTTTCAGGAATTCCTCCTCCATTATCGCTGATATAGAGTGTGGTCGCATCAATTTTTAAAACTATTTTTGGTCTTTTAATATTTTTATGTACGAGTACATCTTCTGCATTTTTGAGAAGGTTAAGTACAACTTGTACAAGCTCATTTTCATATGAAAAAAACTGTGTAACTTCTTTCTTTTCTACAGCAAACTCTATTCCATTGGCTACTAATGAACTTTCTACGAGATTTAAAGACTTTTTTAAAATAATATCAAAATTCGTAACTTGCATCTCTTTTTCAGGTTTAAAAAAATCTCTAAAGTCGTTAATCGTAGCACTAAGATACTCGATATTTTCTGATATTTTGGCAGTAAGTTGTATAGATGTCTCAACACTCAGTTTGTTTCTTTTTATACGTTGGTTTATAACTGAACTTGCAGTTCCTATAACATTTAAAGGTTGTCTCCACTGGTGTGCTATCATTGCTATCATCTCACCCATCTGTGCTTGACGAGATTGTTGAAATATTATTTTGTCTTTTTCTCGACTCTTCTGCACCTCATTAAAAACTAATTTTTCAAGATTGTTATTAAGAAAATTAAGTTCGTGATTCTTCTTTTGTAATAGTTTGTCTTTTTGAAAATAGTCTATCCATAAGTCAACCTTTAAAATAAACTCTTCAAAGACAAAAGGTTTTTTTAGAATATCATTAGCACCATTTTTAAGAACCTCTCTGATTATTTCTGGTGTAGTTGTACCTGAAAGAACCATTATGGGTAGGTGTCTAAAGTTTATATTTTGGCGGATGATTTTAAGTACATCAAGTCCATGTATATCTGGAAGTTCCATATCGAGTATAAGTAGGTTGTACTCTTTAGTTTTTAGCTGTTTTACACCTTTTTTTGCACTTAAAGCATAATCAACATTATAATTGCGAGGTTCGAGAATAGTTTTTATCTGTTTACAGATAAAAGTTGAATCATCAATAATTAAAATATTTTCATTTTTAGCAGCTTCTAAGGAGTTGATAATTTTTACAATTTCAGAAATAGAGTAGAGAAGATTTGTATCTTTAATAATATAGTCAAGTATTCCATACTGAAATAGCTCTTCTCTTAAATCATTATCTTGAGTAGAAGTTAGAACAACTACCTTTGTAGTACAAAGAGATTGGATATTTGCTATAAGTTCAGAACCTTCTCCATCTGGGAGGTGTAAATCTAAAATGATGAGTTCATATTTATTTGATTTAAGGAATAGTTTTGCTTCTGAGAGTCTGAATGCTTGTGAAACATTAAAGTCTAGTTTTTTTAATTCATTTTTTATAATGTTGTTAAGTGTTTTAGAATCTTCTATTACAAGTATATTTGTCATTACTGTACTTCTTTTGGTAATGTTATTCGAAAGAGAGCACCCGAGTCTCTATTTTCTACTTCTAGTAAGCCAGAACAGTGCTCTTGAATGATCGTTTTTGACATATAAAGTCCAAGTCCTGTACCATCTTTTTGTATTTTTGTAGAGAAGTAAGGGTCAAAAATATTATTTATAATATCAGGGGAAATACCCCCTCCATTGTCACTTAGCTCTAAGTATATATCTTTGTCTGTTTCATACGTGTGAATTTTTATAAAAGGTTTTATAATTTTGTTTTCCAGTAAAACATCTTCAGAATTTTTAATAAGATTAAGAATTACTTGTTTTAACTCATTTGGAAATGTCTTAACTTGAACATTAGATTGAAAATCTTTGATAATAGTTATGTTCTGAGCTTTTATAGTATCTTCTATAATATTTAATACACACTCTGAAATCTCTTCGAGAGTTGTTATTTTCTTCTCTTTATTTGTCTTAAAGAACTCTCTAAAGTCATTTATTGTTGTGCTTAGATGTTGCGAATAGCTTGAGATTTTACTTGAGAGTTCTATCGCTAACTCTTTACTTAGTTTATCCCTTTTAACTTTTAAGTTAATCGCGCCACTAGCCGAGCTAATGGCTGCTAAAGGTTGTCTCCACTGATGGGCTATCATGCTTATCATCTCACCCATCTGAGCTAAACGAGACTGTTCAAGTAACTGTTTGTCTTTTTCAGAGTTTCTCTCTAACTCATTTTCTAGTTTTGTGATGTTTTCAAAAGAGACTATATATTTTGTTTCATTATCTTGATAATACTCTTGGAAGTTTACTTGAAAAATATTTACTATGTTATTAATATCGAGTATTTTTACTTTATGTATTGCTTCAGGATTGTTAAGTAAGTGCTGTAACCAGCTCTCATCAGCAGAAACTTTTTTTTGTAAGTAACCCTCTCCTGCAAGAAATTTATCACAGATACAAGAGTAGTTTTTTAAAAAATCATCCATTGATTGAAGATGAAAAAAGTTTAGAAAACTTCTATTAACATCGATAAGTTTTTTGCCATTTGTGATAACTAGAAATGCCGTTACATTATTAAATATATTATTTATTTGTGTTTGATGTATAGTATGTATTTTTAAAATATACTCTATAAAAAGATAAATAAATAAAAGCAAAAAGATAAATAAAAATAGAACAACTGTTATAGATACTGTTGCTTCTTTTTTAAACTCTTGGTTAAACTCGAGAAAGAGTATTAAGGAGGCTACTAAAAAATAGAATATAAGATTGATATATTTAATTTTGTTGAGTTTCTCAAGTATCATTACTCTTTATTACCTACAAGAAGTGGTGCAGGTTTACCAAAGTAATACCCTTGAGAAAAATCTACACCTATATTTTTAGTGATTTTATAAATTGCTTCATTCTCAATAAACTCTGCAATAGTTTGAATATTTTGCTCTTTTGCAAAAGTGACAATGCTTTTAACAACAGAGAGAGAGTATTCACTATCTTCTATATTTCGGATAAGGCAACCATCTATTTTTAAAATATCGGGTTGATAATCAAGAAGTCTTTCAAAGTTTGAATAACCTGCTCCAAAATCGTCAATCGCTATCTTTACTCCATACTCTTTAATTTGTGTAATAAATTTTTTAACAATACTAAAATCTTTGATACTCTCATCTTCTAAGAGCTCAAAAACCACTCTAGAAGCATTTTCTTTATGTGCATCGAGTAAGTTGATTATAGTCTGACGCATACTTTTTTGTTCGATATCAAGTGCTGAGAGGTTTATAGATATATCTACACTACAATTTTTAAGAATATTAAAAGAGTGTTCAAGGACAATAGTTGTGATTTTTGAGTAGTAGTCACTCTTCTTTGCTATTTCTAAAAAGAAAAATGGAGAGAGAACTTTACCCTCTTCATCTATGAGTCTTACTAGAGACTCATATTTTACTATCTCTTGTGTCTTGTTATCTATAATAGGCTGAAAATATGAGAGAATCTTAGATGAACTAATAGCCTTTTTTATCATCTGTACTGTTTTCATATTCTCTTTTGCTTTTATCTGTTCGAGTGAAGCAAGATTGTTAGCGAGAATAAAAGTTTTTTTTGTTTTAAGTAGTCTGTTTATACCAATTTTTACAGACTCTAGAATCTTCTCTTTTTCATAAGAGATGCTAATTATGATAGAGATGTTATACTCAATCTCTTGAAGATTTATTTTCTCCTCTTCTACACTCTCTTGAATGTCTCTTAACTCTCTTATAAACTCTTTAATATTATGCATATATTGTGTTGATTGGAGCACAAGTGCATACTCTCCATTGTCAAGGGGATAGAGTTTATCAAAACTATAAAATTCTGAAAATTTTTCTTGAAGATAGTGCAAAACTTTTCTTTGAATCTCTTCAACAGTCTTATAGTCATAAAACTCTTGTATATTTGCAAAATTATTTAGTTTTATGTAGATAAGAAGAGGAGCTTTTGCATCTTTAAGTTCATCGTTGAGTTGTTTACTAGGGTTCATTATATGTGTAATGTCATTTCGTAGAGAGATATACTCTAAGATATTTCCATTTAGATCTAAAACAGGCATTATGAGACTATCTACATAGTAACTTTTTCCATTTTTAGCACGGTTTCGTACGATGCCTTTCCAGATCTCTTTTTTATTTTGAATAGTCTCCCAAATCTCTTTAAATATAGCAGGAGGATTATCTGGGTGTCTCACAATATTATGAGATTTTCCGATAAGCTCTTCTCTTGTATATCCCGAAATTTCACAGAGTGCATCATTTACATATGTAATTACACCTTTGAGGTCAGTTTTAGAGACTATAGCACTTTGATTTGTCGCTTCTTTATACTCTTCTAAGAGGTGTAGATTGTTTTTTGCTTCATTAATATACTTAAATTTTTGTACGACTGTTGCAATTAAACTTGTAAGTTGATCGATATCAATAGGTTTTAAAAGGTAACCATTAACACCATACTTAATGCTATCCATAAAAAAGTTATCTTCATTGTGTGCTGAGAGTATGATGATTGAAATATCTTCATCTGTTTTTCGAATCTTTTCACACAGTTCAAGACCATTAAGTTTCGGCATATTAATATCTGTAATGACAATGTCAATACTGTTTTGCATAAATTTTTCGTACCCATCTTCCCCATCTACGGCAATGACAATGTTGTCAAAAAAGTCTTCAAGAATCATAGTTGTCATCTCTCTCGCATCTTGGTTATCTTCAACATACAGTAGTGTAAGTTCTTGTGAATACTCTATTATCTCATCTACATCAATCATTTTCATCCCCTAAAGTGATTTGAAATTGTGCTCCATCTTTTACATTTGAAGCTGTTATTTGACCCCTGCAGTGATCTTGCACGATCATTTTACTCATGTACAGTCCAAGACCGGTTCCGTCTTTTTTAGTTTTTGTTGAAAAGTATGGGTCAAAAATTTTACTTATTATATCCTCTTTTATTCCACCTGCATTGTCTGTAATGGTAAAACTTGATTCTTTGAGAACTATTTTAATCTGCGGTTTTTCTATTTTATTTTCCACGAGAGCATCTTCTGCATTTTTAATAAGATTTAGGATGACTTGCTTTAATTCATTTTCAAAGGTATTAAAACTTTGGATATTTTTTACTTCTATATTTAGTTCAATTTTATGCTTTTCAAGAGAGCCTTCTATAATGGATAAAACACTTTTGAGTATTATATTGAAATCTGTCATTGTTTTTGTTTTATTTGTCTTAAAAAAGTTTCTAAAGTCATCTATAGTTGAACTAAGGTGCATTGAAAAACCCTTTATCTTGTCTGCAATCTCTATAGCTGTACTCTGGTCGAGTTTATTTCGTTTTGCTTTGAGTTGAAGTGATCCTGATGCTGCTGCAATAGCACTGAGTGGTTGCCTCCACTGGTGAGCAATCATACTAATCATCTCTCCCATTTGTACTAAACGAGACTGCTCTCGTATCATCTCTTCTTGAAATTTATTTTTTTCCTCTTCTTCTTGAACCTTTAGTAAAAGAAGTTCACTCTCTGTAATATCAAGTCGAATAGAGACATATGAATCTACATTCCCACTAGAGTTAAAGAGTGGTTCTACATTTGCATAGACCCAGTAAAAACTTCCATCCTTTCTTTTATTTTTTACTTTGCCTCTCCAAGAGTAGCCTCTTGAAAGGGAATACCACATTGTAGAGAAAGTCTCTTTTGGCATATCAGGGTGTCGAACAATATTGTGTGATTTACCGATGAGTTCTTCTTTCTTATATCCTGAGATAGTACAAAATGCCTCACTTACATCTATTATTTTACCTTTAAGATCAGTAGTAGAACTAATAATATATTTATCCATTACTATACGTAGTCTCTGCTCTTCACGTGCTAGTTTGAAAAAGGCAATAAGCATCATAATAAAAATAACAATACTAGAGAGGATAAGAATTGTTAAACCTGTAAAAATAGTATAGAGGCTTTCTAACTCGAGTTGGATGTTTTTTGTGGTCTCTTTTTCTATAAAAGAGGCTACTTTATCAAGTGTATTTAAACTATCTGTAATTGTGTCAAACCACTCTCTTGCAGTAATATTTGACTTTGAAATATCTGAATAGAGGAGGGTGTCTCTAAAGGAGGATATTTGTGTGAAAGAGGGTGCTAGTATTGCACTTTTTAAAAACTGTTTCATATCTTGAGAAGCATATTTGAGAAACATAGTTTTGCTTTGTTCTTCTAAGGAGAGTACATTGGAGAAACGAATAAGTGATTTTTTATGGAGCTTTTTTTGTGAAAATATAGTAACTCCTTCTGCTCTCTCTATCCCCATATACTCTTTGAAGTAGAGGAGGTGAGTGTATGCAAGAATGTTTTGTGTTATGAGTGGAACATGAGACTCTTTAGAGACATTTATAAGAATATCAAGAAGAATTGAGTTGATTTCAGAATAAAATTTTATTACACCATCGTATGTTATGTAGTATACATCTATCTCTTCTCTTACTTTTTGGAGTTGATTGAGTCTTTTAAGCAGTTTTCTCGTCGTTTTTTGAAAACTCTTTGATGAGATGACCTTTAAATTGTTTTGAAGTGTTTTAATCTCAGAGGTACTTATTGTTCTCTGAATGAAAAGTGCTTGTGTAAATTGGTTGTTTTTGTTTACAACGTAAGCACAAGAGAGACCTCTCTCCTTTTGGAGAGTGTGTAAGACAAGCGAAACTTGTTTACTAAAAATGGTTTTTTCATTGAGCTTTTCTAATGAGGAGATATTTGAGTAGTTAATAAATGTAACTACCCCTCCAATTAAGATCAGAATAAAAGTGAGAAGAAACATAGGAATTAAAATTTTTGTTTTAGTCGTTATAGAGTGAAACATGATTCTCGCTTGTTAGTAGTTGTGAATAACATATTATATAATACAAATCTAAGTAATTTTACACTAAAATCTGTTAAATCTGTATTTTGAGGTATAAATGGTGAAAACAAAACTTTTGCTTGTTGAAGATGATGAGCTAGCATCAGAACTAATTTCCGAATATCTTAATGATTGTGGCTTTGAGGTAGAGACTGTCTTTACCGCAACAGATGCAGTCTCTAGAGTACAGTATAGTGGATGTGCTTTATTGATTCTAGATATTAATCTTCCCGACTTTAATGGTTATGAAGTACTGAAAAATATTAAAAATAGAGTCTCCCTTCCTGTTATTATCACAAGTGGTAATAGTGATACTAAGTCAAAGTTACTAGCTTTTAAATATGGTGCGAGTGATTATATGGTTAAACCCCTTGACTTGGAAGAACTTGAAGCGAGAATATGGTTACAACTTGGAAAAAATAGTGAGATAAAAGTAGAGACGAGAAAGGTACTTGAGTTACAAAATAACCAAATCTTTTTTACAGGGGAACCTTTAACTTTAACAAGTATAGAGTTTGAACTACTCTCACTCCTTATAAAAAATAAAAATCAAGTGATGCAAAGAGAAGATTTAGTTACTCTTCTCTCCTCTGTTAGCTCAAATCGATCTTTAGATAATCATATAAAAAATATTCGTAAAAAGATAGGTGATGATGGAAATAGGGCAACTCTTTTAAAAACAGAGTATGGTGTTGGATATAAACTAGTAATATAGCAAATAACTTGTAGTATAAAAAGAAGGAGTTGTCATGAGTTCTGCATTAGATAGATTAAAGAACCTAACAAATAAAATATCGAGTTATGAATTTGCTCGTAAAAATAATCTTGTAACTTTAAGAGCACTGTTTAGTGAAATAGGTATAGATAAAAAAGTTGAAAAATTTGAAGATATTTTTCTTTTTAAAGCTATTAACCTCTCAGGTGCATCACTACTAGAAGAGAATTTAGGGGAGATAAAAGAGGGAAAATACTTTCAAATCTTAGCTATTAGCTATGACAAAACTGCAAAAGTGAAGAGTAAAAATACATCTTTAGCCTATTTTGGTCGTGTTGAAAATGTAGATACACTCTTAAAGGATAGTGTAGTTGAGTTTATTATTCGGTATCGCTTTGAGAAGAGTTTTATAACTCTTGAACATTACCATGATATGATAAGTGGGTTTGGAGAAAAGAGTGAGTAAATTCTATCTTCTTTTATGGAGTCGATGGTCTCTTCGTTTAACACTAGAGACACTCTTAATGGCGTTTATATTTTCGGCTCTTATTACTTTCTATATCTATACTCAAAAAGGTTTTGTCTCTTTAGATATGGCAGCTTCTCAAGCATTGTTTGAGATATTTAAGTTCTGGTTTGCACCATTTTGGAGTCTTTCTCTTTTAATAGCACTCTTTAGAAGTGTAAAGTACATTTTTAATAGCTGTTTTGATGGGTATAAACTAGAACTTTTGACATGTCAAAAAGAGAAGATAAGTGAAGTGATTGAGGTTATAGGCTATGGAGACTTAGTAAAAGTCTGGAGAAAATGGCTCCTTCTTATAATTTGGTTTGTTGGAGCTGAAATGATTCTTGCCCTGCTCTTGACAACACTATTTGGAAATTATACCTCTACTTTTGAGTGGTTTAATATCTATGTTCTCTATCTCTTTATTTTAGTGGCTGGGTATTTTTCATTTATGATCTTGGGCAGTCGATGTAAGCGAGTAAGGTTAGTAAAATGTTGATTTTTTTAGATCTTGAAACAACAGGATTAGAGAATCTTGATAAGATAGTCTCCATTGCGATACTCTATGAGAATAGTTATCTTTATGAACTTGTTAATGAGAAAAAAAAGATCTCCGCAGTTGCTTCTAGTGTTCACCACATAACTAATGAGATGATAGAGGATAAAAAGAGCTTTAAAGAGAGTGATATTTATAAGTTTTTGATAGCACATAATAGTGAAGAGAATACCTTAGTAGCACACAATATAGCTTTTGATATAGCGTTTTTAACAGCTGCTGGTCTTACATGGAGAGGTGGTGTAATAGATACTCTGCGTGTTACAAAACATCTTATCCCTGAGTGTGAATTCTTTTCACTACAGATTTTAAGATACGAGTTAAAGCTTTATAAAGAAGAAGTAGCTCTTAGTAGAGAGTATGGAATCAAAGATGCTTTACTTGCACATAATGCACTGAGTGATACTTTACTTACGAGGCTACTTTTTAAAACGCTGTTAGAGAGTGCTACAGAGGATGAGATGCTTTCTCTTAGCTTTAAAAAGGTGCTTTTAGAGAAGTTTCCTTTTGGAAAGTATAAAGGAAGATATATCGAAGAGATATCTCTTACTGATAGTGCTTATGTATCATGGTTACTCAATAGTGCAACAGATATAGATGAAGATTTAAAATATAGTATAAGTTACTATTTAGAAGGATAATGATGAAAATAGCAATACAGTGTAAGTCACCGCTTTTACAAAAGTCTTTAGAACTATTTTTAGAGAAGTATCTATGCTCTATTAATAAGTGTGAGATAGTCATTCGTGATGAGGCTTGTCTAGAGGATAAGCGTTGCTTTTATATAGGAAATACAGAAGATGCAGACTTACAGAAACCTTTTTCTAAAGCACAACTTATCTTATCTCTTGAAAAAAAGTTGTATACTTTAAAGCCAGTCACAAGTGTTAAAAAAGAGAGTGTACTAAATCCACAAACGATGAACTTTGAGATTTTAGAGAAGAGAATAGAGCTCTTAACACAAGAGTATCAAGAAAATATAATACGAGTAGTAAAAGCATTTTATGAAAAATAACAGTAAAAAATTCACAAAAAAAATCATTAGTGGTAAGTTTAAAGGTAAGATATTAAATCTTCCAAGTAAAACAACAACAAGAAGTTCTAAAACAATTGTCTTAGAGTCTTTTTTTAATACTTTACAGTTTGATATAGTTGGGGCAAATTTTGTTGAGGTTTTTAGTGGAAGTGGATCTATTGGGCTTGAGGCTTTGAGCCGTGGTGCTGAAAAAATATTTTTTATGGAAAAAGATAGAGATGCTCTTAAAACTCTAAAGTCTAATATATCACAGACTGATCCAAGTGCTTGCCGTGTTTTTGGAGGAGATAGCTTCTCAAATATAAACGCTGTAGTATCAGAACTGAAAAAGTTTAATGAAGAGGCATACTTCTATATAGATCCTCCATTTAGTATTCGTGAGGGGATGGAAGATATTTATGATAAAACTATGAATCTTATTGCTTCTCTTCCTAGTGAAGTGGTAAATATAATTATAGTCGAGCATATGACAGGACTCGAACTTGAGGAGACTTTAGGCTCTTACACAAAGAAAAAATCTAAAAAATTTGGAAATACAACACTCACATACTTTATAAATGAATAAAGTGGAATAATTCTTGCTAATTCTTTAGTAATTCAAGGATTATTAATGAAATATTTTTTACTACTATTACTTTTAATAACAGCTCTAAACGCCACTAAAATCAATGATGTATCAAAGATAGTTGGTGTACGAGAGAATCAGATTATCGGTTACTCTTTAGTAGTTGGTTTAGAAAAAACAGGTGATGGTACTACTTCAAAATTTACACTCCAATCTATCTCAAACATGTTAAAAGCGATGAATATTGATATGCGTCCTATTGACATCAAGTCAAAAAATGTTGCAGCAGTTGTTGTGACAGCTACGATGAAACCTTTTGCAAGACAGGGTGATATGTTTGATGTTGTTGTCTCATCTATAGGTGATGCAAAATCTCTAGAGGGTGGAACACTCCTTATGACACCACTAAAAGGGGTTGATGGTAAGATTTATGCACTAGCACAGGGTTCTGTGAGTATTGGTGGTAGAAATTTACGTGGTGGAAACCCTTCTCACCCAACTACAGGTACAGTTTTTGATGGTGGTTTTATAGAGCGGGAGATAAGTATAAATCTTTATAACCAAGAGTATGCAACACTCTCTTTAAAAGAGGCAGATTTTAAAAATGCTGTAGCAGTTCAAAAAGCGATAAACAATTTTTATAACACTCAAGTAGCAGTTGCAACTGACTCAAGAAGTGTAAAGTTAAAACGTCCTAAAAACCGCTCGATGATAGAGTTTTTAGCTGAGGTTCAAGATATAAATATGAACTATAAACCTAAAAATAAAATTATCATTAATGAGAGAACAGGAACTATTGTTGCCGGTGTAAATATTGAACTTAAACCGATAATCCTTACCCATGGTGATATAACTATAAAAATAGTTGAACAAGATGAGATAATCTCTCCCGATGGTTCAATAGCAGTAGATAAGAATCTTGTGATAGGACTAAATGAAAATGAGATATATACAAAAAGAGGCACAACTACAGTTGCAAACCTTGTACGCTCTTTACAGAAAATGGGTGCAACACCTAAAGATATTATCTCTATTTTAGAAGCTATGAAGAGTGCAGGAAGTATATCTGCTGACTTGAAGGTGATGTAATGAGTTACGGTATGAATGCAATAAATGCAAAAGCAGAGTTAGTGACAGGACAATCTTCTGTACCAAAGATAGATAAAGATGCAGATGATAAAGCACTTCGTGAACAGACAGATGCTTTTGAGGCAGTTATTATTAAAATGTTGATGGATAATGCAGCTAAAAATGATAATGATATGTTCTCTTCACAAAAAGATCCAGGGGATAAAATCTATAAATCAATGTTTAGAGATGAACTCTCAAAAGCGAGTGCAGGGAGCTTCGGATTTTCTCAAATGCTCTATGATTATCTAAGTGAAAAAAAGTAGAAAAAAGACTACAGATTATTGTAGTTTTGTCGATATAGCTGTATAAAGGATTTATTATGATTTCTCAAACAAATAATACAGCTCTTCGTACTGCTTATCCAAGCAAAGTTAATGAAGCTAGAGAACCTAAGGGGGCGAACATCGCTTCTCAAAATGAAACAAGTAGAGTAGACCAGCTTAAAGAAGCAATTGGATCTGGAGAATATAAAGTAAATATTGAAGCACTATCTGAAAAGATGGCGGATTCTTTACTTTAATATAATAAGTAGGAGTTAGAAATGTTGTCGCATCATTTAAAAAATGCCCTGAGTGATTTAAGGGATATTATAAATATTACAAAATCAGATATCGAAGATATCAAAGATGCACAGCATGATACTCAATTTGATAGACTGTCACTTAAAGAAGAAAAACTTAAAAGTTTTGAAGCAAAAAAAGCAGTGATAGATCATGAAATTTCCTCTTTAATGACATCTCACCCAGATGTAGATTTACCAGAACTTTTAAATGAAGAGCAGCATCAACTTTTGGATGACCTTAAAAAAGAACTTAATAATCTCCGAGAGGTTAATAAACATTATGCAAAATTGGTTTTAGTTGTAAGTAATTTATATAATACATTTTTAGAAAGACTTGTGCCAACTGAGATGCAGGGCTATGAGAAAAAAGCATCATCAAAGAAACCATCAATTTTGGAAGTGAGGGTGTAATATGAGCACAATTTTTAACTCTTTACATATTGGATATACAGGTTTAAGTAGTGCACAAGTTGGAATAAATACTACTGGGCATAATATAGTAAATGCAGAGACTGAAGGGTACTCTAGACAAAGAGTAGTTCAATCTGCACAGACACCACTATTTTCAGATGCGGGTAATATAGGAAATGGTGTTGAAATTCTTGATGTAAAAAGAATTTTTGATAACTTTGTTTTTGATCGTTATACAGATATATCTGCGGATAAAGAGTATACAGAATTTTCACAAAGTACTTTAGAAGAGTTATCTACATACTTTCCAGAGATTGACGGTGTTGGAATCAAGTCAGATTTAGCTGAGTATTATAATATGTGGCAAAGTTTTGCAGATAATCCTGATAATGATGCTATTAAAGTAGCATTAGCAAAACAGACAGAAACACTTACTCAGCATATAACAGATACAAAAGAGCAAGTAAAAGGCTTACAAGCAGAACTAAACAATCAGTTGGTAACAGATATAAATCAGGTAAATGAACTAGGAAAACAACTCGCTGATCTTAATAAATCAATTGATGCTGCAGAGGCTGGAGATGTAAATAGTGCAAATGATTTAAGAGATAGACGAAATGTACTGGAGAGAAGTCTTGCTAGATTAGTAGGTGCAGAGGTTAATCAAGGCCAACTAGAAGCAAATATTCAAATTGATAGTAATTCAAATACTAGAACAAGTAGTTATACGCTTAGTGTTAATGGTTTTAATCTTGTTGATGGAAGTACATTTCATCCTTTACATATAAATAATGAAAAAAGTCCAGATGGCTTTTATGAAGTTTCATATGAGAGACAAGATAGCGTTTTAATTCCAATGGAAGAGGCAATTACAAACGGAAAAATTGGTGCTATCTTTGATCTACGTGGGGGAACAGTTGATACTACAACAGGTATACCTACAGATGGAATAGTGCAACATGTTGTTGCACAGCTTGATGCTTTTGCTGCAGGACTGATTGAGTCTACAAACAACTTATATTCTGCCAGTTCAAGAGGTAATATGAGTTCTAATGAATTAAACTTAGAAGATTCAACCTCTTTAATGGATTCTAATTTAAATATAAACGAGGGCTCTTTTGATGTTATAGTCTATAATATTGATGGAAATGAAGTTGCAAGACGAACAATTAATATTGATAATGCAACTTCAATGAAGGGAGCAAATTCAATCGATGCACAACTAAAAGCCAATATTGATGACAACAATGACAGTAGTGGAAATAATGACATAGATGATTTTATTCTCTTTAGTTATGAAAAAGCAAGTGATGGTACTCAAAAAATTTATATGGGTGTTGAACCTCTTTCTGAATCACAAGGGTATACTTTTGCTATAGCTGATAAGTTAGAAGATAGTAACTATGCTTCAGGAAGTAATTTTGCAGGTGCAACTGGACTTGGTAGATTTATGGATGGTGATAGTGCCTCAAATATTAAACTCAATACAGCATTTCAAGAAAATCCTACACTTCTGTCTGCTGGTTTCTCAAGTACATCAGGAGATGATAGAGTTGCTTTAAGTATGGTACAACAGCAGTTTGAATCTTATGAGTTTGACATTGGTACAGAGTCATATGATACAACAATTTATGGAATGTTTGATGTAACATCTACCTATGTAGGTATCTCTACAAATTCAGCGATTACAAAAAATGAGACTACGACTACACAGTTTAATGCAGTCGAGTTAGAGTATTTTTCTGTTTCAAAAGTAAATGTTGATGAAGAGTTGACGAATTTAATTAAATACCAGACTGCTTATGGTGCAGCTGCTAAAATAATTACAACGATAGACCAGATGATGCAGACACTTTTAGGAATCAAACAGTAATTTAGATGCCTATTTTTAGTATAGCACTTCTTACTTTTATATTTTTATTTTCATTTTTTGGAAATTATATATATATACATGATGCATATACACTTCAGTCAAACTCTATACTTCTTGCTCCCTCATTTGAATTTCCATTAGGTACAGATAGGCTAGGACGAGATATTTTAGCTCGCCTAATGGAAGGTGGGAAAGTTTCTTTACTTATTGGTGTAGGAAGTGCTTTTATAGCTTCTATCATAGGTTTAGTGGCAGGTTCTATAGCTGGATACTTTAAAGGGAGTGTTGATAAAGCTTTTATAGTAACGGTAGATCTTTTTTTAACTTTTCCTACTTTCTTTCTTCTTTTGGCCCTTGTGAGTTATGTAAATGCTTCGGCTTGGGTGTTGATTATTATTATATCAATTACAGGTTGGATGACTACTGCTCGATTGATTCGCTCGGAGAGTTTTAAAATAACATCACAGCCCTATATAAAGATTCTAAATATAGCAAAACTCAATAAATTAAAGATAATTTTTAAGTATTATGCTCCTATTTTAGCACCTATTTACTTTGTAAGTTTTACTTTTGGAGTAGGGGGTGCTATACTTGCAGAGTCAGGATTGAGTTTTTTAGGTCTTGGTATAGTAGCTCCTCAAATGAGTTGGGGTACAATCCTTAGTGGTGGTAAGGATGTTGTAGAGATAGCATGGTGGGTTAGTTTCTTTCCAGGGTTAATGATTTTTTTAGTAACTTTTTCGCTTATTAACATTTCAAATTATCTCCAACAAGTAACAAACAAAAAACAGATTCAGATGTAAAGGTCGAAAATGAAAGAAACAAAGATTGGTTATACCTTTATCGTTATAGCAAGTGTCGTTATTGTACTAGCTGGGGTTAAAAGTGCTTCCTCTATTTTAGTTCCTTTTCTTCTTTCTCTTTTTATTGCAATTATTCTCTCCCCCTCATATAACTATTTTAAGAGCAAAAAAATTCCAGATGGATTTTCTTTGCTAATTGTAATGGGAATATTTTTGTTTTTAATTGTATTAGTTGTAAAACTTATAGGAACATCAGTAACTGACTTTAGCTCAAATATAGATATGTTTAGTGAAAAATTATCAACTTACTATATTTCAATCGTAGACTATACAAGAGCATTTGGTCTTGATCTATCTATAAATGATATAGCAGGATTTATTGATTCTAAAAAAATTATGACATTCTCGACAAGTTTACTTCAGGGGATGAGTGCCCTGTTTACGAATGGATTTGTCATATTATTAACTGTGGTTTTTATGTTGTTAGAGTCTTCACATTTTATGGATAAAATAGATATAGCAGATGGAAAACGGGGTACTTTAATACATATACAAGAGATAGCAGTAAAAATTCAGCATTATATGGTGCTAAAAGCTGTGATATCATTTTTTACAGGTGTAATTGTCTGGGTTGTGTTGAGTCTAATTGGTACTGACTATGCTTTTTTATGGGGTGTAATAGCATTTATATTTAATTTTATTCCCAATATAGGCTCTATAATAGCAGCTGTTCCTGCTGTTCTTATTACTCTTGTACAACTCGGTGGCTTTAATGCTCTTTTAGTTACTGGTTTATATATTAGTGTTAATATCATTATGGGTTCTGTAATTGAACCAAAAGTTATGGGAAGAGGCTTGGGACTTTCAACACTAGTAGTTTTTTTATCATTACTTTTTTGGGGTTGGCTTCTTGGTTTAGTTGGAATGTTACTCTCAATTCCTTTGACAATTATGGCAAAAATAATTTTTGATACAAATGAAAATACTCGATGGATTTCTGTTTTACTTGGTTCTAGTGGCGATATAAACAAAAAAAAGATATAATTCTTTTCATATAAAAGTTGATAAACAAGGAAAACTAGTGGTTTTAATGATAGATAATTACGACAGTTTTACATACAATATTGTTCAGTACTGTAGAGAACTAGGTGCTGATCTTAAAATAATTAGAAATGATGAGATGAGTGTAGAGGAGATTGCATCACTAAATCCGCAAAAAATAGTAATCTCACCAGGTCCGGCCTCTCCGGATGAAGCAGGTATTACTCTTGCTGTGATAAAACATTTTGCGGATAAATTACCTATTTTAGGTATCTGTTTAGGACATCAGAGTATTGCTCAAGTTTTTGGTGGAGATGTCATACGTGCAAGTAATATGATGCATGGTAAAACATCTACTATGAAACAGAGTATGGAGTGTGCAATATTCAAAGATTTACCACAAGAGTTTATAGCAACACGTTATCACTCTTTAATTGTTGATAAAAAAACATTACCAAGTTGCATTCAAGCGACAGCATATAGTACAGATGATAATGAAATTATGGCACTTAAAGTAAAAGATAAAGAGATTTATGGGGTGCAGTTTCATCCAGAATCAATTATGAGTGAATATGGTCATGAAATTATTGGAAATTTCTTAAACTTATGACTTCAAAATACATCTTCTTTTTAATTCTTGGAGTCGATGTACTTATACTTCTTCTACAAACACAACAAATTTCAATTTCAGTTAATGAAGCAAGTATTCTTTATGGAAATTTTTCAGTTTTACAGTTTTTAGTACAACTCTCCCTCAAAATATTTGGACAGAATGATTTAGCACTTCGCTTAGTAATGATCATATTTCATCTATTAAGTGTGATATTAATGTATGAACTTTCAAAAGAGTATATAAAGTCTCAGAGAAATCAACTTTGGTTTCTCCTGATTTTTGTATTTTTACCGGGTGTAGTAAGTGCTGCACTTATTGTCAATAGTGCAGGGATGGTCATTTTTGGTCTACTTCTTTATCTATTTCTTAGGAAAAGGTTATCTCAGGCCTGTTTAAATGGAGTGTTATTAAGTTATGCCTTTGTTGATATAGGATTTGCATACCTCTTTCTTGGACTCTCTGTTTACTACATTAGTTCAAAGAAATACAAACAATTTTCCTATATGATAGGGCTCTATTTATTAACAAGCTTTTTTTATGGTTTTGATGCTGGTGGTTATCCAACAGGCCACTTCTTAGATGTTATTGGAGTATATAGTGCTATCTTTACACCAATAATATTTATTTATCTTTTTTATGCACTCTATAGAGTTTATATAACATCAAAGATTGATGAACTGTGGTATATTTCAACAACGGCACTTGCATTATCTTTAGTGCTATCATTTAGACAACGTGTTCCTGTTGAACATTTTGCACCATATCTGATTATCGCTTTACCAATAGCTGCACAATTATTTATCCATTCATATCGTGTAAGATTGAAAATCTATCGAACTGGATATCGTATAGTCTTTATTGTTTCACTTAGTTTTTTAATTCTTAATACTTTAGTCGTCTTTTTCAATAAGGAGTTATATAGCTATATTGATAATCCAAAGCAGCATTTTGCATATAAAATGGATGTTGCAAAGGCTCTTGCAACTCAATTAAAGGCTAAAGGTATTAACTGTGTATCGACAGATACTGATATGCAACTGCGTCTGAAGTTTTATAAGATAGATAAATGTAGGGAAAATATACTGCATAAGGTTGATTTAGATACAAAAGAGAAAACAAATGTTACAGTTCGTTACAAAAATAAAACTCTATACAAAGCCAATGTTACAAATATAAACAATATATAAATCATTTTAATAGTTAATATAACAGCAAATATTTATTAAATGATATTATGCTAGAATGCTCTTTAAATACAAAATAGGGAGTTTCTATGGCTCAAAAAGCGATACGCGAATATGATGCTAAGTCAATCTTAGCGAAACATTGGGATAAATATTTTCCAGATTTTACTTATGCATACGAGACTGTTATGGTTCAGAATGGATCAGAATTACTTGAAGCTGCAAAAACTAAAGCTTGGTTAAATGAAAAAACATTAGTTGCAAAACCAGATATGTTATTTGGTAAGCGTGGTATGAATGATTTAGTTCTTTTTAAAGATACTAAACCAGGTGATGTGTCTTTAGCTAAAGCTGCTTCTTGGATAGATGAAAAATCTTCTGGAGACCAAAAAGTTTACTTTTCATTTGATGGAGACAAGCCTACTGGCGAGCCATCTGTAGATAAATTAACTAACTTCATTGTTGAGCCATTTACTCCGCACAAACAATCTGAAGAGTATTATGTTTCTGCTACATGTGTAGGTGACAATGATGTTATCTACATGTCTGCAGAAGGTGGTATCGCAATTGAAGAAAATTGGGATGAAAAAGTTATCGAAGTAGCATTTCCTATTACTGCAACTGAAGATGAAATTGCAACTGCAATTCGTGCAAATGTACCTAAAGATGTTGCTGAGAAAGATAAAGCAAATTTTGCTGAATTTTGTATTGGTTTCTTTAAAGCATACCGTGAGTTAAACTTCGCATACCTTGAAATCAATCCTTTTGTAATGCAAGGAAACAAAATCGAACTTTTAGATATGGTTGCAAAACTTGATGATACTGCTGGATTTATGATGGTAGAAGAGTGGGGCGATGTTGAGTACCCTACTGCATTCGGTATGGAAGCTAAATCTCCAGAAGTTGAAGCTATTGAAGAAGCTGATGCTAAAACTGGTGCTTCACTTAAACTTACACTACTTAAGCCAGAAGCTAGAATCTGGACTATGGTTGCTGGTGGTGGTGCTTCTGTTGTTTATGCAGATACTATTGCTGATATGGCTGGGATCGATGATCTAGCTAACTACGGTGAGTACTCAGGTGGTCCAACTACTGGTGAGACAAAATTTTATGCAGAGACTCTTCTTGACTTAATGACAAGAGAAAAAGACCCTCAAGGTCGTGGAAAAGTAATGATTATCGGTGGAGCTATTGCTAACTTTACTGATGTAGCTAAAACATTTACTGGTATTATTCAAGCATTTGAAAATTATGCAGATAAGATGAAAGAAGTTGATCTTAAAATCTACGTTCGTCGTGGAGGACCTAACTATGAAAAAGGTCTTAAAGATATTAAAGAAGCTGCTGACAGACTTGGTTTATACATCGAAGTTTATGGACCAGAAACACATGTTACAGACATTGTGCGTATGGCATTAGAGAAGTAAGGAGAAATAATGGAACAACTATATACTAAAGACACACAAGCTATCTTCTGGAATAACAACAAAACTGCTATTCAAAGAATGCTTGATTACGATTATACTATTCAAAGAAAAACTCCATCAGTAGCTGCTATCGTTGCACCTACAAGTGGAAATAAATTTGAGAAATTCTTCTTCGGACCTGATGAAGTTATGATTCCTCTTTTCAAAACAACTGCTGCTGCAAAAGCTGCTCAGCCTCAAGCTGATGTACTTTTAAACTTTGCATCGTTTAGAACTGCTTACGATGTAACAATGGAAGCACTTGAAATTGGTGGTTTTTCATCTATGATGATTACTGCTGAAGGTATCCCTGAGCGTTTAGCTCGTGGTATGAATCAAACAGCTCGTGAGAAAGGTGTAACTATCATCGGTCCTGCAACTGTTGGTGCTATCACTCCGGGTGCATTCAAAGTAGCTAACATTGGTGGTACTATTACTAATATCGTTAACTCTAAACTTCACCGTGCTGGTTCTTGTGGACTAGTTACACGTTCAGGTGGACTTTTCAATGAGCTTTCAAATATTATTGCTATAAATGCAGATGGTATTGCTGAGGGTGTTGCAATTGGTGGGGATAGATTCGTTGGATCTGTTTTTATTGACAATATGCTTAGAATGGAAAAAAATCCAGCTGTTAAGTACATGATTCTTCTTGGTGAAGTTGGTGGTACTGAAGAGTATAAAGTAATCGAAGCTGTTAAGTCTGGTGCTATTACAAAGCCAGTTATTGCTTGGTGTATCGGTACGATTGCTAAGTATTATGATTCAGGTGTTCAGTTTGGTCATGCAGGGGCTTCTGCAAATGGCGAGATGGAAACTGCAGAGTATAAAAATAATGCGATGAGAGAAGCTGGTATTCATGTTCCAGGTTCATTTAATGATTTACCTGAAATTATTGCTGCAGTTTATCATGAACTTCATGCCGAGGGTGTTATTAAAAACATACCTGAGCCCGCGATGAATATATGTCCAACAGTAAGAAGAAGTAAAGAGTTTATCTGTACTATTTCTGATGATCGTGGTGAAGAGTGTACTTATGCTGGTTTCCCAATCTCTAGTGTAGCTACTCCTGATACTGGCAAAGGTATTGGTGATGTTATATCACTTTTATGGTTCAAAAAACAGTATCCAAAATGGGCTACAGACTTCATTGAAACTGTAATGAAAACTGTTGCTGACCATGGTCCAGCTGTTTCTGGTGCTCATAATGCTAAAGTAACTGCTCGTGCAGGTAAATCAGTAGTTGAGTCACTTGTTACTGGTCTTTTAACAATTGGTCCACGTTTTGGTGGTGCTATTGATGGTGCTGCTGAGCACTTTAAATATGCTGATGATAATGGTCTCACTCCAAAAGAGTTCTTAGGTCACATGAAGAAACAAGGGATTCCAATTCCAGGTATTGGTCACCGTATTAAATCTCTTAAGAACCCAGATTTACGTGTAACTGGTCTTATGAACTTTGCAGCTGAACACTTTCCAGCAACTCCTTTACTTGACTATGCAAGAACTGTTGAAGCTCTTACTACAAGTAAAAAAGAGAATCTTATCTTAAATGTTGATGGTACTATTGGTATCTTAATGGTAGATATGTGGAGAGCTTTAGGATATACTGAAACTGAGATTAACGAGTTTATCTCTTCAGGGACTCTTAACGCATTCTTTATTGTTGGTCGTTCAATCGGTTTCATCGGGCATATCCTTGATGAAAAACGTCTTGCAATGCCAATGTATAGACATCCTATGGATGATATCCTTTATGATGTACAAGAAGCTGAAAAACTGTAGTAGTTTTTTTATTTTCTAGGGAGAGAGTTGTCTCTCCCACTTCTCTTCTTTTTCCTTTCCTTTCCTTTTTCCTTTACAGAACTTTTTTTTTATGCACTTTTTTGATATACTTGAAATATGAAAAAAGCATTTACAATGATAGAATTAGTGTTTGTAATAGTAGTTATTGGTATATTAGCTGCTACTATAATCCCTCGTACAAAAACTAACCCGCTACAAGAAGCTGCTGTGCAACTTTTATCTCACATAAGATATACGCAGCATTTGGCTATAGTTAATGATGTATATGATGCAAGTGATAATGAATGGTATAAAGGAAGATGGCAGATAGTCTTTAGTAATAGTGATTTTACAAAAAATGTTCCTGCATACACTATCTTTTCAGATTCTGGAGCTTATGGAGGAGATGCAAGTGAAAGTGAGATCGCTTTAAATCCAGAAAATCCTGATCAAATCATGACAGGTGGTTATGGTAATGCTTCAGCTATAGATATAAGAGATAGTACTTTTAAAGGAATGAAAAAATTAAACCTAGGACTTAGCTATGGAGTAGAGACTGTTGCCTTTAGTGGTGGCTGTCGAAGTAATTGGGCCAGAGTAGCATTTGATTACTTAGGTAGACCGTTACAAGGAGATCATAGTTCCATGACAGGGCCTTATTCAGCGGGCACTAAAAGACTATTACAATCAGATTGTTTAATTACATTAGGCAATGGAGTAGAAACAGTAGTTATAACAATACACCCTGAAACAGGGTATGCAAATATTACTTTTTAATTTCTTTTAAACTCTTTCCACCATTTAAGCAATTACTAAGCAATACAACCCTATAATTCCCATCCACAAACAGAGACACCTTGTTTAAAACAGGTTACGAACTTTTCGAGTTGAAGAGTTAAGAGAATGTTTGAGATCATTGA
>Ga0256836_1000044_pt1 | contig 79803 bp, 93 predicted proteins | sample 4561380metaG_FD_185974 | JGI IMG/M metagenome (GOLD analysis project Ga0256836, IMG submission 185974) | Hydrothermal vent microbial communities from Guaymas Basin, Mexico - 4561-380 | ecosystem: Environmental > Aquatic > Marine > Hydrothermal vents | place: Mexico: Guaymas Basin | collected...
TAGTGTTTTTAGAATTTTGGAGTATTCGTTGTAGATTTCTTTTATTGTGTTGAATTTTCTTTTTGTGAGTGTGTAACTTTCGAGGGTGATTGTTCTGGTTAGTTTCATTTGTTCTCGACCCCCGTGAGGTGTTTTGTTGTTTCTGTTGGTTTGTAGTTCTTAGTCATTACTAGCACCCAAGTGTTAGTATGTAACGAAAATATTTAAATCTTTCAAAAGACACCACTCAAAAAACAACTTTGTTATTTAATTTATAATAGAATTGTATTGAACAACACGTATCTTGATAGAATGTTTTTAAGAACTTAATGTAGATAATACGTTTGGTGATAAAATGCTACCATCAGAATATTATGATATAATAGATAGTGTATATGGTAATTATTCTCATAAAACAATAAGGAGTTTAAATGATTTAATTAGGCAATACATTGATGAGTCATATCTTGAAGATTATTCTGTGAAGGTGCACGAAACCTCATATGACAAGACAGTTAATGTATATATTGAGACAGGAACAATAGAAGAATATATTCACGTCAAAATAATTGGAATATCTAATGGAATTATAGTAATATTCAAAATAAGGACACCATCTGAAATGGATAGTAGTATTGACGTTTATTTCGTGAATGAAGATGGTAGTGTAGAGTATTATGGATCTCTCAATTAAAAGAGAACCAAAAGATTTATAAAAAACAAAAAACGATATTTAGTGGTGATACTAATGTATAGTGTGTCAATAATAGTTAAGGATGAGTTCAATAATGTTCTAAAGACCATATCCGAAATGGGCATTAATGTTGATGAAATTAAAAATTCTGATGAAGGTATTACCGTTTTAGTAACGACAGAAACACTAAAAGGTGTTGAAGAAATAATTAAAAAGTTTAATGATAAATTTAGTGAAAAATTTGATATTATAATGATTCTAAATGTTGGTATGATTAAGGAATCACTTCAAAAACTTATGGAATCGTTTTCTAATAGTGACCTTATTAATATTCTGAACGCTCAAGACGATGGTTTGACTTTTGATGACTCATTCTAAATACATAATAACTTTTTTTACATTTTACGTCGCAAAATAGGAAGGAAATACAAATAATTATTTAGTATTTAGAATATAGATGAATTTTGGTTTTGAAGTTGATGTATATTGATCGTTTATAACGACGTGTTCAGAATATTCATTGGCGATAGTAAATATTATGTATTCATAGTCGAGATTCTCACTATAGTATTGTGTAATACTAACATTATATGAGTATGTATTGCGTCTAGACTTTATTGTAACTATAAAATCCTCAAATGTATTTAATTTAATTGTTATAGAACTTACATTGGCGTCATTCATATTAATTGTTAAAATAGTATTATCACCTGTAATTAGGTCGTGGACGAATAGTGCGTGAATAGTGCCCTCAATTATATTAGCGTACGCGTTAATATCAAAGATATTAATTGCTGATAAAATGTTTGATGATGTTGAAACAGCATTTAGTTGGTGTATGTCATTAGGTGAGACTATTGTTTTGAGTTCTGTGTCCATATATCTAGTTAACTTATTAAGAATTTCAATATCAAAACTATCAGAAAATTTTATTGAGATTTTATTGTTCTCAATTGCGTTATAGATTTCATCGAAGAAATCTTCGATCTCGTTATTAGAGAATATGATATACTTCATTACGATTCACCACAATTATATGTGGAATCGATATTTAAAAAGTTCCGGAATTATAACCAAAAAATTTTTAAAGTAAATTATATACTTATATTATGAAAGGTCCCGCGGTAGCCTAGCCTGGGAGTGGCGGCGGACTGTAGATCCGCAGGTCCCCGGTTCAAATCCGGGCCGCGGGACCACCAGAATTCTTGTTAATAAAAAAATTAATTTGTGGGGCGGTAGCTCAGCCTTGGGAGAGCGCCGGACTGAAGATCCGGTGGTCGGGGGTTCAAATCCCTCCCGCCCCACTAATTAGTAATGTTCTATCGTCCTTCTTGATTATTTTTATTTTAATTTTTTAAATCAAATATGGTGGTGAATATGAGAGTAGTATTACTTGCTGGTGGTTTTGGAACAAGACTTAATAATGTTCCAAAAGGGTTGATAAAGGTTGATGGTAAAAATATTCTCGATTATATATATGAACAGGTTAGACAGTTAGGTGTACCAATTTACTTGTATTCAAATGTTTTATATGCGAAGAAATATTACGATTGGGTAAAGGATAAGAATATTGAATTCTATATTGTACCAGATGTTCTTCCACACAATTCTAATGGAGTATGGGGGAATTTTATGGAGTTCTCGTACGTTTTTGGTATTGATGATACATTATTAGTTGCAACTGATAATTATTTTGACGTTGATTTACGTGATTTTATGAACTTTAAGAATAACCACAATAAAATTATAGTTAAGTATATTGAAGATAAAAGTCTAATAGTGAAGAGATTTGGTAATGTGTTGTTCGATCCCTATACTAAGAGGGTTATTAAGTTTGTGGAGAAACCTCAAACAATAAACGATGTCATTAGTAATTATGTCGCTACTGGTATAATATATCTTAATAGAGAAACTATTAAAGAATACTTGCCAATGTATATGAGTAAAGGCAATATTGATAGTCTTGGTGGATTCATTCAGTTTTTAATTGATAAGGTTCCAGTTTATGCGTATGAATATTATGGAGAATGGTATGATGTCGGTAATTTGGAAGTAATCAATAAAATTAAGAAAAAACATAAGGTTGATTTTTGTTAATTTTATTATATTTGGTATTGATACTATTCTTCAATTTCATTTTTTGCGATACTAATGATTTTTGTAATCAAGTCTTGCAAATCTGAAATATTGTCAACATCTTTTATTTTTTCATCTTCAACTTCTTCTATATAAACTTTAATGAAATCATCTCCTGTTAGTTCAAGTTCAAATGTATCTGTTTCTCTTTCGTAGTCAAAACCTATTTCATAAAGGAGTTCTGATAACTCCTCCTTGCTTGTGTTTCTTACTATTATGAAACCAAAGTCATCGATAACTTCTGGAGGTGAACGAGAAGTATTAATAAGTTCTAATTTTAGAATTATACTCATTGGGAGCACCAGCATATATATGTACAATAACGATTTAAATGGTATTTAATGTTTAGGTTATGGGAAATTTTATTTGAGTATGGTGATATGGTGTTGCTAATATCATTATGAAAAAACTAAGAAGAATTTATTATAAAAAATAATATTGTGTTTTAATTATACTTTTTGTAGTGTTTTTGGTTGATTTTTGTGACGTTTTGTTAGTAATACATTATACCATTCGTTTTTATTTTTGTTATATTTTTTGAATAATTTTATAACATATGTAGCAAAATTTTTTGTCATTATGACAATAATATTCTAATTTACTTGACACACAAAGTTTTCCAAGTAATAGAAAACTCAAAACCTATTGAAAAAATGATTAAAACAAACTACAAATTTTGACAGTTTTAAGAATGTGTGTAATTTAGTGTTTGAGAAAAGTGTTTTGGAGCCGGGGGCGGGATTTGAACCCGCGACCGGCGGATTACAAGTCCGCCGCCCCGCCAGGCTAGGCTACCCCGGCATTTAAATTATTGGCGCCGAGGCGGGGATTTGAACCCCGGTCGGGAGAGTGACAGTCTCCCATGCTAGACCGGACTACACCACCTCGGCACGCCCGTTAATTCTATATTAACACGACTTTAAAAATGTTTTGGTTGATTATTCATTTTTTGCGAAACGTTTAAGAATTAACTATATAGAAACAATATATGGTGTGATTATGGTTTATGATATGTTACGTGAAATTGCAATTGGAGTTGAGAATGAACTTCGTGAATTATATGAAGTTGCTAGTCAATATGATTATAATGGGGTGTTTGATCCTATACGGGATTTTTTATATATAAGGTGTTTGAGTATTGTGGGTGTTGTAGTTGAACATAATGGTAGTGTTGAAATTAAGTATTTTATTCTTCAATTAGATAATCCAAATGCAATTGTAAATGTTAGGACAGATGGTGTGATAGAAGTTTCACAATTTGCATTTGAGTATACTTATAAAATTGAGGATGAAAATGTAATTAAATTGTTAAAGGATATACATAGTAGGTTGCTTGAAAATTTTATTAAATTATGAAAGAGGAGTATGAATGACCACAAAGTATTTAAGGGGTAGTTATTGAAGTGTATATTGGTGATGTAAATGAGTGATACGAGAACTATGCTTTATGAAAAAATAAAGAGTGTTGAGAATGAGTTGGCGGACCTCTATGAGAAGTGGGAGAAGTATAATGAGAATCCGGATGAGTTTGATGAGGATCCGGTGTCAGAGTATGTTTTTGGTGGTACTATTTTAGGTATGGGTAGGTATCAAGAGTATCTGAACGATGGTTATGAAACATTATATTATACTTTGTATCGTATGGTTGGTGGTCCAAATATTGTTATTAGGACGGATGGTTTCATAGAAGGTTCTTGGGGTGATGTTGAAGTTCGTGCCCATATTAATAACGAGAAAGCGAGAAAAGTACTAGGTATAATACACGAACTTTTGGTTGAAGTAGATTCTTCTGTATGTTGATACTTTATTATGTTCTAATTTTATGTTTTTAAAATTGGTTTTATATATCATTATTGGGTTGTATGAATGGGTATTTTCAAAGAGTACGTTAAGAAAAAGAAACAAGGCGTAAAACTTGGTGATGTACTTCCAGAAACTGTTAGGGAGAGCGAAGATAATAAAGATATGGTTGAGTTTCTCAAAGAGAGGGAGAAAATAGTTAATAAAGTTTCATCGGAGTTGGATGAAAGTAAAACTATACAAGAAGAGAATGTTGATAAAAAGAATAGGGATATTGTTAGGAAACCATTTTTGTCTAAGTATACTAAAGAAGATGATGTGTCTATACGTAAAATGGTCACTTCAAAGAGATCAATGAATTTGGTTATTAGGGAGAAGTATTATGGGAAGCGTGTTAGTACTGGCGAAGAGAAGGTCGATTTTTCAAAACTTTATGCTCCTAGAATTTATGATAATATTAGAAGAGGTTTAGAAGAGGGTAAGATAACGTTTATAACTAGTTATGAGTTAACTAATGAATTGTATACGTATATGGGCGTGCGTGTTTTGACGCCTCAGGGAAACACTGAACTTATTGAACCATTTCCGATTGCTATTGTTGAGATTTATAAGCAAAAATATCATCCTAATAAAATTTACGTCCTTATACCTTTATCTTTAATATTGTATTCACGCGATCCTAATTTTAAGAAGGTTAGGGATAGAATTGAACCTATTATAGATTCGTTTATTTCATCTAAGTATGATAAGTCTGTTTCGTACTCTGATCAGATGAGGTCTTCTGTTTTTACTGATGTTTATGCTTACATAATTGAAAAGTTAAAGAGAAGGACTCTTAAGATACCTGGTATTACATATGAGTATTTGAAGAAAGTTTTACCTTTGATCATTGATGAAAAACTTAGGTTTTATTCTGATTTTGGGTTTGGTGATATTGAGTACTTGTTTTATGATGATCAGATTGAGGATATTTTTATAAATGGTTCAGAAAAACCTGTTTTAGCGCAGACGAGGGATTTCTATAATGTTGAAACGACGATATATATGACTAATGATAAACTTGAACGTTTGGCGGTTGTTATTAAGGCATTGTATAAGAGAAACTTTAGTGAGAAGTCTCCGGTTATTGATACTCAAATAGAGGGGTACTTTAATATTCGTGTTAATATGACTTATTGGAGTCCGGTTTTCAAGTTTTCGGTTGATGGATATTCATTAACTCTACGTAAGGCTAGGGAAATTCCACCTTCGGTATCAATATTATTACACGAAAAATTTCATTCAATTAATGAGGAAGTTGGTGCATTACTTGTTGAGTTCTTCCATAGGAATGTTGGTAGTTTGATTTATGGTGAGACTGGTTCGGGTAAGACTACATTATTAAAGTCAATGTTGTTAACTGTTCCACAACATTACCGTATTGTCTCTCTTGAGGATACTGTTGAAATGCCAGATATGAGTAAGTGGGGGTATCATCACATTAGGTTAACTGCTAAGTCACAATTAAGTGCGATGAGTGAGGAAGAGTGGACGCTAGACAAAGCGGCGAAAAACCTCTTACGTATGCGTCCGTTTATTGCGGTTCTTGGTGAGATTCGTGGTCTTGAGGCAAAAACATTAGCAGAAATGGCACAAATGGGTCTTGCAACAGTTTATACTACGCTTCACGCTAAAGACCACGTGACGGTACTTAATCGTTTGATCCACCATATGGGTGTTGAACCATCTGCAATTCCATCCTTTGATACGCTAACTCTAATTAGAACTATTCGTCCTCGTGGAACTGATAGGATAATTCGTCGTGTAACTAGCATTGCGTATCCTGAAGTTATGTATGATTATGATAAAAAGAATTTGGTTAGACTTTCTACTGGTGAGGAAGAAGTAATGGTGGAATTGAAAGAAATAGTTTCGTATAAATTCAATGTTGACCCAAGAACAGGTTCTATTGATGAACGTTGGGATATTAACTGGAAGAATTTATTTGGTGGTAAAGTAATACAAAAGATCCATGATATTACTGGTATGCATCCAGAGGTTATTTTAGTTGAAATTGTTGAGAAGTATAATGTTTTGAAATCGCTTTCAGAAGAAATTAACTTTAACGACTTTAAATCCGAAATGGAGCGTGTTGTCAAGTACTTTAACATTTACAATATCCTCAATAGTGATGGATACATAGGTGAAGAGTTGTGGTATCAATTTGTTAAGGAAATGGATTACAATTTTGGTATTAAAATTCATCACAAGTGGGATGACTGGATTTTAAAGAGAATATCAGAAAAGGAGTTTTATGACTGGATTAGCGTTTTGGATATCTAATTTATATTCATTTAATTATTTTTAAAGTGTTTCGAGTATCAATGTTTGGTGATACAATGTATGGACGAAAACTAATAGTAGGTTTTGTAGTTGCAATACTCCTTGTGGGTATGACACACGTAAGCGCAAGTTCTGAGTCAAACACAGTATCAACAGGTAAACTATTAATTATGATTAGTGATGCACAACTGGAAAGATATGACTGGAATTACATATACACTTTAACAAGTAATGCCAAAGGTTACCTAATAACTCTTGATAATCAATCATATGCTGAAGACGTTAACAAGTTTATAGATTTTGCAAAATCTCACGATAAAAAGGTATTTGTTACTTATACTGAGATTTATCAGAATGGAACACTAGTTTACAAGACATACACAGTTAACCCTAAAGATGTTGAGGGTGTTCTTATTGTTACATATGATCCTGAACATCTATCACAAATTGTGGATAAAATGAAGAGCGTTGGTTACAAGAAGATATATGTTATGTACGCGTTCGTATATCTTAGCACTCCAGTTTATGATAACACTACAAACACGACAACATACAAGGATTATTATCGTGAACAAATACCTCTTGATACAATACTTAATAATAATGATATAGATGGCGTTCTTTTGATGGCAATTAGTTATGATCAAAACAAAGTAAATGATGTTATAACTAAGATTAAGTCCGCAAATAAGGAAGTTATGGTAACATCAAGTGTTTATGTTGATCCATACACACAACAACCAATATATGATGCCTCAGGAGAAGTTCTCAAGAGTGTTCTTAAAAATGAGAACTATAATTGGGTAGTTTATTCATCATTCGATTCATTAGTTCCATCAGTACTTAATATTACGGTAAATATTAATAACATTAAGGCCGAGAGTAGTACCTATAAGACAATCGCATATGTTTCACTTGCTGGTTTGTTTATTGTGATATTGTTCTATTTATTTAGAAAGGATAATTGTGAAAACGATGAAGAGAGTGAAATCAAAGAAAAGAAAACAAAAGAAGAGAAAGAGTGAAATCTTTTCTTTTTCTTTAACTATTTTCAATGTCTAATTGCAAGTACAACTCCAATTATTATTAGTCCACCAATTAGTATTGTGGTTGTGTTTATTGGGAGTGATGACTTCTTGTTTGTGACTTCAAATCTATGGTCATACATTATTTCTTTGTAGTTCTGTTCATTTTCGAACTTGTATCTAACGTAACCGTGGACATTATAGGTACCTTCTTCATTACTTGAAAGTCTTATGTAGAGTGTTTTTGTTTCTCCTGGTTCAACAATAAATTGTGTCGTGTAAACTCCTCCACCACCACTAATAACGTTTTCACCACCACTTACAATCATTCCACTTGGGATAGTTAGGTATACTTCTACTATCAACTTACGACCAGCACTAAACGGGTTTGTCGCTGATATCTCGATAACTCCCTCTTCGTCTTTAGTAATAGTGTCTTTTGGAGTATGGATGTTTATTATTGGTTTGGTTGTAGTGTCAGTATTTGTGGTAGTTGTTGTTTGAACGTTGTTTGAGGGTGTTTGAGTATCATTATTGTATATATAGTCGGGTTTGGTGTTGCTAACATTTGTAGGTGCGGTATCATTAACATTGGTGTTTGTGGTTATTGTTTCGTTAGTTTGACTAATAACTGTTGAATTTGTTTCGATAGTATCGTTAGCAATAAGTGTTGTGTTGTCTTGTGTTGTTGTAGTGTTTGTTGCACTAACTATTCCGACCATCCCAAACAAAACCCATATTGATAGTATAACTCCAACCCACTTTTTCATATCAATCACCTCAATATTATATACGTATATAGAGTTTATAAAGTTTTCGGTTGTTGTCAATAAAAATTTAAGGATTTAGTGTTAAATATACTAGTGGTGATAAAGTGAACAATATAGATAAGTTGCAACTTGAAATAAGAGATACTGATGGTGAAATAGAAGAATTTGAAATATACATAGAAGATTTTAGAATTAGACCAGATGAGAAAGTTGTTATTATTGGGATAGGTAGTGGTGAGGCGCATGAATTATATCAATTTTTGAAAAAATATTTCAATGGAGAATAAGATCCACTTTATTTAAGATTAAGCGTTATTCAAGTAGTGGTGTAAAAGAATAAACTAAATGTTTCTGTTTCTAAGACTATGAATGCTTGAAAAATTTGTTTTTAGTATTATTATTTTAATATTGGTATCTTGTTTTGAAGATTTTAAATAAAGATAATTATAATAAAATTGGTGTTAATAATGGGTGACCCAAAACCTAAGATGAAAAATGAAACTAATGTTAAGGAAGGACAACCCAAAGAAATACAAAATAAGATAGATAATAAGAATGTTGATAATGAAAAAAAGAATAAAGAAGAAAAGAATATCAAGATAGTATCTAAGTCGGCATCTCAAACGAAACCAAAACAAGTGACCGCACCTTCACCAACAGAAACACTTTTATTGACAAGATTAATTAATGAGTTTAGTGAAGTTTCTAGAGAACTTAAACAATTGAACAAGAGAATTGATATGATTGTTGAAGCAAATGAAAAACCATTAGAGTTGGAAGAATCTGTTGAATCACTAACCAAATCAATCGTTGAATTGAAAACTAGTATTAATTCATTCAACACAAAGTTAGATACAATGATACGTCAAATTAATATCCAAATGAGCAAGTGGGACATCATTATGAATGAAATTAAAAGACTTGTCAACACTTTAAGACTTAGTGTAGAAGAAATCAATGAATACATAAAGAACCCATTGTTTGAAGATATTGAAGATGAAATTACGTTAAGAGTTGCATTATTCTTGTACCATTACAGATTACTTGGATATACTGACTTCCCAGAAGAAGTCATAATGATTAAACTCGGTATTACTGCCGAAGAATTACAACGTGCAATAGAAGAATTAAAAGCAAAAGGATGGAATATTGAAGTTATAACCTATGAGGAAGAATGATCTATTCTTTCACATTATCCATCCAATCTTATTAACTTTTTTTATAAGAAGATGGTAAAACTTATAAAGTCCAACTATTATTATCACATTGGTGGTTTTAATGAGTTCGAATATTTCATTTGTTATCAATGAAGGTACTAATTCTATTACGGGGTTATTTGTATCGGATATTGGTGACGCACGCTCAAACGAAAGAGAATTCGTCACAACGTTCTCAGCATTTAATATTGACTACATTTCAAGATTCCTAAATATTTTGGTTCTACACGGACGCGACTCAATCTCTGATCAAGTTAAAGCATGGCCAACAGGTGAAGTTGCAAATAAACGGTACTTATCTCCAAAGTTCACTGAGGAAATATTCTATTCTAAAAATTTCTTCGAAGTCAAAGAGAAAATACTTGAATTTGTAAAAATATTAGAGGAGAAGTTCAATCATAAACCAGATATAGTTTTCGATGGCAATATCGTAAAAATATGTTTTTCTAACATTGATTGTATTTCAATATTACTTCATAGAGATCCATGGAATGATAGTGACGAATTACCTTATTATATGTTTAATGGCAAACTTTATGAGTACGGTGCAAAAATAGAAATTCGACCATATCTTGACCTTGTTGTCTTACCATCAATTATTGATGATGATAAGTCTGAAGAAAAACTTATAAGCGAAGTACTTCAAATGTTTAGAGAAGTATTCTATAAAGAATCAGATGTCAATGATAGTGAAATTGTCACACCTCTTTTTCACTTTTATAATGAATTTTCATCAAAAATAAAAGTTATAACTATAGGAGATATAATTAGTAGAACATTAAGTTTTACCAGTACGGATATTGTTAGCATAATCTATAGATTGTACTATGCATTATTTTATATTAATAGTTTCTATGGAAAATTGAAGATGGAATATGTTCCATATATAGGGAGTATATACGATTCATATAAGATAGGTGATATTGATGATTTCAAATTGTTACTTTCAATATATAAGGGCAACACTCTGATGATCGTTGTAGACACTATTTTCAATAATGGAAAACATCTTGTATTTGTATTTACGGATTCCGTTGCACCATTAGTTGTTATTGAGAGAGATTCCAGAAGATTTGCAAAACGAGTGTTAAATGTACAATTCGATTCTTCAATTAGTGGGGATATTGCGTTCAACATATTGTTTAACTTAACTATTCCAATTGCTGTGTATCGTTATAAAGATAATTTGTCAATTGTTTCAAGAAGAATTGGTAAGGAAATTGAGAAATATATAGGAAAAAACAATGAAATAATTGTCGATGGGTTTTTTGATAATGTTTCAGTTTATAGGAAGAATAGAGATGGTTTCGAACACTTGGTCACGTTCTGGAATGGAAAACAGTTTTCTTCCTATTAAGCATTTATTATGACCTTTAGTAGTGTTGATGCTTCGATTAATTTTCTTTGTTTTGATATTCCAGTATTGATTATTATTGTATCTTGCGAATCACAAACTATTTCACTTCTAAGTGTTACGTCTACCCAAATGAAATATTGTTCTTCGAATGTTGGAATATTCGATAATTTTGTATTAAATGAGAATTTATTATAAGTTCCGGGAATTTGTATGTTGTTATATGAAATGTTTGTTATATACCATTTGTATTTACCAATATTGATCATATTTATAAAAAAGTAATTGTTACGAGTAGTGTATTTAGGCGGAAACGCTTTAATTGGAATCTTTATTTCACAATATTCATCTCCGGAGTTTGGTATTCTGTCTGGATCAACTTTTGACGCCGTTACATTTATTAATGGACCATTGTATAGTTCGAAGAATGTGCTTTTTGAATCGTCTATTTTTTCTCTTATGATTGCGTTGTTACTTTTAACTAGTATTTCTGGATAGACCTTGAAGGCAATAACTATCATTGCTAGTATCATTACATATATAACAACTTCTATGGCAACCATAAATGTACCCATATATACTATATTTTGAATGTTTTTAAGTTGACCTTAGAATATCCTTATTTGGGGGTAATAATATGAAGATTAGAGTTAGGACACGAATGGATAATGATGCGTTTATATTATTGCTGGCATCACAAATGATTATAGCATTCCCGTATATTCACGTTGGTATTTATGCAGGATTATTAGTGGTGATATTGTCACTAATGGTAGCGTTTTACAGGTTTTCGAAATTACTATTTGAACCGGATATCGTTAAAAGTTTATTATTACAGTTTTTCGCATCCATAGGTATTGTTTCGGGCAATCTAACACTATTATCTTATGTCAATAATAAAGTATTTTTATCGTTGTCACTAATTACATTTAATATTATTGAAACTACAATATTGTTAATATCACTAATAAACTTTTTCTTGTTAATGGAGTTACATTGTGAAAAACAATTAGAAAATAATTATGAAAGTGATGTAGATGTTAAAAGTGAAGAAGATGAAGAAAATATTATGAATAATTATCAATTTTCCTAACTACAATTTTTTTAGTGTTGTATAATATTTCTTTTATAGTTTCATCGAGTGTGTAATAATCGTTTTTATGAACTGTGAACAGGATGTTCGCTACTGATGTATGATCATAATAGTTATATTTTGAATCTATATATACTCTATTACTTTCATAGTCTAAGTGTATAGTTTTTGGGTATGGTTCGAATGGATCAATCACGTAAGTGTTTTGTATAACTAACTTATTGTCTATTATATTAACGTCTTCATCATCTATAGTGCTCGTGGAGAATTCAAACATAATTTTTATCATTTCATCTAAATCGAGTTCACGTTTCATAATTAATACGATTATAAAGTTATTGAATTTTAGAGCAATATGAGTTTTTGATATTATTACATTTGGTGTTTCAACTAGAATAATATTATCATTTATTTTTGATGTTATTAAACCAATATCGAAACCGAGTTTTTTATTATAGTAACGTTCCTTTTTAATCTTAACCACCTTTTCGTTGTATCTTATAAACCTATAATAATCTCCTGAAATAAACTCAACTATATCTTCTGGTATTAAACGATTTGAAACGTATTTATCTATATCGTTCTTATAAATTATAATCAGATTATTTTTCTTTATGAATGTTAGTGTGTTAATATCTAATAACACTGAATTTGGTACTCTTCTTAATGTTTGTAGGATCAGAATATACTCTAGTAATGTAAAGTTACTATCAATTATTGTGTCACCAACCCATAGAGAATAATAGTTTTTGACTATCTCAATTTTTTCATTTATTATTGGTATTGATACGTTTACAAACTTTAACTTTTTCCTATCTATAATTTCTTCATCTCCCTGATTATAAAGTGAAGGGATTATTACGAATATTCTTTTATTTGGGTTCAATTTTCCATTTTCAAATAATGGGAACTCAACCGCTTTTGGTTTAATTAATAAATTATTAACAAAAGTAAAAAGGTTAGTAACATCGTAATTTCCATATTTGTCAAACACTATCACACCCAAAGTTTCTTTCATTTTATCAAATATTTCTGAAAAATCAATATTTTCAAGGATTTTCATTGGAGTTCTTTTACTAACTATTATGTTCAAAGTCTTGAACTTATTAATTTCATTTGTTATAGTATAATAATTATCATAAATAATTATATTGATGTTCTCTTTATTGATATTTTCTATTTCGTTGATCTTTGATATTATTACATCTAGTTTGTTGAGGTCTACTTTTTCTTTATCAAGGAATAATGTTATTTTAATGCCACTATCTAGTTGTATTGTTACTGTGTTTAATACTTTTGCTGTTGGAAAATGTGAAAGAATATCTAGGAGGACTTCATCTATAAACATTTTGCATCACTGCATAAATGTTATTATTTCGAATACGTTATTATCTTTGTCAAAGAATACGTCATATCTTTCACTAAATACTTCTGATGAATAGTGTTTGTACGCTATTCTAAGTACTAGTCTTTTGTTTTCGGAAGGTAGTATTCTGTCTAATATTTCTTTTGTGAGGTAATCGTAGAACGGTATATTATGTGTTAGGTTGTGGTGTAATGCATCCATAATTGAGTATGTTGGTTCTATGTTTATTATTGTTGTTACTCCTTCGTTTTCTTCCTTTATTTTCAGTCCAGTAGTGTATGGGAATGGATACTGGACGTATTCCTCCATTAATATTCTTTGATGAACATGCACATCATCACGAAGTCTTCCTCTATAACTCATTGTTGAGGGGAGTTTTATCTTGTTAATGTACTTGGTTTTGGTGTATATTATCGTCCTACCATTACTTTCTCTTAGGAAATTGCTTTTTACGTGTTCTGGAAGAACTATTATTATGGCATCGATTTCGTTTAGTATGTTTGATTTTTTAATTTCCTCGAAATCTTTAATATTTTTGAGTTTCTTTATTACGTTTTCAATTTTCTTGTCTTCCATTTGTTTGAATTTTATTCCATATTTTATTGACGTGATAAATTCATTGTTGACTATTAATGGTGTTATTATTCTAAGAACTATAAAATCCATATTCATTATTTTGACTTCTCCTTCAACGTGAGCAAGGAAACCTGTCCACGTAAAGTTCACACCTTCTCTCCTATAATTTTCACTTTTATATGGGTCGGTTGTTTCAAGTGTAACTTTTTCAATGAATTCATCGTAAATCTCAGTAACTGAATTGCTGTTCTCATTATTAATAAGTTTTATTATTGGAGAGTATATGTTGCGATATATCGACCCTTGATTATTCATTATTGATTCTATTTCAGTTGCTTTATCGCGATTGATCATATTTATATTCGGATATTGCCTTGTTGAGACGAAATCTATATAATCGTGCTTTTTGAGGTTTGTAGTGACTCTTAAATCTATTAGAATATATTCTCCTTTTTTTAGATTATGATCTATCACGTAACCTGATTTATTTGGAACATATCCCCCAATCCGTATTCCAAATCCATAGAGTTTCTTTATACTTCCAAGGTTACTATGGTTTTCGTAAACTTTGTACGGGAACTTGCTATCCATTCCTTTAAGTTCATCTATATCTTTTATTGTGTGCAATATCTTGGTATTCATTTTGATTACTTCGTTTCTCACAACATATGGAAGTTGTCTTATAAATGCGTTAAAGGTAATCATTTGTTTTGCTATAAATTTGTAATTATATCGTGACACTACTTCATTTTCAATTTTTATATTGCTGAATTTTTCTAGTGTTCTTTCATTACCTAGATACCTTATGACAACGTGTGGGACAATAACTTTTTCTTTAATTTTCTTCTTTTCAACATCTGGTAAGAAATCCGGTAAATAAGTTATAAATCCTTTGTCTGTCTTATTTTTTGGTATTAGTAGTAGTTCTGTCATTTATATCACCCTAATAGTATAATAACGAATTATTTATAAGTTTTACGGAAGTTTTGAATGTTGGAAAGTTAAGATTTTATCCCAAAAACTTTAAAAAGAATAATGACAACTTTGTTTAGAAAGGGGTGAATTATTATGAAGGTGCTAGATAGAAGTAAAAAGAAAGTAACGTATTATAATATCCCAGAAGAGTATGTTGAGTTTGCTTTATGGATGATTGCATTTAATTATAAACCTGGAACAATAACGAGAACAATTAGTGAAGTGAAGGCATCAAAAAGAAGAAGTAGTAGAAAAACAAAAAATGCACTAAATATATATAATAGATATAAAATATTCAAAAATGAGATAGGATGGAAAATTGATAGAAACGTTGCTTTTGATATTCGGAATAAAATAAAGAGACTAAACTTCCAGTACAAACAAAAATTTGGTGTTGAGGCAATAAAAATAACAAAAGAGGAACTTGACAAGTATTTAAATGTTTCTTTCAAACATTAATCTCTTTATGGTCTATTTTACAATTTTTGTACGTACCAAAACTACACGCTGATTTTAAACTGTTTAATATTGCCTTTAAATCTTCCTTATTTAGTGCGTAAAACACTTCTTTTATACCATCGTGTTCAAATGTTATCTCATACTTGAATGCCGGATTTATAGTGTTCTCACTCATAAAATCACCATAGTAGTAATATAAAAAATTGTTTAAAAATATGTTGGCTTAGTTCTTTAACAACACTTTCATACGTTTTTAAATAGTTATAATATTTAGATTTTTTGGTGGGTATGGATGATAATATATATACCAAATCAAGAAATTGGCGTTATTTATAAATTAAGATCTGAAATGGAAAAAGTAATGAATAACTTCTTGTTCACGTTCAACAGGAGTGCTAAAACAAGTATCTTAATTTCAAGTGAGAGCGAGTCGATGAACATATTAAATTATAAGACTGTTATTAGATACTATACAGAAGAAACTAGTGAAGAACAAGAAAAAGTGTATTTAATGCGCGTATTCAAGTTTTTCCGTGGTAAATATGACGACATTTACTTTGAAGTTGGCAAACCAACATTAGACACATTCTTCTTAATAATGACATTATCAAAGTTAAATATTAAATTTAAAGTATTTGAAGGAAATATCGATGAATCTATTTGGAAAGTTAATAATTTCGAGGAAACTGGTGAGAATATTACAGTAAAAGATAGAATATCAATTGATAGTATGTCAGGTTTGAGTGATGGAATGATCGAGAAGTACGTTGTTGAGAATAAAATGATACCATTACAATTTATGATATCGTTCGAAAATGATATACTATTTTTCATCCTAAGTCTCAACTTACATTCCAACGATTTTATTTCAACTATGGAGTTAACATTTTTCGCAAAACTCAATAATAGTCGTTTATACATTTATAGGGATGATTATAATGTTTCAACACACATAAAACAAATGAGAAAATATATTATTCGGTGGGGAACAAACGTAATCAAGTTCGACAAGATAATCGAAAACATCTCCTAATTTATATTTTCTCTTGCAAACTCTATAGTATAAAGACCAAACAATAACCGAAAACTTTTAATACTTTTATACTATTTTAAACTTGGGTGGGAGTAGTGTTTTCGATAGAATTACAAACGTATCCTTCAGTTGACATTATTCGTGACATTGGATACGAACCAAAAAAAGATAATCTTTTTGACGTAATATTAAAAACAGCAAATTTTCTAGCGGACGCTCGTATACGATTATTTCTACTAGATAAACATTTCTTTTATTTTAATATGATTTACTCTCGCTCAATAATAGAGAATAAAGTTAAATTTAGAACATTAAATGAGTGTCTTAAGAGTCGTGAGTGCAAAAAATATGCTAGAATAGTAAGAAAAAAATATAAAAACGCATCACTAAAAAGAACACTCATAATATATGGAGAGTCACAAATACCAATACTTATAAGGCGAATATTTGGAAACTACTATATAGAACCAATTTACACTAAAAGAACACAGTTCTTATATGTAAATATATCAATAATAAGGAGAAGTCGCGTAATACCATACGTTCCATATGCCTTACTCAACAATAAGAATGTTCCACCAGAAATCTCAATAGTAAATACGTTAGTATACCATAAGAAACTCCCAAATGATTACACAATAATTATACCTAAAGAACTTAATAATTTGTTCAATTTTTCAAATGTTGAGTATGGTGATAACTTTGAAATAATAACTCCATTGGGAGAGCGTATAGAGGTAAACATAGGTCACGTGTACAAATATAAGAAAAAATTTTACTTATTACCAACTATTAAAATGTTTAAAAAAGAGTCGTAATATAAATAGTGGAGGTGCAATAGATGAACGACGAAGAGAATCTTATTCTACTATTTGGGATTCACGAAATTTCTCAGATAGTTCAGAGAATAATAGAAGATAAATTCAATATTCACTTTGAAACACCAGAATTAATAGTTTTAGTTGGATTAAAAGTGTATAACATTAGAACTCAAAAAGAATTGGAGAAAATGATTAGGGAAAGTGGAAAAATTGTAGGTAAAGAAATATCGAATCTTATCACAAAATCAATTAGAGACTTAGAGAAGAAAGGTATCTTGCAAATTAATGGAGAAGATATTATAGTTAATGATGAAGCCACTAAGATAATAAACGAAACAATTAAACATCTAAAAATTGCGAAGTGGTTCTTTTTGAAAACAAACGAGATAACAAAGTATGGTTTAACAAATTATAATTAATTTTTTTCTCTTTTGATCTTAAAGTTAATTAAGTAATATTATATTCTGGTGGGGATGTTTGAAGAAAATAATATTTGTAATATTATTAGGTTTAATATTCTCTACAAGTATGGCATTAGGACTAGAATACACAAACATAATAGGTAACTTAACAATAACTAATACTATGGAGAATATAACTATAATAAATTCAACAATTCAAAACTTAGAAATAATAAACGTTACGTCAAATATTACAATCATAAACACAACAATAGAAAAACTACTCATAAATCAAAGTAATATATTAATATTAAATGGAACAAACACAACAATTGGAAATGCGACTATAAACAATTCAGAAATAGCATTAAGAATTAATATTGATAATTTAACCATTGAAAATTCAGAGTTATCTTATGAAATAAGTAACGTGAATATCACGACATTTACAATACTAAACTCAAACGTTACTGCGACAAATATGTATATGGAAAATATGTATCTAAAAGATTCTAGTATTAATTTTGAGAACCTAACATCAAATAAAGTAGTTATTGAAAATTCCAGATTAAATGCCAATATTATTAACATTAACGATCTTGATGTAGATAGTAGTATCATAAATCTAACACAAATCCAATGTAACAACACAATAAATATGAACTCATCTGAATTGAATATTAATAAGATTTCATCAAATAATTTATACATCTACTATTCCAATGGGCAGATACAATCAGTATCAAATAGTTTAACATATATTGAATCGTCAAATATTACATTTGATAGTATTACAAGCAATAGTATTACGATATTGGACGCTAATGTTAACTTAGGTCAACTTATAGGTAGTAGTCAAATAGCAATAAATTCGTCTGAAATATATATTGATGAAATTTCGTCAAACAATTTATACTTTTATGATGTTAGTGGTCAGGTCCAAAATATCTCTAGTAGTTTAGTTAGTATAAATATGACAGATATTGTATTTAGCAACATAATAGTTGATAATATTAAAGTAATAAATTCGAAATTAGTTTCGTTAAGTGGGAGATTATCTATAACCACAAGTATTACTATGGAAGATTCAGAATTATACCTTGCAAATATTATTTCTTCTTATGTATCAACATTAAATATTAAAAGAACAAATTTGGAATTTGTTAATATAGATATCCCATCTGTTGATAATATAGTGTTAGAGAATAATAGTGGTAGAGTTGAACTATCAATTAACAAGGAGTATACGATTGATGTTTTTAATGGTAATATTAATATTTTAGTTGGGAATCCAACAATTAAAAATCTAACTGGTAATTTAACTTCTGAGACAACGTTTGCTTTAACAGATAGTAGCGTTGGAACATTAATATTACGTAATATGGTTGGAGATATAACTATATCAAATTCGAACATAAGTGAGTTCAAAATAAATAACGTTAACAATGCAAATATATATGGTGATAACGTTAATATTTCAAAACTATACGTTAGTTATTCTTCTATTTCGGTAGATAGTATTAATCCACAGGAAATTATAAATTTAGATCATTCTGATGTTACTTTCAAAACAGATTTACAAGATACTAATATTAATGCTACTGGGTCAACAATAAATACACAGGATGTCATAAACGTGAATATTACTGGTTCTTCATCATCTGTAACATTTAATACAATTAGTTATAGTAGTATAGACATAGATAGTGTAAATGGGGATAATTTGTATTATTCAGATTTGAGAGCAACGCAATGTGATATTAATACTATTAGGTATTCAACTATTAATTGTACAAATGGTAGTCTTGATTATATTTATAATTCAAATATTACGGCAAATGTAATAGATAGTGTTGGTATATATGATAGTAATATACGGTCTGGAAATATTAGTGTAAGTATAGTTGAAAATAGTAATTTGACGGCAACAGAACTTATTGTTAGTAACAAAATACAGGGATCCGATGTTAATGTGGATGTATTAAAGGGGAATGGAATTACAATTGACGATTCAAGTATAGTAGTTGAAAGTGAGACTGGAATATTTAATGTAAATGGTACTATTGCTAATTCTACGATTATTGCAAGTGTTAGTAAGTTCATATCAAATATTAGTGAGATAGGTAATACTACATTGAATGCTTCCATAGTATCAAAAAGTTCATTTGATATAAGTGGCGGTAATAATGTACTAAATGGCGTTCTATATGGTAATGTTTCAAATGCAATCGTTGATATTAACGGAAATGGTGAAATTGACCTATACAATGTTAGCGGACAATTAACATTTAGAGGTACGCTAAGTATTAAAAACTCTAATATAAATGAATTTTATGTAACTAATTCGGTAGTAAAAATGAGTAACACTATAATAAGTGCTGGTGAGGTCGTGTCAAGCAAGTTAGGAGGTTATAATAATATAATTAATATAAAGAGATTATATAACTCCGACTTGAACGATAGTGGTTCATATCTATACGTTGATGAGATTTACTATGGCAACATTGTTATGAACAACACTAATATAACAACTAGTTTAATGAATAGTGTTAGTGGGAACTTTAACAATTCCTATTTGAACGTAAGTGAAATTAAATTTTCAATTGTGAATTTATATAATACAACGGTTATTTCTCATACAATTCTTGAAACTCGTATATCTACTAATAGTTCAAATGTTTCTGCCACAAACATTAATAGTGTTACTTTTAATTTGCTAAGAGATTCATTTATAAACGCTAGTACAATATATGGATCTTTAGTCCCTGACATTGTTGGTTCGACAATATTGTGCAATATAATGAATGCAACTAAAATTGATGGAAATATAGTTGACTCAAGTATAAATATTGAGAACTTGATATACTCGTTGCTCAAATCCAATTACGTATATAATTCACAGATCTTAGTTGGTTTTATTGCGTATAGTGATGTTGACATTAAACGTACTTACTCACAATTATCACTAAGTAACCTAATTTATAACAATTTATCAATAATGTACCCGGAAGTTAATAATATAATTTTGAACGTATCGTCAACAAACATTACATTAGATAGCATTATTAGGAAGTACTTGAAATTAAGTGTTTTGGATAATACGAGTATAATCTTTGAAAATAGTGAAAATATAAATAACGAAACAATTTCATTACTTGTAAAATATATACAGAATTCTGTTATCAATATAGTCAACAATAGTAATATGGAGATTGTTATTGGTAAATTTAACAACATCAATATTACAGCGCTTAATCTTAGTAATGTCGTTATTAGGCTAGAAAATGGTACTTATGTCACATTTAATATTTCGCACTCTTCGAATGTGAATATATACTATTATAACGTAACGCACAAAACATTTAATATAGATGAATCAAATAGTAATGTTAGTACGATATTTGTCCCAATGCCTATACCAAAACTATATATGATACAGTTTGATACAAGTATTAAGACAACGAATAACACACAATATATGAAGTTTTTATTTGATACTGGGTTGATTTCAGCGTTTATTACAAATGATGAGAGTATGAACTTGTATGGTATACTAAATGAGAACGTAAGTGGTGTTATGAGTAGTATTGTTTTCATAATTCCATATAATATTACATATGGTGTTAGTGATATCGCATCTTATAAATTCAATGAAACGTCAAAATCTCAATTAATATTACTAGAAGGGAATACAATGACTATTATGGGGTATACGGATAATGGATTCATATGGTCGAAATTAAAATATGGGTACGGGGACATCGAACCTTACATAACAACCTTGATTATACGTGTACTAAGTGAAAAACGTTTTAACAATTTCTTTGTCCCGGTTTATTCAGATAGTGATGTAATGACTTTCAACTTGTTTATTGATTATAAGACTGGCACTATTAGAACTTATCAGCATAATAACAATAGTATTATTGTCCCATTAACTAATTATTTCATTAAAGTAACTTCAGAAAAGACTATGACGCATGGTGGTAATGATTTTATGGTGAGAATATACGATATGAGTAATAGGTTGTTATATAATTTCTTCTTTGGTGAGAGTATAGATGAGAATGTTTCGCTTACACAATTTGTTCCATATGGTAATACACTAATAACAATTGACGTGCCAACATTAATGTCAGACAGATTTGTAATAAGACTAATTAAGATAAATGCTGAGAACGGTAATGTTGAGAGCATAAGAAAATTCTTAATTGGTTCGTATCTTGATAATATAGTCGTGTATCCTCAACGTGTCATTAAATATGATCATTATATTGATTATCAATTAATAGTTACGAATTATACTCATAGTCAATTTATGCATATTATTGTTGATTTAGATACTTTGGATATTGAAACTATAACAACATTTTACACAATACTTGATGAGAATATCATTATAAGTTATGCTAATATTGTTGGTACTAATGCAGAAATTGTGGGAATTAATTCAGAGGGGTACTTTGTATCTATTGGTGATCAGGATCTCTTACCAAATATTGGTATTTATTATACTCAGGTATCTTTTACTGAACTATCTTAATTTTCTTTTCAATTTAAAAGGTGATACTTTTATATTAATATGGGATAATGGTGGACGATACAATAAAAGAGTTACACATTAGTTTTTACATTAAATTGTCTATACTATTTTTTATATCAGGAATATTTATATCAATTATAGATTTATACCCTAAGTCATTTGATAATGTTATGCTAATTAAAAGTATTGGTGTTTGGATGATAGCATTTAGTCTATCGTATGTACCACTAGTTGGTTTCTTACTATATATGCAGTTCTATCAATTTTTAACTTCGCACGTTTATGTCTTTGCCATAACGAAATCATTTATGGTTACGTTGTTGATTGGTGGTTTTATTACTCTAATAACAACTATTATTTTAATATTATACTTGCTTCAAAAGAAAGAACGAGAGATTATGTATGATTAACTTTTTTCAAAAACATTGTCAAACATTTTCTTTAGAAATAGAAACTCTGGTGTTATTGGTTTGTATTCGACGTTAGTTATGGTGTATGAGTTTTCATAATTATCTTCAACTACGAGATCTTTACTTGGTTTTAATGTTGATGATTTAACTGGAACTGGAGTGTAGTTTTCTTTCATTAAGAAACCATATACGTTATAATTTGTGTCTATAACTCCAATAAATTTATCATTTGTAACGAGCATATGTGTTAGAACAAATTCGATATCAAAGTTAAACTCGTAATATTCTCCTCCAACCTCTATAACAACATCATACAATTTAAATTCTTCATTAGTGAATGAATTAATATCAGAACTACTCTTTCTAACAAAGTTTAGGTCTGGACCACTTACTTTTTTACAGTACTTTTCACAGTACTCCTTAATACTAAATTCAATCATAACTTACCACCAAAAATATACAATTTTAGTGTTTTCTTAAATATTCAAACTTTAATATATTATTGGTGGGACAATGAAGAGTAATGCAATAACAATTTTTATGATATTAGTAGTACTTGCTGGAGTATCATATATGATCTTTGGGGATTCTAAGAATATGAATATAAATATATTAAGCAATCAAAAAGAACAAGAGAAAAGTTTTCAATTTATTGAAGTTTCAACGTGGCCAATCGGAAGTGAAAAAATGGTTGCTGTCCTCGAAGTTTCTAAAGATGGAAATTATATCGAATTTGATAATGTTCCAACTATAGTTGCAACAAATAAAGAGCATTTAAACAACGTTAAGGTCGCTAATAATGTGGAATTGGGTGTCATACTTCCGAACGAGATCAAGAGTTATGACGACGTGAAAATGTTTATGAATTCACTAACAAGAAATGTTACGTTTATTGTGGTGTTCAATGCTGTTTCAGTTGACGTAGTCAAGTATGCTGATAATAACAATAAATTTGTAATAGTTCTAAAAGATTATCATAACAGAACAAAATTACAAATAGCAACAGTTAAGGTGGACGGAGTTAGAATTATGACGCCTATTATTGTATCACCTTATTATTATGTAACATCCGAAGAATATATACCAGAAATGAAGGCACACGTTTATAATAGGATCTTTAATTCTTCGTCTACATTTGTATTAGTCGCTTTTAATTCAGATGTTCCACAAACTCAATCAATGAACGAAGTTTTTGAAATGATTAGAATGGGCGCAAAAACATTTAACCCAGAAACATATCAAAAACCATCATGGATTCTAAAATACATCAAGGAAACAAATATACTAAGTAGTATAATAAAGAACACTCAGGAAATATCAGTTGAGGATAATAAAATAATTGTTACGATATCAATACCTAAATGGGAGAAATTACTAACTCTTAAAGTTTATAAAAAGATTGATTTACACAAAATAGATATTGAAGAAGATATAGATGGCTCTGAAGCAACACTAAAAGATATCAACATTATTAGTAATGGAAGAGAAACGAGTTACGTAACAAAACTCGATAAAAGTAACACAATACTACTTTATCCATCGATAGACCTTGAAAATGTTATAATAAAACTCACGTACAATGTAGAAAAATGAAATATCTGACCAATATAGTAATCTATATGTGAAAATATTAAATGTTTACTTTTCTTTTAACATTTATTTTTAAAGCAAACACATCTTATTACATTTGGTGAAAATTATGAAGAAAGATATATTACTAATATCGCTTCTCTTAGTGATTATAGTTGTTTCTAGTGGATGCATCAATAGTAATTATGGTTCACACCAAAATCAGAATGGTGCTCAAAATAATACGAACATTTCACAAACAAATAATACTAATCAAGGAAGTACGATAACACAGAATATTAGCAATGAAACAAGTGGTGTAATTGAAGCGGAAGTTAATTTAGTGAATGTTACATTAAATGATGGATCAATTAATATAGTTCCAACTGTTAAAACCACTAATGGAAAAGTTATGGTTATAGATAAATCCAAGTTTAATACTAGAATAGATAAACTATCAGACGATACTTATAAGGTATCAATTAAACTTCCAGAGGAAATTAATATAGACGGACATAAAATTAGGATTAAAAATAGAGGCGATATAACTTTGGTAGTTAATGTAAAATATGGGATTGTGTATACAAATAAATTAGATGGGGTTGTCGATATTAATGGTACCGTGAATATAACTACTGACAATAAAATATACATATTACATAAAGGTAGTGTTATGTTCAAGTATGGGAACATCAATATTAACATTAAAAGAGAAGTTGCTAATATACCCAAAGAGTTTGCATTTAAGTTTGTAATAATAAATGGTTCGAGTAAACAAACAATCTATATGATTGTTAATTATAATGAGATTAATGGTGTTGAAAAAAGATTTACTACAACACAACCAGACGTTCCAATAATCGGGCACGTTAATGTTATTGTTGTAGGAAATTCATACACTATAACACCCACAGCAAATCTAAAGGGATTCATCAAATTTTCAGAGAACCACCCAATAATGGTGTCACCAATTAAAACACTATATATTAGACCAACTGAACAATTTATTATTCCGGTTGAGTTCAATGGAGAAGGAGTACTAGTAATTACTAGTATTGGCGAAATTTTGAACAATATTCAGAATAATGAACAAAATGGGGAATCATCAAATGAAACAACAATAACAACAAGCGCGATTGTTCTCAATAATGTCACGATTGGAAAAAATGTCATTTACGATAAAAATAATATTAGACACGACTACTATTTTATAATATTTACAACTGATACATTTAAGGAATTATTTAATGATGAGGATATGGCGTACAACGTTGAGAAAGTATATGTTAATGGTAGGTTGCAAGAAATCAACATAACAGATAGTGATTCATTCATTCGATCGGATTTTGGTATCCCAATTAGATTGGATAGTTTAAATGAATATAAACAACCATTGAATATAACATTCGTGCTTGTATCTGGAGAAACACTGAATATTGTGGTAAAAATTAATGAAACATTTGTTGATATTATGAACAAAATTGACGACAGAGTACAACTAATAATAAACGGAAATAAACTAAAAGTTAAATTTGATAATGGTATTAAAATTGAAAAAGTAATATCAAAGGAAGAATTAGATAAGAATTTTGACCCATATTCAATAATAGATAATATTGTAATAAATAACCAGGAAATATCTTTTTATGAAGCAAATCAAATACTTGACACATATGATGCGGTAATTAATTATATTCAACAGACGGAACCCGTAAATATAAGCAAACTTGAAATTGGTAAGGAATATTATGTATATGATATAGAATCCGGAGTTATATTACTAGTTAAAATAATGGAACCACCATTATTTAGTATAATATCCTCAATAGGTGGGACATTAGAATACGAATATAAGGGAGAAATATATGATTTTAGTTTGGCACCAGTTAGTGATAATAGAGTATATAAAGTGTATGGAGTAGATTCATTAAACTTATTATCTGTAATAACATATAATGCCCCAGTTATAGTAAATTACATATTTGAAACTAAGGACGAGAGATTTATATATGAACCAGATATTATTAAGTATAATGTTAATATTGATACTATAGTTCCAAACATTGAAACAAAAACTTTTGTATTGTATCACTATAATACATTTTCACCTTCCGAAAAGGAAAAGATGGATCTAATGTATTCATCACCTACAGTAGTATTTACTACGTGGACGTTGTATGGAGTATTTTCGGCATTTCTTTCAACACCAGTTGAATTCTATTATCCAACTCAATATGAAGAAGATTTGTATGGTAAAAATATCACCATTTCTCAAGAGTACAATGTACACCTTACTATAACAAATCTTGATACACACATTGTGTCTTGTACGGACTACTTCGATGAATTAGGTGTAAGTAATATCAATGAAAACTGTACAGAATTGACAATGGTTAAAATGTCATTCAAGATTCATCCTAATGATATTGGAAAAGTATACGTGGTATTCCCGTATTACACACATAATGGTAACAAGTATGAAATAATAAGTGTTAGTAACGCAACAAAGATTAATATAGATGACTTACCATTCGCAATTTATAGGGTTGATAGTGAAGAGTTTACAATGGAATTCCCCAAAGAGGCTGTTAACTATGGTATGTTTGGTTTCGAATTCAACCCATTTGGAAAACCAGTAGTTCCCTATATTATGTACTCTCCAAATGGAGAGCCATTATACAATGGAAATATTGTGATATCGTTGGATAAATTTTTAACAACTTAATTATTTTAATTTATTTTCTTTTTTTAGAAAACGTTCTATAAAAAATAAGATAAATACTGGTATTTCTAATTGAGAACCTTTATACTAATAATGTATTTTCTGGGATCATTAGGATAGTTTGGGTTCTTTTTAATACAAATATATATTTCTACTTCTTTTCCATTACTATACATCATATTTAGAACAAATGGAACAAAAATATTTTCTGAAACGTCAGCAAAATTCCACATATCGTTGTACATAGCATCGACATCAGAGTTCATTAATTCAAATACATCCATATTGTTGATTTTTTTCCACAACTCAATTATCTTTTCTCGAATATCCCATGTTATATCATCGGATTCACTAATTATTCTTTGTAGTTTAATGATCTTATTAACTATATCCTCATTATTTAATAATTTTTCGAAACTCTTCTCTTCTAATCCTGAAACTGTAAAACAGTATTGTTCGTATTCATCAACAATTGGCAAATACAAATTAACGTCTGAACATATTGAATTATATAAATAACTCGTTTTTGGAGTGAGTTTATCGCTTATTATTCCCCATTCTTGCAATGTACTCCATATCGACATACAAACATCAGAAGTTTTTACGGTTCTTTCCAATACCATCACCATAAAGTAAATTAAAGAAGAAATCTTAAATTATTCATTAATACTTTGTTTTATTATTTTCATTATATGTCCAAAATCATTAGAATTTATCTCAAAATAACAATTCTTGATGTTATCTTCACTTTGACAATTCCATTTTGATGCTATTTTTGATAGTGTTTTCTTGAGTTTTTCAAATTCAATAATTGTGAGACCTGATAATAACGAGTATAGTTCTCCTGGTTTTCTAACAATAATACCAACATTGCCATTTCTATTATATAATAGGATAGATATCATTTGTATCACCAACTAAATTACGATATTTATCCTTATAAAGTTTTTTCAGATTTGTAATCACACAATATTTAAGATTTAATTATTTCTATTGTTTATGGTGATTATGATGAATAATTACGAAAAATATGTAAAAGATTTTGTCTATGAAGTTGTAAACAATAGTGAAGATGACGAAATATCTATTAGTTTTGATTCTCTTCTTGAATTGTATAGAAAATCAAAACTATCTAATTTTAAATTTACAAGTGATGTCATAGAATCTGATATTATAAATTTTGAGCCATTTGTCACTATTAGAGAATGTTTCTACGTTGATGAAAAATATAGTATTTGTTTTGATGTAGTATATGCGGAATCAGGGATTACAAGTATTTCCGGGTATATTTTTGATAGGAGTATTAATGATGTAGTTGTTTATATATGTGTTCACTAAAATTATTGCAAATATTTAAATTCTTATTACTTATTTAAATTTTAAAGATTTCACCTTTCTATTAATAAAAGGTTTTATTATAATGTATTATTTCGATGTCAGATTTAATGTGATGGTCTTAAAAAATTATTTAAATTTAAAAGTTTACTAATAATACTTGGTGATATTTATGGACTTTGAAGAAGTTATGACATATGAAAACGATTATTGCTTTGAAGTTCGTGACAAGTATTTAGAACTTATTGCCAATAATTATAATGGTGTAAAATCTGAATTACCGGAAGTTGAAATCGCGGAAATTATTGTGATATCACTTGGTGAAGATTGTCTTCATGATAGTGGTTACCCACTAATGCAAGTTTATGGTGTTGGTACTGACAAATATCTATATGATCTTGGACTTCATGACGTTATAATTATTGAAACTAAAAGTGATAAACCACGTGTTGATAGTCTTGGAGAGAATATCATTAGATTTTTATTTAACGAGTTAAAGACTGTCTCTTCGAGATCATCTGATACACTTGTTATCGGTGATGGTTTAATTTATTAATTCTTTTTTCTTTATTAGTTTATAGTTAAAAGAATTCTGGCGCCGGGGCGGGGATTTGAACCCCGGAGGGCAATGCCCACCGGCTCTCAAGGCCGGCGCCTTCCCTGGCTAGGCTACCCCGGCATACAATTGTTCGTTAATTATAAGAAGAGACAGTCTTTAAAAATGTTTTGGTTAATTTAGCGTATGATATTTAAAATCACAAGAGTAAATATTTTAGCGTTTCAAAAATTGTTTAATAAAATCTTCTAGTTTGTGACCCTCGTTAATAATAAGTTTTTCTTTTGGTAACTCAAATATATAAATTCCCTTATTCTTGAAATTAACAACTATTAGTGGTTTACATCCAAATCTTTTTGAAAATTCTAGTAATTTTTTGAGTTGCTCTTTTGAAATATATACGTAAGTATTTTTTGTGTTCTTGACTTCTATACATAATTTAATATCCGGAGTTCCTGCAATAATGTCGACTTTTTTACTACCTGCTGACCTAATGCACGCAAAACCGTATTTTTCAAGAATGTGTACTAATTTGTTTTCAATTTGATATCCTTTCTTGTACATCACTAATAAATTCATATAAAACTTTTAAAAATATACAATCCTTTAAAGAGAAAAATATTATTTAATTAGAGGGACAAAAAAAATGAGAAACTTAGTTAAGTGTATAGTGATAGTATTAATAATAGTCTCAATAAATTCAGTTGTGAACGGGAAGCATTTCATCAATTATGTTAATAATATAGACAGTACATCCAAGAAATTAGCGATAATACCGTTTGTAAAGGAGAATAGCGATGCGGTAATTATAAATAAAGACACATATAGAATTTATCCAGATAGTGATAATAATAATTATGGTGTAGTTAGTCTAACGATGGTCCCAAGGAATATATGGATTAGTTTTAAAACATATATTAATGTGGATTCTGATAGTGATTGTGTCATTTTGTTTACTGACAGGTTATATTCTTCAATAACTACGAACGCAAACAAGTACGGGCTAGCAATATGGTTGGGTGATGAAACAGAAAGTAAACAACATTTAGTTTCTGTTGCTTATAATAAGGACGGGTATCCATATTCTTGTGGTGATATTGCATTTTATTGCAATAATAATACGTATATTCATAGAAATAAGGAAGTTAGTATTATGGTTTATTTTGGTGATAGAATAATCGTTTATATGAATAATCAAAAGGTTGTTGACACTACTAATCCTACAACTTACAATAAATTTTATTTCTATATCCTAATGAATACTGATGGAGGAAATGGATACTTTGATGTCTATGATATACGTATGAGATTGAATTCAATAATAGTTATTTGATTTAGAAGGTAACTTAAAGAAGAACAAGTTATTGTGATATTATACTTAGAGTATTTAAATATTTTTTGTAGTTTAGTTTTATGGTGAAATTAATGAGTTATAAAGAGTATACACTTAATGAGTTATCTTGTACTAGATATGGTCGTTATTTGGTTATTAATGGTGATGATGGATTTGAGAGAGTGTATGATGCTTATGGACTTCCATACATTATGATTAGTGAAGAAAATAATAATTATGTTCTTTCGTTACTTGATGAAAATGGAGATGTATATAGAAAGTTTTATGCAAATAAGATTGTTGTCACGTTTCGATAAATATTTAATTACTAATTTTTTATTATTTGTTCTTTGAGAATAAATAACTTATGGCGGGCCGGGCGGGATTCGAACCCGCGATCACGGGGTTAAAAGCCCCGCGCTATAGCCAGGCTAAGCTACCGGCCCTCTTACCATTATATTTTATTTCAATTTGTATTTAAAAATTTTTTTGGTCATTAATTTGGTAATTTTGTTTATAGTATAGTATTTAGTTTAAATTGTATTCTTGTATTTTTTAATGGGAGTGTAGTATGATGAAACTTTTCGACACATTATTAACTATAATAATAATTATGGTGTCAATAATCATTGCAATGCTACTATTTAATACTTTCCAAACGAAGATTAGTGATAGTAATTATCGTATAATGATGACTGATTCAGATGTATTTTCAATATCGTATGTTTCGGATATTCAAAGTGATCCTGATGCGTATCAATCTTTATATTTCGAGAGAGTAAAGTATGAAAATGAAATCATTGTTAGGGGTTCATTTGAAAATACGATTAATTATCGTGTTAAATCATCTGACAATGGAGGTATAACTCTTACTCCAACATTTGGCGTTTGGCGAGAGTACTATCCACTTTCGCGTAATGATATACCATCGGGATTTACTGTCCCAAGTAATCCACATATGGTGTCTAAGACTTACTTTACGAGTGAAATGATCCTTCATACTCATTCTATAGGGTTTGATTATTTGTCTGCAATACAATTACAACACGCTGATTATTTTGACCCATCGGGGTTGGCTATTGATGTCGCTATGTTTTACTTTAGTGGTGGTATTGGTACTGTTACAAAAATTGGAAAAATTATAAGGTTGGCGTCGTATTTATATTCTACTGCGAGAACATATAATGATATAAAGGATTTGGTTAATGTTATTACTTCAAGTAATATTCAGAGTTTTGCTAATGACTTTGGTGTTGAAACTTTTTATAATAAGAATGTCATTCCACCAAGACAAAGTTATATTTTGTATTATTCTGCTTATAACTTATTGAGTAAGCATACTGTTGAGTTACACAACTATAACTTTAATACACAATTTGTTGTTGGTTATTATTATCCTGAGATAATTATTGATGATAATAATGTTGAGGACGTTGTATTTGATATTGTGTCAGATTACTTATTGTACGTGAATGATAATAAAGTATCTATTTCTGATTTAGAATCTTCAATAAAACCATTTGTGTACAAAACTCAAATTGAAAGTAGATTGACCTCATTTAATGAGATGGCGGTTAATTATTTCTTACCAATGAATTACAAGGATGATGATTATTACACAAAAAATGGCTTTGGAATGAATACTAATATTGGGTATATGGAGTATTATTATGGGGGTGACATTAAGAAAGCAGGGTTTAATCCATTATTAATAGGTTGGAGAAATTCTCTTACGTTGGATAATTATATGAGTAGTAGTAATTATTTCGCTATTTCACCAAATACGCCTTATGTATTTCAAAAAGTTATAGATCACAATTTTATAGACGATCAAGTTTCAGCACTTAAGAATGAGATAGTTAGTTATTTACAGGGTGGACCTGATTCAAAGATGTTCTATCCTGAATATTATTTACCTGCGTTCTTTACTAATAGAGACGGAATATGGGATTCATATAGTCATTATACTAAAGACTTTAGTCTTAGGTACCCATTTGTTAATGGAATGCTTAGGGTGAAGACAGATGATAGTATGTACGTGAGGTATGGTTTTGCAGAAGGTTTTACACCTGAGGAAATTTCTTTTAATGTTGGAAATAGTAATTATGGTATAGCATTACTTACACATAGATTAATTTATGTTCCATCTCAATATTATGTTGCTCCATATGTTTACCTTAATACTACTGGGCCTAATTTCCAGATATACCCATTAGTTGATGCTAGACGACAATTTTATTTTGTTCCGGGAAGCGTCGATAAATATAAGGTTAGTTTGGATGGAACAGGTTATTGGGAAGGGTATATGATTGCTAATATGCAATACCCAATTTTCGTGACTGTATCTAATAAGTATACGCCATATATGATGATTGATTTATCACCTTCGACATATGTGAGTGTAAAGACTGATTCAAGGTACTACAATGTATTGTATGGAAATCCAACTGTTCGTGTTTCGGAACCGTTGTTTGTTGGTGTGTATATTGATAAAGATAATAAAATGTATACAATGTATCCAAGTAGGTTACTTCCGGGTGCATATGATAGTTATATTTGGATACAAGAACAGATTTTCTATAAAATTGGTGAACATAAGGGTATATCTATATCATACGGTAAGAATGAATCGACTTTAGATTATATTCACAATTCTATGTTATTCTATGGTTTTCCGCATGTTCACTGGTATGATATTAATTTTAATGGTATTTATTATCGTTCAATACAGACACTAGAGTTTAAATGGAGTGCAAATCCGAATGACTTTAGGAGCGAGAGTTTTGAGATTCTTCAAGATAATATTATAATAAACTTTACGAAGACCAAGAGCGGTCAAAGTTTGGTTGATAAAATACTTAGTGGGTTAACTTCATCATTACCTTACACTATATATAAAAACAAAGATAAAATATCTAATGGTTTCCAAAAGGCAGTTGGCGCTCTTACAACTGGGTTCGCTGTTAGTTATAGTTTTAAACCGACAGCAGTAAACCCTGTTTATGGGAGCGTTTATGGTAGTTACACTATTATTGCTCCAACTTCTCAACAACTACACTCTGATTCAATGTTCTATATTCCGGTAGTTTTCCCAAATGACAGATATCAAGTTAAACTTGGAGGATTTGGTGCAGATATATCAACAGAGAGTTATATAATGAGTGATTATGATTTAATATTAAGACTTGAACAAGTCGGATCATATGAACAATAATCTCTCATAATATGCTGTTAAAACTTTGGGGATAGTTTAGTAGTTAGTTATATTATTTAATAAATGTTTAAAGCAATATATTGTACATATCTTTTTACATTTTTAAATATAGTGTTGTTTGCATACTAATGGTGTTAGTATTGTCTTGTGGGGTGTGTCCAAAATGTAAGGAGAAAGGTATAATTGTAAATATGATTTATGACCCGCAGAGAGATGAGTGCTATTGTCCATTGTGCGGATATGCCGAACCAGCATTCACTCCAGTACTACCAGTTCCCAAGGAAAATGATGTTCAGGTTAGTATTGTTAGTATTATTGATAATGATAAGGGTCTTGGTGGATATAGTAGTAATACGGAAATTCAGAAAATAGTCGAAAAGATGAGTAAAAAGAGGATTTCTAAGGAGAGAGCGGCGATGTTTAAAATTGGCCATGATACTAAAACATTTAAAGAAACGAAAACTGATATTGAGCGTATAATTAACTGTATTGAGAATGAATATAATATTAGAGTTCCAAAGTACGTTTTTAATGATACTATTTACTTTACGGGTAAGATACTAAATAGAACGCCTGAAGTGAAAAAAGCATCTCAAGTTGAAAGACACTATAGGGTTTTGGAGATATTCTTGGCAGTACTATATCATATATTAGTCTCAACGTTTTTACATTTGCATAGGAATGAAATTCTTGAGATGATTACTAATTGTGCAGAGGATTTTGGTGTCGAGTACGAAGGTTCCAAGAATATTTTAAGAACAACAATAGCACGTCGTCACGGTCGTATAAAGAATATGTTACCGCGGTATAATATTTCGTTGACAGATAAAATTAGGGCGGTTGCTGAAAGGTATAATGTTCCTCCTGAACTTGCTTTTGACTTTTTTGAGTATGTTATCACGAAAATTGATCCGAACAAATACAATTTAGATAACCTCGTTTTTGCAGGAATATATTTTATTAGAGAGGAAATTATGAAAGTTCCGATAAAAGAAGAGGATAAAATAATTCGTAGTGGTATTAGAACAGTTTATTTAGTCCTACAGAATGTTGTTCCGCAAATGATTATCGATAACCTTAGAAGAAAATACTTAAAAATGAAAAGATCATTAAATAAGAGATGATCTTAGTAGCATAACGTCGTTCTTTGTGATCTTCTCTTTCTTGTTGAGTATTTCATCAAACTTCCTCTTGAATTCTTGAAGTTCATCGACACGGTGTGGTGGGATACCAATTGATTCAAGTTCTTTCTCGATACGATCAATTGATTTCCTAAGATTTTCGATATTTTCTTTCTTGTACTCCATTTCAGCATAAATTTCAAGTCTCTGAAGAATATTCTCTAGTTTCTTTTTGATATCCTTTCTAACTTCTTCGAGTATTTGGTTAGATACTTCATATATTTTTTGTTCAACTGTTCTTTTGACTTTTTCACCCATATATTCTTCAATTAGAGAGACATCCATATAGAACGGTATAAGTCTAACAATTACTCTATCAGCAATATTTGGTGCTTTTGGTTTAAAGTCTGGGTACTTTTTCCTTATATATTCCATAACTGTATTGAAATAATCGATGTCAACTTTAGCGTTTCTCTTTTCAATGCTCTGGCGAACTCTCTCTGATATTATTCCACTTTCAATGAATTTTCTTAGGTCTTCCTCGTATTCTCTATATTCTTGAATAAGATCTTCGATTTCCTTGTTGAATTCACTCACTCTATCTGCTGGAAGAATGTAACCAAAACCCACGTTTATGGCGTATTTCTTTAGTATGTTTAAGAACTTTGTTCTAAGGTATATTAGTCTATTGTAAAAGTATCCTCTAATTATTTTTGTAACAATCTTTCCGACTTCGGTATCCTTATAATATTCTGGGATGGATGATTCCAAAAGTCTTTGTGATGGTAGACTATACGCGACATAAAATCCCTTTATCGGGACTACTTCGACTTTCTTTCCATTCATCTCTTTCTCAATACCAACCCCCTCTAACTTTATATTTACATTTTTATTAGCATTCATCGCTCATCACCTCGATTATATATACGTATAAGAAGTATATAAAGTTTTTGGTTTTTGGAAGGATATGAATGTACATTGATATACATTTTAAGGTATTATTTATATTATTTGTTTAGGGGGGAAGGTTATGAAAAGAAGAGATGAACATAATAATATGATTATTAAAATAAGTCAGGTGAGAGAGTATCTAAAGAAATTTGATAAACAAGTCAGTACCGAGTTTTTAGAAGATTTTAATACATTGGTTAGGGAGTTGTTAGTTTTAATTGTTTTAAGAAGCAATAAAAATAAAAAGAGGTTATCGGCAAAAGATGTTATGATGATTAAACGAGCGTTAAATCATTGTTTTAAAGAATATTATAAAGAGTTACAAAAAGAGGAAAGCAATAAAAAAAGTAGAGATAATAATAAGGATTAATTTAAGTAACTTTTTATCTTTAATGAAATGGGGTATGAAGTGTTTGTAACTTTTGATCCGCACATAAAAGAAGACGTTATGTTCATAGATCATCCGTGGTATGGTAAGATTAAGTTATATAATGGGATTTTCATTAAAAAAGGTGAAGGTGTTTACACACCAGTGTTTCTAGAATATGATTTCCCAGAATATAGTATTTTAAGAGATGGAATTAGAATATACAATACAAAATACAAAAAATACGTTGAAAGTATTGAAATCCCTAATTTAAATGTAAGAGATATTCTTCTTGCAAAATTGTTGACTACGTCAGACGATAAAATTCAGTTAGATGTTTCATATAATAAAAATTTTATGTTGAAAACACTAAATTTTCTTCTAAAGTATATGGGAATTTCAAAGAAAGAATTGTCGCACACAAAATTGAGAAAAATAATGAGAGTACACAATTATCCAGCAGTAGTCATATACGAAAACACCCCACTACCTGTTTCAGTAGTTACTTCAAATGATTTATACATAATTTCCTATGAATCAAACAAAGATAATATCATTAGACTATTCAAAGAGATAAAAACAACTATAAGCACACCATTTGGTGATTCGAATGCCGACATTAGTAAATATTTAATGGAGTTGTCTTCACCTGAAACAGTAATTATGTTTAGGGATATTGTGTATATTCATCACAATATTCTCAACCTTTTAATGTATTCTTCTGTTTATAATATAGATAGAGTTGGAAGATTAAAGCCAAGTAAGTACACTTACCCAATATATGTAAATAAGATCTCTCAAGGAGATTATATGTATATTGGTCAAACTATTAACGCTAGTACAATATCATTCCAAGACGTTAGTATGGTAATAAACACACCTTATACAATCGATATTCTTGATGTCCCGTATAAAGTCATATACTCGTTATATGGACAAAATGTTATCGCTTCATACTTTAAGTCAATAATTATCAAGGGAGAACCATATAAAGGGTTGTACGCTCACTTAATTAGTAGATTATCTGGAAAAAGCGCTAGTATAAATATTAAATTAGAGAAAAATTAATCAATTGTTATTTTTTCATAATAAATCTCTTCTCCATAATAATAATCATAAACGTACAATTCTTTGAATTCTTTACCCGGAATAATATAAGCACCATTGTCAAATATTTTTACTTCTGCGTAACCATCTCTATGTACAAATTTTATAATCGATGTTATATTAGTAGGAATATTGATAATAATATATGTTTCATTGTCGTTACTATGGTATAAACTAATTGTAGTATGGTTTGAAGGTGGTTTTATAATTGTGAGTGAAACCGATTTAGGTGGATATACAACATTAATTGGAGTAAATGTTAGTTTAATATTGTATACTCCGGACGTGTTTACCCTAAAAACAAACAAAACTGTAGTGGATGAACTCACGCGAATAGTGTTAAGTTTATTCATCCATTCAATATTACCTTCATAATTTATCTTAAATCTTACATTTTTATCAAAATTTGTTACTATGACATTTATTGGTATAACAATAAATTTGCTAGTTACATTCATAGTATACTTGTAACTATCAACGACAACTTTAACTACTGGATGCTTTATTATATATCTTAAATTTATCATATAGTCATACCTCATATTTTTTGCTGAAATAATGACTTTAACGTGTTCAGACGTGACAATACCACTTACATAAATTACATAGTTATTAACAGATATTGGATATATTGAATAACTTATATTTTTCATTCCAAGAACTTTTATTGTTGGTGTTTCCATATATCCAGTAGTTCTAATATTTATTAAACAGTTTGTTTTGGGATTTAGTTCGTTAACTACTGGATAATAGTCAACTGAATAAGATATTATTTTCACAAAATTATCAAAGATGAACACGCGTTGTGTTGTACCATATTGAATAAAAACTTGGCCAGAATAATTTTCGGGAACAACTAGTATTGCTGTTCCTTTATCAACATATATTACATCACTAAAATTAACATTAGTTATTAGTCTCTTAATATCGAACTCTCGTGAAGTTATATAAATTAAGTTATCGTTAATAGTGATATATGGTTGATCAGTTGTTGAAATAGAACCCATTGTTACTAATAAGTTTGAGGGTATTGAAACATATAGCATAAAGATGTTTAGAATTATAAACATTACGATAAATAACGCTCTATAAATTTTTTTCATTTGTTGCTTTTTATAATATTTGCGTAGTAATTTCTTGTATTTTACCTGGAATCTAATGTAGTCCGTCAACATTACACCCAATAATAACATACAAAAAGAACTTTTAACAATTAATACAAACTAATTTTTAAAGGTGTTTGATTACTATTATTATTTGGGTGGAATATATGGAGGGTTCATTTGAAACTATACTTTCAATAATTCTTCTTGTTCTTCCAGTTGTTGTATCGTTCATAGTTTTTTATAAATTAGTAACACCCCTAATAAAATCTGTTAGGACAGCATATGTAGTTGAGTACACAGATATATACGCATATACACTATTTAATAATCCTCCATATCCAACAATAGTAGATGTCAAAACTTCAGAAACACCAAATATTATTGATACTCCAAGTGAAATGGCATATAAACGGTTTTTTGAATCTGGTGGCATAGGGTATTATGAATATTACGGTTTCACATATAAAGATAGAGTGTATTACACTCACCCAAATTATTATTACGTTTCAGATCTATTAACGATAAATAATTACGTGTATTTGTCACAACATTATGGATTACAATATTTGAAACATAGATTTGGATTATTAGGTTCGTCTTTCACCGTGTACTCAGAGTATATCGGACCATCACTACTATATGGTAGTAATACGAGAGTTGAAGATTACTCATATGAAATATCAAAATATATCTCGCGTTCAAACTCAAATAAAAGAAATGTAGGTAGTAAAATAGATAATCTAATAAAGACTACCTTTTTACACCCACCAATAGTGATGTATTCACCCATTAGAACACACGCAATTAAATACAACTTGGACGAAGTTGATGTTTCCGAATACCTAATAAATTACGCGTATGGTTTACCATCACAAAGTGATTTAAACGGTAATGTTTATATTTCGGGAATATTTAGAGACGGAGCAATCTATAATAACTTTATTTTTGGTACTGGAGGAACATTAGTTTTAGATTACGGGAAAACAATTATGTCAAGTTATCTTGCTACAATATCAGTTTACAATAGATTTGCGTTTAAGGAACTAAAAGGTTATCCAATCAATGCGAGAATTAGAGTATCACTATCAACTATTAATGGAGTAACCAATATTGACCCAACAACTGAATCTATAGTCAATATGAGAGTGTATGCAACACATACAAGCACTTTAGATCCAAGAGGTATACCTATACCATACATTGTAAATATAAAGTTATCTGGTATCAAAAAAGAGTTGCAAATTGCTAAAGATGCTGGTTTACCAAGCAATACAAAACTTTGTGTTCCAATAACTTCAGACGCGTATAATACAAATAATGGGAACAATAACGAAAAATGCGAATATGAAGAAGACCTTATGTATGGTGAATCAGATTTAATGTTAACAATCGCACTAGATGAGTATATTCCAGATATGACAAGATATTTCCCTAAAGAAATAAATGTGATGATCACTTTATTTGATGGGATCACTAAAACTTATACAATAAGACTTGATACCCTAAGAAATCAATACGTTAAATCAATTACAATCCCAATATCACTAAAAGATATAATGTATAACAATGATCAATCAGTAAAATGGGAGGAATTCTACTTACTAATATCCCAGTATAATTATAATATCCCGATAAAAGTCAATGTTATGTATAAATATATATACGACGGTAGAGAACATTATGTTAGTGTTGATAGATCATTCACGTATGTTCCAAAACCAATAGCAAAAGTTGATACGGCGGACGAATTAGTAATAGTGTCAACATTCCGTTCAATAGCAAGATATGCTAAAGTAGGACTTAGTTATATAACAGGTTAACACTAACATCATCGCCCTAAATAAAGAGGATTTCAAAAGAAATATAACAAATATAACCTCTCAATTACATTTTTTAAAAAGAGATATGAAGATTCAATCTTCAACAACTGGTGCAATAACAAACGTAACCTTTACATCAGTTACTGGTTCCCACACTATTTGGATTGGGATATCATTACCAAATTGCATTCTAATAGCATCAGTACTATTAACTTTCTTGAACGCCGACTCTATGTACTTTAGATTATATGAACTTTTGCTTTCCTCCTTAACTTCAATATCTAAGAGTCCTTCGTCCTCAAGACCTAGTTCGAGTATAAATTCTGATGTCATTCCTTGGCACATTACCTTAAAGGTGTTCTCGTTGGCGTAGAACTTTAATGTGTCTCCAACAAGTTTTGCGTCACGAATCATATCCTTCATTACATTACCCATAACGTCAACCCTCGCAGTAAATGGAATATTTATTTCTCCTATATTTGTTTCGGTATCAAGACTAATCAACGGAACTTTAAACGTTCTAGTTGCATTACCTTTGAGAGTAACATATAGTATATTATCACCCTTAGTTTCAAGTATTAACTCGTCCTTCTTCTTTGCCCTTTTGAGAATTTTATTCAACATCGAAAAGTTCATTGGTAAGTGCTCTGTTTCTTCCACCTCGTACTTATCGAAAACAGAACTATCTGCATCAAACGATATTAACATCACTCTACTTGGATCCATTCCCTGGAAATACATTCTGTCTGATTCAACTACTATAACTCCCTCGTCAATCACGTTCCCAATTGTCTGGAATATATCCGCAAATGTTTTTCCTGAATGATATACAACTCTCATCATTCATCACCTCCTATTTTTCCGTTATATTTTATACGTTAGTGTTTTTAAGTTTTTCGATACCAAATTTAAAGGTTTATTTCAATATCTAATTTACGGTGATATAATGAAACCTCAACATTTAGTAATAACATTTATTCTCTTATCATTAGTTTTGATGCCGGGGGTTGCTATGGCTATGAATAACACTACAAATACAAGTAATTCACATTCGGAAACATTAAATTTTGATTCTTCAAGCGGTAAAGAATTAATTAAAGATGTTGTAACATCACCACTCCTTAAGTTATACAATATTCTAAAGAGTTCCGAATTTCTGAACAAGTATGGAACAATCGCACTAATATTGATTATAGTATTGATACTACTTATACTGACAATCCCAGCAAGAGCCGCTATTGAGTTAGCGGGTCGTTTGATTGGTGAGAATCCAGATGTTGGATTCTTTGGTGCATTGTTTTTAATGACTATGATGGCAATAAACCCGCTTATAGGATTAATATTCTTCTGGTTATGGTTTAGAGATGAAATGCCAACCGGAAAAATTATTGTATTAGCATTTTTATCAGAAATAATGATCGGATTCATTGAACTTATAGTGATAGTTGTGTTATTATTAATTTTTGGAATTGGTATTTCATTGTAATCTCTTTTAAAGATAATATTCTTTTTTTATTTATATTTGTGGACAATGGAACAATTAAAGATTTAAATTTATGATGAAATATAAACTAAAGGGTGTAGTAGTGAGTTATAGTACTTTTCATAAAGTTAAACTATGTAAAAAATTTAGAGTCTGGGGTGGTGATTTAATAGAATATTATAAGAGAATTGGAGGTTTTACACATAATGATTACATCGAAGGAATGAAGGAAATTCTTAAAGAGATGTGTGATCCATATGGAAAACATATTATGAATTTATTAATTAATGAGGGTATTATTTTTGATGAATTTGTCGTTTATAAAGATGAAGTTGTTATAAGAGTGAAGAGAGAAGTTTATCGGTTTCCCAAGAGTGGAATTAAATTAAAAAATTAGAATGTCATATCGTCATTGTTGTCAACTGTTTTAATGTTTCTTAAAATAAATTCAAACTTCTTAAAACTATCTTTTGGAACGAAAACTTTCTTTAATTTTAAAACTAATGACCTTAACATATCAACTTCGTGCTTTGGAGTATTCTCGGATAAAATTGAACCTGCAATATCTATTGACTTATAATAAGGACCTCGTACAACAAAATTTGTTTTTATTCTTCCACTTTCGAATAGAATCACTATTCTCCTTTTATCTTTGGAAACATTAACTATTGAAATTTTTATAGGCAGATCTCTGGTTATTTTAGCAATCTTCTTTATGATAGCAATTTCATCATCACAAATTTCATCGATTTTTTGTAATTCATCTACTACGACTGTCACTGGGACTTTAAAGTCAATAGTTACAAAGTATACTATTTTGGATTTTGTTTCGTCCATCAATCCAATATCTTTGCTCTCGTATGTTATAATAGACACGACTTTATATTTGCTTATAAATGAATTCATACAAGACACCTCACATCACCATACTATAAAAACAAACATAATATTAAAAACTTTTTGGTTAGATCTCTGTAATTTTTAAGTAATAGATAATTTTATAATTATGGGGAGAATAAATGAGAAAAAACTTTTTGACTGGAATACCTATTACGTTATTGATATTATTAACTATGATGATATTATACACCAATAACAATACAAGTATCACATTTAATACATCGAACAATTCACAATGCAAATTACCCAACTATGAATATGAACAAGTGAATAGTACTAATACCAATAATGGTAATATAACATTTGTTAATATAAACACGATCGGAACTATAAAAGTTGATAAACTAAATAGTGCCGTTCTATATGATATGAGTTTTGCAAACTCGTTATCTATATACTTTAATCCATACGAAAACCACTTGAAACCATATAAAACAACAATCAAATTATATGAAAACTCTGATTTACAATCAGTTATTATAGACAATTATATGGAGTATGGCGGGAAAATGGGAATGTACTATGATCCATATGTTTGGGATATCGAAGAGGATAATAATTATATTTACGTTATTATGAATGTCTACGAAGGTAGATATAGAAGTTATGACAACACATATAGTCACAACTATATTGACGAAAATAGGTTTAACGATTATGGTATAGTATTATCCTCTATTGTTTTATATAATAAGACGTATACTGTTCGGTATGGGATAGCGTATAGGACATACTACAAACTTAGTATAGGTCATTATTCATTGATTGGTTATACTGGTGAGTTCAATGTTACTGGAATAGGTGAAGTACCATTTATTGGTTACACTCGTCGCGTATGTAATTTAGCAATAAATAAATGTTACTACCAGAATTATACTAAGAGTAGTGCCGTGAGAGGTTTCACTATAATGAAAATAAGAAAAAGTGATGGTAAAATATTATGGGCGAAAACTCTAATGTACTCTGAAGTGTTAGAAAGACCAGTAGGATATGTAATGTATGAAAGGATAGCAACCGACTCAAAGGGATATAAGTATATTCAAAAATATCCTGCAAGAATAAAAGTAACATATTATGAACCGGTGTTTGTTCTTTCACCAAAAATAGTCAAGAGTAATAAGGATATTCTTACTATTGTTGGTTACACGATGATTCATAATCAAACTTTATTACTTAGAATTAATGTTAGCAAATCATTAGGTCAAATAACTATTGACTATGATCAGGTGCCAAAGTATTCAACACCAAATATATATAAAGATAATAATGTAATGTATTCTAATGGAATTAGCGTTATAAATAATATTACAAGTGTTGTGAAAAATATACCAATAGGATATAATGATTATTCAATAGTCCTACCTTTAGAGAATAGACGTGTGGTGATTATAAGAAATAACTATACTGCCGGGTATTCGAAAGTGTCTTTGGAATATATAGTTGCAAACAACCTAAATGGAACAGTTTACAACCATAGAATCATAGGTTTACCAAACGGTAACGTCTACTTGTCATATGATACTATAGTTCAAGATTTTGGTGACTATTATATTGTGTCATTTAGAGTATTTGACGTGTTCCAAGTTTCGGAGATGAGTGGATTTGGATTAATTAAAATATCTAAAAATGATGGAGCAATACAATGGATCAAGATGTATTCTGTACCATTGCCTCAAACAATAATAAGAGAATTAAAAGATCTTGTGTTGAAATACGATTATAGATTAACAACTGATATAATTATCAACACGTATAGGTATTATGTTCCGTTAATGACATTAGAGAACTTCAAATTATATATTTCAGATAGTATTCAACATAATAATAAGTTAATAATAGATGCGTTCCTATACAATACTAAAACAGTTGCACCATTTGGAAATAAAATAATAGAAAGGTATATGACATATTGTCCTTGTACTCAACATTGTGATACGCGTTCGATAAATCCACATAATGTTGAGTTTATATATAGATATTTACAATACGTAAGTCTATGGGATAAGTACATAAGGGATAGTTATGGTTACACGTATAATACACATCGTGTCTATATGTCTCCAATATTCATAGAAGCAATTGATAAAAGTATATATAACAGAATTGTTATAGACACTATCACAGGGGAGATAGTATCTAATGAGAGTATAATAATTGAACCACTAGATGATAATATCACAATCAATACTGTTAAGATTAAAAATGATAGGGCAATAATAATATATACAAAGGGTTATAGTTATGGAACAACACTAACATCCGATAAATTTATAATTAACATAAAAAGTTATAGTACAGGAGAATTATGTTATAGGTGTCATTGTTGTGGTTACTATTGTCGGGGTAGGTGTTGTTACGAAACAGAATCACACGCATTTAGACATCCTTATCAATACGACAAGATTCAAGAGTATGAGAAGTATTTTGGTTTCTATGCTTATTATGGTAGAGTTTATATATTAAGTGCTCCATTGGATCAATTACCAAGGTATGGGTTTAATATAGTGACATACGAAGATTTACAATATGCTACGATGGATATTGAAATAAAGAATAACAATTGAAGTTATTCCTCCGTATTTCATTTCTTTTGAGAGTATCGTTCTTAAGTTTTTTATTTTTTGAACTATTGTTTAGATGAAATGTGGTTTTGTATACGTATGTAATTTTAGTGTTATCGAAAAACTTAAATACTCATTGGACAAGATTATTATGGTGATACATATGCCAAGAAAGAAGGAGGAAATAACGGGTGATTCACCAATTGAGAAACTTAGAGGTGTTGGGAACGTTTTAAAAGAGAAATTGAATGAGGCAGGCATCTACACAATAAGAGATTTGGCAGGACTTGACCCATTTACCCTTGCAGAACTTGCACAAATATCAGAAATTAAGGCGCAAAATCTTATTAGAGAAGCAATTAGAATTGCTGGACACCAGATAATGACAGCAAAACAGTATCTTGAAATAAGAAGGACAATTGATAGAATTACTACTGGTTCAGTGTTATTAGATGACCTCTTAGGTGGTGGATTAGAGACACAAGCAGTTACCGAATTCTTTGGACAATTTGGATCAGGAAAAACTCAAGTTGGACACCAACTATCAGTTAATGTCCAACTGCCTAAAGAGAAAGGTGGCCTTAAAGGAAAAGTTGTTTATATTGATACTGAGAACACATTTAGACCAGAACGTATTGTTCAAATGGCAAAAGCCGTTGGGTTAGATCCTGAAAAAGTTTTAGATAATATTTACTATCTTAGGCCAAAGAGTGTAAACCAACAAGTTGCATATAATGATATCATTAGAGAAATGCTTCAGAATGGAGAGAGCATAAGATTGATAGTTATAGACTCACTAATGGCACTATTCAGAAGCGAATACATTGGTCGTGGAATGCTCTCAGAGAGACAACAAATCCTATCTAAGTATCTAGCAGACCTCCATGATATAGCCGAAAGTTTCAATGTTGCAATTTATGTTACTAACCAGGTGCAAAGTGATCCTGGAGTGTTCTATGGGAACCCTGAAAAACCGATTGGTGGTAATGTTCTTGGTCACTCTTCAACGTATCGTGTCTATTTAAGAAAAGGTTCAAAAGGCAAGAGAATTGCAAGGATGGTAGATGCACCAAACCTTCCAGAAAGAGATGTACCATTCCTTATTACTGAAGAAGGTATTCGTGACGATCCAGAAGCACTTAAAAAGTTTATGAAGATGAAAGAGAAGATGAATTCCGAATCACACGACGGTGAAGAGAATAATACCATTGAGGATATATGATATCTCTTTAACATATTTTATTTTTTGGTGATTAAAATGATAATATCAGTTAAACCAAGGAAACCAGAAATTACTGGCCAATATCGTGGAATTCCAATCTATAATCATATCCTAATGAAAGTAAACTCTTCGTATGTTCTCATACCTGCATTATTCAATTCTGGTGATCTTATAGATGTAGGTAATAAAAAGATTGAAATTTTTAGAAAAAACGGTATTATTGCCAAAGTAAAGTATAAGAATTCAACTAAGATTATTAGTGTTAGAGATTCAATATATTCGTTTAAGGTAAGTGGAATGTGGACATACAATATGTTTTACCCTAGTGTTAAATTCTTATTATTATACTTTTCGCGTGCATTTTCAATGGATTTTAAAGAATTTGATAAAATGTTTAATACATCATTTTCAAAACATAAAGATGAAATCTTATCAATTATGGAGAGCGCCGACTTTTCTTATTTTGAAGTTGTGGGCAAAAACACTCTTATTCTGAATAATATGACATTAATAATTTCAGATGACTGGCGGGTTCAAATTTTAATTGATGTTTAGTGTACAAAGTTAAAGTTCATAATATTTATTTACTATGGGATAAAAATGGGTGTAAGTGACGATATTATTGCTGAGATTTTCCTTTTAATATTCGGTATAATAGTTGTCGCAATAGCAACTGTAATAGCAATTTACTCAGGAAATAGTATAGGAGAAGCATTGAAAACAGTTTTTGACACAATAATTCAAAAGTTTTTTAGTGCGTAACGTCTATCTCAATGAAATTGGAACAATTAATTTAAAATAATGTTGATCTCAAAGGAAAATATAGAAATAATAGTAAATCATTTGGAAATTAATTTTATTTTTCTTTCTCTTTGTTTTGTTTCAGATGTTTCACTAAGGAGTTCAATAAGTTCATTATTATCATTGTGATCATCATTTATTGTAATCATTTCCATAATATTATCATAGTTTTCTTCAATTGATTCTATAAGTTGATTAATATCAATACTCTCGGAACTCTTTTTAATATCCTTAAATAACTTCTTATTCATAATATTCACCGTTTTAATATAATAGAATACATTCTTAAATGTACTAAAATGTACATTGAAGATCCAAAAACTTTATAAATATTACTTACGTATATAATTTGGGTGGTCAAGATGTTGAGGTTTGGGAATATTGTTATTAATGGAAGAAACAACATTAAAGAAACATATGACTTATTTAGAGTATCAAATAATAAACAAATTCTTTATAGAGAGATTGATATTAATGGTATAAAAATACGAGAAATGGAAAATAAAATAACTTCAGTATACGTGCCAAGTATGGAGAAAATAACAATAAGAAAACTCTCAAATGGAAGATTTAGATACAATTCAAACATAGTTGATAGTATTGAACTTTATAATGATCTAACAAATATAGGCAATAAAAGTGTTGATATTCAGTTGATTACAGTATACGGAAAGCCACTAAGACGAGTCATACTAATAGACAATTGCTACGTCATTGTTAACGAAGAGAAAAGAGAACTTATAGGATATGGTGAGACAGATGAGTATATAGATAATCACAGGTTATATGAGTTTCTATTCGGGGATAAGAATACAATATACGATGATGCATCACTTATAATTCAAAACCGACCAATAATTAGAGCAATAGTAGAATATTATCGTGACGAAAATGGAAATGATATAGTAAAATTAGTAGGAAAAGACATTTCTACGTTTAAAATTGATCTATCTACATTAGTCACACCAAAAGAGATTACAGAGATACTATCTCTATTCAAATACCAAATACGATTAGAAGAAAAAATAACATTAGAAGAATTATTTAGAATTATATCAGGATAAAAATATATGTTTAAATGTATACAAAGATACAGTAATGATGGGTAAACGATGAGTGACTACACGATAGATTCATTGTTTATGAGTATGATAGTGATGCTAATACTAATGTATGCTATGTTGATAGCAAACACACCACAGATATCCAAAAGTATAACAAATAATTCGGATATTATAGTTTTTAACACAGACCTTATGGAAAAGTTTTGGCAGAATAATAAATCTCAATATGGTTACGTTCAGGCTCTACCTACCAAAACAATACAAACTGATAGTTGTAACTTCAACATAAATTTAGAACCAAACGAAAAAGTTATTGAACATTCTGATAATATTATAGTTTTGGGGAACAAAGTAATTGTCGTAAACGCACGACCTAATACTTACATACAAACGAATTTGAGAAAAATATACATTAAATTTATTGACAAAAATATAGAAGTAAACGACAAAGGAGATTATATATACGTTAGAAATCCATCCTGTTATACCAAAACAATAAACATTAATAATAAAACATACGAATTACATCCAGGACAAGTAATAGTTATAGGAAAATGGAAGTATAATAAAATTGTAATTGAGAATATGACATTCAAAGGTAAGAAACCATTAATAATATTACCCGAATTTAATTTTGAACCTATAGCAACAGCAATTGAGATAAAACCATACATATTACAAAAGAACGTTAGTAACAACACAATAATTTTCACAACAAATATAGAAGATTTTATCACTATAATAGGGAACTATGAAATTAAAGTTGAACCAACAAATGGAACAATAAAAGTACCAATAGACATCGTTCCATTAAACAAGACATTAACATTCATTATAGGTAACAAAACAATAATAAGATACGTTATGCTTCCAACAAGTCCATTTATTAAACATATTGAAACAACACCAAAAGAATTTAGCATAAAGGTGCCATACATATCCTCATCAAGAAAGGGTATCACTATAAATATAACAACACCAAAACAAATGAATATTACTATACTAATAAAATCAATGTATTATAGCGAAACATATAATTTAAGTATAAATGAGGGTGAAAACATTATTAGTATTCCATACAAACTATATAATCCAAACGCTAAAAGTGATATACTACTAATAACAATAAATTCGAACAATAAACCTATTTGGAATGGTATTGTTGTGATTACAATACTCAAACCTGGTGTAAATGTTACAATAGGAAAAGAACAAAGGTCAATAGTTGTTAACTTTGAGCAACCAATATTTATGGATCTAAATATGGATGTATACTACTATTTAGACAATAAAACAGTAGTTTATCAACGAGTGTTAATGTTTAGTGGGACAAAGATATTTGCGTTTGCAACACCTGATTATATTAGAGGTCATATTGTCGGAATTGAATATTACATTCAAACAAATAATGGTTTATTGTATAGTGGAACTACATAATTATAGGAGTGTTTTTTAGTATTTATCAATATGTTTTTAAAGCGAGGGTACCATATAAAATTATGGGTTATTTGTGGGGAATATGTCCAAAATAAGAAAGATGTTCAAATATATAGGTTATATTGCTGAACCACTAGGATATATAGCAACTCCACTACTATCAATTTTTGTACCGAAAGAAAGTATAGAGAATTCATTAAACGTGCTTGGATGGAATGATATAACTGTAAATATGGTCTCTGGAGCGTCACTATTTCTTGGCATCCTAATTGGTATCCCCATAACATCAATACTAATGGTTATTGCGGGTGGATTAGGATTAATGTCAGGAATTCTATTTATTTTAGTTGTATCTGCTTATATATACCAAATAATTGACGAAAAAACCTTTAATATAAGATACGATTTTACATTCTTCACGCCTCTAGCATTAGAGGTTATGGCACTAGAACTATTAAGAACAAATGATAAAGATGAAGCAATATCAAGGTTAGTGGACTACAATTTAGGGTACATTAGTAAAATGGTTAATACAAACGTAATACAAAAGTTTAGAAAAAGTAGAGTTGTGCCTTCGAAATATCACGCATTTGTGAAGTGGTTGAACGAGTCAGCACCCTCAGAATTTTTTAGATATTATGCACTTCAAATGTTATCATACGATATTCCCGAAGAGAGTAGATTAAGAGAATTAGTTGAGGATGCTCAAAATAGAATGTATTCGATTCTCGAAGATAAGTTATCATCTTCCTCCATAAAAATACAACTATCTATAGTTTTCGCCGCCGCTGGTAGTGTTATATTCGCATTACTCCTATCTTTACTTGCTAGTAGTTTCAAAGTTAACACTCCACTAGCAGTAGCATTCTATATGTTTATAACATTCGTAATAGATATCCCATTATTCATATATGATATTTCAGCACCAGCAATGAGAGGATATTACATTATAGACAAGTTCAAATTATGAATTATTTTTATCGTATTTCTCCTAAATATTTTCTCTAAATTAATGAAAAGTTACTCATAGAATTATTTTAAAATGTAATTTTAATTCATATAATTGGTGGTTTAGAATGGAGTATTATGTTTTAGAGGGTGAAATTAATACAACTCAAGGATCAAAGGCAGTAATTCCACGAGCGTGTATAATTCCAGATCACTTACAAGAATTTCTAAACGATTTCTATGCTATGTTAGACGAGTTGGGATACGAATACGAAATCAATTACGATGTTTCACAAATAATTATATCTGGGAGAAAATACGTATATGAATATGAATTAGATATAACGATCACAATTAAAAAAGTAGTTAATGATGAGTTGCCAATGTGTTATAAGTCGTGGGATGTTGAACAATACATTAGTTACTTCAACACATTCAAAGCCGTTGACATACAACTAATATCTGCTTTAAGATGAACATCTTGATATCCAAAATACTTTTAAATTTCTTTTCTATATTTCTTCTGAGGGATAAAAATGTATGAGGAGATACTTGAAATAATAGATATGTTTATGAATATGAAACCAAAGAAGACAAAAGAAGGATATTTACTCGTTAGAGACAAAAACTACAAATTAGTATGGGAACCAAAATCATATGGGGGAATACTTTGGATATATAGAACAAACTCAGACGATAAAATAAACAATATGGCAATGGTAATAATTGAAAATGGAAAAGTCAAATTTGTATCAAATGAGAAATTAGTCGAAGAAGTCATATACTATTACTACACTTGAAAAAAAAGATAATTTAAGTTCATAAAGAGTATCTCCAATCTTATATTTTTCTATTAAATATAAAGCAATATATTTTATTGCTTTAAATACAAATGGCATATCTCATAACTCGTTAATGTTAATACGTTTAAGATTTTACTTTATTAAAAATATAATGGTGATACATTGTTTGTTATGAAAGTTCCTAACCCCACAAAAGTTTTTGTAACTTCTGATTTACATCTTGATCGTGATGAAATTCGTAAAGAACAAATAATTTCTGGTTGGAAAGAAAGAGTTTCTGAGAATGACATTATATTCGTTTTAGGTGATGTGTGTGACAACTTTAAAAAATGCAAACACGTTTTTAATAATTTACCAGGAGAAGTATTTTTAGTAAAAGGAAATCACGATCACTTTAGTAATGGACACATATTTGATATGGGCGTAACACAGTATGAAACTGATGCCATATTATTATATGTGTCACACCCATATAGGACATTTAGAATCATACTATCACATAAACCATTCCCAATGAGAAGAATAAGAAATATGCCTAAACCCATAAATATAGTAGTTCACGGGCATAACCATAGACAAAGAAAACTAGTGAGAAAAGTTAACAATACTTTCTACTTTAATGTAATAACGGACAAGTGGGATTACTGGCCATTATCAATAGATGAAATAATCAGAATAATAAATGGTGAAAAAGTCCTAATAAACGGAAAACACTTAATTAATATAACTTAAAAATTAACTTTAGCACAACATCAGGAGAATACTTTATAATAGTTGGAACACTTACATTTTTAACTTTCCTCAAATTTACTATATTTGAAACATATATCATCCCATAAACCTTATTTCTTGATGATTTATAGTCATTAACCTGACCAATGTACCTATATAAATCGTGAGAATTAGATATAACTTTCAATTCAATAATATAGTTTGGAATATAGATATCATACTTATTATCTCCATCTAGGTATTGTCTATAAACATCATAATTGTATGAAAGATAATAATATAATCTCTCCTCAAGTTCTCTTTCTAATGACACGTAACCTGGAGCAAACCATAACAAATCATCAAATAAATTAGACTTATCAAAATTTATTATCTCATTAAGAGCATATTTTTCAGGATACCTCTTAACGTGACTTACCTGATTTTTAAATGCTTGTATAAAATATTTCCTATATGGAGTATCTATATTTAATAAGTCTGAAGCAAGCGAAGGTGTCAATACTGATGGGAAAACACCATATTTGTCAATTAATGCTCTATATGACTCTCTATTGTTCCTGAGTCTATTTAGGTAATTTTCAAATAGTTCCTTAAATGGGAATCTACGACAACAACGTAAAGATAACAATTTTTCAATATTCATTGATATCACCTTTCCATAGTTTCCATAATAAATAACCAAATGGTGTCCATTCAATAGTCCTAATTTTATAGTTGACTATATGCGAACTCTTTAATCTATCAAACAAATATTTGAAGTCACTATGTAAACCATATTGTCTCAATATTTCTCTTACATCAAAATCAATATATTCTTCAAAACACTTAGGCATTGCATAACCTAAAATACCAAAAATTTTCTTTGATAATACTAAGAACTTTCGATTTTGTTTTCTCATCATAACATATATTACTCTACCATTATCTCCCTCTTTAAATTCAATATTATTCGTTAGTACAAGCAACGTACCACCACATCTAGTTGGTTTAATTCGTCCAGTACTAATATCAATATAACCTTTATCGCTTGTTATTTGGACATTTGCTAAATTATTTTTGTACGATGATGGTAATCGTCCAGACATTAAAAGAATATCGTAAATGTATAAAGGAATAGTGAAGTCTTCATTAATTGTAATCTTGTCCTTCTCGATTTTATATGGTGGTAACTTAGAATTTTCGTCATAGTATTCAACAATAAATTTTGCAATACTATCGCATTCCATTCACATCACCCGTAACAAATTTGAAATGAACTTTAAAAACTTTATGATGGGAAATGAATCACACATTCTTAAATATGTTAATTGTATAAATTATGGGAAAATAATGAAAATACAAAAAGACATTCTAGTTGTTGTACCTGCATATAATGAAGAAAAGTATATTGGGAAAACATTAGAAGATCTATTAAACGTTGTTCCAAAACAGAACATTTTAGTTGTTAATGATGCATCGAAGGACAAAACAGAAGATATCGTGAAACAATATGGGGTTAATGTAATAACACATCAAACAAACAAGGGTTTAGGCGGTGCATTAAGAACAGGATTCAAATATGCAATAGAGAATGGTTATTCCTACGTAATAACGTTTGATGCAGATGGGCAACATAAAGCAGAATGGATCCCCAAAATAATTGACAAAACATTATCAAATAACTGTGATTTTACATATGGAATAAGAAAAGGAGAGTATCCTCTTATAAAACTAATCGGTAATATTGGATTAGATATTTTAATGATGATGTTCACGGGATTAAAATTCTTTAGAGATTCTCAATCAGGTTTTAGAATGATAAGCACTAAACTACTTAGGAATATGAATCTTCAAATAGATAGATATGGAATATCAAGTGAACTACTAATCGAAGCAGTACGGAATAACGCTAAAATTTGTACTATAGATATTGAAGCGATATATATAGATCCAAATAAAGGGACAAACATACGTTCAGGATTTAGAATAATGAAAGAACTTATATCCAAGTACTGGATCTAACATACTTGATTAAAATCGAAAACTTTATAACTTATTATGAAACAAATATAGTGGGGGAGAGATTATGATATCAGTAATATCATTCGATGGTATGCGAGAAGAAGTGACACCAGAGATTGCAATTAAGAAAGTCACGGAAGAGGGATACGATATTGACTGGAAAAGAGTAAAAGAGTTAAATAGTATATTGTCAGACTTTGTATCAAGAGAACATTCGAATCCACAATTTAGCATAGATGAAACAGAATTATCACTACTAAAGGAGATATATGAGTATAACGAATTTTTTAATATGCTTATCGGAAAAACAATAACGTTCGAATTTGATCAACTAATGCTTATAGAGAAATTTCGCAAAAACACAACACTAATAAAGAGAATAAGATTTGTAAAGACACTAAAATTAGTTGGAATGTATATTCATTCACTTTCAGACGTTGATATTGTGGATTTATCAAAGAAATTAACTAATGAAGAAATATTTGCCTTTTTAAGTATTAAAAATTATGTTGAAGAGTTAATGGAAAAAATGATGGTATAATGGTGATTAGTATGGAGAGTTATGAAAACATAAAAATGGCACTTAGAATTGGATTATACCTAGTACGCTACAACATAAAATATAAGGAGTACCATAAATCAGCCAAAGAAACTATACTCCAAAGATATAATAGGATAGAATACAAGACGAATAGATTACTAACGAATACCGAATTATCAAAAATTGCAAAAATAATAAATACAAACGTTAGTAGTGAACTGTATGCTTATTACCCAATATACGATTTCATCCTACAAAGAGTACCGGGTTGTCACGTCGATTTAAGTGGAGATATAATATGCGATAAACAAATTGCTGAAATGAAAGATTTAGTCACCAGAACAATAGACGAACTTCTAGAACCAAAGACACTCGAAAAACTCACAATAGAATATGTTTTTAATGATCCAAATCATTTCATCACGATAATGTCTAGTATATACACAAACTTATCAAACTTAATCTTCACAAATATGTATACAGAGTTAGTTGACAACTCAGAAATTGAGAGAATTATCGAGGAATACACTAAGTCCAGTTCCAATAAAGAGACGAAATAACTATTCTTATGTGTTCATCACTCTCTTTCTTTTCTAACATTTCAGAAAGTATTTTTTCCGCCTTTTGTCTAAGATTTTCAGGCAACTCATCAAGTATTTCATCTATTTTTATGTCGTTCACAATCATCACCTCAGTATATGATCGCAACAACACCTACTTAAACTTTTCCTAATAAAATTTTTAATAGTGATCAATATTATATATAATTAGGTGGTAATAATGACGAAAGTTGACAGATTAATTGAGAAGATATGCAGTATAGTCGATTGTACAGATGATGATTCTGAATTATTATCTCGACGATCAATACTACGTAGTCAGTTAGAACAATTAGAAAAAATATTTGGGGATGAACTCGAACAGATAGTTGATGAAATTCTTAAAAAAGAAGAATGTCATTATTGGTTCGCGATATTTGACACTATAGTAAACCTAAAAGATAAAGAACCACACTACTTTATAGTGAACACTTTAGGAGATATCATACGGAAAGATGTACCAATAGAATGCTTAGAAATAGCACGACTAATAAAAACAAAACAAAAGACATTTAGAGAACTATTACATATGTTACCAAACGAATATGGCGCGTGTGTAAATTTTGTTAACATAAATAAAAAGGAACTATTTGATATAATACCTGAAATTGATTTGTCAAATAATAAAAATAGTGGTAGTGCGTATGTCAATAGAATATTATTTGTAAGTAAAAACAATATGGAGTGCGCAGTAGGAATTGTAAGAAAAATGAGGGATGGAGTTATAAACGATGATAATACCTGTTATACCTGTCCATATTTTATACCTAAGGACATAATAATTGAAGCGTTAAAATATATTGATGAACCAGACAAGCATAAAGATAGTTTACTCGAAAAAATTAAAGAACGGCAAAGAATATTATATGGCGACTATGATAATATAGAGGACTACTTACAATTAAATATAGGTGGTGATGAAGATGCTTGACCCACGAACAGGCACGTTCACATTTATGGATGGAGGATTAGAGATATATATTCAGAAAGTTGATGACGAATTTTTCAAATTCTCACTAAAAATACCATTAGATATGGTTAAATTTTCAATAGCAAGACCAACACCAGAAAAAGGTAAACAAGGGAATATAAATATAACAAAAAGAAGTAATATGGGAGGTGGAATTCATAGGATATTACACTATCATAGTACAATAATAAACAATGAGCGAACAAATAACATTGAACCCACTAAAAATGAAGATAAACCATTTATAATACATTACGGATATGATTTATTGTATGGATATGTAGGATTAGCAGAAAATAGTTTAGATGCTCTAGTCAAAGCAAGAAGTGTTATAAAAATAGAAGAAGGCATTTTCTTTAAGTATGGATTTATATGGAAAAACATTAGAGATCAAGTTAGAAAAGAATTGGTAACATTATATAATAAATTATCCCACAACGAAAAAACATTATTTGCAATAAACGAAGGAAATCCTCGTGCTATGATAATGTTTATAATATCACTAATGAAAATAATATCAGTAAGTGATGTTGGAAAACTAATAGATGATAATTTTAACTTAGTCAAACAAGGAAAATTTGTAGAATTCTTTGAGAAAATATATATAGGATTTTACGAGAAGCACCAACAAATAAGTCAACAAGAAAATAACAATAAAGTTTTTAAAGAGCAAAATCAGAATATAACAAGTGGTGGTGTAAATGGAAATATACGTATTAACCAAAATACTAAAGTCCAACAACCAAATAACAATGATTTACGAGAAACTAGTGGAGAAGAACTTCAACCTCACAATAATGGACATAGAGGATATACTAAATTACCCCATAGACCAGACCATTAAACTTTCAAAAGAAGAAGTAGAAGAAACAATAAACTTCATAAAATCAGTAACAACAGAAAACACACTACCAGAAGAATTCCAAGAATGGGATGAAATATACAACGACTGGAAAAACAAACTAAAAGAAGCATATGAAATGTTTAATGAAATATATGAGTATATGAAAATTAGCGGACAAAAAGAGATAGTGGTGATGATGGTGAATTAATATGAAAAAACAAAACAATATTATAGATGTAATTTTATCAACACCCGCCCACAAACTATTGGTCATATCATTCATAGTTATAATATCATCTACATTAAGCGGGTTATCATACTATAAAATCGTCCTAACCTCAAATATAGAGTTAATTGAAACAAACAAGACTATACAATTAGAACCAAACAACACATTACAAATGGACGGAATGACCTATTTACCACCAACAAACTTCTTCGAAAAAAATGTTAATTATAGCGATAAAGTGTACTATTCACTAAACTTAACAAACAATAAAATAATAATAAACTTTTTCTATTCAATATACTATACTCAAGTAAACGTGACTAAAAATATTGAACACTTAATTGCAAATAAAGAATATATTAGTTTTGAAGTAAAATACCATAATGGAAAGATATACTTAGTTACAACACCTAATGTGACTAAACTAAAAGAAACCCTTTTAGCGTATGGTATACAAATGTTTATAATTATAGCATTTCTATTGTTATTGTCGTTATCTACAGGTGTCATTTACAAGAAAGAAGGAGAACAATTAATGTATAGACGAGTATACTTTTTGCTTATAACTTATGTGATACAAATGTATATAAATAGCATATTGATAGAGATTATACAGTTCATACTTGTATTCACAACAATATCAAACATCTTCATTATTGCAAACTCTCACATATTAGAAGAACAACATAAAAAATCTTAATCTTTCTATTGAACTTTTCAATTCCTAACGCTATAAAGAAGTCTAACATAACCGAAAACTTTATATACTCTATATACGTATATAATATTGAGGTGATGAAGATGACGAGGAAAAGTGGAGGAATATTTATAACCATAACAATAATCGCAATAATATTGTTCGCAACAGTAATAATCGCCAAACACCACATCAAAGAACAACAAATATCAAAAAATATTATGCAAAAAGAGAAAGAAAGAGAGTATATGGCTCAAGAAGCAATAAACCTAATAAATACATATATGAAGATATACACACCAGAAAGAGTATATAATGCAATATACCAATACACAAAAACCCAACCAAACCTAACAGTTAGAGACGTGTTTTATACAAACTTCTTATATGGGAGTTTAGAACATCATAAAGACCTTACAGATGTTCTGAACATCACAATCGATCTCAACCATAGAGCAGGATCACCAGAAAAATTCATCCTCGAAGATAGAGTTGGTGATAGCGTCGATTACGCATTCACGTCACTCGCCCTATATGATTATGCAATAAAACACTACAAAGAATTCGGATATGAACATACTATTCCAGAAGAATACGCATCAAATTATTCAGTATGTATGATATACGTTAAGGCAAAGTCGAACGAAACCAAACAAACACACTACTTAATGTTTACAATGATCAAAACACATAAAATGTTCAATAATTTACCTATTATTATGACATGGGATTTCGAGACCACATATAAGTACGGAAATCCACACGACTTCCTATGGGTTATTAATCACTTCCTAAAACAAAAATACAATATGACAGTAGACAACTATGTGTACATTGAGATGCGCATAATAAACAATAATTATAGAATAATTGGTAGAGTGAATGAATGCAAAGAAGAAATGTAACGAAATCTTTTTAAACTTTATACTTATTTTATATTTGGTGGGTGTTGATGACACTAATATTTAATTTACCCATAAAACATTATCTTGAACTCAAACTAACAAAAGAACTCGGAGGTAAAATACCATATAAATTATCAGACGAATATATTGAAGGAATAGCAATATTCTCACCATATGAAATAATAAACTATCTAAACGATAACAAAATAATAGATAACGATATTATTGTTACACCAGTAAAAAACGTAAACACAACAACAAAAGTATTCGACTCCGTTAGATTCTCTCCAGACGTAAAAATTGTTCACAACTTTGACAATAGTGAAGAATACAAATATTCCATAATAGGTACCGATGATATTGTAATTGACATATCCAAAAACGAAAACATAGTAGGTTTTGAAATATTGGAACAAACAGCCTACAATATTATCGAGAAATGCAACGACGTGAAAGTAGCAATAATATACGATAAAAACAGTCAAAAATTTGTCGCCAAAATATTCTGTGACTCACTAGAACTAATAATGGGGTGAGCAAAATGATAAAACTAACAACGAAAGACATTCTATGGATAATATTATTGTCAATCATAACGTATAAAATTCACGACACGAAGAACATCATACTATTTACATCACTACTAATTATTATTATACTATTTACATTTTCACTAATGCTATTTATATTATTATTTAGCGAGAAAATAACAAAAATAAAAATAAAGAAATTCTTGAGAATATATAATACTAACATATACTCAGAAGAACCAATTGAAGATGAAGACATTATAAAAATCTTTTCTGGTATGTTCCACAAAATACGAAAAATAGTCATATTATCAAACAACAATCGTTCTCCACCAACAGTCATTCCCTTTGGAAAAATATATATTAAAAAGATGGAAATAGACTTCTTGAACAAACACCCTAAATTCTTAATACCATATAGGGAGACTATAAGAAAGTACTTGGATGAAATGTACGGATCGCCAAAAATATTCCTAAAAATGATTATGAAAGAAATAACAATAACGATAGCCACAACAACAATTACAACACTCTTAATAAAATTTTTAGGTGTCTGAAATGCTAAAGAAAAGAAAAATAAATATAATTCCAGGAGTACCAGTTGAAGAGTATCACTATAATCCTACTTTAATACTTCAATTGGAATATATTTCAAAAATTTTCAACATTCCGATCACAATATATGAAGATAAAAATGACATCTGCGCAAACTTTTCAACAATTAAAATATGCACCAAAAAACTAACATCATCCAAAGACTATGACTTATCCCTTTTAATATCAGACATAATTAATCTACAATTAAAAACCAACACAATAAAACTAAAAACAACACCAAACACAATATTTATAGGAAACAATGACAACCACAATTATTGGTTAGACAAAATGATTAAATCAGAGAACGAAATTTCAAAACTAATAATGTTTGTCCAGAGTAGCGCACTAATAACGAATGAGTTCTATATCATAACACAAAACATCGAACTAATGAGAAAATTTTTTGAAAATTTAATTTACGGTAAAATAGATAAAGTGAATATAACACTACTAAACGGAACCATTACTTACGTAGATTTCCTTCATAACACAATATGGTACGAAATAATATTAATAAATAGTAGGGGCAACTTAGCGTTAATAACACCAAACAACTCAATTAACATTTTCTTTGAACTCATTAAAGGACTAAAATTATCTACAATAGAAAAAGTTAACATTATAGATACTACAAAAGAAAAAAGAGAATTCTTAACTACACATAAATCAGTTCTATTCCGATCAGACATAATTTAATTTATCATGATATTTGGAGAATGAAATGCTTTTGGACACATTAAATAGAAACTATTAACAATAAAACTTTTAAGGATATTTAATAATATTGAATCGGTGGATGAGTATGGGCAAGTTTGTAATAATCACTGAAAAACCATCTGTGGCGAAACAATTTCGTAAGGCATTAGGGTTAAAAAATTGGAAAAAAGAGAATAACGTAATAGTGTATTTTGGCAAATACAAGAACCACGATATTGTAATTGTACCACTAGCAGGACACGTTTTAGAACTATATTTTGGTGATTCAAAGTTTTCTGAAATACCACTAATACCACCAAAGAAAATAAAATTCACTCCAATAAAAGGAAAAGGTAATATTCTAAAAACACTAAAAAAGTATCTAAAATCATACACGCCAGTAATAGCAACAGACTATGATTCAGAAGGGGAACTAATAGGATATGAAATATTAGAATACTTTAAAATACCTAAAAACGGTCATTTTAGAATGAGGTTCTCAACACTAAGAGAAGACGAAATACGACAATCATTTGAACGTGCAATTACCAAAAAAGAACGACTTGACTATAACTTAGCATATGCTGGTCTATTACGTGCATATTCGGATAAATTATTTGGATTCAATTACACTAGATTTATGACACTTCTATTAAGAGGAAAACACGATAAAGTTTTTAGTATCGGACGCGTCCAAACACCAACATTAAGAATTATTGTTGAACGAGAAAAAGATATTAGTGCACACGTACAAACACCACTAATAAAATTAATAGTTATTGGAACACCAAACAAAAAAGACAAAATAGAATTTGTTTCACCAAGCGTTGCAGTACCCTGCAAAAAACTAAAGAAATTCAACCCAGAAAGATATAAAAAAGCAACTGAAAACTTCAAGAAACTCTTGGACACACTACAAATGTTAGGATATGAAATGATTGTAGATAAGAAAAAAGTAACAAAAACAAATTACTTATCAATTTTAGAGAATATTGACACAATAGAAAAAGCGAAAAAACAAATAAAGATAAAGAAAGTAAAATCAAATGTTATTATAGGAGTTACAGTCTCAGATAAAACAATACACGAAAAACCACCAAAACTATTTTCAACAACAGTAGCATTAAGTGAATTGTCAAAAGAACTAAAAATGAAACCAGATCAAGTAATGAAGATCCTACAGAAAATGTATGAAAGTGCAGAAATATCATACATTAGAACAGATAGTGAAGTATTTGATCCGAAAAAATATCCACCATCATATCACAAAAAGATACTTAATGAATTATCAAAGAATACAAAATATAAGCGAATCATATCAAAAATTAAAGATCTAAAACCACGCAATAGAGGTTCAAAAATAGATGACGCACACCCACCAATACACCCAGTAAAATCTTATACAGAAATTAATGAAAAAATATTTGACCTAATAACAAAGAGGTATTTATCAGCATTTTATCCAGACTTAGTAAAAACAATAGTAACGTATAAACTAAAAACACCATTAGAACTAGTCGCAGTAGAGGATTTCATAATTCAATGCGGATGGATGGAAGTCTATGACCCAAATTGCAAACCAAAGAAAGTCAATATTAAGAACATAAAGAAAGTATTAATACTTGATGCGAAAATTTCTTTTTCAACAACATCACCACCACCAAGATACACAGTATCAACAATAATAAAACAAATGGAAAACCTAAAAATTGGCACAAAATCAACAAGACAGGAAATACTAAAGAAATTAATTGACAGAGAATATATTATAGTTGACAGCAAAAACACAATATACGCAACTAACAAAGGTATAGGGTTGATTGACTTAATAGATAAATTAGACGATGAACACATCCAGAAAATATCTAAAGTTGAATTTACACGAGACCTCGAAGAGAAAATGGAAGCAGTACAAAAAGGTAAAGAGAATTACAAGAAAATAATCGATGATTCAATATCCATAATTGAAAACATAAACTATGAAAGACTCAACAAACTTAGAAACAAAATTTCAGACTGGAAAATAGATTTTAATAGTGAAACACCAGGAAAACATCAAAAAACTAAACCACAAAAGAAACGATCTTCACGTAAAAAGAAAACAAACAAAAAGAAAAACTACACTAAAAATAAACAAAGTTCAGGAAAACCTACGTATAGAAAAAAGAAATACAAAAAGAATTATAATAAAAAAAGATATTAATTATTTCAACACACAAAATTTATATTTTTCTTTCAAAAACAATATGTACTATTTTAAAGTATGGAATATCACAACGGAAATGTGACAATAGGAACTGATGAAATTCTAAGGTTTCTTATAGAGTGAATATTTGTACCACCTCCAGTTCCTGAACCTATAGATAATACAATTTTATTATGGAGAACAACATTTTGTGTTAACGCTAAAACATTGTCATAATAAACCTTGATATAATGAGAAGTTATAACTTAGAGTGTCTACTTATTAAACTATTATCTCAACCACGATATTATTTTTTATTCCATAAATAACAAAATAAAAATATTTGAGAATATACACTTTTTTTTTCTAAATGAAGAATATTTATTCAACTCGTTTGCAACTTTTAAGTTTATCAACGACCTCATACACGTATTTCGCTATTATTCTAAGAAGATCACTATCAAAATTTCCTTCGCAAATTATAGAATCCCCAAATTCGACACTCATAGTTACTACCGGTTCAAAAAAGTCTAAGAACTTTCCAAACTCTTTTGCAATATATAACCCAATCTTGTAATCAACATCTGAATTATACTGTGATTCCTTCATTATTAATAACCAGTAGTTTTCATACTCACCAATATAGAACGTTGAACCAGCAACTTCTTGTGGCGAACCAATGAGTTTATACTTGTCTATCAATTGTTTAATATCGTATATTATTGTGTCATCATTTAGAATTTCAACGATTTCTGTTACGTTTACAAACCAGTATTTCACATCAACGTCTATCCCGCCAACTGGTTTAAAATCAATTTCAACAATTTTTGTTAGTGATTCTCCATCGTCATTAATACGTGTTACTAATAATTTCTTTCCGGTAAATTTTATTAAATAAGTTCTTCCATCACATTCAAACATATCATAAAAACCCTTTTTAAGTCCCATATATTCTTCAACGACCATTCAAATCACCATATAAAAAGTAGTGAAAATAGGTTTAAAAGTTTTTCTATAGTTTTCGTGAAATCTTTTTTGCAATAAATTCGCTAAACTTGTCAACAATTTCCGGGTTAGAGTTAAGGAACTCTTCAAGAACACTACCACAAATCTTTATTTTTCCTGTTAGTAGATTTACCGTTACCTCACCATCAATTTCAAAAACCTTTAATGGAGAAGTTTCCTCGATGTTATAAAGTTCACTACGAATTAAACGTTCTATTTGTCCATTTCTAAACTGCTCAATTTCAACGTTATTATTTAGTATTACTCTATTATGCTCATCTATTTTGATTCTATTCTCTTTCACTAATTCATTTACCGCAATATCAATGATTTCATTAACTTTTTCTTGTTCAATTATGTGATTTGCAATTTTCTCTTCAAGTTTCTCTAATTCTTTTTCATCAACGTCATAATGTTCAAGACCTTTTAGAAACTCCAGTCTTTCTTTTAGATCATTAACATATGCAATAAGTATTTCACTAAAAACACTCCTTGTAATGTTTCTTACTATATTAATGTGAATTGGTTGCGTCATATATGTTGTTAACAATACGATTGGTTTAACCGTGTTAACCAACGAAGTTTTTTCACCCATACTAAACCACCAAAAAACATTATATATTTGGCGTCTTATAAAGATTACGGTTTTAAATGTTCCAGAGTGGAACCCCTTGTTTAACAAATTTTATGTATGCGTAAATCAATAACATTATGATAAAAACTATAATAAGTAACTTTATTCCAAAACTCATTCCTTTATCAAGTTCTTCACTTTCTACTGTTTGCAGACTATCACTAACTCCTTACATAAATTCTTCACCAATTTCAGCAACTTTTTTAGTTGATAACATTATAATCTTTTCTTTCATTATTATTCCCATTTGGTATTATCACAAATATATTTTAATTTTGTATAGTGGTTAAAATACAATAACTAAGCCACAAACTTTTTAAAATGTTATTACGAGTTTCATTATGGTGGTTATTATGAAAGAACAGGAACTATATAATCTCTATAAGGAATATGCGTATAATGTTCTAAAAGAGGTTAGAAATAGTATTCCAGTAAATTACGGTGATGATGAACAAAAAGAAGATCTCTCGGTTTTTCTTGCAATATTCGTTCTACAAGTTAAATTAAATAAATTTATATGGAGTGTTTCAAATAGACCAACATTCGAACAAAACATTATAGCACTACTATCAGAAACAGGAGAAATATTAGATGAATTTAAACCCAAATGGAAGTGGTGGGGAAATGGAGGGAAAATTAATGAAGAGAATGTAAAGGAAGAGATCATAGACTGGTTACACTTTTATATGACACACGTCCAGATCACTTGTGGAATAAATGATATTACTTGGTTGAACCCATTAATGGACGAAGATTCATATATATTTGAGGACGTTGCTCCAAAAGTTCTTATTGAACCATCCCCATTATGGAGTTATGATGAAATCTTAGAAGAAATAGTAAATCTATTTAGGAGTGTCGCGACACTTTACTGGCAAAATGTTGAGAGTGATGTTATAGAAAGCATTGAAAAAATAATAGGAACATATATGGCAAGTGATGAAGTATTTGAAAAATATGTTGAAAAAAGTTTTATTAATTATATGCGACAAGTGCAAGGAGGACGATACGGTAAGAGTGTCACAATTGATGACCTTGAGAAATATATACGTAATGAATTCTCTAACCTCTTTTAATTAAATATTTTTAAGCGAAATAACATACATAAGACTTTCTCAATTTTATTAATTAGAAACCTTAGAGTGTTATAATTCTTATAAAAGAAAATAGATAAGAATACCGGGTTTATGTTATCAATTTTCTTAGTGTATCTAAATCAGACTTAAACGTGATTTTCAAGTTGAATCCATTGTATATAACATACCCTACGTTGTATCCCAATTTTAGTGGTATTTGAATATCGTGTGGTAGTTCTATTATTGAGTGATCTTTCTCATATTCCTCAATTATATGGTTAACAACGTCTTTGTTGTACCCAGTTGGTGATTCTCCTATCACGTATTCATCACGATTTAGAACTTCGATTATTTGATTGTTTTTGACGTGTGCAAGATTACCTGTGATATTTCTGGCGGTTGTTACCACATCATATTCATCAAGTTTGTCTAAAACTTCTCTGAACACTTCTTTTGGTGTGAGTGGTCTTACTGCGTCGTGAATAATTATTTTGTCACCATTTGCAACTTTCATACCATTTATCATACTCTCGTTTCTTGTTTCTCCACCAACCACGATGTTATACCTTCTGATTTTTAGTTTTTTAACTAAGTCATTTGTCCATTGTAACCAGTTTAATCTTGTTACTATTATATATTCATCAAAGAGGTTGTATGATTTTATTTTTTCTAAAGTCATTTCGAGGATTGTTTTCCCGTTGTTTACTTCGTTGTATTGTTTTTCTATTGGTGCATTGAATCTTGTTCCTTTTCCTCCGGCAAGAATTATTATTGTATTCATAATTACCACCAATATATTTAAAGGTTAATAATATTTAAGGTTTTCTATTTTTGAGTTAAATAAAAAATTATTGCAATCATTTAAATAAATAACGTATAACTTATTATGGTGAACAAAAATGAACAAGTATTATATTATAGGCATTATAGTAGTGTCAATACTTGTTATAGGTTTAGTATTCAATATTCCACAAACACAAAACGGACCAAATGTACCCCCAGATACTAAACAAAATAACGGTCAGTTGGTTGACTCTTATAAAGGAGAGAAATTTGAAAGTAATGGAATTAGTGGAGAAATTGTTAAGCTACCTACAAAAGCGACAATAAATGGAAAAGATTATAATAATTTCAAGATACGTTTTACAAATATTGGGTACGTTGGACGAAGATTGTACAACTATGGGAGTTATTACTATTTACGATCGTTTTCGTGGGCAAAAATTTTGGTTGATGATACTGGGATATATTGGGTAAGTTTCTCTCCAGTAGGATATGGTTCACCTGATTTAGTTATTATAAAGTTAGATTTTGATGGACAAGTAATATGGGCACAAAAACTAAAAAATAGTGTAAGAATTTTATACTTAGACGTATACTTAAACAATAGTAATATAGTTGTGTATGTTAAGTCGAGAACGCGTCTTGATTCTTCTGATAGTGGTAACGATATAGATAATATTAATAACTTTAAATGGGATAACTTTATAGTTATAGACAAGAATACTGGAAATGTGTCAAAAGTTATTAGTGTTGATTCAACAACTCACGATTTTATATCAATAAACTATGATAATGGAAAAATATATGGGTTCAATAGAAGAGTAATATCTATGGACTTAAGTAATTATAGTGTATTCACGACAAGTGGTGATACGTACCCAATTGTTGTTCCATTATTGGATGGAACATATTTATTAATCCGTGAACAGTCACAATATACGTTTGGTGGATATGATTTACAATTCACTATAGTTAATCCAAATGGAACTGTAGTAAATAGTTTTCACATAGGAACCAATAGGGACGATCACTTACACATATTTCCATTTAGGACATCTATATTGATGAATAGTAGAAGTGCCTCTGTATTTTACGCTGATAAGATAAAGGATATTTCTATTGGACCTATAATTACATCGGATTCAGCATATCTTTTAGTTAGATTCAATGATAATACTAATGGAAGAGTTTACGCAAACAATAATCTACTTGATGGCGTATCAATTATGAAAATTAATAGAGCAAATGGAGAAATTGAGTGGGTTAAGAAATATAAATTTGACGGTTTTCCACAGTATAACGCTTTTATACCACGTGGTTTAGAGTACATTAACAACAAATTGGTACTCAAAGGGTATATGATTCAACTTGACTATGGTTATTATGATAATTGGTTATCATATTCGTATTATGTTGAAGTTGTTATAGATCCAAATAATGGAAATATCGAATCAGCGAGTGCATACCGTACCCAGAATAAGAACTTTATGGTTCTTGATATTTATCACAAAGGAACAAATTACTGGATAGCAATTGAAGATTATCATACTGACACACATTTTATGAATCCACAACCAGCACTTATACAGACAGATGATTTAGGAGCATTTGGAATTGAGTACTTTGATCTATTAACTGATCAAAACTTAAAGATAACAGTTACTAATGTTACATACTCACATTGATTTCCTCTCTTTATTTATTATTCCCATATAAACGGAGCGAGAGGGTGATGAGAAATGAAAATACAAGTACTAATAATTACGATAATTGCATTTGTATCAATAACGTCAATAGTTAGTGCAAAGAATAGTCCGGGATTTATTAATAACATAAATGCTACAATAGATAAAATAGGAGAAGGGACAATTAACTACAAAGTTAGTGATAATTATATTATAATATTATCTGGACAACAAGTAAATGTAAACGGTAATAACTTCAAAATATATAAAGACAATAATATATTTTATGTCGTTGATTATAGTAGAGGAAGACAAAAAGGAATCGAATATAGCGGGAATATTGCAATTTTAATTAAAAACGGGAGAGCGTACTTATTACCTGGTTTTATATGTATTGGGCAAATACCAGAAGAACTAACAATAAGTGCAAATAAATATTACATTGGTAGAATTGCGTATAATGCATCAATTTATAGGGTAACAAATCTTAAACGTTTTGATCCAACAAAAACAGATGGATATTACACGATAACGTTAACATCACAAAAACCAATTTCCAATGCAATAGTGGAAATAGAACTACCAGAAAAACAACACGGAATAGTTGTAACAGACATAAATGGGAACATAATGAACTACTGGGTACAAAACGAAACAAAAGTGTGGGTAAAAATACCATTGTTAGTTGGTAGTAAAACGCTAAGAGTGTATTATGGTAGTCCTGTAACATTTTCGAACCCATATAGAGTATTCCCGATCTTTATAGATTATAGGTCAGACTACACAACATACTCACAGACGCAAACCTGTACAAACATCGTAAACTCACTAACTAAAAGCATAGTATTGAATAAGTGTGACTATAACACACTCATAATGTTTGCTGGTCAAAGTTTGTACTCTAATTATGAGATTGTTACGAGATTTAAAATTGCAAACAAAGGAGATGGGGTGACAATCTTCCTTATGAAAAATAAAAACCCGTTTGATGTTTATAAAACAGTTGCTGGGGGTGATAAATTAGGATTATCACCAACTCAATCAGTATTTTCGGATGGATACGCTATCGAATTTGACTTTAAGTCTGGAATTGGAGATTTATCAGGAGAACACACGGCACTAATAAGAACAAATTCGGGTGCGTCATATAATCATTTACAGTCATCATCTTATAAATTACCTATAAACCAATGGGTAAGTGTTAATATCCTTGTTAGTGATAATATAAAAGTTATCATAAATGATAAGTACCTTATTGTTAATAAAACAATACAGAGATTGCCTTATAACTGGTTTGGAATTTCAACGTCGAGAACGGTTCTATATTTAGATTATATGTTCTTAACACCACTTTATAACGTTACAATAACAATTAATGGTGAGGAAATAAGTAAGTCTTATATAACAATAATTAATTCGGGCGGTTCGCAAACAGTAACGATTCAAATGGGTGATGCTGAGAGTAACCCAGTTCAAGTTTCAAGAACGATTAAACAAGCACAACAATCTAATGGTTTATTTGTGTCAATTATTCCATCAATATCAAAGAATAAAGTTCCAATAAATATTACAACAATTTATAATACGTATATAACAATGGTCAACATTTCACAAACAGGAAACTATCAAGAACTAGAATTACAAATGATTAAATTCAAAGTAACTTACAACGTTAATAGAAATAATTATAATGGAACATTCCTAACAGTACAATTCGTACCACAAGAAAGACTATTCACAATAGAATTATCAAACACGAGTAAGAAATTAATTACCATCAACACAAACATATTCCAAGGTTATACAATAAATAAGAATAACAATAAAGTTACGATTAATATTGGAACAATTTACAATACTCATATTACAACCGTAAACATAACAGAAACTGGAAACTATATTATAGTTAAACCGGACTTTAACATATTCCGTACAACATATAATATTAATAGAGACAATTATAATGGAACATTCCTAACAATACAATACTTACCGCAAGAGAGACTATTCACAATAACGATCACAAATTCACCAAAACAATTAATAAATATTAGCAACACAATATTTGATGGATTCACTATCAACAAAAATAGTGTGAGAGTAAATATCAATATTGGAACAATATATAATACTCACATAACAATCGTAAACGTATCAGAGACAGCGAATATGATAGTAATCACACCAAACTTTGAATATTTCAAAGTTACTTACTTAATTAATAGAGATAATTACAATGGTTCACAACTTACTATTCAATTTATTCCATCAGAAAAGTTATTCACAATTAGCGTTTCAGGTAATCAACAAACAGTTTCTATAGTATCACCACAAATTGAATTTTTCAACGTGTCAACATCATCTTAATTTTTTCAATAACGAAAAATATATAAACCCTTTCTTTTTATTTATTTCTGGTGATACAAATTGACAAGAATAGTAAATAATATTCTGGATTGTAAGGTTAATCACGTCATAAAACTAATTAAACCAATTAAAACTTCAGACAACGAAAATATATACTTGATAGATAGGGAAGTATTATTCAAACTTCATCAATGGAACGTTGTAGTAAGTACAAAAATTTCAAAAGGAAAAGATTGTGAAATAGAGTTCTACGAGTACTCTCCATTCATATACAATAACTTAGTTAGGAAGTATAAGTTCAAACGAGTATTGTTTATTGAGAGGGACAGTCATTTTATAATTAATGTCGAATTTGATGAGGTCAACCTTATACTTGAACTCGACCCCAATAAGGTTTGTCCAGTATATGAACCGCCAAAGAAAAAGAAACGTAAGAAGAAAAGAACAAAATATTAAAGTTTAATTGTTTTCTCTATTTTTGGGAGTTATAATTCGATAGTGTTAAGTTTCCTTTCTTATATGTTTCATCTTATTTATTATCGAACTCTATGATGGAAGAAACATAAGTATAACGATTGATGCCATTCCGAGTAATTGTGGAACTATTGTTACGTATGCATAGTCATCTTTTTTCGCTCTAATAAGTATTATTGATATGAAGAATAATATTAGAGTCATAATACCTATTGAGTAGAAGGCATAATCCATGTGGTATTCCACAATTAACAATGTTTTGTCAGCATTATTCATAGTATACGTTTTATCAACGTCGTATAATTGGTAGTCCTTGATGTAATCTATGGCAATTGCGCCATTTATAATAGTACCAACAAATAAAGTTGTCTTCTTGTAACCATACAAGAGAATTTTACTTGTTCGTATGTCATCACTAATATTATTAACTTCTAAAAAATTAGTATCATCACTAATTTTTATTTGTTTTATATTGTTAGCACGCGGAAATTCATACACGTCCCTCATATATGAAATCATTAGGTCTGGATTATACACTCTTAATATAAGAGGTGTTACTACTATTACAGATAGGATAAACGTAAGTATTTTAATTTTTGAAATTCTTGGGCTACGGCTCTTACTATTTACATTTTCCCTTATGATCACTACTAACACCCATAATGTACTACTTCATATTATTTATAAGTTTTTTGTTCAATTTGCATTTTATATGGAAGACTCAACTATTAGAGCGAAAAAGAGAATTGATTTGAAGATGTACATCAAGTTAAAGAGGGCGAATAACCTTGTTAAACATATATAAGTAGTCTATTGCATTAGAATTATGGTGATTAAATGGTGAATATAATACCATATGATAAGTATATATTACAAATACATAGTATTTTAGATCAAGCATTCAAAGAATTTGGTAATAGTATAGAAAAAATTACTAAGGATGAAATAACAATGACTAACTTCTCTAGAAGGCTGGGTGAATTATTCGAGCAATATGGGTATGATGTATGTTATGCCACACACGAAAAGTTTTTAGTGTTTAAAAATGGGATATTTTTTGAGGGGAAATATGAACCAGAATATGGTTTTGACCCACAAGATGAGTTCTCAATAACAATATGGAGTACAAAAAGACTATTAAAAGTATTGACCACAAGGGATAATCACGATTACGACTGGTATATACGTAATTGGGTTAAGGAAGTTATTAAGAAACACTATGGTGTTGAAATAATCATTAAGTTTTAATATTCTTCCTCATCTTTTGTTTCAACCCATAAATCGTATTCGTATCCTGATGCAATTATTTTTGTCCCATCATCTAGAATAATTTTAATGTCTGGTCCCTCTAATGATTCAAACACTTTAACTTTTTTAATTCTCTTGCCCTCTATTAATTCACAGAATTCCTTTCGTTTTTCTTTATCTTCTAGCAAATTATCATAAAATATACTAATAATCATTTTCATCACCTCTTATCGTGTTAATTAATGGTATTATAAAATTATCGTGGAATTTTGTATCATTGCCTTGAATAGTATGTACACCAACTTTTTTATTTAGATAGTACTCTAACCAATCAATTCCATTATTTATTACATTAAATATGATCCTTTTATAATATGTTGTATTTTCATCTTCATACTTTATCTTAATTATAAGTTTTCCATCGTATGAATGGCATACGTATATCTTTCTTCCACTATATTCCCCAATGATAACATCATCGTCGTACACTTCCATTAGTGATCGGATTCTATAAATTATGTTATTTATATAATCTATCGTATTTAGTCTGGGAAAGTTTTTAGAATTTATCCTTGATATGTCTAAATAAAATTCATTAGATTGAGTGTTGATATATATAATATTTTTCCATTCATCATCAGCAACTCTCAGTTCAGTCTTCGATTCTATTATCTTTACCATTATGAATCACCATTATCATTTTTATTATTATGTATTTAAGTTTTTCTATGTAGGTTATGTTTATTTGATCGAGTGCAGAATTCTACTACTAATGTTAATTTTTAGTTATGTTCCGTTTAACAAAATGTTTAAATAACTATTTACTTGGTTATAATATGGTGGTATAAATGGCAGACGTTAAAGAGGTATATTTTTTGTGCCCGGTATGTAGAGAATTAGTTCCTTTAGAGGATGTAGAATATAGAGAAGTGACAACAAGTGAATTTGTATTTGAATTAGATTACAATAAAGAGTATGGCGAGTTAGAATACAATGACATAGACTATGATACAATTGAAATCCTTGAGAAATATTTTGTTCACAATGGACACGAAGTAAATGTGCCCCTTGGCGTTGACCCAGAAGAATACTTGGTAATTGTATATGATGATGGTACTTTTGAAGTAGGTGAAGCAGTTAAGAACATTTTTGATGAAAAACTTCTTGGAGAGAAGTGATATTTTCAATAGTTAATATAACTTTTATTTTTCTTTTGGTTTAATGGTTTAGGTAGTTGTTAGAAAGTTAATGACATTTTCTTAATATATAAAGTTTGAGATTTTCAAAAAGAAAAAATAAGAAATTATATTAGAACTCTATGGTATGGTATTCTTGGGAATGGTTGAACCTCTTTTATATCTTTTGCCTTAGTATAAAACGCAATTAATCGCTCAATTCCTATACCAGCACCTGCTGAAGGATGAATTTTTTGTTCTTTTGCAAGTTTCAAATAATATTTGAAGTTCTCTGGTCGTAGTCCGGACATCTTAATTTTCTCTATTATCTTGTCATACTTATACTCACGTTCACCACCCGATGAAACTTCGCCATACCTTGGTAATATTAGATCAAAGTTTTTCCATATGCCTATCTTTTCGTCATAATAATCATAGAACTCTCTAGGTATATTCACAACAAATAAAGGTTTTTCAATGTTCGAATAATCAACGTCTTTACACTCTTCGAATTCACATTCCTTGAATTGACCGTGACGTACATACCTATATGGTTTTTCGTGTTTGTCAATTAGACCAATTTTTGAAAGATAATCTGTTAATTCTACCATAAAGTTGGAAATCAAAGACATTACGTCATACATTGATGCGTCTCTAATTTCAAAGTCCAATTGTGTGAATTCAAATAAATGTTTGCCATCGGGCTTTCGTTTTTCGATGCGTATATTTGGGGATAATATGAATACTTTATCGTATCTATCACTAACGAGTAATTGTTTGTGTAACAACATACTATGCATCAGCATCAATTTTTGCTTGTACGGTTTTATGTCAATTATAATTGGTTCAATTGATTTTTCTGATGGATCAGGAAATAGAGGATCAGTTGTTGGAGTTAATATAACGGGTAACTCCCACTTGAATCCTTTGTCTATGAAATACGATGTCGCAAACTTTAATATTTCAGTCTTTAGTATTGGAACATTATCATTTAAGTGGTCGAAAACTACACTTGCCATAACATCACCATTAATATAATATATTGAATAATACTTAAATTTTTCGAAAAATTTTCGTCATAATGACGAAATTTGACGTGTAATCTATACTAATTTTGAGTATGTGTTAATTATCAAAAAATATTTTGAATATTTGACACAATACTAAAATTATATTATCCTAGAAAATATTCAAAAATTTAAATACTCATATTATCACTACTTATCTGGCCTTGTTTCACTCCAAACAATAATTCCTTTAAAGAAAAATATAAAAATAAATTCCAAAAGTCATAGTATTAGTTCTATTTGAAGATACTTCCAATCACCAAAAATTTGCGTTAATGAATCTCGCGCCTCCCGATATAATTCAATTATTTCGTCATAGGATGGAAATTCATCTATTTCAAAATACTCTTTTAGCGACTCGTCATTAAGGTTATAAATTGTGAAAACTATCGATAATGTTTCACTAAAGTCTCGATTAACGACATATCCCTCGAATGTAATAATACTCTCATAGAAACTAAGTTCATCCATTTTATCAAAATATTTGTTGTATATTGTTTTAATAAACTCTTCAGTTTCTATAGGAGCGTTTTCTAGTTTATATACATACGTTGACATTATACTCACCGTAACGAATATATAAAAAACAAGTTTAAAATTATTCTGACTTCCTCTTCGTGAATGGTGGTGCTTTAAAGAATGTAATAACACAAGTATAACAATTAATTCATTAAAAAGCATAAGTTAAAAGATATTAAAAGAATACAAGTTCAATCTGATAAATATTCCTCCATTCTTTCTCTACAATCTGGATCTTCTTCACAACCTTTTCTACACTCTGGGTCTTGCATACACTCTTCGAATAGTTTGTTTGCGGTATTTTCTAGTATTGTTTGAACGTAATATGTCGCTTTATCATAAATATCATCTGGAAGGTTTTGGATATATTCTAGGTCATCGTTAGTCAAACCACTATAACCAACTCCAACAAACTCTTCAACAAGTTCGTATAAATCACTAATAGAGTGTGCTGAGTAACAGTCAATTGCTGTATCACCCGTAATATTCCAGCAGAAGTAATCAACTGCTTCGAGAACCTTATCTATGATTTCTTGCACTTCTTCTGGAAGGGACTCATAAATCTTTTCTAACTTTTCATCACTATTCATACTATCACCACAATATCATACATAAAGTAGAATTTAAGTGTATTGTCCCAATAGTTATATTTTACTTTTGAAATTCGGTTTAAAGTCTCACTATTGCATATATATGTGGTGGTAATATGTTCAATGAAGTTGTTTACGAGGATGGTGTTCTTAAGATTAAAGGTCATAACTTAACCTTAGAATTTAATGTTGATGAAGTTAGTGAGAATATGTACGTAACTAAAGATGAGAATTTACGAAAAATATTGAATGTGTTAAAAGATCCTTGCGAGGTTATCGAATTCAATTATTTTAGAGTAGAAAAATATAATGGTTTTGACGTTATCCGTCGAAAAGAAACAGGAGAAATAGTCGCTATTTCGCTAAATACTGAATGGTTAGACGATGAAATAACAATATACTCAGAACCATATTATATGAAATATCGGGATATAAAAAGATTCTGATGTTCGTTATATTTCTCTTTTGAAGGTGTTACAATCCAAAGTGTGGAAGAGGTTAGTCTATAACCATTATTAGAAGTCCTTCTATCAAGAGTAATACAAATGGTGTTGATATTGTTGCAATGAGTGCTTCTAATTTTTCATCTGTTAATCTATAATAAAAGTATGCAAAAGGTATTACTGATACAAGTATCCCATAGAATATTAGCGTATAATATTCCGATAGAACTTTATTTTCCTTTGTTTGGTAAGAAATTATTATCTTATCACCATAGTGAATTATCTTCACGTTAGTAATATGATAATCATTAATGTCAATATCTTGATAGAAAACTTTTCCATCGTAGATAGACCATAGTCTTATTGTGTTTGAATCATATTTATATGCGTATAGGGTTTTGCTTTTTTCTGCAATTTTTAGTATGTCCTTAACGTATACTCCATTATCATCATAAATATTTGCTGGTAAAACTTGAACGCTAATATCTTGTGGGACATTATTAATTGTTATTTTATGTTCATAATATACATCATAATCGCGTATATGAATTAATTTTGGTGAGTATATTAACGTTGGGATTATGAACACTAATATTGCCGTGATAAGTATGCCATATGAAGGTTCAATACTACGTAATCTTCTAGAAATAAATGTATTACTAATTGATAATCTACGTTTATTTTTATTTGATGAGTCTATTATCATTTTCTCACCTATTAAGTTTTTTAGAAAAAATATTTATAAGTTTTTTGTTAATAATTGAAAGAAAAGGAAATTAATAATTAAATCAAAATTTCACTTCGAGTTTCCAGATACAATTAGAGTAACCTCCTTCTCACCGTTTCCTCCTACACCACAAGAACTCATTAGTAGAGGTTGATTAGTGTTTGAAACGATAGTAGATACAAGGAGAATAACAGATAGAAAACTTTTTATATTTTTTAGTTTGATTTAGTACTGGTGTTCGTGATGAAATATCAATTAAAACTTATTCCAAACATAGAACTCAAATATAATGAAGAAACGGGGAAATTTAATGGTTCTAAAATTTATAATGAGTTCTTCGTAAAGGATGAAAATAATCATTTTAGACCATTGTATTATATGCTTTTCAATGATTTTAGTGATAATACTCCTATTAAAAGAGTACTCGATTATCAAGAAACAATTATTAAGCATTATGATATGTTCTATGAGAACTATTTCAATTCCGTTAGTAATGTTTATTGGGATCTTAATAACTTGTATGATCATTATTTAGAGTTCTATAAATGGTTGTTTGGTGTAAAATATGATAAAAGGTTATTTTGGCTAGCATTTCATATTCTTCATAACGATCTTGAAACACGAGAAAATTATTTATTGAATTTATTCAATACACTAGTTAGTTGGAAAGGTCATACAATGAAGATTATAATCCCATACGAGGTATCAGAAGAAAAAATTAGAAGATATCTCGTGTCGTTATTACAGAAGTGTGATGCCATAGGTAGTAATTCATTTTGTCACTCTATTGAAAAATTAATTAATAAAATGACTAATGATGTCATTAATGAATTAATATATAGTTTTGCAAGTAATATTTCAAAACACAACTTTGACCTGGACATCGTCAATGAATACATTGAAACTTTGGGATTTCGAGTTCTAGAATATATTATTTCAAAGGACGTGTATAATATGATTAAAAATCAGAGTGGTGTATCAGAACTTAGTATTTTTCCTCGTGAAATAACATATTATAATGACAATTATCAAAGTTACTCTGGTTTTTATGTTTATAAGTATTTTAATCGTGTTGTAATACGTAATGATTCAAATTTTGAATGGCCAATTATAATAAGTGAAGTTTTAGAGTCGCCATCATTTCATACTAATTCATCCTCTCCCTAAAGAACGATACTCACAAAAGAGAAAAGTAAATTGGTTTGATATTTTATATACGTATAAGATAGTTTATGTGGTTGTATAATTATATTTTCACATAATTAGATAAAGAAGTAAACTTTATTTCAAATTCTTTAAGTATTGTTTCTTAATAATTTAATTGGTGATTTGTATGAGTGACGATATCGTTAGTTGGGAAGAAGAAATGGTTAAAAGATTGATTGAGAAGGGGTTGACAGAGGAAGAAGCGTGGCGTAAGGTTGAAAAGATACATATGGATTTAACAAAAGATAAATCATCTTTTGTGAATTCGTTTATAGGAGATTTGATAAATAGCGCAAAAGAATGTGGTTTTGAGGTTGGAGAAGTTCTGTCTTTTAAGGATGAATATTGTGATGGTCACCTTATTCTGGAATTAAAGAAAGACGGAGATTTAGAAAAACTTAAAGAGGAAGTAAGCGTCGATGATGTTGATATTATAATCTTTAATGGTGTTAGAGCACTAGGGTTTTGGTGGGTAAATTGCTGAGTTTTAATTTCTTTAGATAACATAAAACTTATTCTTTGTACATATAGGATTCACGAATACTAATATATTAATATTCATTCAACTCTAAAAAACAATAACATCAAGAATGTAATACAAAAAGTTTAAAAGATGAAGTTCTCAATACTTTGTAGGTGAACACTATGAAAGAAATAAAAGTGGGTAACTTTCTGATTTACCTTGGGGATAATTATAGAATTGTTGATATCAAACCGACATTAAGGGGTTTTAGGAGTAAGTTTGACGGGGAAGTATTAACAGTACAGAATAGTGCTGGAGAATTAAAGTTAAATATAAATACAAAAGAGATCAAACTAAATATTTATGCAGATGATAAAATTCATAGTGATGCTATTCAATTATTAAGTTATGCAATAAATGCACTAAACTTTCTGGAAACTCTTGGAAACGTTGGGGTAATGATTTCACTCCCAGATATTTTAGAACCAGTAGATGATTATATATATGATTCTTATGATGATATAAAAGCACTCATTCACGTGGATAAACAACAAATTATTCAAACATTATTAAAAGTTGCTGAAACAATGGAGGAAGATTACTTCAATTATAATCCAGATTCAATAGGTGACGAAACAATAACTGGAGAAGTCTTTCTTGAAAACTTAAGTGTTGAACGTAAGACTATCACTATTGAATTTAAACCCAAGAAGACTGTAGTATTATTAAACGATGTTGACGTAATTGTAGATGATCATAGTATTAACTTAGAGTTGTACCCATTTGAAAATTACACAATTAGTTTCACTCCATTAATGTTCTCTAGAGGTGAATTAATTATTAATGTATATGTGGATGGAGAATTGGTCGATTCCAAAACTATTTTACCATGGTAAACTTTCGAATCGAAATCTTTTTATTTTTAATTAGTGTATTATTTTATAGGTGGTGTTATGAGGAAACGTGTAACAATAAAAATTTATGATTTCACAAAAACAATATTCGAGGAAACCATCTGTATTGAAGAGAAGTATATTGACATTATAAAACAAAATCTCAAGTTTATTGATAATGCAAAATCTGGTTTTGGTTATAGAGTAGAGGTTAGTGATAATTGTAACTCTTGCGATGACGTGTTTATCGATGATGTAATTAATAGTATAAATGATTTATTTAACACGAGAAAACGTAAGGAGATATGGAAAATTACTCCAACTAATGATGGGCGAACATTTATGCTTAATCGGAAGTGTGCATCAATATTTTTTGATCGCGTTGTGTATAATCCAAGAGTTAATATATACGATTTCTATAATGGGAATGAGTATATCGCATCGTTTAGTGGTGATTGTGTAAAACTAAAGGGTTTACAACTCGTTAAAGAACTTGGAAGATTCTACATTTCAGACTGATATGAA